>Ga0209488_10003434_pt1 | contig 12717 bp, 14 predicted proteins | sample Rivendell_Oct201_8_FD_188349 | JGI IMG/M metagenome (GOLD analysis project Ga0209488, IMG submission 188349) | Vadose zone soil microbial communities from the Eel River Critical Zone Observatory, Northern California, USA -... | ecosystem: Environmental > Terrestrial > Soil > Vadose zone >...
GGATTTACTCCGGGCGGCCCAGGCTCGTCAAATGCGACTCCTGACAACCTGAATGCCAAAGGGGGGTTCCGCGGGGGGATCCTGATCCCCCCGCGCCTTTATGGATAGATACCTCGGACTGTCGTCGCGTTGGCCACCCGCTGAACGGCCAACGCATAGGCGGCCAGCCGCATGTCGATCCGCTTGTTGACCGAGGTGTGGAGGATCTCGTAAAAGGCTCGCGTGATGACGTGGTGCAGCTTGGTGTTGATCTCCTCCTCTTCCCAGAAGAAGGCCTGGAGATCCTGCACCCACTCGAAGTAGGAGACGATCACACCACCGGCGTTGGCGATGATGTCCGGAACCAGGAAGATGTTCCGGTCGTGGAGGATCGGGTCTGCCTCCGGGGAGACTGCCGCGTTGGCTCCCTCGGTGATCATTCGCGCCCGAATCCGTCCGGCGTTCTCCTCGGTGATCTGGTCCTGCACCGCGGCCGGCACGAGCACAGTAACCGGCAGCTCGAGGAGCTCAGGGTTGGTGATGTTGTCGGCCTTCTTGAAGCCGCTGACTCCGCCGCGCACCTGCCGGTGCTCATCCAGCGCTGCCAGGTCGAGGCCCTTCGGGTTGTAGACCCCGCCCCTGGAGTCGCTGACAGCCACGACATTGAGGCCCGCTTCGGCGAGCAGCCGGGCGGTTGATCGCCCGACCTGACCGTAACCCTGCACAGCGACAGTTGGAGTCTCATCGTCCACGTGCAGATACTTCAGCCCTTCCAGCGTCAGGTAGGTGGCACCGCGGCCGGGCGCGTCAACCCGTCCCTCAGAACCGCCTACGTCGACCGGTTTGCCGGTGACCGAAGCGGTCACCGAATGGCCTGAGTGCATCGAGATCGTGTCCATGATCCACGCCATCACCTGCGGGTTGGTGCCCATGTCCGGGGCCGGGATGTCCTTCTCCGGTCCGATGAGGATCGCGATCTCGGTCGCATATCGCCGGGTCAGGTGCTCGAGCTCGTTCGGCGACAGCTTGCTCGGTTCACATGCAACGGCGCCCTTCGCACCCCCGTACGGCAGCCCGACCGCCGCACATTTCCAGGTCATCAGCATGGCCAGGGCCTTGACCAGGTCGAGGGTGATGCTGGGGTGGTATCGAATGCCGCCCTTCGCTGGACCGCGGCTGATGTTGTGCTGCACTCGCCAGCCTGTGAAAACGTGGACCGACCCGTCGTCCATGCGGACGGGGAAGTGCACTGTCAGCTCGCGTTTCACGTCACGAAGGCCGAGGCGGGCATCATCTGAGAGCCCGATCACGTCGGCCGCGGCGTCAAACCGCCGCTGTGCGGTCTGGAAGGCGGAGGCGCGGGTTTCGACCGCCATTTGGGACCTCCGATGGTACTCCGGAGCGCGCACCGCGGGCCGCACAATTGCGTCCAATGACGCGCAGACAGATGCTCAGCCTGGTCGCTGTCGCGGTGGTGGCCCTGACCACTGGATTCCTTGTCGCCGGACAGGTCAGGGCCCAGCTCCTGACCCCCTCCAACCAGGTCGCGCGCTACCAGGCGCTGGTGCGCAGCGTGCAGGACCTCGAGGCAACCAACGCCGATGCGCGCGCCAGGATCGCGGCGCTGCGGGCCCAGATCGACGCCCTGGAGTCAGAGGCGGCCAGGCGTTCGGCGGCGACCCAGCAGCTGCGCAACGAGGTCGCGGACCTGCGCGCCCATGCTGGGCTCACCGCGATGCACGGCCCAGGAATCGAGGTCAGGCTCGCCAACGGGGTGCCAGGGCCCGACTCAGGCGGCCTGAGCGGCTACCTCGTCAACTATCAAGACGTCCAGGACGTCGTCAACCTCCTCTTCGCGCAGGGCGCCGAAGGCATCTCGGTCAACGGGCGGCGGATCACCCCGGTGACGGCTTACTCGGGATCCGCCGGCCAGGTCATCATCGACCAGGGCCCACCGCTGTCCTCCCCTATCAAAGTGACGGCAGTCGGCGATCGCAACCGGATGGCGGCAGCGATCGATGATTCGTCTGCACTCCCTGACATCCGGGCGCGCCAGGTGCAGTTCCAGCTCCACCTCACCCTTGTCGGCAGCCCCGACCTCCAGCTTCCGGCCTACGACTCCAGCTTGCGGATCGCACATGTCATCCCGTCGTAACACCACGACCTCTTCACCCCGTCGCCGCACATCGGGTGGCGCCATCAGCGTCTGGTTGATCGCCCTGCTGGTTGCTCTCATCGCCACGGTCCAGATTCGAAGCGAGGCTGAGGTCGCGCGCAGCCTCGTCGGGATCGACACCACCTCGCTCGCCTTCCTGATCGACGACCTCCACCGCGCCAACGAGTCGCTGCAGGCAGAGTCGACTGACCTGGCCCAGCGCAAGGCGACACTCGAATCGGGCGGCAGCGAAGCGGCGGACCAGGTGTTGAGCGACGAGGCCAAGCACCTCCGCGCAGTGGAAGGGCTCGTGCCGGTACACGGTCCGGGTGTCGTGATCACGATCGATGCCACGGGCCTGACCGCGCTTGACCTGCAGGACGCGCTCAACAACCTGGCCGCCGGCGGCGCCGAGGCGATGGCCGTCAACGACCGTCGCGTTGTCGCAGGGGTGCCGATCGAGCAGACGGGCAGCGGGGTGGCCGTAGACGGTGTGTTCATAGCGGCGCCCTGGACGATCACGACGATCGGCGATTCAACCCGTATCGCCGAGGTGGCCGACGCGATGACCCAGCAGCTGCGCGCCGACCGGCGCGTGCGGCAGGCGTCTTATCGGATCGACGCGGACGTCTCCATTCGTGCGGTGATCAGCGAGCGACCCTTCGTTTACGCGGTCGGGTCTTAGTCTTCGCCGGCTCGGTGGCTCCAAGCTTCTTCAGCTGAACGGTGATTCTGTCGAGCCGGGCATTGATCCGGTCGATATCGGTGCGGCTGGGTATGCGCAGCCTGCGCAGCGCCGACTCGATTGCCTCGTCCGCCCTCTCCTCGATGTTCTCGCGCCGCCGTTCCATCTGATTGCGCAGCTCTGATGGAACGTTGAGTGTTTTGCGTACGTAATCGAGCAGTGCCTGGCCACCCTCGTGGATCACATCGCCGCCCGCGTCGACCAGGCGCGCGGGGCCGCGCTTTTCTTGCGAGAGAACGATCTGCGACAGCGTCACCTGCGTGAGGTCGTGCCCAGTGTCGCGGTCGACCACCCTGATCTCATGTCCGTCGCGGACCAGCTCCGCGATTTCCTCCAGCGTTATGTAACGGCTTGTGCGCGTGTCGTAGAGCTTGCGGTTTGCGTACTTCTTGATAAGGTGTCGTTCAGGGGCTGTCGTCACGCCGGGCCCATTCTAACGCGGTGCGTTATGTGCTCCGCCCGGCGTGCTTTAAGGAGGTTGCGGCATGGCAACTAGGAAGCGGGCGTCTTCCCGATCCAGGCGGAGTGGCATCGTCGGCCGGGCGGTGAAGGCGGGACGAAAAGCACTACGACAGGCCGAGAGTCGCGTGCCGCCGGACCTGCGCAGACAGCTGGAACGCACGATCAAAGACGGTCAGAAGACGCTGAGGACAGCCATCGGGCAGCTCGAGACACAGGTCCGCCGCAACGCGAAGCAGGCCGACATCGATCGGGTCTTCAAACGGTTGGACGGTTTGAGCAAGCAGGTGCAGCAGATGGCCCGAAACGCGACCTCCGGGACCTCGGCCCGAGCTTCTTCAACAACCCGGCGCGCGGCGAGCACGACGCGGCGCGCAACCAGCACGGCCAAGACAAGGACGACACGTAAGAAGCCCGCCACCCGCAAGGCCGTCGTGTCCAAGGCGTCCACCGAAAGCGCTGCTCCGGCGCGTCGGCGGCCTGCACCTCGACGCACGTCGCCGCGGCGCGCGACCTCGCCCCCGTCCGGATCGACCACCTCGCCGGCTGGCCCAGAACCCTCATGGATGCCGGAACCGACTGAAACCGGCGAGCCGGGAAGCTAGAGGCTTCCGAAAGCGCGGACTCCGTTTACGAGCACCGCCCTCGGGCGGAGTCCGTCTCGCTCCGTTGCGGCGTCGAGAGGATCATGGTCGTAGACCTGTAGGTCGGCGAGCATCCCCGCATCGAGCGTGCCCTTGTCTGATTCTTCGAAGCTCGCGTAGGCGCCACCGGCCGTGTAAGCCCTCAGCGCCGACAGCATATTGATGCCGTTCACCTGGTCGTCAATCGCGACCTGTATGCCAGGCCAGGGATTGGGATCGGCCGACACAGGCAGGTCCGAGCTGAAGGCAAGCGGTACACCGGCGCGCAGCAGCTGCCCGTGAGGGGCAAGGTCCTTTCGGTCGCGGACCGGAAAGAAGATGGCTGATGAGACCCTGGTGAACCGCGCCGCCATCGGCTGCATGACCGCAACCATCCCGAGCCTCGCGATTCGAGCCTGCAGATCCGGTGGGCAGATAGTGCAGTGCTCCACCCGGTGCCGAAGGTGGCTGCCTTCGGCCGCCTCCACCGCGTCGCACATCGCCTGGATCGCGGCGTCACCGATCGCATGAGCGGCAACCTGCAGACCGGCGCGCGTCGCGCGTGTCACGAGCTCGCTCAACTCCGACGGGGTCGTACGCCACGTTCCACCGCCGGAGCGAACCGCGACGCGTTCGGCTCCTCCGTCGACGAACACCTTGATCGGCCCGGCCCGCACGAGGGTGCCCCCGAAACCCGCCCGAACTCCAACTCGCGTGGCCGAGTCCAGCAGCTCCCAGGAAAGGAACTCGTTGACGCGGATTCGCAACCGACGGTCTTGCGCGAGCTCCTCGTAGGCGCGCAGGTCGTCAGCAAATCCCCTGTTGACCGCGGCGCCGACCGAAGTGATGCCGCGTGAAAGGAGCAGCCGCTGGGCCAGAAGAATCCCTTGCTTGCGACGTTCGAGACTCGGCGGCGGCTGAACGTCGGCGACCAGGCGCATGGCCGATTCGAGGAGAAGCCCGTTTGGAACGCGGTTGGAGTCTCGCGCGATCGAACCGCCGTGCGGATTGGGGGTGTCGGAAGTGATCCCTGCCGCCTCGAGCGCGGCGGTGTTCGCCACGCGGGCATGTCCCCCGCGTTCGTCGATATACGCCGGACGCCTCCCTGTCCCGCGGTCCAGCTCGCGCCTGTGTGGATGGCGTCGCTCGAACAGCTCATCCGCTCGGTAGCCCATCCCCTGCAGCCATTCGCGAGGTGCGAGCGTTCGTGAGAGTGCCCTCATGCGCTCCGCTATCTCCGCCACGCTCCGTGTCCCGCCGAGGTCGGCGCCAAACCGGGTGAGGCCGAAATAAACAACGTGCGCGTGCGCGTCGTTGAACCCGGGAAGCACGGAAGATCCCCGCAGGTTGACCACCCGCGTGCTGGGTCCGCGCAGGCTCATGACCTCAGGCCCATCGCAGGCGACCACCCGCCCCCCGGCGATCGCCAGGTGACTGTGGATCTTGAGACCCGAGCGCCCCAGGGTGCGGATGCGGCCGTGGGCGAGAATGAGGTCAGCCAACACGCCCGGTTAGATTAAGCGCGTGACGTCGATCGACCTACGCTCAGACACGGTGACGATGCCCACTCCAGCGATGCGCCAGGCGATGGCAATGACGCCTCTCGGCGATGACGTTTTCGGGGACGACCCTGCGGTCAACGAGCTGGAGGAGGTGGCCGCCGCCCGCCTCGGAAAGGAGGCCGCTGTGTTCTTACCCAGCGGCACCATGGGCAACGTGGTTGGTGTTGCGGTCAATGCGCGCACAGGCGAGGAGATGATCGCGGACGCCGAAGCCCACGTCTTCTTATATGAGGGCGCCGGAGCCGCGGTCATCTCCGGCGTGCAGATCAGGCCGGTGGCGACCGAAGCAGGCATCATGTCGCCGGCACAGATCGAAGCTGCGCTCAGGCCGCGCAACGACGTCCACCAGCCGATCACCGCAGCCGTGACCTTCGAGGACACGCATAACCGTCACGGAGGGATCGTCTGGCCGCTGGAAGATCTGCGCGCCGCGTCCGAGGCAGCCCGCGCGCACGGCCTGCGTGTGCACCTGGACGGAGCCCGGATGTTCAATGCCGCGGTGGCCAGCGGAACGGATGTAGCCGACATCGCGGCGTGCGCGGACACGCTGACTTTCTGCCTCTCCAAGGGCCTGGGCTGCCCGGCCGGGAGCATGTTCTGCGGCAGCGCCGACGCGGTCGACCAGGCGCGGCGATGGCGCAAGCGGCTCGGCGGCGCCATGAGGCAGGCCGGCGTCCTCGCGGCAACCGGCCTGATCGCACTCGAGACGATGGTCGATCGGCTCGCGGAGGACCACGCCAACGCGCGGACCCTCGCCGAAGGATTGGCTGAGCTGCCGGGCGTCAAGTGCGACCTTTCACGGGTGCAGACCAACCTCGTGTTCTTCGACCTGGAAAACATGAGCGGCGATGATTTCGAAGAGGAGTGCCGCAAGCGCGGCCTTCTCGGAGGCGCCACGAGCGCGCATCGCGTCCGCTTCGTCACCCACTATGGAATCGATGCGGAAGACATCCAGTCGACGCTGCGTATTTGCGAAGAGGTGTTGAGCGCCTGAGCGCGCGACTCTCACCCGACGGCATGTACTACTGGGACGGCCAGCAGTGGGTGAGCACGCTTTCGCATGACGGTCGGTCGCGCTGGAATGGATCAGCCTGGGTTCCAACGCTTCAGTCCAGGCCACCGGTCGGCTACCAGGCGGCGCCCGGCGCCACGCGCCAGCCGACGTCGTGGACCCGGCCTCTTCAGTACGCGGTGGCCGGCTGGTACGCGCTGTCGGCCCTGTACACGCTCACGACACCTTTCTGGATGAACGGTCCGATGACAGCGGCGATCCGCCAAAGCATTGAGCGCCAGCAGCAGCGTCAGCCGACCGCAACCCCGCTGCCGCCCGGTTTCACCGAAACGATGAGCTCGCTGATGGCGGTCGGCCTGTGGATTTCAGCCGTCATCGGCGTCGCCATCTGCGTCGTCGTCATCGTCGGTGCTTTCAAGCGATGGACCTGGATGTATTACGTCGTCCTGGTGCTGCTGGGGTTCAGCACCATCTCGCTTCCGCTGAATTTCATCAACATTTTCGTCGGCCCATCAATGGCGGCAGCTCAGGGCTTCAGCCTTCCTGCGTGGACCTACTGGATTTCGGTTGTTCTTTCGATCCCCGCGGCCGCACTCTTCGTGTGGATGCTGATCGCGCTGATCAAGCGTGGACCGTGGGCCATGACCAGGGTTGCGCCGGCGCTCAGCTGAGCAAGCCGGCGAGCAGCCTCGGATCGATGTTCCCTCCGCTCACCACGGCGACCGTGGTTGGGCCGGGCTCGAGCTGCTCGAGCGCAGCGTAAGTCAGTGCGCCCGCCCCTTCGGCCACTACTTTTGCGGCCACAACCAGCTCGCCGACGGCAGTTCTCAGGCGAGGCTCTGGCACAGTGAGCCAGCGGTCGACACACTCCTTGAGCAGCTCGAACATCCGCGGGTCGAATGGGGCAGTGGTGCCATCGGCGATCGTGTCAGGCTTGATTGAGACCGGCCCGCCCGCCTCGAGGCTGCGGGTCCAGAGGGCGTAGCCATCCGACTGCACGCCAATCACCTCCACCTCCGGACGGACGCCTTTGATCGCGGACGCCACGCCCCCAACCAGCCCGCCACCTCCGACGGGAACCAGGATCCGCGCAAGGCTCGGCACGTCCTCGAGAAGCTCCAGCGCGAGACCGCCGTGGCCCGCCATGACCTCAGGGTCCGCGAACGGATGGATGAACGCCTCGGGCTCTTGATTCCAGCCCTCGGCCGCCATCCACTGAAACAGCTCATCGCGGGGCATCGGGATCGGGGTCGCGCCCCAGCGTTTGACGCCTTCGACCTTCGGCGGAGGAGCCGTATCGAACATGACCACGCGACACTGAACACCCAGCTTCTTGGCGACGTACGCGCACGCTTGCGCGGCGTTGCCCGCGCTCACCGTGATCAGCCCGCGCCGCAGCTTTTCTTCCGGCATTGCCAGCGCCGCGGAAAAAAAGCCGCGGACCTTGAAGCTTCCCGTCGGCTGGAGACATTCGAGCTTCAGCAGCGCGCCCTCGACAGGCGTAAGTGGAGTCCGCAAGACGTAGGGCCGCGCCCGCTCCGCTGCGGCCCGGATTCGATCGATCTGGATCATCGCGGGATAATCGTAGGGATGCCGATCTACGAATACCGATGCGAGGAGTGCGGCAAGCGATCGACGTCACTGCTCCCGAGCTACTCGTCGCCTGACCCTCCCTGCCCTCACTGTGGCAAGCCGGCCTTGAAACGCCTGGTGTCAACCTTCGCCACTGTTAGCTCAGGTGAAGGTGACGGTGGCGATTTCGACGACATGGGCGGCGGCGACGAGATGGGCGGAGGGGATGACTTCGGTGGCGGGGATTACGGCGACGACGACTTCTAGGTCGTGAGCCCGAGCACCTCATTCGCGGCACGGATCAGCTCGGCGCGGTGAGTCTCGTCGTGCGCGAAGATCCTGAACAACGCCATTCGCACCGGTAGCCGCTTGAAGAGGTCGAGCACCCGGCTCTGCTGATAGCGATCTTCCAGAGGGTCATATAGGAGGATGTCGGCAGTCTCGGTCATCGGATTGAAAGCACGTGACTCCTGCGCCGCCACGTCGACCTCGAAAACGATGTCGCGCAGCTCTGTCGGCAAGCGCTCACGAATCTGGTGCGCAAATTCAGCCCGCGTCACGCTGAGAGCTCGGCTTGGAATGTCCCTGGCGTCGGTGTGGCCCTGGTAGATCAGCTTCCATTTCAGCTTGCGTGCCACCACGTCAGCCCATGCAGCGCCGAGCTCGCGCTGGCGGGCGTCGCCTTCGCCCAGGCCCCAGCGGCTGACCTCGGACAGCAGCGACCACTCGGTGAGCATCTGGTAGCGATCGAGCTGCGAGAGCGGGTTGCCGCCGAGCAAGGCCTCGAGAGTGGGCCGGAACACCTCTCGGAGCTGGAGATCGATCCGCCGGACCGTCCGATGGAAATAGACCTGGTGGTAGAGGTACAACCTCGCATTGAGGAACATATAGAGCGCCTCCGCGGCATGGCTGTGGAGCGTCAGCCCACGCTCGGAGATGAACGAGTAGTGGATGATCCGCTGGACGTCGACGGGGCCGGCCGCGACGCCACATATATAAGAGTCGCGAGGGACGTAATCCATGTTGTCGGCCGAGTAGGCGCCCACAAGCGCGGGCTTCAGCGCCGCCAGCCAGGCGGGCGCCCGGAATCCGTCCAGCTCATCCGGCGAGATCAAATAAGCCACCCACCGGGCGTCGATCCGCTCGCCAGGCTCGAAAGCGGCGCTGGGAGAGGCGCCCAGCGATCCGATGAGGCCGGCGAGCTCGCCGGTGATCAGCGCCCGGCCGATGTCCTCATGGTCGATGCCCCAGGTATCGAGGTAGTTCTCATCGAAGAAATGGCCAAAAGGGCCGTGCCCCACGTCGTGCAGCAGCCCTGCGACACGCATGGTCTCCTCGACAAGGGTCGGCGATGGAGTACCCGGGCAGTTTGCGCTGAGCGACGGATATAGGTGACGCGTCCATTCGCCCGCGAGGTGCATGGCGCCAAGGGCGTGCTGGAACCGAGAGTGCTCGGCCGTGGCGAAGACCCACCAGGCGCTCTGCAGCTGATGGATGCGGCGGAGGCGCTGCATCCACGCGGAATCGACGAGGTCCTGCTCGGATGCGTCTCCGGCCACCCCACCGGGTCCGCCCTTCGTGATGCGAAGGTATCGGTAGATGGGATCGCTCGACAGGTTGACTCGCGAATACTCGGCGGGCGCCTCGGTCACTGGGCGATTATCCCCATGAGCGAGGGGCTCAAGCGCGGCGTCGACCTCTTTAACAGTGGCCGGTACTGGGACGCACACGAGGCGTGGGAGCACGAGTGGATGTCCGACCGCAAGGGATCAGACGCCGGTTTCTACAAGGGATTGATCCAGGTCGCCGCCGGCTGCCTTCACTACGGGCGGCGAAATCGGCGCGGCGCGGTCAACAAGTGGCGCAGCGGGGCGGACTACCTCCGACCCTACATGCCCAACCACCTCGGCGTGTTCCTGGCGCCTCTCGTCGAATCGGTGGACGGTTTCCTGGCCGCGATGACGCCGGGCGATTGGCCCGAGCTGACGATGCCGCGAATCGATCAGCTGTAGGGAGGAAAGCGGCGGCCGGCAGCTGATTCGATCAGTCCACCATGACCCAGGCGCAACAGGTCCTTCGCGTCGGCGCGCCCGTACGCGAAGACGAACGGCAGCAGCAGGTCCAGCGAGCTGGAGCGACCGAAACCGGCGCAGGAAGCGACGCCGACGACCGCGGCCTCGTCGAGACTTCCCAGCCACAACATGCTCCCCGGGTGCATGGGCGCGCCGAGCTGGAGGACCTGGCCTCCGGCGCGGGTGAGCTCCGCGTAAGCGGGATCGAGCGGATCGATGGCGGACGCCCCCGCAAAGAGGACGAGCTGCGCGCCACGAGCCGTCGCCTCTTTGTATGCGGCGGCCACCGCCTCGGTCGTGCGGGCGACCTCGCGCACGCCTAACAGCTCCGCTCCATACCATCCGAGCTTGGCTGTGACCGCCTGGCGAAACAGCTCGCGCGCCTTCGGCTTCAACCGCTCTGTCGCGACGACAAAAGTTTTGAGTGGGCGGAACGCGAGCAGCTCTACCACCGGGCCCTTCTCTCGGCTGATCCTTTCGGCCGCTTCGATGAGAGTGCCCGGCACTGCCACCGGAGTCACCTTGCAGCCGGCGACCTCCTCGCCCTCCGCCACGGCCTGGCCATCCATCAAAGTGAAAACTGAGATGTATCCAAGTGAGTTGATCGCGTCCACCGCGTCCGCCCGGACGCGGACCAACCCGCGATGCCGGGCGATCAGCCGAGCCTGGCTCTGCACCGGTCGCTGCGCTTCGAGGCCAGGACCCGCCAGGGCGGCCGCCAGTCGCTTCGCGGCCTCGTCCTCGTGGAGGTCGCCGGGTTCGAGCTCGACGAGGTGCACCTCGCGGGCTTGCCGGACTTGCTCGAGATGCCGGCCTCCGAGGATCGTCCCCTTGCGCAGGTCCGGCCCCAGGTCGTGAACCAGCACGCGACCGTCGACGTCACGTCCTTGTGCTTTGGCTCCCTCCAGTCTTATCGCTTTCACTTACTGAGAGGATAGATTCGCAATGGATTCGGCAAAGGTGCGGATCTATAACACGTTCACGCGACAGAAGGAGGATCTGCGACCGCTGCACGACGGGGTCGTGCGCATCTACTCTTGCGGCCCGACCGTCTACCGATACGTGCACATTGGAAACCTGCGCACGTTCATGCTCCCCGATCTGTTGCGGCGCAGCCTCGAATATCTCGGTTACACCACCGAGCAGGTGATGAACATCACCGACGTCGGTCACCTCACCGACGACACGCTCGATCGGGGTGAGGACAAGATGCTGGTCTCAGCGCGCCTCGAGAGCAGGTCTCCCGAGGAGATCGCTTCGCACTACGCGGAAGCGTTCATGCAAGACGCGGCCAAGCTCAACATCCGGCCACCGGCGCAGTACCCGCGTGCCACTCACTACATCCCCCAGATGATCGAGCTGATCGAAAGGTTGATCGCGCGCGGACATGCCTACGAGGTCGCCGGCACGGTGTACTTCGACATCGCGAGCTTTCCCACTTACGGCAGGCTGTCCCGAAACAGCACCGACAAGCTGCTCGCCGGCGCGCGCGGCGAGGTCGACCCGCGAAAGCGCCAACCGGGCGACTTCACGCTCTGGAGAGCGGCTGGTGAGCACCGCCTGCAGGTGTGGCCGAGTCCGTGGGGACCGGGTTTTCCTGGATGGCACATCGAATGCTCAGCGATGTCGATGTCACTCCTGGGCGAACGGTTTGACATCCACACCGGCGGCGCCGACAACGTCTTTCCGCACCACGAGGCGGAGATCGCACAGAGCGAAGGCGTGACCGGTCATCGCGTGGTGAGCCTCTGGATGCACGGCGGCCTCCTGATGCTTGCGGGCGCGCGCATGGCGAAGTCCGCCGGAAACTCTTTTCGTGTCACCGAGCTGCAAGAGCAGGGTTTCGACCCGCTCGCATTTCGCTACCTGGCGCTGCAGGCGAAGTACCGCACGAAGCTGAATTTCAGCGTCCAGGGCCTGTCCGGCGCCGACCGTGCGCTTCGGCAGCTGCGCGACAGGATCACTGCGTGGTCGAAGGACGATGCTGCGGCTGACGGTCGAACGGAGAGCTACGAGGCACGTTTTCGCGCAGCGCTGGCCGACGACCTGGACCTGCCCGCGGTGATGGCCCTGGTCGCCGAAGTCGTCCACAGCGACATCGCGCCAGGCGCGAAGGCATCGCTCTTTGCTTCCTGGGACCGAGTCCTGGGACTGGATCTCGGCCGTGCGCAACACGCCGATGCATCCCTGCCGGAGGGCGCGTCCAACCTGCTCGAGGAACGAGAAAGAGCCCGTGCGGCCAAAGACTTCGCCATGTCGGATCGCCTCCGGGACGAGCTGGCGGCGCTCGGGGTCGCCGTCACCGACACGACGGAGGGCCAGAAGTGGAAGCGCGGGAGCTCCCCGAAATAAATGTGAGGCCGGGCCCCCCGCGGCCCGGCCTCACGAGAGGAAGGGGTTTTCTAGCTGAACCAGGTCATGGCTGCGGCGGGATCGACGTGTGGACGGCAACGTTCGGGGGGTCGGTCGGCTCGTGCTCCGAGGAGGTCACCGGCCGTGGTCCCTGGCTCTTGGTCGGGCCCTGGCCATGGCTCTTGG
>Ga0209488_10003435_pt1 | contig 12716 bp, 13 predicted proteins | sample Rivendell_Oct201_8_FD_188349 | JGI IMG/M metagenome (GOLD analysis project Ga0209488, IMG submission 188349) | Vadose zone soil microbial communities from the Eel River Critical Zone Observatory, Northern California, USA -... | ecosystem: Environmental > Terrestrial > Soil > Vadose zone >...
CCCATGTGGTCCTCAAGAGCGGCAGAGATCACCCACCTGCAAAAGAGCGGCGAGGTCTGGGTTTTTATCTCTTAACGATTGCAAGACTCTGACCGCGTTTGCTTGATTGACACAATAATCCTAAACCCGACCACCTTCATTGATTGATAGAGAAATCGGAAGCAAAGACGCACCTTGTAACTGATCATGTTTGTCATGTCCCTGTCCAGGATGTCTCCAATGGTATCGATGTATAACCTACAACTGCGCTGCCGCTCCTCGAGCGAGCTTAGGAACGATGTATTTATCAATAGAATATCCTCAACATTCGAAAATATTGTAGCAATGATCTCTGGCTGTAACAGCCTTAACATACTCGAATAGAATATCTATTAAAATAAATAAGGAACATCGTAAGCGAATATCTATGGATCATCAATGAGTTACACATAAGTGCCCACACACCTCGACGATGAGTTGCAGGTCACGCACGTACGCACCCTCAGTGGAAATGAGCTCGAAGATTGCCTTGCCAACCATACGGATCAGAACCGCCAACCGTCTGCTTGTGGAGCCAAAGCGAAGACATACCTCTTGTCTCCGCCGCTCACGATCTGGCAGGCCGTCAAGCGCAGACTTACCCAGAAGGCTTGCCCAAGACTCGAGGTTTAATAGTCAGCCTAGCAATTTCTCGCTGTAGAACCAGCGTGTCACACACCAATCCAAAACCCGGGCTGTCTTCCTGAATCGGTGTACCTGGTACACCTGTACCAGACGAACTTGTACTCATAATGGGCGCTGAAATGGTTGTCATCATACGAGTCTCCTTTTCATGCACTGGTGTCCGCGAGCGCGCGAGGAACTGCGAGAGGCGACTCCCATAAGACGGTGACGTGCTCACATGCTCCTTACTCCTCTCTTTGTCGGAAAGGCTCTCGCGCGACTGTGTCGGGGCGAGCGAGACCGAGCCAGAGCTCGGGCTCACGCGTGACACAGGTGGCAGCTGCTCAATGGATGATATCGATAACCGCTTAAATGCTTCATATCGCTCGTAGGCGTCATCAAGGCGAGTCTGCGCGGGCAACTGCGGCTCGTAGAGATCCGGACCCTGGCTGGGTGTGGGCGCAGTTGGAGGCGCGGGAGCTGGGCGATGCTTAGGTCGCACTGATGCGACTGTATGGTGCGAACGAGGCCTAGGGCGTGTCTCGTCCTTCTTGACAACAATCCCGGCAGCTTCGAGTACTAGCTGACGCTCCACCGCACGCATCTCGCGCTCAAGTTTGCGTTCCTCTTCAGTCATCGCTGCTTCATCGTCTTCTGCGTCCGAATCAGAGAAGGAATGATATTCAGAGGCGGCGCTATCTGAGGCATTCTCATACCCGGCCTCAGTTGGATGGCCGGGTGACGCCCTAGAAAATGCTGCGCCCTCAGACGGTGAGTGTGATGATGATTCTTCGGGGAGTTCTGATGTCGCTCTCACTCCCACATTCGGGATTAGCGATGACGCTTTGGGGAGTGACGACATCGACTCGGAGGAAGCATAAGGATCTGGAAGCGTCCGACACGTAATAACCAACGTTCATATTTTCGGGGTACATGTAAAAGAAAACATAAGTACGTTTAGCCTGCATCCAGCAAAAGAATATGTAAACGACGACTTATGAAAATGGAAGCTCGACTAACCCTCGACTTCCAAGTAGGCAGCCGGAACGATGAAGATGACTCCATCCTTCTCGGCCTTGTACCAGTCACCGTCAGAGCGGTCCACGACCGATATTGCGTCGCCTTCGGAGAACGGCAGCTCATCGGCACTTCCACCTGGATAATCATACAAACCTTTTGCTTTGACTGCAAGAATTAAGTCAAACAAAAAGAAACCGGTTAGATCTGCATCACTTTCCTGTCTCAAAGGCCTGAACATATGTATTCGGGAAGAATCCAGTCTTGCCACTACTGACGATGGTACCATACCACCAGTCGCCCCCCGTCTTCGATGCATGAGCAGTTATCACAAGGTTCTCGCCGAATGCTACAAAGTGAGAGTAAGTAACAGGTTGGAGGCCGAAAAGACGACGAACATAAGTCCTCGGCTCGCTGACCGTCGTATGGATAAAGAGTCCTAACACGGTATTCTGCAATCGCCAACAATGTAAACGTAAACGCAAGTAGCAGAGAACATTATGAGGACAAACCGGTACTTCGATCTATATCTTCCAGTGGACCCGATCCTACCTCTTCAGCAGGCGCAACCCGGATATCTGGCGTAGGCGCCGCGTGGCCATTCACCTCCTTGCGCGCCTGTTCTTCGACCTCTTCACCCATTGAGGGTAAGCTCGGCTCCCGACTTGAGTGCGTGCCCTGATCCGCAGCAAGCCCCATGTACCAGTCTACTGACTGCCGACTTGGATCGACGTTATTTTCCGAGTGCGGCCTCTCGGCAGGAAGACTTGGGGTTGCACCTATATGAGGCGGCGGCGCGACGTCCCCGAGGACACGTCCAGAGACAACGGACGCGCTGCGATCATTCGTGATAGCCTTGCGCAGGCGTGCGCCGCTTTGGATAGCGCCAAGTAGGGCGCTGCGATCGCCTGCCGGAGTTGGAGAGAAGACTGCTGGAGCTGCGGGGCCAGATGGCGCAGTAGGCGGCGGCGGCGGCGGCGCCGACGGGGGTGGAGGCGGTGGCGTAGGCGCAGAGAGCGCAGTCGGTGTTGAAGCTTTCGGCGTCACGCTTGCTCCTGCAGCTGCAGCTGCGGACTGGGGACGGGGAGGGACGCTGGCCGGCGGGAGGATCGAGCTGAACAACTGCCGGGCCAATTTATCACGTGTGTCGCGCGACGAGTCGAGCTCGTCCTCAGAACTGTCATCGCCCTCGTCTTTTTCTTGCCCCCACTCGTCCTCGCTGTCACCTGGAGCGGTATGATACGACGTCTTGACAGCGGGTGGGGCAGGGCTCTTCGATACCGGCGGTGGGTTAGGGATGGGTGGGGCTCTCTCGTTCTTCGGGGCAACGACGGGTGCAATAGACTGCGGCCTAAAGAATGGGTTGTTGCCATCATCTGTCGGGGGAGTCGTGGGTGCAACTGGTGAAGTCCCACCGCTTATCAAGCGATTGAAAGGATTATTCTTGCCCCTTTCCACGGAACTGGTTGGCGGAACCGGCGGTGGCGGCGGCGCCATAGGAACAATACCAACCGCTGGAGGTACAGCGGGAGGGGCAGGTGTCCTCACCCTCCTCGCTCCCCTTGCGTCTTCCTCACGCTTAGCCTCCTCTGCTTCCTCCTCTTCCATGCGCTTCAGGCGCTCTAAGCGTTCCTGCTTGGCCTTTTTCGTTGCTTCTTCCAATTCCTTTTGCTGACGCGCTGCCTCTTCCCGCTGCATTCGCGTCTCTTCTTTTCTTTCTTCTTCCTCAAGGCGGCGCAGACGCGCGAGGCGTTCCTCCTTCTGCTTGAGGAGAGCCTCCTCCCGTGCGCGGAGAGCCACCTCTTCAGCGTCAATGGTAGATGGGACGGCAGGCGGAGGTGGTGGAGGAGGTTTAGAAACAGCTGGAGCAGTAACTGGAGGACTAATCTTAGGAGGCGCATGCGCTGCAGGAGAACGGGCTAAGACCCCAGCACTTGGCTTGCGTGGAGGTGGCGGAGCAGGGGCACGTGGCTTGACGGGAGGCGGGACTTTGGTTACGACCTCAACGGGAGCCTGCTGCGCAGAAGCCGTTGGGCTCGTGGAGGAAGACGCACCTCCACCACGCTCGGTTCTCAATCGCTCGTCCCGCTGTCTAGCCCTTTCTGCAGCTGCCTCCTCTGCTGCTCGCGCCTTTTCTTCGGCTTCCTTTTTCTCACGAACCAACCTATCCTCAGTACTAGTATCAAGGGTAGGCTTGGGCGTAGATGATGAAGCAGACGAAAGTCCCATGGCGGCCATGCGTTCGGCGGTACGGCGTTGTGCCTCGGCCTGGATGAAAGCGCGACGTTCCTCCGGAGTCATGTTCTTAACATTCGGTGTGGGAGACTTCCCTGGGGTAGGTGCTGGAGGCGGTTTGGGGACCACGGGAACCGGAGCTGCGGCCGCGGGTGGCGGTGGCGGTGGTGGGGAGCGCATTGTGGTAGGAGGCGAGCGCGGGCGATCGCGGTCGTACTTGTGCTCCCAAGAACGGGAGCGATCACGGTAAGTGCGATTACGGTCAGGTTCATGCGAGCGGTCGTCACGAAAGTCTCTCTCACGACCTCGATCCCTGTCGTAACTGCTAGCATAACCATCGCTGTCGCGCAAGTAGCCACTGCCATACCGATCCCTGTCGCGATCACGATTACTGAACCGTCCGAATGTTTCGTTGCGTCGGTCACGCTCGCGATCCAGTTCCCGCTTTTGCCTCGCGCGGCGCTCCTCCCGTTCTGCCAATTTTTTTTCTACTGCTGGAACGCGCTCATGCATGAGCTCGAGAAGCTCACGTTCCAATCGACGACGCTCTTCGTCTGCGCGGAACGAACGTGGACCCCGCGATGCATATTCCAGGTCTTCCTGAACGCGCTGGACCTTCCATTTGAGATCCGACATCTCTCGATCAAGAGCGTCGTCTTCCGCAGTGCGTAACGCGCTCTCCTCGGTTGCATGATCAAGCATCCGTGCGGTGTTTTCAAGTTGTCGTTTCATGTCATTCAGGTCGGCAGCTGGAGAGTCGCGCTCAGAGGAAGAACGCACGGCGCTACGATCTAGGTGGCGTGAACGGGGTGTATAGTAGCCACCAGCTGGCTCCTCGTCCGTGTGTTTGTATACAGTTGCATCCTGACGGCCGCCGGCGCCTGGGGCACTGGAGGAGAGAAGAGAGCGATTGGGGAGACGCGATACTGGCGCATCGAACCCCGATGGTGAACGTGCACGCGATGGCTCGTTCTGAAGGAGATTTTTGACGAAATTAACAGAGGTGTCCAAGTCACGATGAGAAGGGGGCACAAGCTCCGCAGGGAGCTCATCCGGAATGTCATTACCATTGAGCTCTGGGACGATGTCAGTGAATAAAAAAACCATGCCTAAATTTTGGTTACATACTACGATAGATTAAACCCATGGCGACATGGAACTCTGCGATGTTAAGCTTGCCTCGGTTGTCCACGTCAGCTAAAGTCCTGATGATAGTCATAAGCACGACTCGACGTGGCTTGGAGGTAGGCCTACCAGACTCGGGCGAGGTCGTTCCTATCTAACCCACTTTGCCCAAAGACCTCGATCGCGGTCGTTCCGTCAATAAAACCCAAACTAGACGTATCCCAAGCCCTAAAAATCTGATCGTAGCTCTTCTTCTCTGCCTTAGAAAGAGTCCATGGTACGCGAGGTGTAGCTGTTCCTTTGACTTCTTGATTATGCTGCTGGAAGCTTTGCTGCAAGGATAAGCCACCAAGCTGCTGCTGAGGTTGCAACAGTTGCGGGGCACCAGTAGGGTTATACGGCGCAGCAGGATTGGCCGGAAGGAAAGTATTGGACATCATCTGAAGGCGAGGGTCAACGAACCCGGTGGCTTGGGGGACGAGGGGTTGTAATGCGCCCCCCGGAGTGGGAAAGCCCGTCTGTTGGGGGACGAGGCCAGAGCCGGCAAAACCAGGGGATGAGTTGAGGAAGCGGTTAGGCTGATTAATTGCTAATAGATTGGATGAAGGAGGGAGAGGTGGTGGTGGCGGTGCTTGTTGCTGGAACTGGGAAGGTAATGGAGGTACAGGGGGAATGGAAGGACGTTGTTGGAGACTACCAAGAAATCCCGTCTGCTGCGATCCCAGAGCAGGACCTGCTCCTGGAAAACCAGTTTGCTGAGGTTGTTGAAAGGGAGGACGTTGGACGGGAAAGCCGGTCGGCTGGAGCGCAAGGTTTCCCTGAGGAAAGCCAGGCTGTTGAAAACTCTGGTTCTGAGAGGGAAACCCTGTTTGTAGGGGATACTGATACCCTGGCTGACCTTGTCCCCACTGAGACATTGTGAAAGTAATGGAGGAGGAGAAACGTCCGTCTGAGCTCACGGCCAAGAGGGAATACGCGAGAGATCAAGCGGAGATTAAATTGTGCAGCTCCTCGTCTGACGTGCTCCTTTTCTTTCTTTATCCACGAACCTTGTCAAGGCTTCCTATGGTCATTCCACGCTGGATTCCTGTTACGTTCGTGGGATAATATATCAGCCTAGTCACCCTCCTCCATTTTCCTTCGTTATGAAGGTGGCTGGACTATGGGGAGCCTTGGTTGTATCGTCTCCTTGAGTTGAGGCCAGTGTGCACGTCGCGTGCGCCGCTTTCTGGCTTTGTAGTTTGGAGACAGACATGATCTGGCCTCACTCAAATTGTCATTACTGGTCCCAATGTCGATATCATTCTCGGGCTGCCGTCATTCGCCACCATCTAGTTCTACCGTTCATAGTCATTGCTACATATGTCCGAGCCTCCCAGGATCAGTATGCACAATAACTCCTTCTAGCATCAGCCAATCCTTATTAGGGGATTGAAAATGATCAGATACCGTGTCAATTATTTGTTCGGTCAATGGAGGCCCAATACCTCGCACACGAACTCCACCTTCTATTGTCAAGCGGCTGTATCTGCAATCAATTGGGCATAGATGTAGGCAGAGAAGATTGGTCACGTACAGCCAGTCGAACGGTGACCGCGATAATTCGGGATGGGGCCGTTGGTACGCCGGAGACCAATGCAACAGTCCGTGAACCACATCCTCCGTTGTGACGCTATCTTTCTTCGATAACTTCCATCGCTCGTTGAATCGCTTCAACGACAAGTTGTTCTCGTTTCTTTGGGGCTATTACCCAAGGCACAACCGACCAGCCACAGAGTGATGGCTTGCAAAAACCGGGCATATTGGGTTGGGACTCGGCACGCCACGTCCCCGATGATCCCGGTGCCGCAGCGGAAATGCTGCGAAACGTTGTCTGTGTCCGGAGGATCCTTTTTGCGTGAGCCACAAATTGGTTACGCTAATGAATGTGTTTACGAGGCCAAATGAACGAGCAAGGCGTGCGTTCGATTGACCGCGTATCGACAAGAGCAGGGGAATAGAAACATGAGTTAAAATTGTGGATAGACACCCGAGTAAACACGGGGCCGTCGACGCTGGTGGAGATATCCCGCCAGGAGCAAGAATGTAAATCATACTGGTTGTTTTCAACTGCCCGCAGGAGCCGAGATTTATGCCGCCGCTCCGCTGAGTTACCTTATACTTCCATGGGGATAGGAAGTGCCAGTGGTCAGAGTGCGAGGCCCAAGTCGGCTAGTAGTGGGTGTACTGGTGGTATGCGTCGGGTAGGCCATACAGAGGCACATTTCATTGGAATGTACCTAGGCTACATGACTATTGGTGGTGCCAGTGCCGGTGCAGTAGCTGCTGGCTGTGTGCGCACGGGCATTGAGTACACTCAAATTTTAATCTCTGAGATCCAGAATTTGCTTTACTAGCTACCGATCTAAAACGTCCAGCACTAGACCACTGCTGCGGAAAACCAGACCCAGACCAGCCAGTCGAAAGAGATGAAACTTTCGAACTGCTTTTCTTCGTTCAACGTTCAACGTTTATTGACGTTTACGGCTGTAAGGCTTGAGAAATGCAGAACGTGGCATGTATAAAAAAAATTCTACTTGGGCCATAACTTCGACAACATTCCATCACATATATACCAAAGGATTCACGTATAAAGTATGATACTGTATTTGTATGGGATTGCTACACGATCGTGTGATCAAAAGCCTGCGTCAGGCGGACGGGTGGTTCTTTCATATAGTCGTAAATCAAGGGAAGGGGTGGGGGTGGAGGTGGAGGGAGTATGAAAAAGCATAAGTAAGCATACAATGAGTTCAGACTAGCATGCTGTGCCGTCGGCCCTCATCGTCTTCAATAAGAGATCGCCGGGATGCAGAAACAACAACGCTCCGCCGTCGCACATCGACGTTTGCCAAGCCAGCACGTACCCTCGTTCCCGCGAGTGGCTCGTCGTCAGCTTGGGCGCCATCGCTCTCCTCATCATCCACGGGCAAGCGCGGCCGCGACTTGCGTCGTCGTTCGGTAACAGCAGCAGTATCCTCGAGCGAGGAACGTAGGTTCTCTCCCAGAGAGGGTTGAGGGACTGAGGACGTCCGCCTCATCGACGGGGGTACGGGATCGGGTTTCCGCATCTTTCTACAGGTTGGTCGCACCACAAGTAGGAAGGTGTGAGAAACTGAATACGTACGTGTTGAGTTTAGGCTCAGCGTAGTTGACGCTCTTGCGCATGCGGCGTTCACGGCCTATTGTTGGTGCGTCAGGTTCGGCAGGCGGAAGAGGTACCGGCGGTGGACTCGAGTTGCGCGGCGTGGGAAGGTGTGATGGCGTGGGTGTGGTTCCGGGTGTCGAAAGAGGCGGGCGAGTAGAGCTATACGTTAGGGCAGAAGATGGCATATCTGAGTCGGTATCTGACGGCGTCCGGTGGCGACCTAGATCTGGCGCAACAAATCAATCACACTGCTGTTGCAACTGAACGGCGCCTACCTGAGACATTTGTATCAAGGGGAGGGAGAGGAGCACGAGCTTCAAAAGCGTGCGTCACATCTCGTAGTCTTTGACTCGCTTCTTCGGGGTCTTCGCACAGACGACGTTTCTCGCGTTCACAGTCGTCCGCTTCCTCGGCTTGTGCTTGTGTTAATGTACGTTTCTTCTTCCTTTGGCTCGTGGCGCGCTCGAGGAGGGTCTCTTCGGTGGTATCGGCTAGTCGTTGTCCGTGGAGAACTTCGTATTCTTCTTCCTCTTCTGCAAGCCCTGCATCACGCCGCAACGGCGAGCCGAATGCAGGACTAGGCGCTCGCGGAGGGGGGGACGCCGCACGACTCCTAGATGAGCTAGAAGCAGGGCTTGAGCTCCCACTGCCGCCGGAATTTGTGACACTAATAAGACCACTCTGACGTCGCGATATGCGCTTCTTGCCGTGCTTTAGCAATGTCTCGTTAATGTCGACCTGAATTGTCGCGACAATTGGTGCAGGGATGGTTGGTGGAGTCGTAGATATCACAGGCGCTAGAACCAGAGGTGACGAGGAGGAAGTAGAGAGTGACTTCTTGCGGCGCATGACAAGTGTCGGGCTCTGAGAGCCATCCTCTTCGAGCACATCAGATCCTGCCTCGTCCTCCTCAAAGATCTCGGGGACACGCGGTGGTCGTGCAAGGCGGTTAACGTGAGGAGAAGCATCGGGGTTCAGCACGGGGCGACGCGCTTTGGGAATAGGCTCCTTCTTAGGAGGCGATGACTTAGGGGAGGGGATGTTGAAATTCTTGCGGATAAAACCAAAGTTTCTCATCAAATTATGGACCTAGCAGGGCACAATCAGCACACGGGCTTAAGACAGGCGAAGAAACCTAAATATGAGAAGGGATCAAATGAAAGTAGAACAAATGAGGGATATCCCAAACTGGAGCAGGTCAGAACTCGTCGTGTATGTACCACCACGCGGCCTAATGGTGACGTCCCGTGTGAGTGTACGAATATTAGTTCATCTGTCGCCTTGTCGCCTGTGCCCCAGTTGACACCTCAAATAGCGCACCACAATAACGACAGGGGAGGAGCGAATTTAAATTGACCTGCGAAAGGCAACGACTCTAACACACTCCACTCCGAGGGTTTCATGGACAGCGTTAGGGAAAGAGCGACCAGTAGAGTGAAATGAAAATAACCAGGTGATAAAAAACAGAACGTCGTACAATCCTCCACTGGATTGCGATGTAGAGAGAAGATGAAAATGGGGACTCACCGCAGACTCTGCGTCAGCTATGATGCGTTGTGACTTTTCTCTCTCTTTCTTTAACTGTGTGCCAAGGGCAATTTCTGAGGCACGTAAACGCAAGTTCTCAACATGGAGCGCGGAAATCTGAGCATTTAGTTCCTCTATGCGGAGACTGAGGGTTGAGTTTAGTCTGGCGAGGGAATCAGAGCGTGAAGTGCGAAACGCGGCGTGAGCGGACTTAGTGATATGCTTATTGGCGAGGAGAAACTTCTTCTTGACTGTAAGATGGGATATGGAGTGAGGGGTCGGCATGTGAGGTGCGAAAATGTGGAAGGCACATACAGTTTTCGAACTCGAATAAGGCGTCACTCTGTCGGTCGTTCATGGACACGCGCGACTCACGCCTACTCATCGTGGACAGTGTGAGTAGGCCGAGACCGCGAGGTAACAAAAAAATGAGGTCAAGAGGGGGATCAAGTGATGCGAGCCTTGTGGCAAGCGAGGACAAGGTGGGGTCGAGTGTTGCCTCGCGGTGATGAACACTAGTTGTCACGTGAGATATCAGCGAATGTCTCACTATTCTATTCACCTTTTATGTACACGTCCTTCCCCATTCCTATGGCGTAATTGTGACATGGAAAATATTAATAATGCAATTTGTTAATACTGCGAACGCTAACCAAACAAAGTAAACCGCAGGCCGACATAGACTGGCTGAACTGAGCGACATTCGAACACACGCGATAACCACGGGCCGGTCACTTCCACTTTCTGACATACGTCCACATTCACATTCACATCCACATGTGCAGGCCGACCAAGTGATAAAGTCATCTCACCCTCAGTCAACCAATTCCGCGTGCTCCATACATCGCCCCTTGAACCGGTGAAATCTCTCATGTCAACGTGCACTCCTTGCTTTCCTTCCACGGACGTCACCCCTTCAGGACGACGACGACGGTGGTCCAACTCATCTTCGCCCGGTGTTTCGATTTCCCCAAATCATGCTTCGCCCAAACTTTCCTACAGCACACGCCTCTCTCGGTCCTATTTGGCCTTAGCGTCCGTTTCTGATTATATCTCCCGTCCACCATCCCCCACTTCGGCCGCAGTTGATATCAAGCGCGTGACTCAGCTCCGCCGCAAGTTTCGTCTTGCCATCGACGCCACGTGTCGTGACCCTAGTAGCGGAAAGTGGGCACATGTGTCTGAGATGGCCAAACTAGGAAGCACGAGGGGGAGATGGCAAGGCATCTGTTCCGGAAGTAGTGCCCCATCTTCTCTGTACAAACCTCACGAGAAAATCCACCAAGGTGAATGATTCCAGTAAGAGAGTCATCTTATAGACTCACCTGGAAGCAGGAGTAGCTGTTGAGAGCGCAGACCCGTACCCTCGCCCCCCGGCTATATCTGATCTCCGAGGAATACGTGAACGTGTTGAGAACTGGAAGGTTAACGTCTCATCTTCTCCTCCCTCCCAGGCCGATGGGTGGGAATCTGAACTGAGTCAACGTATACGCGTCAGAGATGCCGAGCAACCATCGCCACTCAACTTTCCTATAGTAAAGCATCGCAAAAGTGATATTGCCAAAGCAATGAAACGTAAGAACAACCCTCCACGCCAAGATCACTCCACGTCTCGCTACATTCATGGAGTCGCAGATCCCATCGTTTCTGTGGGTGTGAATCGAGACGCCGAGCCGCGCGACTTAAATGCAGTGTCCACCCCACCACATTCCCATGCGGAGGCCCTGGATGAGGATTCCAGGTCAAAGACAGTTGCACGCAGACGTTCACCGGTCCCAGCAGCAGATATAGGACAAGTCTCAGAGGTACGACAAATGATCCCGCTCCTTCTGACTTGTGCTAATAACTGTTCAGCCATTTTTACCACCCTCGTTTCCATCGTATCTTCAGACATCCACACCTCCCCTCGGCACCGCACACAGCGCACACTTTTGGCTTACCAAGCCCCCGGAGATTCCACGCACCGAGGACTTGCGTCTCTCTCATTCCCTACCCTCCCCCCAACCCTTCCCCCTCTCGCAATCCAATTTAGGATATGGCTTTCAGCCCAATGGTCCTCCCTCCTCATCACGACGTAAACGACCCTTGCAGGACACGTCTCCTTCCGGTTCCCCAAATCGTTTGTCCAAGCGTCGCCTTCAGCTGTCATCTTCTGAAAAGCATACCGTTTCACCAAAGTTGCCCTTCGGAGAGCGGCACGTCGATGTACGCCGCAGTGTTTTGCCCGCGCTCAATCCCCCTGTTCATGTTCCGGTCATTGACCTCCGCCAGCTTGTGTCCTCGCAACGGTCGCGTGCACAGTCACGCAATTCTTTGCATGGGATCACCCCTGTGACTCCTAGGACCGAGAATAAGGGAAAAGGCCGCGCAATAACGGCAGACATCTCACCCTCACAGCAGATTTTCCCGTCGCCCCTGCGGGCCTCCAGGTCGTTGGCTCATGTGTCCTCACACTCCCCGGTGCCCCCGCTCTCTCAGACTAATTTCACTCGAGGTGCGGATGTACCTGTGCCTACGCCTGCGTCAATGGATAATGGCTCACCTTGTGAAGACAATGGACCAGTTTCCCTCAGCCGGGGTTCACACCCGACCACGCAGCCTGCCTATCGCACGTAGGAGGTACATTCGATCGTAACGTGGACTTTGCCATGTGGATGAAAGGCGTGCCTGATTTGGAGAAACGAGACGGCGTCATTGAGCGGGCATCGAAGACCTTGGTGGAGATTGTGCCTGCAGATGAGCACGTGTAACGTGTGGATGAGTGTGGTACTACCATCTTAACACGGCTGCGTAAAATTGCTGGCTATATGCCGCATGGACAACTGGTTGGATAGATCAGGCCATGCCGGCAGAAATTATATTTGTCACAGTTATACACACATTACATCCCGAGGCCGACTGGTCCAGGAACTCAGGCGGTCACGCTCGCAAACTTGGATAACCTCTGCTTCTGAGCGAATTGTGCAATCAACGGCGGGGGGGG
>Ga0209488_10003437_pt1 | contig 12714 bp, 16 predicted proteins | sample Rivendell_Oct201_8_FD_188349 | JGI IMG/M metagenome (GOLD analysis project Ga0209488, IMG submission 188349) | Vadose zone soil microbial communities from the Eel River Critical Zone Observatory, Northern California, USA -... | ecosystem: Environmental > Terrestrial > Soil > Vadose zone >...
AACAGATACAAGATTGATAGGGAAACTTAACCCTGAGGCGGGGAAACGAGAGGGTGTCGATGGCAGTCTGAACAAATCCAAGACGTGCAAGCGGCGCTCTGGCAATAGCACAGTCAGCAAAGAGGGCGGTAGACTTTTCGTAGGCCACCCACGATAGTCCAACCTAGCATGGTCATCCAAATTCTCGTCATCCGAATCAGCGAGTGGATCAATGTTGTGCATACGGTGCCATGACTCTGGTGCTACAAGGTCAGCGCGATGAGAGAACGTCATATACGAGAGGGCTTAACGGCGTAACAAGGAGAAATCATCTCGCTGGTCGGACCATTGGTCCCTGGCACGCATGCTGGCATTGACTACTGCAAGTACAGTCACCCAGCCAGTCATAGATCGCCGAAAGAAGCAAACCTGTTAACGGGACGGGCTGTGTTGGCTTAGTCTTTCCTCCATTCGTGGGAACGTAGTGATGAAAGGTGGTCCTATTCCCATCCAGCGCATAGTATTGCTGAGCGCGAACGCGCCGCGCCGGGGACGATTCGGCGTCTGCAAATGCGTTAGACGGAGATATCACTGTGCAAAAGGACGAACCATGCGAAGACGAGCCCGACAGCGTTCTCGTGGCCTTGTCGAGCTCTCCGCCAGCCACCAACTCTTGCAGAAAGCGGCTCCTAGCCTGTGCCATCTTCCTTCCCCACTCCAATTCTTCTGGTGGGTCGACGTTTTCTTGTACTTGCTCCTCTTTCGACAGGCGATATAGCCATGGTACTTTACCAGGGTTGCGACGAGCATGGTCGTCGGCAAAAGGGTTCGCTAGATTGGGACCCTCGTGATAATGAAATATCATCCACAGAAACGCCTTTGCGCGAGCGGCTGAAGATATGCTGATAGGGAGGAATAGATCTACAAATTCCACATCCGGCTCAAAGTGCATGGGCATTAAGGACTGTAGAAATGTCAGATGCGTGATGGGAAAAGTACTTGGTAACTCACGGAAGAATAGTTGACCAGGACAAATATCAAGTTGACGACGCTGGTTGGGGGTATATGCCCCGCTTTCTAAATGTCGGACTGTAAATACGTGAACACCAGACCCATCGACACGCAAATTCGTACCGCGCGGGCAAGGATATCAGCAGGCGTAGAGGGGGGTGGGGATTTCTGCTCTCCGGGCAAGAAAGCAGCCTTGAGACAATTCTTTATCCTAGGAGCATCTTGTACGTTCCCGTCTGTCTTCTGTAGGGATGGAACTGGGTGATAGCTCCGTAGAGCGGTTTTCATCTCGGGAAAGACTGGAATAAGGCACAGATTTCGATAAAAGCTGTGAGGTGTGGAGGGACCGATAGCACATACAGGCCATAGTGGTATTTATCCTGCCTACGTTCGTAAGTAGTGATATTTTTGCGAACTCTACGGCAAAGGCTGGGGTTTCGAGCATCTTATCTCTCATGACCTTTGAGCATTTGGCCGAATTGTAGAGAGCATGCACGTAGAGATCGCAAAAATTGACCTTGGTTGGCGGTTTACCGGGAGTTTCATCAGTGAATGCCAAGGTCTTGTCATTGAAGACGCAGTCGAGGAACGCATACTGGACGTCGTTCCGAGTGAGAATTTCTGAGTCACCACGTTTTATGGCGAGGGTTTTCCGTGAGACATACTGCGGTCTGGGCAGGGATAAACAAAGGAAAATGAGAAAAAGGAAGAAAGGGACTGACTGGGAGGCCATTCGATCCATCACTTTGCGTGATCAGCTCAGCTCACTCGCACTCGCACTCGGGGGTATCAACAACCAACACGAGGCCCATCAATGTTCTCTCCCCTCTCGGTACATCGTCTAGCTGCCCCTTATCGTCGTCGCTCAATACTCAGCCTTGCAAATCATCCATCCATGTCCAAATCTCCGGTTTTCATATCGTATCCCTCTCTTCTCTCTGCTCCCTCGACCCTCTCGCATTTTATAGGTGCGTCAGGATTCGTGTCGCACTATCCATCATCCCATCTCGTTTCACAGAGCAGGCTTTCGGCTCGGGTCCGGACTGTCTAGGGATTATCATCGTTCGCGACCTTCCTCCAAAATATCAAGTTCTAAGGGAGAGGCTGTTGAAACTTTCGCACGCGTTTGCTCAGCTCGATGAATCTGTCCGAGAAAACTACGCGGACGCGAAAAGTAGATACAGGTTCGGGTCAGCGCTCACACTTATCGCTGGCTGATTATCGTCAGCTTTGGGTGGTCTCATGGAAAGGTGCGTCATGCGCTTGTTGGCCAGCCCCGTGGAGTGACGCACGATCCAGGAGATCATGAATGGCAAACCTGGTAGGACAACTACCCCCTTTAAGGAGGGATCCTTTTCACACATTTGGGCAGATACCTTGAAAGGATCCTATTATGCAAACCCCGTTATTGACGCCCCCTCTGTCCATTCAAACCTCAAGGAGGCATATCCCGAGTATTACGGTACCAATATATGTACGTGTCACATCTTGCCCCACAAATGACACCCAGTTTTGAGTATCGCAGGGCCCAAGGACGGCGAGAAAGGTATCGAGGGTTTCGAATCCGCTTTCAAGGAACTTGGATCGTGCGTCCTCGCCGCCCATTCTCCCCACCTCGGCCAATCGAACTCTCCCGTTCTTTGTCACAGTTTCGTTTTTGACGTCGGCGTCAGGCTAGCGACCGCTTGCCAGCCATTCGCCTCCCCATACTTGACAGACTCCGCACTTTCCCTATCCAAGTTGATCAGCTCTTCTCAGACTACCAAAGCGCGGCTTCTCCACTACTTTCCTCCATCACCCGAAAGTCTTTTACCCGTAGAGGATGAACCGATTGACAGTTGGTGCGGTTTTCATGTCGATCACTCGCTCCTCACCGGTTTGTGTTCGGTATGTCGCTCCCCACTCCCTAGTGTGAATTATTGAAGCGAGAGGTTATTTGCTTCCGATGTGACAGGGACTGTACATCCAACACACCCCCGGAGCCCCTCCAGAGGCCGTTTCGTCACCTTCACCATCCTCCGGGCTCTACATCCGGGCGCGTGGTGGTGAATTGACCAAGGTTACCATACCCCCTGACTGTCTTGCCTTCCAAACAGGCGAGACCCTCGAACTCGCGACTGCAGGCAGGTTACGGGCGACTCCCCATTGCGTCCGCGTGGGTGCCGGAGATGGCAGTAAGCACGTCTCTAGAGAGACATTTGCCCTTTTCATGCAGCCAGACGTCAATCAACCCATAAGTGGGACAGAGACGTTTGGTGAATTTAGCAAGCGTATATTCGGTGGTCACTACAATGACGTTGATGTACAGTAATTACATATATCTATTTAGAAGGGAAATCATGTATCCAACCCGCACGGGGCTCCGGATTAATGAAATCTATGGGGGTTGCGGGGATTAATGGATACAACAAATCATGACAACAGGTGTTGATGGGATCTCCTGAAGAAATTTTTATGACGGGCTCCCAGATGCGGAGGAACTTGACCGTGTGCGGCGATGACCGGAGGAGGTGAGTGCATCCGGTAGGACTGACAGCATGGCGGTGGTGAGACTATTCCGTTTCGAGAGCTTTGCACCCTTCCCGTTGTGCGAGGAGCCAACAGAGGAGTGTAGATCGTCTGGATCAGAAACCACGCTCCAATCCTCACTAGGGGCCCCGCCACCAATCGAGCTCCCCCCCGAGCGAGTCTCCGACCTGCTGTTAGGTGAAGAGGGTGTCCCCCTCTCTCGTATAGTTGCATCTTCTGCGTCATTTGCATCGCCTGTGCGTTCATCTGGTGCCCCTGGCCGCTTAATGAGCGTTCGGGCGTATTCCAAGTCTCGATAAATGGCTTCGATGGCCGTAGCCACGCCATTTTCCTGCACAAGACAACACTCAGTGCCAGAATCCTCTCCTTTGATCGAAAAAAAAAAGGACGTACGGATCGGATCTGTTCACCGACCAGTTTTGCCCGCGCGATCTGTCTCTGGTCCGTTGTGGCGGCGATGAGAGCATCGGCGAGGTTCTCGACGGTCAGCTTGCGAACGCCGGTGCCGATACATAGAGCCTCTACTCGATCGGCCCAGAAGAACTGGTCACCAAAGAAAGGCCGAATGATGGTCGGAATCCCCGCTGATAGGGGGCCTCAGGAACAATAATGTGGCAGGGAGTGAGACGGGAATTACACACCTCGGAGACTGGCACCGGTCGTTCCTGCTCCTCCGTGATGGCACGCCGCATCTATCTGTTTGAATAGCCAGTCGTGAGGAACGGAGGAGATGGGAAAGATCTCCGGGGGTAGGGGCTCCTCGGGTTCGGTCGCTTCCGCCGTGTTCTTTGAGAGCCTGTCGGACCAACCCTTGGACAAGATCGCATGCACACCACTCCGCAGGATGGCATCAATGACTGTGCGTGTCATACCCTTCGGGTCGGACACTACGATGCTTCCGAAGCCGACGTATACAAGTTTCTTCTTGGACTTATGAGCCTTGTCGATGAACTTGATCAAGTCCGCAGGTGGTTGCCATTTCTTGGACCCGACGTCAGCGTCATCCAGGAACCAGTACCCTAGGAAGCATGTCAGTGAATGCATACGAAAGGCAAGGCGAATGCAGACCAGTGATCCGGATCCATTCTGGCCAATCTAGAGGCGCAGGGACAACGGTCGGGCTGAAATTGTAAAGATATGGGATCTTGTGCGGCTCCATCTTGTCCAAAGATGTGCTAGGAAGTCCCAGGGTGTTACGCCGCCATCGATTGATTTGTCCGGCTGTTCCCCTCCAGAAAACTTGGTCAAACATCACGTAGGTCTGCTTTCGTATTAATGAGGGTGATTACATCACACACAAAGGACACACCATGTAGTTGTAGCTGCCGCCCATCTAACGACGCATCAGGGGTGTCATATACGATCGGAACGGTTACACACTCACTTTATGCTCGGGAACGGCAAATGCATGAGGATAGGCTCTGCCGGTGATATGAGATGAGGTCAGCATCATGTGGGTGTGGGAAACTCGCCTTGTTCTGGACCACGTCATGGTAAAGGCTCTGAAGTAGGGAATGCGGAGAGCTTCTGCTATGTGGTATCCAGCCATGGCACTAGGGCTTTCCACCAGAACATCTGTGCCCTGACATGCTTCCCAGGATGTCTTTAAAAGGTCTTCGATCCATCCTCGGAACTATCTCACTCAGAATGCGAGTCGCAGGGAAACACCTGAAGTAATCTCACCTTCGTTACTCCTTCTCTTAGAAATGCGATGGTGAACGTCCCGTTCTCTACGCAGATCCGCATCAATTCGGCGGGATCACCTCCTACGTAGCCAAATTCGATGCCGTGCTGGGGGTTGTCAGTACGGTCTCAAATCTGAACAACACCTAACTTACAGATTCGACCCAACCCTTGAACTCGCCATGAGTAGCAATCCGTACACGATGTCCTTCGGCGAGGAGTCCCTTGGCAAGGGCAATGTAAGGTTGTACATCCCCTCGTGATCCGATCGTGAGAAAAGTAAAGTGCAGTGGCTTCTCAGGCTTAAATGTGAGAAATGTTGACGACGTGGACGTGAACATCACGGCAGGGACCGAGTCGCTCATGTTCTCTGGAGGGGGTCTCGGTTCCACATCTTCCCGAGTAGGTGCATGAGTTCCGAACTCTTCTAGGAGGAGTGCGTCCCGTTTTCCAAGGGTAGGGGAGACTGGCCCGATTTCTGTTTGACGTCTTTGCACGTCCTCAATCTGCTTCTCGAGGATACCAATGAGGGCTGATCTGCGATCCTGTTGACTAAATTCAAAAAAGAGTTCCTCATGGCCTTTAACAATGACGATAAGACCGTAGTGACCAAAGCGGAAAGCCTTGGAAGTCTCAGTTGACAGGACATCACGTATGGGAAGGATCATCTATCGAAAAATCAGCCACCTGTCACTCACCAACCAACTGCACCTCACCCTCGTTTTCGACGTCAAGGATCCACTAGATTTAAAGCATAAATAATTGCATGAAATATAGAGACGCCCGTATACGGGAAGAACCCGGAACAGATAACCAGGAAAATCTGTTGATCGTTAGTTTTCGACTGGTGATTATGGCGGAGAACACGGACATCCAAGGAGTCGTTCTTTGTCGTCAAACGCAAACGACGTTTGAAATTTTTCTAGCATCTCCGGGTCAATGGCCGAATCTGGTGTCTCCAGGACGCTATATCCAAGTTCCTGGCCATGACTTGAGGTAAGAGACTGGTGGGTTCCAGAGGAATACACCTCCGTCACTGCGTTGGCTTCTCCGGGTACTTGCAATTGTTGATTACCCGGACTGCCCAGCGTCCTTCGTGACATCCGTAACCACGAGGGAACAGACACCCAGCTAGTCGCCAACGATTGTTCCTGAGTCGCCTGTAGAGGAGACTCGCTGCGCAGGGTAAAGGGAGGATACGTGTGGCCCGAGTTATCAGAAAGGCGGGACCTAAGAGTGGGTTGACTTTGGGTAAACTCGCTCGCATGGCTAGCGCCCGGGATGCCCGACGGTGGGGGTGGAAGGGCAACGGGAACAAATGACGAACTATCCCGCTTCTCAACGTGGGTGAAATCCTCGTGCTCATCCGGCAGACCGGAGGTAGCTACGGTCCGACCGAGAGGAAGTTCTTGGAAAGGACGTAGGAGAGATGACAATCGGAAAGAAGAGGAGGATCTAGGAGTAGTTTCAGGGTACGTTGGTATATGTTCCGAAGGTCCGGTACGAGATGTGGAGTTAGATCGGGATACGGTGGTGTCTATGAGTTGTTCCACGTTTAGGGACACCTCGGCCTCTGGGACAAAGCGCCGCGTGGACGCAATAGCATGTCGAATCTGCTCTAGTGCCGCCGATATGTCATGAAAATACGTGAAGAAGTATGAATCAACTGCAAGGTCCTCGCTACCGTCGACCACCTTTACTTCAATAGTCTCGCGGAAGTCAAGAGCGCTGGATTTATCCACATCTATAATTGTGGAGTAGGGGATCGCTATCTGTGACAGCCGAGTCAGACACGGGAATGTACGAAGATCTGAAGGGTGAACCTTGACGCTGTCCCCCATATTCTGCGCCTTGAATATCACCCTTCGGATCGCCTTGACCCATTCAGCCCGACTGGGAACAGAATCCGCAGACAGGTAGATGGTCTTTGTATTGGTACGAATGCGAATTTCCTTTTCTTGGTACGGATCACAAGTTATTGCATATCTCAGGTCTACCATACCACGTGGGAAATAAGGATCCTGAAAAAAATGAGTTGAAGTGTGGGTATTGGAGCCTTTGAGCACTCACGGCAGATGATTGGTACCAGGAAAGGGTGTCATTCTTTAGAGTAAACCAGCGCCTAATCCAACGCTTTGTCCGCTGTGCCTTCTTGTGTAATGAACCAGACTTGAGCACTTGATCCTGTTAAAGTAAAGTTATTGACGTATTAAACAGGCAGTTGTGAACTGACCTCTCTAGATGGCATATGTGCAAAGAAGCATAGGTAAGAATTTGTCAGGTACATATAACCCTGAAGCACTGGGGCAGATTGAATCAAAAGCGACGTAATCCGATCATGGGCACACCCACAGACTGAGCGCATCAACCAACACGGCATTTCTGAAGTGACCGTCAGGAATGAATGTCGGACTAAGCGAGTAGATGTAATATTCACCTGCAATGACCTCGTTTATTCCAGCGGTATCAAACACCTCTGCGAGTTTCTCCGCTAGTCGAGCTCGCCTGTTTGGTTTCACAGTTTGTACAGTTGACATGCTTCCCGAATGCTCTGTGTGATATCGCGGATTGAATTTAGGAGTAGCATGCTCTAGAACAGGCGACAGTCCAATGGGCTTGTCCGACTTGCTACCGGCTCTACGGCTGGCCGCAACAGACTTGGGAAGTTCAAAGTCATCCGCATCGGTTTCTTCGTCGGATACCATTGACCTTTGTAGCCGTTCCTGAGCAGAAGACAACTCGGCGTTGTCGCCTGAAGTGTCGTCGACTGTAGACAAGTTAATCAACAAATCCCCGCGACGAGAGCGGGCCACGGGGCGGTAAATCGTATGGATGGAGGATGCCAGAGTCATTGCTGAAGAGGATCACAGCTCGCGAAGGGACAGGGAGGTAGAGTAGGGACCCACCATGCTTTCCGTCATCATCGCTCTCTGATTCTGCTGGACTCATATCATGGTTCGTAAGCTCGTCATCAATCTCCGGATCATCGACTAGCGGAAGCGCTTGAAGTGCTTGGATCAGAGTCTGGGTCCCAGCACGCATCTAAGCGAATAACATGTCAAATACGGGTTGGTGAGAGTCTGCAAGAGACCTACCGAGGTATCACCACGGAATGTGGGGAGCAAGCTTCGGGAGCGTGACTGAGTCGGAGACGAAGGACGAATAAATGGAGATTCGTCACTCATGCGCGTCTTGCTCGGGGAGGACTCCGAACTAGGAGAGGCAGATGAGGAGCCGTTTTCGGTCAGCGGTATCGTCGCATCGGCTCCTAGAACATGCACTGTTTGTATTCGTACAAAGGAAGATGGTCTAGATACCTTCAAGATCGCCAGTACTGGCAGCCTGCCGTTCCTTGCCTTTTCGGCTCTGCGAATCAACGCGCTTGGGACTGCCATGGGGGCTTGGACGTAGGCGATTCAGGGACTCGGAGTGTTGTGATTTAGATCCAAGCGACTTGCTCCTGCCTAGCTTGTCTGAGGTTCGCTCGACAACTCTCCGGACGATGTCCCTAGGAGAGCTTGAAACTGATTTTGCCGGGCTATTGTTCTCGCCTAGACTCGCGAAGCCCTGGCTTGGGTCCTGTAGAGGGGTGTCGACAGGTTTTGATGGTGGGAGAGATGAAAGGGACATCGGTTTCCTGTCGAAAAGACAGAACCCAAAAGACTAGAGTGGTCAACGGTTAGATGATACCTTGTCCCGACGAACAATATGGTATGCCGCTATAAGCGGAGAGGCTCAGGGTGACCGATTGCGAAGTCCGATCACGTGTTTTATTTGACCAGTGCCCAGGTGCCCAGAAAACGTGTTGAATGCGTGCACTCCACATATACAGGCCTCCTCTGCCCGTGGTCGCCTGTCCATCTATACCCCTGCTTTTCACATTCTATCCTGCATGATTCGCCAGCAACTCAAACTAAGGGGGGAGATATGCATAGGCGTCGCTTCCCTGTTCTCGTTCGTAGTCACTCTACTGATCTAGATGTGCTAACTCTAACACCTTCCCAGCTTTGCCGCCGTCATGCTGCTCATCTTCGTACACGTCAGTTCTCTCGCTTGCAGCCTTCTTTTCCTTCTATCTTATCTCTTCTTCTCTCAAGGTTGGCCAAATTAACACTTCCTCCGTTCCTCGCGGAATTGCGATGGTATGTTATGCCTTGCGGCTCTCGGCTTTGGACATAATCGAATCGGCATTGTATTTGTCCAGGCAAAAATGAACGTGTCGCAATATGGGTGCGCTTCCTGACCAAAGTCGAGCTATGAGCTATCACCTCACCCCCCACCTTCAGGCAAGCGTTAGAAAAGGGATTGGGAGATCCTATCACCGGCCTCTATGCGACCAATGCGAGTGCACCTCTGGAGAAGGAGGCTGGACTTCGTCAAGAGTACAAATTTGGAGTTTATGGTTACTGCGGATACTTCAACAACACGGTTGGCGTTTGTTCCAACACCTCGATGGGAAAAGAGTATCAGCCCTATGACGCTCTTCTCGCCGACATGTCGCTCAACTACTCGGCGCTAACGATTTTTATTATTAACGGAACGTCCTCATTTGAAAGTCAATCCATAGGGAGTCACACTCGCTCTGCCTCTTATCTCATTGTCATTGGGACGGTTTGCGCATTTTTAGCATTCGTGATGTGCGCTGATACCCGACTTTTCCGACACGTTACTAATAACTACTCTCTCAGTGGCGTCTTCAAGCACACGCTAGCTTTCCTTGCATCTGCGTGCTTAGCTATGCTCGCAACTGTCTTTCTCGTGACAGCTGCCTCGCTTTGGACTTCTGCCATCCACACTTCAGAGTCTGTGAATGGCCTTATTCTAAATACGACGAATATTCCCTTGGGAATCAAGGTCTCAAGTGGCCATGGCTTGTCTCTCCTGTGGGGAGCTGTCGGTTGCTTGTTTGCTTCCCTTGTCCCATACCTGATCAGGTGCGATTCGGCCCTCCACTCTGAATCTATCAAGCAACTTATGCGCCCTTGTGCTTTTTAAAGCTGCTGCACCTTCCGAGGTTAAGAAAACGCATCCCGGCGCTCATTTTATGTCCATTCGTTTTCCTGACGCCCGAGACCCTAATTGTTATGTTCCGTATGAGAGGTGTTTGAAACTGACGAGAATATCAGACACGAGACACGGACACGTCAATATTTACGCGATCCTAGACAGATGTATAAATTGTAACATTTGTACCAATACCACTCATGGGGCTTGTTTGCCCGATCTGTGAGGCGCTACGACTGCGGATTAAAAAACCTCGTGCATGTTCTCTTGTTACTGTACTTTGATTGTTTGATTGACGCTCTGCGCTAGCGCTCAGCCTGTCAGAGAGTGCGACTGCTGCGGCGCGGCGGCCGACAAGGAGACGGATTTAAATCATGACTCGCGGAAGCCGCAAGGCTCTCTCAGGTCCATACTTGATGTAGGGCCAACTTTAGAGTGGGAACACGGGGATGTTGTGATCTGCACGGTGCCCGGAAGAGAATGAGAGAAGCACGCAGATTAGGGAAACATGTTGTGAAGTAGAAGGTGTCATGCTGTGTCACAGGAGGTTCAGAGACCGGATACCGGCCGGGCCCGGGAATGCGATCAATCGGGGCCGTGTGGGAAGGGAGGGCACAGGTCTGTCGTCGTTTTGGTTTGTCACCGTCGGTGGCTGACTGCGGAGCAGCTCCCCTCATTTCACCTCACTACAACCCACTCATCTGCCTCTTTCATCTCCCTCCCTGCCATCTCTTATCCTCTTTCAACTCTTCCCCTCTCCGCGTTCCACAACTGCTGCGGCCTGTCACATACTTATAACTCAACATGTCCTCCGAAGCTGACTACTTCTCGTCTTTCCTCGACGAATTCACCAAAGCCGACCTCCAATTTTTCCCTCCTCTCCCTCAAGCTGAAGCCCCCCCTCCCGATACATTCGATAACGAGTTCGAGGGATTCGAATTCGAAGGGTCCGTACAAGTACCTACACTCGAAGACCCCTTCTCGACTTTCCGTGGCAACACACCCGTTTACACTTCGCGCTCCGTTTTTACCCACTCAACCGAGTCCAATCACGACCTCGCTGCATCCGAATATTCATACGGATACCCTGCATCAAATTATTCTATGCCTCTTGACTTAGCTTTTCAGAGCGTCAGAGTTAGCTCAGAGTACGGTGGCGTTGATCCCCTGCGTGATACCATGTACCCGTCTCCCTTCAACGACATGACATCTTTTGGTGCCCTCCCGCCTACCCCTTCTCCTTCTCCGCCCCTCCGTATGGCCAAAGCGCAGTCGGACTACGGGCCGTCTAAATCCCGTCAGCCCCATTTCGGCATCTCCCCAGATAATCTTTCTCTACCCACTCCACCAACGGTTCCAGGGGTCCTCCCTGTCCAAGCGACGGGAAAACATATCCACACGGGACCCGGTAAAGCCCACCAATGTCCTAACTGTAATCGCTGTAAGTAGTTTTACCAAAACGTCATTTCAACCATCTCACACTTCTTCCTAGCCTTTGCGCGTGCGTTCAACCTGAAAACACACATGGACACCCACAATCCAGAGAGACTTAAGCAATATGTGTGTCCTCACAGCAGTTGCAAACGCCCTTTCAGCCGCAAGCATGACCTTCAGCGTCACCGGACGGCTATACATCGAGACCAAGCATCATCGTCAGTGTATTCGGATTCATCCCGGATCTCAAAGTCTGGCATCGGTGTTACTGCTGGAACCAGAGTGTGGTGTGACAAATGTGGTAAGGGGCTCGTCGGAGGTGAGGGAGGTTGTGATTGCAACGACGTCAAGTAGAGAATGTTGATTGTTGGAGTAGTAAGTCTTGATACTTCTCCGATTGGTCACACATTTAATGACAGGCTTCCCATCCTTCTCTTTAGCGCATGAATTGCCTTGATCCCAACTCCTGCGGCGCTTCCTGCCGCCTGGTTGTTACTATCCTCTGTTTGTATACCGAGAGGTGACAACTGTGGGTTGTACACTGCATCACGTTAACCGAATGACGTGACGTCACCTAGCGTCGTGTCCTTCGTGCCGTGCCGGGTCTATTTTTACAGGACTGACGGATGCAAATCATGTACCTATCTGCTTTCTTGTCTTGGCTTGGACTTGTTTCGTTCGTTATTTGCAACTAATACCTTTGTGCCCCTATGGAATTCAAGTTGGTCTATTTAAATCACTTTTGGAAGCGGATGAGGATGAGATGAGATCATCGTTCCAACAAAAGATGTCATAGCAACATTTCCCCACCTTTAAATGCTGTCACCCCTAGACGATGCAAGTCATCTGCCCCTCTCACCATGGCCTCCTCTGCCTCTGCGCAAACTATACCACCAGAGTCCGCCAAAAAGGCGGACGTATGGCGTGATGTAGTCGACCCAACCCAAGGTCATCCAAATTACTTGACCTCTGACCAGGGTGTGAAGATTTCGGACACCGACAACTGGTGAGTGATAGAATGAAAAGAGCAACAAGATCTCTTCATCCAAAATCTACAGGTTGAAAATATCAGAT
>Ga0209488_10003438_pt1 | contig 12709 bp, 14 predicted proteins | sample Rivendell_Oct201_8_FD_188349 | JGI IMG/M metagenome (GOLD analysis project Ga0209488, IMG submission 188349) | Vadose zone soil microbial communities from the Eel River Critical Zone Observatory, Northern California, USA -... | ecosystem: Environmental > Terrestrial > Soil > Vadose zone >...
GGCCAGCGGCTCAAGGTGCACGTTTCCAACCAGGTGGTGCTCTCGGGGATGATGCTCGCGATCCACAGCGTGCACGAGAACATCCTGGTGCAGGGCGAGTCGCGCTCGCGTCCGCCGGTCGCCGTCACCAACGTCTATCTCCGCACCGGCAACGGCTGGCGAATGATCCTGCATCACGGTTCGCCCGCCCCCCAGGTGCCCCGCGCTCCCGCCGAGTCGCCGAAAATCCTGCATTGAGTCAAGGCCCCTACCGAGCTCCCTGGTGGCTGCCCGGCGGACATCTGCAGACACTGTACGGCGCGCTGTTCTGCGGTTCGAGTGTTGACTGGAAGAGAGAGCGCTGGGATACGCCGGACGGCGATTTCATCGATGTCGATCGTCTGGCAGGCCCGGCCGATTCCCCGCTCGTCGTGCTGTTTCACGGCCTCGAGGGCGGCTCGAGCAGCCATTACGCCCGCGCGCTCGCGCGCGAGCTCAGGGAGCGGACGTGGCGCTGCGCGGTGCCGCATTTTCGCGGTTGCTCCGGCGAGCCGAACAGACTACCGCGGGCCTATCATTCCGGTGACGCGAAGGAGATAGGCTGGATTCTTCGGCGTTTTTCGGGCGAGGCCTCCGGCGCACCGCTCTTCGCGGTGGGCGTGTCGCTCGGCGGCAATGCGCTTCTCAAATGGCTCGGCGAGGACGCGCGGGCGAAGGATGTCCTCACGGCGGCCGCGGCGGTATCGGCCCCGGTCGACCTCATGGCGGCAGGCGACGCGCTCGGCCGGGGATTCAACCTTGTCTATGCGCGAGCGTTTCTCTCGACGATGAAGAAAAAGGGCGAGCATAAGATCGGGCGTTTCCCGGGACTGTTCGACGGTAAGGCGATGCGCCGCGCGCGCACGCTGCGCGAATTCGACGACGTCGTCACGGCGCCCCTCCATGGATTCCGCGATACCGACGACTACTGGACGCGCGCGAGCGCGAAGCCCGTCCTTGGCCGCATCGCGGTGCCGACGCTACTCGTGAACGCCCGCAACGATCCCTTTCTCCCGGCGGCGGCGTTGCCGCGCCCGAATGAGGTTTCCATGCACGTGAATTGCGATTTTCCCGGCGAGGGCGGGCACGCCGCATTCGTCAGCGGTCCGTTTCCCGGAAATCTGGGCTGGATGCCGCGGCGGGTGACTGGTTTCTTCGAAGACGCACTCGCTGCGGACGGATAATGTCGAACCAAGGCGGCGTTGCCCGATGAATTTACCCCCTCAAGAAATCTTCAAGGCGTACGACATCCGCGGCGTCGTCGGCAAATCGCTCACCCGAGAAGGCGTGCGTCTGATCGGGCAGGCGCTCGGAAGCGAGCTGCTCGACCGTAGCAGCGGGGGCGGGCGGCGGGAGATCGCAGTGGGCCGCGACGGGCGCATCTCCGGGCCCGAGCTCGCCGGGGCCTTGATGGAGGGCATCCGCGCAAGCGGCGTGGACGTCGCGGAGATCGGGATGTTCGCAACTCCGGTCGCCTATTTCGCCGCGCACGAACTGGGTTGCGGCAGCGCGGTCGCGGTCACGGGCAGCCACAATCCGCCCGAGTACAACGGACTGAAGATGGTGCTCGCGGGAACCACTCTCGCGGGCGAGGATGTCCAGCGATTGCGCAAGAGGATCGAGTCCGGCCAGCTCACCCGCGGCGCGGGGCAACACCGTCGCGCCGACATCCGCGAAAGTTACCTGAATCGCATCGCCTCCGACGTACGGCTCGCGCGTCCCATGAAAATCGCTGTCGACTGCGGTAACGGCGTCGCCGGCGCCACGGCGGGCGAGCTCTACCGCCGGCTCGGCTGCGAAGTGCTGGAGCTCTACTGCGAGGTCGATGGCCGCTTTCCCAATCATCATCCGGATCCGTCCCACCCGGAAAACCTCGAGGATCTGATTTCCCTCGTGCAAAGGGAGCGCGCCGAGGTCGGGCTCGCCTTCGACGGCGACGGCGACCGCCTTGGCGTGGTGACCGCCGAGGGGAAGATCATCTTCCCGGACCGGCAGCTGATGCTGTTCGCGAAGGACATCCTTTCGCGCCAGCCGGGCGCCGAGATCATCTACGACGTGAAGAGCACGCGCAATCTCGCGCCCTGGATCCGCCAGCACGGCGGCGTGCCTAGCCTCTGGAAGACCGGTCACTCGCTCATCAAGGCGAGGATGCGCGAGCGCGGCGCGGCGCTCGCCGGCGAGATGAGCGGGCACACGTTCTTCGTCGAACGATGGTATGGGTTCGACGATGCGCAATACGCCGGGGCGCGTCTGCTGGAGATCCTCAGCAAGACCGCCGACGCCACGGCGACGCTCAACGCACTTCCCGATTCGATGAGTACGCCTGAATTGCACCTGAAACTCGCGGAGGGCGAACCGCATCGCTTGATCGAAACTCTGGGGAAGAGCGCCTCGTTCCCGGGTGCGACCGAGGTGATCAGACTGGACGGGCTACGGGTCGAGTACCCCGATGGATTCGGTCTCGCGCGCGCGTCGAATACGACGCCGGTCGTCGTCCTGCGCTTCGAAGCGGAGGACGAGGCGGGCCTCGATCGCATCAAATCCGAATTCCGACGGGTTCTGCTTTCGGCCAAACCGGATGCGAAATTGCCGTTCTAGTGTCGTGAGGGAGGCATCTTGACGCGCGTACCGCTGATCGAAGAGGAAGACCACCCCGAGCTGGCCGGGCTGATCGCGACCATCAAATCCGAGCGCGGAGGCAGGCTGCTGCACCTGTATCGCGCGCTGCTGAACAGCCCGCCAGTGGCCGAAGGCTGGCTCAAGCTTTTCACCGCGATCCGGCAAAAAGCGAAACTTGCCGGGCGTTACCGCGAGCTGGCCATTCTGCGCGTGGCGCTCCTGAACGGCGCCGAATACGAATACCGAGCGCACGTGCCCTTCGCGCTGAAGGACGGCATGAGCCAGGAGCAAATCGATGCGCTTCCCGGCTGGCAGGTTTCGAAGCGCTTCGACGATCGCGAGCGCGCGGTGCTTGCCTATACCGACTGCATGACCCGCGGGATCCGCGTACCCGATCCGATCTTCGCCGAAGTGCGGCGGCACTTCGACGACCGGGAAACTGTCGAGCTCACCGCGACGATCGCGGGGTACAACCTCGTGTCGCGCTTCCTGGTGGCGATGCAGATCGATTAGGGAAACCTGCGCTCCCGGGACGGCAGCTCAGGCGAAGTCCGGCGGGATCAAATCCAGCCGGTCGGTGAAGATCGCGTCTATGCCCCAGGAAAACAAGCGCCGCGCGATCGCTGGTTCATTGACCGTGTAGCAAAGGAGCCAGTAGCCGGCGCCCTGGACCTCATCGGCTTGCGCCTCGGTCAGATACTTGGAGTTGCAATGCACCGACACACACCCGAGCTCCCGCGCGGCTTCATGCCAACCCGACCCGAGGCGGTCGGTCAGATATCCGCGGTCGAGATCCGGCGCGGCAGCGCGCGCCGCATCGAGCGAGACCGGCTCGAAGGACGAGAGCAGGGGTGCGGGCGGAGCGCTCCATAACTCCAAAGCGAGCTTCGCGACCGCCACTGCGGTTTCACGCTCGAACCCTTGCGCCGGCTTGATCTCGACGTTGGCCCAGAGCCCCAGCCGGGCGCAGAGCTTCCCGGCTTCCTCGAACGAGGGCACACGCTCACCGCGGTATTCCGGGCCGAACCAGGCGCCGGCGTCCAGGCTCGCGAGCCTTGCGTAGGGCGTCGCGGCGACGCTGCCGTGTCCGCTCGTAGTGCGATCCAGGGTTTCGTCATGGATCAGCATAGGGACTTTGTCCGCCGAGAGCATTACGTCGAACTCCACGCCGCCAAATCCCATTGCGGCCGCCTTGCGAATACCCGCCAGGGTGTTCTCGGGGGCGAGCTTGCCGCCGCCGCGATGGCCCAGTACTCGCGGATAAGGCCAGGGTCGATGCATGCGTCGGGTCGCAGCGGGGTGAAGTCCGGGAGCAGGCTACCACGATTGCGGACAACCGAATCAGCCGCAATTCGCAGGGCCAAAAAAAAACGGGGGAAGGGAGGGTTTCCCCCGTTTAGCCGCCGTTTGCTGGGCCGGCGGGCAACCTGAAACGTCCAGCGGAAACTCGTCGCTGGACGCCATGAAATCTACTATGACGGCATCATATCACCTGACTCGCTGCGGAACAATTGAAAATCGATCCTTCGTGACCTTTTTCACGAATCGTAGCAGCCTCCGCGCGCACGCTGCCCCGGTGCTAGTATTTGTCCGGTTTTTTCTCGCGATTTTGCGCATGGGCACAGCCCCCTTTTCGCTGCTTCGCATGCTGGCCGACGGCAGGTTTCACTCAGGCGAGCAGCTCGGCCTGGCTCTGGGTCTTTCGCGCGCCGGGGTGTGGAACCTCATCAGGCGGATCGAAGCGTTGGGATTGCGCGTATTCAAGGTACGCGGCCGCGGTTACCGGCTGGCCGAGGCTCTCGACTTGTTCGAGCTGGACGGACTCACCGAGGGATTGAAGAAGGTCTCGCCCGAGCTTTGCGTCGAGGTGCTCGATGAATGTCCGTCCACCAATACGGTTCTTGCCCAGCGCGCGGCCGCGGGCGCGCCGCACGGCACGGTACTCGCCTGTGAGCACCAGAGCGCCGGGCGCGGTCGGCGCGGACACTCCTGGGTCTCCGTGGTCGGAGGAAGCCTGGCCTTCTCCATTCTATGGCGTTTTCCCCGAGGCGCTGGAGCGCTCGGGGGATTGAGCCTCGCCGTGGCGGTAGGTGCTGCGAAGGCGCTCGAGCGCCTGGGTACGCGTGGCGTGGGAGTGAAATGGCCGAATGACCTCTATTGCGAGGGGTGCAAGCTCGGCGGAATCTTGATCGAGAGCTCGGGCGACATCTTGGGTCCGAGCGCCGTAATCGTGGGAGTCGGTATCAACGTGCGTCTCGGCACCCAGACGCGCGAGCGGATCGCCGCGCCGGCGACCGACATCGCGAGCCACAGCGATGCGGTGCCGTCGCGGACCGCCGTGCTCGTCGCGGCGCTCGAGTCCATTGCCGGGGTTCTCGCGCGGTTCTCCCAGGAAGGCTTCGGGCCGTTTCGGGAGGAGTGGCTGCAACGCCACGCCTGGAAGGGGAGGCGAGTCGCCCTGTCGCAGGCCGGCCGGCGTGTAGCCGAAGGCAAGGTCGTCGGAGTCGCGGAGGACGGCGCGCTCATGCTCGCCTCGGTCGAGGGAATAGAGCGTTTCCACAGCGGTGAGCTCTCGCTCAGGCCGGGATGATCCTCGCGGTCGACTGTGGCAATTCGCGGCTGAAATGGGGGCTGCACGAAAACGGGGGCTGGCGCAGAACCGGCGCAGTGCCTGTCTCGGAGATCGGCCGCCTGGAGAAGAGCTGGGAGAGACTCGTGCCTGCCGACGATGTCATCGTCGCGAACGTCGCGGGGCGGTCCGTGCGCAAGAGGCTGGAGACCCTATTCGCTCGACGATCCATCGTAGCCGCCTGGGTAAAGGCGAAGCGGCGCGAATGCGGGGTCACGAACGGCTATGGGCGGCCGGACCAGCTCGGGCCTGACCGCTGGGCCGCGCTGATCGGGGCCTGGTCGATTTTCCGCGGCCCGTGCCTCGTGGTCACTGCGGGAACCGCGACCACGGTGGATGTCTTGAGGGGCGACGGCCGGTTCGTCGGCGGCGTGATTCTTCCTGGCCTCGATCTCATGAAGCGCTCGCTTGCCCGCGGCACCGCGGAACTTCCGCTCGCAAGAGGGCGTTTTTCCGCCGAGCCTCGAAATACTGCGGATGCCATCGAAACCGGCTGCCTGCTCGCGCAAGCCGGGGCGATAGAGCGCGCTTTCGCGACGATGGAGCACGGAGCAGCCTGCGTGCTCGCGGGGGGAGCCGCTCGCCTGATCGCCCGGCACCTCAACATTCCCGTGCGGCTCGTGGATAATCTGGTGCTGGAAGGCCTCGTCCGAATTTCACAGGACGCGGTGAAATCACCCCACGGGAAATCGTGAAAACCGTAACTTTCCTGCTGTTGTTCGCCAATCTCGGTTTTTTCGCCTGGATCTACTTTGGCGGCCGTGCATCGGACGAGCCGCAGCTGATGGAGCAGCAGCTCAATCCGCAGGCGATCCGATTGCTCCGTGCCGATCAGCTCGCGGCCCTTACCACTGAGCGTACGAAGCAGACCCCGGAGCGCGCCAAACCGCCGCCCAAGGCGACCGTCGCCGCGTGCCTCGAGCTCGGCGCGTTCAGCTCGGGTGACGCGGTGCGCGTGCAACAGGCGCTTGAACCTCTTGCGCTCGGGTCGAGGCTCTCGCAGCGGCGTGCCGAAGAAATCGCGAGCTACTGGGTATTCATGCCGCCGCAACGCAATCGGCAGGCGGCAAACCAGAAGGCTGCCGAGCTCAGGAAGCTCGGCGTCGAAGACTTCTATATCGTTCAGGAGGATTCCAAGTTCCGATTCGCGATTTCTCTGGGTGTGTTCAAAACCGAGGAGGCAGCGCGGTCGAGACTCGCCGAGTTGCGCAAAAAGGGAGTGCGATCGGCCCGGGTCGATCCAAGGGAAACGTCAGTGCAGAAAGTCTACTTCACCGTTCGGGAAGTCCCCGATGCGCTGGTCTCGAAACTGAACGATTTGCGCCAGAGCTTTGCGGGCAGCGAGCTCAAGGACTGCGCGCCGGAGGAAAAGCGCAAAGGAAATTAGCCAAGAATCTTCTTGACCAGAGCGGTCGTCGAGCGCTGGTGCCTGAAGGGGATCGAATGCACGCGTCCGCCCCAGCCCCGCACTTCGGCGGCCCCGACGATCGCTTCGGGCTTCCAGTCGCCGCCCTTCGCGAGCACCTCCGGCCGCGAGGCAAGTATCAGCGCGAGCGGCGTATCCTCGTCGAACCACGTCACGAGGTGGACGGATCCAAGGGCCGCTACCACCGCCATGCGGTCGGCGAGCGGGTTGAATGGGCGCTCCTCGCCTTTGCCGAGACGCTTAGCCGACGCGTCGCTGTTGACTGCGACGAGAAGCGTCGCTCCCAGGGAGCTCGCCTCGGCGAGATAGGTGACGTGTCCGCGATGCAGGATGTCGAACACGCCGTTGGTGAAGACGAGGGGTCGCGCAAGGGATCCGAGCCGCTCCGTAAGTTCCTGAGGCGGGCAAATCTTCCGCTCGAAAGGGATCTCCATCTCGCCTATTTTGACAGAACGAACCGCCGGTTGTACCTTAGGCTGACCTCATTATTGGGTTCCCGCAGATGCGCATTCTCCTCAGACTGCTGCTCGCTGCTTCGATCTCCGCGCCCGCGCTCGCCGCGTGCCCGCCGCTGCTCAACCACACCCTTCCGAGCCTGACCGATCAGGCCACGCCGTTGTGCCAATTCGAGGGCAAGGTGCTGCTCGTGGTGAATACCGCGAGTCAATGCGGGTACACGCCCCAGTACGAAGGACTGGAGGCGCTGTACCGCCGCTACCGCGAAAAAGGCCTTGTCGTGCTGGGTTTCCCCGCCAACGATTTCGGCGGCCAGGAACCGGGGGGCAACCGCGACATCGCCAAATTTTGCGAGGTCAACTACGGCGTCAGCTTTCCGATGTTCGCGAAATCCGGCGTGTCGGCGGGCAACGCCAACCCCTTGTACGCGACGCTTGCCGCGAAGACCGGCGAGCGCCCCCAGTGGAACTTCCACAAATACCTGATCGACCGTTCGGGCGAGAAAATGTTGTCCTTCGGCAGCGGAGTGACGCCCGGCGACCGCAAGCTCGTCGGCGAGATCGAGCGTATGCTGTCCGAGAGCAAACCCTAGACGCGGGCTTCGAACCCGTTCCTATTTCTTGGCGGGCGGAACGACGTACTCGAAAACGCGGACGACTTTTTGTACCCCGCCGGTGCCGCGCGCAACCTCGGTCGCGGCGTCCGCTTCTTCGCGCGTGACCAATCCGAGCAGAAACACGACCCCTGCCTCGGTCACGACCTTGATATCGGTGGGCCGAAACTTCCCGCTTCCGAGAAAATTGCCTTTGACCTTGCTGGTGATGTAGGCATCGTTGCTGCGGGAGCCAGCCGAGCTCGCGCCCGCGATCTGCAGCTCGTTGACCACGGTCTTCACCTGCGGTATCTCGCTCACGATTTTTTCCGCTTCCGCTTTTGCCTGCGCCGTGGGCACTTCGCCGGTGAGCAGCACCGTGTAATTGTAGCTGGTGACGTTGACGTGTCCCTGGCTCTTGAGCGCCTCGCCGACGCGGTTGCCCGCGGTCATTTCGATCCGTTGATCGGTAAACATCACTTCAGCCTGGCGGCGGTCGGCGGCGACGACCACCCCCGTTGCCACCCCGCCGACAAGGAGTGCTTCGACGCAAGCCTGGAGCGCCGCGGCCGAAATCAAGATCAGTGCCGCCGCGGCGTATCGCCTCGCTGCCGGACAGTTCTTCATTCGACCCCCAAGAGCATGCAATCGATGCCGTCGCAAAGGCAGTGCAGCGTGAGAAGATGCACTTCCTGAATGCGGGCAGTTTGCGAGTGGGGTACGCAGATATGCACGTCTTCCGAAGCGAGCAGCTTTCCGATTTCGCCTCCGCCGCGGCCGGTGAGGGCGACCACGCGCATCTCGCGTTCGTGGGCTGCCGAGACCGCGCGAGCCACGTTTTTTGAATTGCCGCTCGTGGATATGCCGAGGAGCACGTCGCCCGCCTGGCCCAGCGCGCTCAGCTGCTTGGAGAATACCTGTTCGTATTCGTAGTCGTTTGCGATCGCGGTCAAGGTAGAGGTATCGGTCGTCAGCGCAATCGCGGCGAGCCCGGGACGCTCGCGCTCGAAGCGGTTGAGCAGCTCGGCGGAAAAATGCTGGGCATCGGCCGCCGAGCCGCCGTTCCCGCACGCGAGAATCTTGCCGTTGGCGAGCAGGCATTTCACCATGATCTCCGTGGCGCGGGCGATCGGCTCGGCGAGCGCGTCGTGTGCTTTCAGTTTCAGTTGAGCGCTGTCGTCGAACTGGCGGCGGATGCGCGCCAGAAGGTCTACGCTGTCCTCGGCCGGGCGGGCGGTGACGGCTTTCATACGACCCTTATTCTACCGTAACCTTCCTTGCGGACGCGCCGGGCCGGCTCGGGCACCGCCGTTGAACCGCAAGCGAAGCCCGGCAAGCCTCAGGCGGAGAATGCATCGCGTATCCATTCGACCCGCGGCGGTTCGAGGCGATCGAGGAACACTACGTCGAACCGGCAGGCCGCCTCCTTCCTGCCCGCAAGGTAGTGTCGCGCCGTGGCGATGATCCGTGCCTGCTTGCGCGCATCGACGCTGTAGGCGGCGCCACCGAAGTCTTTGGAGCGGCGTAACCTGACTTCGGTAAAGACGACGGTATCCCGATCCTTCAGGATGAGATCGATCTCCCCCCAGCGGCAGCGGTAACGGGTTTCGATCAGAGCCAGCCCCTTGCGCTGCAAATAGCCCGCCGCGATTTGCTCGGCGCGATCGCCGGCCTTCATGTCGCCTTCATCTCGCGTTTTCGAGCGACACACCCACGCCGTCGCGGAACACCGCCTGAATCGGTTCGCGCTGGAGCGTATTGCCTCCGCGGTAGGAGATCCGGCCGGTCACGCCGTCCAGGTTGATGGTTTGTTGCCCCCCGATGAGCTCCCCCGCGATGCGGCAGGAGTCGATGCCGAGAGCGTAAAAACGTTGAAGCTCCGTGGAAAGGCCTTCCAGGCGCGGATAGACCATCACCGCGGCGTGGTCCGGCTGCACGAGCCAAGGCATGTCCACGAAGCGAATGCCGTTCAGGTCCGAGTTGACGAGCGGATCGTTCTTGCCGTCGTTGACCTGCGAGGTCGCAAAGACCTGTAGCTGGTTGTTCAGATAGGGTCGCACGGTGCGCGCCTGGTCGGCTTCCGCGGCGAGGAAAATGAATTGCGCTTGCGAGTCCGCCAGGCCACGGCGCAAATCGATCAAGTCAGCCCGTGCCCCGAACTCCCGCACGTCGCTGATCCTTCCGCCGAGCGAGAACCATTCGTCCGCGAAAGCCCGGCTCACGCGCTTGGCGAGCAAGTTCGATGCCTGCACCACTGCGCCCTCGCGCAGCCCGCGCGCAAAAGCGCTGCGCGCTACAGCGCGCGCTTCGGTCTCGGCGGAAAGCCCAAAGGTATAGAGGCGCGGCGGCAGCGGCGCGTCGCCGTCGGAGACGTTGAGAGCGAGCGTGACCACGCTGACGCGCCCCGCTTGAGCGAGCGCCGTGACCCCCGAGCGTGTCAGGGGGCCCACTATCACGGCGGCACCGCGCTGCACGGCGGCTTCGTATTCGGCGAGGATGCTTTCAGGTTGGGCATCGGTGCGCGCAACCTGCAGGGACTGGCGGTTGTCCGCGAAAGCGAGAGCGGCCTGGCAGCCCAGGCGCACGGCCTCGGCGGCTCGTGAGAACTCAGGAGCATTGAGCGGGAGCAGCAAACCTATGAAAGGCCGAGCGCCCGGGGGCCGGCTTGCCGGATCGTCGACGGCCGCGCACAATGCCGGACTCAACAACGCCAACAGAGCGAAGCAGAATTGGGCGCGAGGAAGGGGAAGCATAGTGGGAGCCCGAGTGGGGCAGGTCAATTATATGTGGTGGCCACGCCCATTGGGAACCTCGAGGACATCAGCCCGCGCGCTCTCGATTCGCTCGCCCATGCCGATGCCATCGCGGCGGAGGACACGCGCGTGACGGCGCGCCTGCTCGGGCATTATCGCGTGCAGGGAAAGCTGATAGCGGTCCATGAGCATAACGAACAGCGCGCCGCCGATTCGATCGTCGAGCAGCTCGCCCGAGGCAAGACCGTTGCCCTGGTTACGGACGCCGGCACGCCCGCGATATCCGATCCGGGCGCGACGGTCGTCAAAAAAGCGCGCGCAGCCGGATTCAGGGTGGTCCCGATTCCAGGGCCTAACGCCGCGGTCACCGCTCTCTCGGCCGCGGGCATCGCGGACGGCCCGTTTCTTTTCGCAGGTTTTCTTCCGGCAAAACCAGGCCCGAGGCGCAAGGCCCTCGAGCGCCTCGGCACCTTGCCCTACACGCTCGTGTTCTACGAGGCGCCGCACCGCGTCGTCGAATGCGTCGAGGACATGTCGGCGGCGCTGGGCCCGGAGCGCGTACTCGTGATCGCGCGCGAGCTGACGAAACTCTTCGAACAGATCCATCGGTGCGTCTTAAGGGAAGCGGCGGCTTGGCTCCGCGAGGACACCGACCGCCAGCGCGGCGAATTCGTGCTGATCGCGGAGGGAACCGCGGCCCGAAGCGAAAGCGCGCAGCTCGATTGGGAACGCGTGCTCACTACGCTTCTCGCGGAGCTGCCGCTTGCGCACGCGGTGAAGCTCGCCTGCAAGCTCACCGGAGCGAAGAAGAACGCGGTGTACGCGCGTGCCTTGCAACTCGCGCGCGCTGCGACCACCCGGCGATCCTGATTCCGTGCAGTCCCTGACCCTCACCCGGCCGGACGACGCCCACCTGCACCTTCGCGACGGCACCGCGCTCGCGAGCGTGCTCCCCCACACTGCGCGCGTATTTGCGCGCGCCGTCGTCATGCCGAATCTCAGGCCTCCGATTACGGACACCGCGCTCGCCACCGCCTACCGTGGCCGGGTGCTGAAGGCGCTCCCGAAGGACAGCGATTTCGAGCCGCTCATGACCCTCTATTTGACTGACGGCACGAGCGCCGAGGAGATCGCGCGCGCGAAGAAATCGGGCTTGGTGTGCGGAGTGAAGTACTACCCGGCCGGCGCGACCACCAACTCCGGGGCCGGAGTCACGAGCATCGAGCACGCCTATCCCGCGCTCGATGCGATGCAGGAGCACGACCTGCCCCTGCTCGTTCACGGCGAAGTCACGATTCCGGGCGTGGACATTTTCGATCGCGAACGCGTGTTCCTCGAGACGGTCCTCGCCGATCTCACCCGCCGCTTCCCGCGCCTTCGCATCGTGGTCGAGCACGTGACCACCCGCGAGGCGGTGGATTTCGTGCTGGCGGGAGGGTCCCGCATTGCCGCCACGATCACCGCGCACCACCTGCTCTACAACCGCAGCGCGTTGTTCGCGGGCGGTCTCCGGCCGCACCATTACTGCCTGCCTGTCCTGAAGCGCGAGGAACACCGCGAGGCGCTGGTGCGTGCGGCGACGAGCGGCAATCCGAAATTCTTCCTCGGCACAGACAGCGCGCCGCATGCGCGCGCCGACAAGGAAACGCCGTGCGGACACGCGGGCATCTATACGGCGCATGCGGCGATCGAACTGTACGCGGAGGTCTTCGAGCGGGCCGGGGCGCTCGGCAAGCTCGAAGCCTTCGCCAGCTTTCACGCGGCGGATTTCTACCGACTGCCGCGCAACCGCGGCTCGATCACCTTGCGCAAGGAGACCTGGACCGTACCCGGAGAGATCCCGTTCGGCGCGGCGACGCTCGTGCCGCTGCGGGCGGGCGAATCGGTCGGATGGCGGCTCGCCTGACGCGAGCGCTCGACGCGCCGATCTTCACGGCGCTCAAGCCTCTGCTCGGACGCCTGCCGCGAGATCGGTTTCCCAGGCACGACGAGCTCAACGCCCTGAGGACCCCGTCGGTGGTGAGCGGCGGCGGCGCGTCGATCCGGTTCGTGCCGCCCGCGGCTTCCGCCCAATACGAAGTCCGTATCTTCGAGAGCGGAGAAGTGCAGACGCGCCCGGACAGCTGGCACGATCTGTTCAACGCGCTCGTGTGGCTTGCGTTTCCGAAAACCAAGGCGGTTCTGAACCGCCACCATTACGACGAGATCCGGGCGCG
>Ga0209488_10003439_pt1 | contig 12709 bp, 9 predicted proteins | sample Rivendell_Oct201_8_FD_188349 | JGI IMG/M metagenome (GOLD analysis project Ga0209488, IMG submission 188349) | Vadose zone soil microbial communities from the Eel River Critical Zone Observatory, Northern California, USA -... | ecosystem: Environmental > Terrestrial > Soil > Vadose zone >...
GAAGCGTACATGGTGAATCGCGAATCGAATGTCTTTCCGGGAATTCTGGGCCGAGTGTGCGATCGACCTTGCGAACCGGCCTGCCGACGCGGACGCGTCGAGGAAGAACCGGTTGCGATCTGCCGCTTGAAGCGTGTCGCGGCTGATCATCGCGACGACATTTCCGCCTTATTGCCAATCGTTCCAAAGAACAAAAACGGAAAACGTATCGCCTGCGTCGGCGCCGGTCCCGCCTCGCTGACGGTTGCGAATGATTTAATGCCGCTGGGTTACCAGATCACCATTTTCGAAAAATGGGACGTGCCGGGCGGCCTGATGCGCACCAACATTCCCTCGTTCCGCTTGCCCGCGAACGTATTGGACGAGGAAATTTCCTACATCACGAACATGGGCGTCGACGTCCGTTTCAACTCGCCCATCGACAGCATGAAAGCGTTGCTCGCCAGCAAGGAATTCGACGCGGTGTTCGTCGGTAGCGGCGCGCCGAAAGGCAAAGATCTTGAAGTTCCGGGACGTCACGACAGCGACCGCATTCACATCGGCATCGACTGGCTCGAGTCCGTGGCCTTCGATCACATCAAGAGCATCGGCGAAAAAGTGTTGATTATCGGCGTCGGCAACACCGCGATGGATTGCTGCCGCACCTCGATGCGTCTCGGTGCAAAAAATGTGAAAGTGATGGCCCGCAAGCCGCGCGGTTTCTTCAAGGCCTCCGCGTGGGAGCTCGACGACGCGGAAGAGGAAACCGTGGAGATCGTCATCAACCGCTCGCCGAAGTCGTTCGTCCTCAAGAGCGGCAAGCTCGTCGGCATGCTGTTCGATCAAATGGAATATGAAATGGACGGCAGCCGCATCAAAAGTGAAAAAATCGTCGGCGAAGAATTTTATCCGTGCGACGACGTGATTCTCGCAATCGGTCAGGAGAACGCATTTCCTTGGATCGAAGGCGATCTCGGTATCCAATTCGACAAGTGGCATGTGCCGAAAGTCGATGTGAAGTCGTATCAATCCACCCGCCCCGGCGTGTTCTTCGGCGGCGACGCGGCCTTCGGTCCGAAAAATATTATTTGGGCCGTCGAGCACGGTCATCAAGCGGCGATTTCCATTCACCAGTTTTGTAACGGACTAAACGTAGCCGAACGTCCGGAAAATTTCGTCACGCTGTCGAGCCGCAAAATGGGCATGCACGAGTGGTCCTATAAGAATGACTACAATCCGGTGGAACGACGCCTGATGCCGCACGTATCGCTGACGGAGCGCTTCAAGAAAGTCAATATCGAAGTCGAGCTGGGCTTCACCGCCGAGCAATGTCAGGCCGAAGTGCAGCGTTGTTTGAACTGCGACGTGCAAACCGTGTTCGACGCGAAGCTGTGCATCGAGTGCGACGCTTGCATCGACATCTGCCCGACCGATTGCTTGACGATGGTGGCGGATGCGCCGGAAGCCGAGCTGCGCAAGCAGCTCAAAGCACCTGCGACCAACGTGACGCAGGACTTATATGTTTCCGTTCCTCTCAAACAAACGGGGCGCGTCATGGTCAAAGACGAAGACATGTGCGTGCACTGCGGCTTGTGCGCCGAGCGCTGTCCCACGTATGCGTGGGATATGCAGAAATCGACGATCAAGATTGCGGGCGCGGGCGATGTGAAAACGCCGGAGCCGGCGAGGAAGAGAGCGTGACGGAAGGGCGCGGGGCCCGGGGCCTGAGGGCCTGGGCCAGATCGAATACAGAAAACTTCCGCTCTTACCCACGCCCTCACGCCCCACGCCCTCAGGCCCAGTAATTCAATCCAGCGTAATATTCATCCGCCATGACCACGCTCTCTAAAGACCCCTCCCACGTTAATGACTTCGTCATTAAGTTCGCCAATGTCAATGGCACCGGATCGGCGAGCGCTAACGGTCTGGTGATGAAATCGATTTTCCGCATGGGCATTCCCGTGATGGGAAAGAATTTGTTTCCCTCGAATATTCAAGGGCTGCCGACTTGGTACGAGATTCGCCTGAGTAAGGACGGCTACACCGCACGCTCGGGCCGTGTCGACATGATGGTGGCCATGAACGGCGAAACATACGCGAAAGATCTGAAAGAAGTCAGTAGCGGCGGCTATCTCATTTACGATTCGAGCTGGCCGCGCCCCGCGCTTCTGCAACGCGACGACATTACGATTCTGGGCGCGCCGCTGGCGCGGATGTGCAACGACGCCTTTCAAGGCACGCGCAATCGTATTCTGCTCAAGAACATCATGTACGCCGGCGTGGTCGCCGCACTCATCGATCTCGAGCTCGATGTCATGCGCGCGCAGCTCGGCGAAAGCTATGCGACCAAGAAGGCGCTCCTCGATTCCAATGTCAAAGCCTTGGAAATCGGCTACAACTATGCGAAGGAGCATCTGCAATGTCCGTTGCCGCTGCGCACCGAGCGCATGAACAAGACGGCCGGACACATCATGATCGAAGGTAACGCCGCGTCGGCTTTGGGCTGCATGTATGCGGGCGCGACGGTTGGCGCGTGGTATCCGATTACGCCTTCGACCTCGTTGATGGATGCCTTCAAAAGCTTCTGCGAGAAATGGCGCGTCAATCCGGAAACCGGCGAGCACAATTTTATGATCGTGCAAGCCGAGGACGAACTTGCCGCGATCGGCGTCGTCATCGGCGCCTCGTGGAACGGCGCACGCGCCTTCACGCCGACCAGCGGACCCGGCATTTCATTGATGAACGAATTTCTTGGACTGGCGTACTACGCGGAAATTCCCGCCGTAATTTTCGACGTGCAACGTGTCGGTCCATCGACAGGCATGCCGACGCGCACGCAGCAAGGCGATTTGATCCTTGCGGCCTATGCATCGCACGGCGATACGCGTCATGTACTCTTGTTCCCGGCCAATCCGGAGGAATGCTTCTACATGTCTGTGCAGGCCTTCGATCTATCCGAGCGTTTGCAAACTCCGGTGATGGTGTTGCTCGATCTCGACATCGGCATGAACGACTGGATGTGCAAGGAACTCAAGTGGGATGACGCTTTCCAGCCGGATCGCGGCAAGGTGTTAGGCAAGGAGCAACTCGCAAAGATCGAAAAATTCCAACGCTACGTCGACAAAGACGGCGATGGCATTCCCTATCGTACGATTCCCGGTTCGCATCCGAAGGGCGCGTATTTCACGCGCGGCTCCGGTCACAATCAATTCGGCGGCTATACCGAAGATTCCACCGAGTATCAATTCGTGCTCGACCGTCTCAAAAGAAAATTCGACACGGCCAAAGCGCTGGTTCCGAAGGCGGTCATCGACGGTCGCGGCGACAACAAAATGGCGTTTGTGTCCATCGGCAGCTGCGACGGCGCCGTGCATGAGGCCATCGACATTTTGAAACGACGCGGTGTGCACGTCGACTACATGCGCGTACGCGGATTCCCATTCGGCACCGAAGTCGAACAGTTTCTCGCCGCACACGAAACCATTTTTGTTATCGAACAGAATCGCGACGCGCAGCTGAAGAGTTTGCTGACGCTCGAAACCAACGTTGAAAAAGCGAAGTTGCGCTCCATCCTCCACTACAGCGGCATGCCGATGTCCTCCGGCGCCATCGTCGATGCGATGCTGCACATCCTGCAGGAAATTAATCCGCAGGCGGCGACCGCTTGAGTTCACCCTTCGACCCTTCGACAATGCTCAGGGCAGGCCAGCTCAGGGCGAACGGAAAGACATAGAAAAAACCAGAACTCCTTACGAATCCCGAATCCCGAATCACGAGTCCCGTCCTCCTATGACTTCCATCGCCAAACCCAAAGTCTACAACCCCAATCTGCCGCGCAATGAATTGGGGTTGACGCGCCGCGACTACGAAGGCGGCATGTCGACGCTCTGTGCCGGTTGCGGACACGACTCTGTCACTGCGGCCATCATCGAAGCGGCGTGGGATCTGTCGCTCAAGCCGGAGACCGTCGTGAAATTGTCCGGCATCGGTTGCTCGTCGAAGACGACCGCGTACTTCGTCAGCGGCGGTCATGGATTCAACGCCGTGCACGGACGTATGCCGTCGATTGCGACGGGCGCGAATGCGGCGAACCACGATCTGCATTACATCGGGGTTTCCGGAGACGGCGACACGCTCTCGATCGGCTTCGGCCAGTTCGGTCATGCGATTCGCCGCAACGTCAACATGCTGTACATCCTCGAGAACAACGGCGTGTACGGGCTAACCAAGGGCCAGTTCTCCGCGTCGGCCGACCTCGGCAGCAAGCCGAAAAAGGGTGAAGCCAATCAGCAGGCGCCCATCGATCCGGTCACGATTGCACTCAGCCTCGGCGCAACGTTTGTCGCGCGAAGTTTTTCCGGCGACAAGGGCCAGCTCGTCCCGCTGATCAAGGCTGGACTCAGGCACAAGGGATTTGCCTTGATCGATATTCTTTCGCCGTGCGTGAGCTTTAACGATCATGAAGGCTCGACGAAGAGTTACGAATACGTGCGCGAGCACTATGAGGAAGTCGTGCACACGGATTTCGTACCGCAGCGCGAAGAAATCACGGCCTCCTACGAAGCCGGGGATGTAATGCCGGTCACTATGCACGACGGCAGCCGCATCGTCCTTCGCAAACTGGATGCGAGTTACGACCCCACCCATCGGGGCAAGGCGATGCAGTACATCCGGGAAAAACTGCGCGCGGGCGAGCACGTCACGGGGCTGATTTATATCAACGAAAAGAGCGCGGATTTGCACGACATGAATCACACGCCGAAAACGGCGTTGAACGAGCTTGAGTACGCAAAGCTCACGCCCGGCAGCAAAGGCATGGAAAAAATCATGAGCCGCTATCGCTAGTCGATTCTCTCGACTGAGTTCAATTCAACCGCAGGGAAAATAAATCCGCGATCCCGACTCAGATCGGGACCGCTGTCCCGTGCTCAATCCGACTGCCGCTGCGATACTTGCACGGGACGAGAGAGTCATTCTCACGTTTCTCGGCGACCGCATGGAAATGTCCCATTCCATCGAGGGCCGCGTGCCGTTTCTCGATCATCATGTTGCCGAGTACGCCGCGCACGTACCCATCGATATGAAAATTCGCGGCATTCGAGAAAAGCACGTGCTGCGCGAGGCGACCAAGGACTGTCTTATCGACGCGGTCTATCACCGCGAGAAACATCCGTTCACCACTCCGCCGGCCAAGAACAGCGAAGACCCCATGATGCAGTTTTTCAGGGACACGCTTGCGTCAAGGGCGTTCGACGCTCAGCCAATTTACGATCCGTTGAAGGTGCGCTCTCTAGCGGACGTGTGGCGGACCGCGGCTGCCGATCAGCGCATCGCGGTCGAAGGGATCATGAATCGCATCGTGTCGACGACTGTGATGCACGATCGGTTTCGAATGTCGACCGAAGTCCGGTAATGAGAATCGGGAATCCGCGCCCTTCGATTATGAAAAGCCGACGTTCTCCGCGGCACCTGTTCGCAAAGAGCGACCCCGATCAACCCAATGTGTATGGACGTCGGCAAGCTCGACGGCATCGACACGGAGGTGCATTAAGTCTCTTTGGTGACAAAGCCGGCGCCGCCGCACGTATACTTCCGTTCGCCTAAGGGTCAGCACTGACCGCAGTGTTCTACTCAAAAGCAAGTCCCGCCCGGACGTGACAACGATCAACCAACGCCGGGCGGCTCAAATGTTCATCGATCTGGGGGCTAACGTATGAGTCTTAAGAAAACCCGACGCCACGCACTGCATATCGCGACTGGTCTCGGCCTGTTGGGCCTGGCACTGGCAGCCGATGCGCAGACAGTGGTCTTTCAAGAAAACTTCAATAATGGACTAGGGCAATTCACCAGTGCAGGGACCGTAACGACCGGCGCAAGCGGAGCTTCGATGGCCGGCTCGAGTAACACCGATGGTTCGATTACTTCCGCCGCGATCAATACGCAGGGATTTACCTCGCTCGCCTTGAGTTTCGATCGCACAACGACCGGACTCGATAGTGGCGAAGCGGGTATCGCGGAATTTACCGTAAACGGCACCAGCTTCACGGCAATTGAATCGGTCCGAACGGCGTCGGGACACATCAGTTTCAATTTGGGCACCGCAGCGGAGAATCAAACTGCGTTGCGACTGCGATTTCGCGTCAATGCCAGCTTGTCGAGTGAAACCTATGTAGTCGATAACATTCAGCTTGCCGGCGTCAGCGGCAGTCCGCCGCCGCCGCCCCCACCGCCACCACCACCCGGTGGCTTCCAACGTGGTCCGGATCCTACGGTGAGTGCGCTGGAAGCGACTGCTGGTCCATTCGCTGTCGCGACATCGACGGTTGCATCGGGCAGCGGCTTCGGCGGCGGCACTATTTATTTTCCGACCAACACCACTGAAGGTCCGTTTGCAGTGATCGTCGATGCACCCGGCTTCACGGAAAAACAATCGGCCGTCAACTGGTGGGGTCCGCGTCTGGCGTCGCATGGCTTTGTGGTCATCGTGATCGACACCAACAGCACGTCCGACCAACCGGCCAGCCGTGCAACACAGATGATCGCAGCGCTCAACCGCGTCGTGGCATTGAGTGCAACTAGCGGCAATGCGATCTTCGGCAAAGTCGACGGCAATCGTCGTGGCGTCATGGGGCATTCGATGGGAGGTGGCGGCACCTTGCTCGCGGCACGCGACAATCCGAGTCTAAAAGCCGCCATGCCATTTGCGCCTTGGAATAACAGCACGACGGATTTCTCCGGCATCGCGTTGCCGACGATGATCATTGCCTGCCAGAACGACAGCATTGCGCCGATCAATACACACGCTGTGCCGTTCTACAACAGCCTGTCGGCGTCGATTGACAAGGCGTATCTGGAGATCGCGGGCGGCTCTCACTCGTGCGCCAATTCCGGCAACAGCAACACCAAATTGCTCGGCAAATACGGCGTGTCATGGATGAAGCGCTTCATGGACGACGATACGCGCTATTCGCAATTCCTCTGCGGAGCACCGCATCAAACCGATCTATCGGGTTCGGTGCTATCGGCGTATCGAGACGATTGCCCGTACTGAGCAAGCGACTCGTTTGAACGTAAAGCCGGCGGTGTACGACACCGCCGGTTTTTTTTCTGCTATTTGCGATCGGGCAAAAGGAGCTCGCCAAGAACAATATCGAAGTGATCATTCAACCTGCGGCGGACTTCAAACCGCCGACGCCTATCGACGTACTGTTTACGTCGCAGAACTATCACGACTACCCCGACAAGTTCATGGGCAAGATCGATCTCGTCGCGTTCGGCAAGCAAGTCCATGCTGCGTTGAAACCTGGCGGCGTATTCATCGTGATCGATCACGTGGGTGAAACCGGCTCCGGTTTGCGCGACACCGAGAAACTGCATCGCATCGATCCCAAAAAAACGCGCGAACTCGTCGAAGCCTCGGGTTTTCTATTCGACGGCGAATCCGACGTACTGCGCAACCCGGCTGACGATCACACGAAACTGGTCTTCGACGATAGCGTCCGCGGCTACACAGATCAGTTCATGTATCGATTTAGGAAGCCCAAGTAAGCGTCACTGCGGCGCGGAAGGGTTGCGACGCTTTTACTTTCCCTGCATGCGCTCTTGGATAAAAGCGCCCGCGATTGCCAGCGCTCGACGTGCATCGCCGAGAATGGGATGAAACATGTGCCACACGTGGAGCATCTCGGGCCATGCTTCGAGACGGACGGATACTTCCTGTACGCTTGCGTTCGCCGCGAGACGAACGGAATCATCCAGCAACGTTTCCGCCGATCCCACTTGAATTAGCAACGGAGCCAGTCCTCGCAACTCTGCATACAGCGGATTTGCCAGCGGATGGCTCGCTTTTGTCTTGGCGAGATAAAGGCCCGCCCAAAGGTCCAGAATCGCTTTCGATACCAGCGGATCTTCCTGCGCCTTACTTCGCATCGTTCCGCCGAGCATTTCCAGATCGATCCAAGGCGAAATGCATACTGCGCAGGCAGGCTGCGGCAAACGCGCCTCGCGCGCTGCGATCAGTGTCGAAACGGTTAATCCACCGCCCGCGCTGTCGCCGGCAATGGCAATGTCGGAAGGGTTGATTCCATGCTGCAAGAGAAATCGATAGGCGCGAAGCGCATCGTCAACGGCGGCCGGAAAAGGCGCTTCCGGCGCGAGCCGATAGTCGAGGGCCAGCGTCCGGGCGCGCGCTGCACGACCCAATTCCGCAACCATGCTGCGATGACTGGTCAGCGAACCGATCACAAAGCCGCCGCCGTGGAGATAGAGAATGACGCGCTTTTCATCCGCTCCCGGCGTGACGCCCCATTCGGCCGGAGCGCCGCAATTCGTCTCTGCGGTCAATGTGACATCCGGCGCAGTCGGAAACGCGGCGCCCAACCCGTCATACATCGTGCGCAGTTCGGCGGTCGACATCTTCAATGGATCCTGAGTGAACATGGCACGTATGGCGATGAGTTCTGGATTGGCCATCGGTTGATTTCCCTGCAGCGCGGAAAAGAAAATTCTCGCAAGCGTGTTGTTCTTTATACCACTCGTCTGCACGTGGAGATTCCTTCTTTGTTTAACCGACACGGAGTTAAACTGCTGTCTCGCATGCAGACGTCGAATTCGCCTAGATGAAACGCAAAGCGCTATATCAAGTAGCTGCTATCTATCGCCGGTCGTCGGACCGGCTCTAATCGGTTGAGCAAGGTAAACGCCATGACTGGCAAATCGGCAAGCGCCCCTTCCATCGCCGTGCTGGGCGCCGGACTCGGCGGCCTGTGCGCCGGCATTAAATTAAAAGAAGCGGGCTTCGACAACCTCTTCATCTTCGAGAAGGCGGCAAAGGTCGGAGGCACCTGGCGCGACAATACTTATCCCGGCTGCTGCTGCGACATTCAAGTCGCGCTCTATCAGTTCTCGTTTGCGCCGAGCTTGGACTGGAGTCATCTTTTTCCAAGGCATTTCGAAGTGCAGAAATATACCGAGGACCTCGCCGACAATTTCGGCTTACGCCCGCACCTGCACTTGAACGAAGAAACGAAATCGGCGGTATGGGACGAGGCGCGCGCGCTTTGGAAAATCACCACGAGTTCAGGCAAGTCCTACGAATCCAACGCAATCGTCGCCGCACTAGGACAACTCAACCGCCCCGTCATTCCGAACATCGAGGGCCGTGAGAGTTTTGCCGGGCCGGCGTTCCATTCCGCCCGCTGGGATCACTCCGTGCAGCTCGCCGGCAAGCGCGTCGCGGTGATCGGATCCGCAGCCAGCGCGGTGCAAATCATTCCCGAGATCGCGAAAGAAGTGAAACATCTCACGGTCTTTCAGCGCACCGCCAACTGGGTCGTGCCGCGACTCGACCGCCCGATTACCGAAGAAGAGAAAGCGCTCATTATTACGGCGCCGCACGTTGCGATGCTGAATCGCGATCTGCTTTACCAAAACGCGGATTTTCTCACTTGGCAGGCCTTTAGTTGGACGACGGCCGGCCGCGATGCTTTCACGCGCGTTGCCCTCAACCACTTGAACGAGCAAGTTCCCGATGCAGCGCTGCGGAAAAAACTGACACCGGATTACCCGATCGGTTGCAAGCGTGTCTTGGTTGCCGACGATTATTTTCCGGCGCTGCAACGGCCCAACGTGACGCTGGAAACCGGCGCCATCGCGCGCATCACGCCCCGTGGCATCGAAACCAAAGCGGGCGCGAAAATCGATGTCGACGTGATCATTTATGCGACGGGATTCGAGACCACGGGCTGGCGTTGGTCGGTCGACGTGGTCGGCAAGAACGGAACCCATCTGCACGATGCGTGGGCCGACGCGCCCGAAGCCTATCTCGGCATCACGACTGCGCAGTTTCCGAATTTGTTCATTCTCTACGGGCCGAACACGAATTTGGGTCACAACTCGATCACCTTCATGCTCGAGCGGCAAGTCGAATACGTTGTGAAGGCGCTAAGCGCCTTGCGTGAGCGCAACATTGCCGCTATGGAGATCAAGAGAAAGTCGCAAGATCAATTTCAACGCGACCTGCAAGCAGCGCTCGGCAAGACCACCTGGGCCGATCCCCATTGCAACTCCTGGTACAAGAACTCGAAAGGACACATCACGCAAAATTGGTCGTCGCATACGCGTGACTATGCGGCGGCGACGGAACGCGTGAACTGGGAAGACTACGAGTTGACGGCTAGAGCCTTGGTGAAGTGACTTCACCTTGCCAATAGTCACCAGTCGCCTCCTCTGAGTCGTCGTTCGCCGCAAATATTCTAATTAAACGCCATGCGATGGCGTGAATCCGAAACCAAATGCGTATCCAGGGTAAAGGGCGCCTACGAATCCTTCGTGAGCCTTCCCATAGCACTTGCGCTTAGAGGCTCAACTCAAATGACGAACACAATGCGAGTGGTAGCCCTTCTTGGCTGCGTCGGTCTGGCCTTCGCAACTACCTTGCTGCAGGCCAAGGACCGGACCTATCGGCCGCCGCGGCTTTCGGATGGTCGGCCTGATCTGCAAGGTATCTGGAGTCACGACAACGCGACGCCGCTGGCGCGGCCGGATGGATTCGCAACCTTGCATATTTCCGCGGAGCAAGCCGTTGCGATCGAAACGATGGTCTACGCAACGCTGCAAGACCCGGCTGTACCAAACGATCCGACACCCGACTTGACCTTGCGGCGTGTGCTGCCGATCGGCGGTACATTTCGCAGCTCGGTCGTGATCGAACCAGCGGATGGCCAAATTCCGGGCACGCCGCTCTTTCAGCGACTATCGCGAAACGCGAATTCGAATCGCTTGAAGGGCATGGATGGACCCGAGCAGCGACCCACATCGGAACGCTGCCTGGGCAATCCCGCGTCGCAACCTCCAATTCTCTACAACCCCGGCACGAATCTTCATCAAATCGTACAAACGAGCGCCACGTTGATTTTCTACTCCGAAATCATGCACGACGCCCGCGTGATCCGACTGAGCGCGACACACGCGCCGGCCGCCGTCACTTCGTGGCTGGGCGATTCGATCGGTTGGTGGGAGGGAGACACACTCGTCGTCGAAACAAAATACTTTACGCCGAGCGACACCGGGCGCGGCGCGCCGTTTGTGGGTTATCTCGTCTCGCCGCAGACCGTGGTCATCGAGCGCTTCACGCGCGTGAGCGAACGCGAACTGAACTACGTCTTTACAGTGGAAGACGCATCGCTATATACCCGGCCGTGGAAAGGCGAAACGCACTTTCTCGCCAGCAATGAACCGATGTTCGAGTACTCGTGTCATGAGGGTAACCGCTCGTTGCAGTACATTTTGCAAGGCGCGCGCGTGCAAGAAGCCGCGGAGTGAATGCGAATGCCGCGCTACAACTCCGCGCCGATCTCGCGGTTCATTAAATTCCGAACGGCCTGCGACGGCGAGACAGTTTTGTTGAGGACGGCGAAAACTTGTTCGCAGATCGGCATCTCGACTTGCACCTGAGCCGCGACTTCGTGCACGGCTTCCGCCGCGTGAACGCCTTCGACGACTTGGCCGATCTCCGTTTGCGCCTCCGCGGAATTCTTGCCGCTGGAAATCGCTAAGCCGAAGCGGCGATTGCGCGATAAGTTGTCCGTGCAGGTGAGCACCAGATCGCCCAGTCCCGCCAATCCCATGAACGTGTCGCGCTGCGCGCCGAGGGCGATACCGAGCCGCGTCATTTCGTTCAGACCGCGGGTGATCAACGCGATACGTGTGTTCGCTCCGTAGCCCAAGCCGTCGGACATTCCGGCGCCTATCGCGAGCACATTTTTCACGGCGCCGCCCACTTCTACGCCAATGACGTCGCCGGATGTGTAGGCGCGAAAATTGGAATGCGACAAACTCTCGGCCAACGCACGCGCGAACGACGCGTCGGTTGCCGCAACGGTCATCGCGGTGGGCAATCCTGCGCCGACTTCGCGGGCGAAGGTCGGCCCGGAAAGCACAGCCATCGGTAAACGCGTAGCGAGTACCTCGGCGGCGACTTGATGCGGTAGTTTGCCGGTGTGCAGCTCGAATCCCTTCGTCGCCCAGGCGAGCCGCATGTCGCCACGAATCCTTGGCGCAATGTTCGCGAGCGTTGCGCGCAATGCATGACTCGGAACGGCTACGAGAACGTCCCGGCAAGTCGTCAGGCCACGAACCAAGTCGGTTTCGACAACTAGGGCCGCAGGAAACGGCGCCTCCGGCAAGTACCGGCGATTGACGCGCTCGGTCACCAATGACGCAAGATGTTGCGCATCGCGGCCCCACAGGTAGGTTGGCCTGCCGGCGCGCGCGAATTGAATTGCGAGCGCGGTTCCCCACGAACCCGAACCGAGAATTAGGATGGGCTGGAGGCTGAGGGCTGGAGGCCCGGGGTCGGATGCGGAGCTTGCTGCCACGATCTTAACCAACGGCCTGCAGCCTACCTGCGAGGCATCAATTCGGTTGCGTCGCCGCGCTTTGCTGCTGCTGGAGCTGTTGCTGCAGAGCTTGGTTGTACAGCGCTTCGAAATTGACCGGCGGCAGCAGAAAGGGCGGAAAGCCGCCCTTCAACAACAAATCGGAAATGGTTTGGCGCGCATACGGCAGCAAGTAGTCGGGGCAGAAAATCCCGAGCAAGCGCGGCAGCTGCTCTTCCGGGAAATTGCGCATTGCGAACGCCCCGGCTTGTTGCATTTCTACGAGCCACAGCGACTTCTCGGCGACCAACGCCTGCAAGTGTACGGTCAATACGACTTCCTTGAGTTCCTGG
>Ga0209488_10003440_pt1 | contig 12709 bp, 16 predicted proteins | sample Rivendell_Oct201_8_FD_188349 | JGI IMG/M metagenome (GOLD analysis project Ga0209488, IMG submission 188349) | Vadose zone soil microbial communities from the Eel River Critical Zone Observatory, Northern California, USA -... | ecosystem: Environmental > Terrestrial > Soil > Vadose zone >...
GGATTGGTTATACTCGTATTCTGTTCTACTTGTCCACCGCGAAGTATTTATATATCGTCTTCCATCAACTCAGCTAGTTCCCTTTCCTCTTCTTCCGTTAGGCTGAGCGGCTCCTCCGATTGACCCATGTGCTTCGTTGTGGCAGGTTTTGTCTCTTCAGATGTGGGCGATTGGGGAACGACAAGTTCTAACAATCTCGGTGAGGACATCGCTGCTGGAGTGGTGTTACACCGCCCGCACCTGACAGTTTCCACCTCCGAAGAGTACCATCGAGACTTGCACTAATAGCCCACACATCTCTCTTGGTCCCATCTACGGACTCTCGAATCCACGTTCGCAGGTGGGTGACATCGTGCCAATGTCCTTCAACTTCTCTTATGAACTCCGCTTCGTCGAGTGAGGAGACATCGTAGACACGGATACAGTCCCCAGCCCCGGCAAGGAGATAAGGAAACGCGTCCGGATCCAACTTGGGGTGGAGGTGAACCGGCAGGACAGCTCTGAACCCTGTGGTGTGCGTGATGGGTGGACTGGGCTTCAGCTTTGGGTCCGTAGGCGGCGGATAGGCGTGCAGCTGAATCGTCTCATCCGCAGAAGCTAAGTATGGGAAGAGAAGAAGCAGCATGGTCAGCTGGATTCGCCGCCTGGCACAGAGTGCGTGACTGCTTGCCTGACCACAGGTGACCGTCGCCATACACGATCTCGTTGACCCGCGTACGGTGGTGCTCCAATTCCTCGCGGAGGGTACTCCGCCAGATGGGAAGTCCCTCGGTGGTGTCCTTCACCACGTCCCAAACCTTGATGACACCCATCGTGTCTGCCGTGAACAGGACGAGGTGCGGCGGGCTGGCGGTTGTGTCGAGATATGCGGCTAGCGCCTCGACCGGCCGACTATGCGCGGATATGGAGCCGGCAGGGGGTAATCCATCGGTCGAGAGTGGCGAAGAGAGATCCCTAGAGTCGTGTTCATACCCCCGCGGGGAAGGTGGGGCATCATAGTACTGACCAGAAGCGCACGGACTTGTCGGAGCTGCCGGACACGAGTAGCTGAAGAGATGGCACAACGAGGAGTGTCTTGACGAAATCGGCGTGCGCCAAAGTAGACGAGATCACGGCCTTGGTCTTGAAAAGACCGGTGAGAGACTGAAGCCAGGGCCACGAGACGATGATATAACAAGACAGATGCTCACATCCGTATCCCAAATCTTGATCGTCTTTGCTGAGAGATGTCAAAGAGCCGCTCTCATACGAACGAAACCCGGAAAACGCACCTTATCCCATGAACCAGTTATGAGAAGTCTCTCGTCTCTAGAACCAGGAACCTTGTCGCAAAACACGAGAGACGCCACGGGTCCGGAATGGCCCTTGTAGAGTTGAAGGGTTTTCCCCGTCTAAGCACGTCCGTCGTGTCGATCAACGCGATAAGATTGATGTTATAGAACCACAAAAAGGCGCACCTGAAGGTCGACTTTACGGGTGATATGCGTGCTCTCAGCAACCCAGGCATAATCTCCGCGTATTTTCACATCTATAGGCGCACCGGGGAGAGATATGGGATCGCCGACATCCTTATGTTTCTCCGCCTTTTGCTTCCTTGCCTGTGCCCCCGGGAGTCAGCACACTTCTGCAGGCTATGGGCTGCAGAGCCTGATGATCAAATACCAAATCGAGCTTGAGTTCTGCCTCTGACCGGAGCAGATTTCCTTCCCCCACGGTAGACATGGTACAAGTGTGAGTAGTATGAATGAGAAGAAAGAAGACGACCGCGACCGGTCCGTCACTCGCAATGTCCGCACGATTGGCTTCATTCCGTGGACCGTCCACGCCCTCGTCGTCGCCCGTGAAGCGGCAGCAGCAGCAGCAGCAGGTCCAATCTCCTCCCAACAAACCCACACAAGCTGCCAAATCGCCAGAGTCTACTTATCATCGCAAACTGCGCGCCTCGCTACAGGAGCTCCGCACTGCCTGCCGCACATGGGACAATCTCGTGCGCAAGGACGGCCTCAGGGCCATCCGCGAGCTGATAGATGCCCGGACCGACCTCGAGTGCGTCGTTTGTCGTTCTCATCTTCTCTTGCTGTGGCTGTTATACTCAAGAAACCGATGGATTGTTGTAGTAATATGCTCTCTCTTGTGCCTGAGGGAGAGCAGCCGCGCTCACGCATCGTCGGTCCAAAGCTCGAATACATGGACGAGCGTATCGCGGCGATCGACCTGGTCATATCAAAGCTTGTGCGTTGTCGTTTTCTCAGATCTCATACCAGCATCTGACACTATTTGTCGTAGAGAAAACAATTTCAAAAGATGAATTCCATCGTCGACAGCATGGAAGCTCTGCTCGCAGAGGCACACAAAGCCAAAGGGTGGCACTGGGTCTGCTCCGAGCCAATGTGGACAACATGGACTATGGAAAAGTTCGGTAAGTCTATCACAAGCGCGCAGACCTACTCATTTTCAAAGACGAAACCGCATTTCTCAAGTCACCGCAATCCCTGACATCCTCTGGCCATACCGGCGCTCCCTCGAACTACACGTCCAACTTCTCGACACACTTCGCAGTCACGAGGTCTCCTTCGAGATATCCCGCAAAGTCGCCAATACATGGATTGAGCAGCCGAATCTCGAAGATGACGGTTGGGACGCAAAATGGGAAGCTTTGTGTGTGGTCGAAATCGATCGTTGGGGCGGTCAATGAAGCCATGTACATCTTTTAGTAATAGCGGGGATAGATAAGTACTTGGAAACAAAGCGAAACGGGAGCTAGGACAAAGCTTGCTGCAGAACATCAGATATCCTCATCCGATATTTGAATCTCGTCTGCATTCGCAACGATCTGAGGACTTTGTGCCTGTTCGTCGTTACCTTCCGGCGGTGGCGGTGCTCGCTGTTTTGCCGACACAAACGTCGGGCCTGCCTTACCGCCACCAGACTGCCTCTCTGCTGCAGCCATTGGATCCAACGCAGCTTCTCCTTCTGTTTCCGCTTGTTTCGCCGCGCCCTGGCTCGCCGCGAGCGCCTGCGCTGCAAGGTAACTTGCCTCCGTGTTGAACTGAGCTTGCACACTACGCTTGATGCGCAACATCTCGCGGAACGTGTCCTCTGAGCCCGTGTCGATTTCGAAAGCGTGCCACTCAGCCCAGAACTCCGGGTTCGTCCGCGGGTCGCAGAACTGAGAGGCATGCGCGTAGATGGCACGCGCTCGGTCGATCTCCCCAAGCTTGCGTTCCAGTGCGGCGAAGCGAAGGCACATCTTGGCTGTTTGTCGGTCAGGAAGAACCTCTAGTGCGCGCTCATATATAGGACGTGTGGCAGTGAGACCATAGTTCGCAGCTGCCTTGGCGATATAGATAGTGAACATCTTGAGAATATTCGAACCAATCATCAGTTAGCGCCCGATGAAGATAGACAAAAAAACAACTTACCTCAAGCTTATCCTCGTTCTCAACCACCTGAGTAGCGCGATCATAGATAGACATTGCCCGCTTCGCTAGTCCATACTCCTCTTCTAGCTGGGCATACAACAAGAATATGGGTTTACATGATTTTGGCGGACACTTCTCAAGGGCTTGTTCGAATAGATCGCGCGCCCTTTCTAGTTTCGAGCCACCCTGTATCCAAGTTGGCGTTTTTTTATACAGGTAGACAAATGCTGGTGAAAAGGACTTACGTATCGTTTGACAAACTTTGAGAGATAGATGTTCCACAACTCGAAGGAAACCGGGAACGTGAACAGCTCGACACCCCTCTCGTAAACCTTGAAACATTCCTCAAAGTATTTATTTTCTTCGAGGAATGAGGCATAGTTGACCATAATCTGGGCATTCGCAATACGGAGCTCTAAAATCTTGTCATACACAGCCTTTGTGGACTCTACGGTTCCGAGGGACTCTTCAAGATCGACGTAGAACGACCAAAGTTTGAGCGACTTGAAAAGCCGCGCCTGTACCGAGAGTGACTACAAAACCCCCTCAGATCTCGCATGATATTCAGTGCTATGAAACGTACGTGGTCGTGGTAGTTGACCTTTGTGTTTTTGGGAACAGCGGTGGCCCGTTGCATAACGCGGATAGCATCATCGTAATTCCTGAGAGCTTGTGAGGGTACGTTCTGGGCATCAATGAGAAGAGTAACTCACTCGTGGCGGACCTCCATTTCGGCCCACTCACACCAGATCTCGGCGAGGTCCTCAACGTTCTTAAAATTGACCTTGGTGGCCTTCTCAAGTACCTTACGAGCACTGGCCAGGTCCGCTTCTGCCTCGCCCGTGGTACCGCCATTTTCGTAGAACTTGGCAAAGTCGATATACAAGCGGTGAAAGTTTGCCGTGGCCCTGCGCGGGGCGACAGCAGAGAGTGCGCGTGTGTATGTCCCTGCGACCTGTCAGACAGGACCGATAAGCCCTAGCAGATAAGGAAATGGGAATACACACAAACCTTTTCGTCATCTTCGCCCCAAAGCTGCACTCTCTTCTCCCACTCTTGGACGTCGTTCGGATTCCGTCTGAGCAACACGTCGTTGACTAAGAACGGCCGTCGATCCATCAGCTCTTCGAACTCCTTCATCTTGGCGTCAAGTTCCTCCTCAGTCTCCTTCACGTCAAAATCCTCGTCCTCTTCGTCCGGATTTCCAAGCTCTTCCATGATGCCGCTGATGACCGACTCGCTGAACTCGGCATAGGCGTCGAAGATTTGCGTAAAGTCGCGGATGGTGAGCACTGAGGTGAGGCCAATTTCGAAAGTCTCCTTGGCGCGGTCAAATTCCCCTCGCTTGATCCAGTAGGTAGCTAGACCCGACCATAACCGACCTGCTTGGTCCTTATACACCGCGAGACCATCCTTGCGGACGATTTTTTCAATGTCGAGCTTCCGCAGGCTGACGGGGTCTTCGTCCTCATCGTAGACCGGCGCGGGTTTCCCATCAGGCCCGACAGCGGTAGGGGGTCCAGCAAACCGAATGAGGCCGTTTTGCTGCTGTTGTCGCGAATCTCCTCCGTCCGCCGAGTCTTCATCAGCTTCAACCGACGCGAGTTCTTCAATGCCAAGCCCGACGTCCTCCGCGCATGTTTCAATGACGTCCAGCAAGTCTCCCAGAAGTTGGTAAGGACTTTTCCCCTCAGCACTGACGTACTCTCCTCGCGCTGCTTTTCTTGAGAGTCGCAGCAGCAGCTTGGCAGCCTCGAGAGGTCGAGGGGATGGGTTGCTTGGAGAGAGCAGCAGCGCTACGTAACGCTCTGTCACGGACGGGTCTATCGCAAGATACCTGCGATATACGGCGACGGTGGTCACCCCACCTCGATTCTCTGCCCAGAGGAGGTAGCGGACCCATATACGATGATGTAAGGAGGGAGGCAGGGTTCTTAGTGCGCGATCAAATGTCCGACGTGCATGGGAGTGAGAAAGAACTGAAGGGCAGTTTGGATGATTGAAGATGGAGAGGTACATCAACCATATCCTCGGTAGCTGGTTGAAGTAACAAGACTGAGTAGTGTAATAGAGAATTTATGAGTCATGAACAGACCTTTGGAAACCACATCAAAGCACGTTCAAAGGTGGCCACCAGTGCCTTCCACTCCTCCCAGCCCACCACGCCGTCAAGGCCACCTTCCCATTGTTCCAAGTCCTCCTGCTCTTCCTCAAGCGCGTCTTTGATGTCCGGAAGTCTCTTTTTCCCGCCCGCTTTCCTTTTTATTATTTGCTTGCCCAAGACGAAGGGCATGCGCATCTGGAGATAAGATTTCCAGAGCTTGTACGAGCCAGCAAAGTTTGCGAGAGCTGCCTCATAGAGATAGGTGAGGCGCTGGAGGGATTGGCGGGCAGAAAGCGAGGCGAGAGGACCGAGAAGAGCGCGAGTTTCTGGGGGAAGGTCCGCGACAGGTTCGAGCTTGAGGAGAGCAGCTTGTGCTTCGCGGGTGGTGTGGATGGCGGACCACCATTGACGGAATGAGTAAGGGTTGCGGAGGAGGTCCTCTTCCCTGTGTAAGTCTTTTACGGAAATAAGGGACGGGTGGGTGAAGGGGGTAGGAACGGGAAAGGTGAGGGGGAAAGAGGCAGAAAGGGATTCGAGATTTGGGCCTGCCTCGACGGTCATCGTGGTAAGAAGCGCGAACGCGACTTGAGAGAGTTCAAATTCAGAGCTGTCATGGTACGCAACGCTATCACTCTACATCTTTTGAACTCAATCGATCACAGCACGGTGTAAGACGAGCAAGAGATTCTCAACAAGCTCTCGCTGCCAAACGTGAGCGCGAAAAGACAAAACTCTCGGCCTATCTCGCCTTGACAAACGACATCCTTGCAAGGGCAAGTCTATTCGATTGATTCTGTTTCCATGTATTCACTCGCACTTTGATCCTTCGTAGAAAAAGAATAAAGATTGGGGTAGAGATGCATTCGATCTCACGACACAGCTACTCTCGGCCGATCCTTCTATAACTAATCCTGAATTCTACACCGTATGGAACTATCGGAGGCATATCCTCACCAACGGTACCTTCCCCGGAAGGTATGTCATCCTCCTCCCAGTCTCCGTCCTTTATCTCTCAAAGGCGCTTGTAGTTCTCCGGAACAGGTCAACGAGCTGCTCAATGATGATTTAGCAATGACGACAAAGGCGCTCAAAGTTCACCCCAAGGTCTACTGGATCTGGAACCATAGGAGATGGTGTCTCGAGCATATACCTGAAAGCCCGGATCCTGCGGATCCTCAGGCATGGAGACGGTCGACCTGGGAAAGAGAGCTCTTCATCGTCGAAAAGATGCTCGAAGCCGACTCTCGGAACTGTCCGTCCGCTTTTCTTACGCCGAGGGTTCATTCATGACTCCCAGCTTTTCTTTCTGTCCCCCTCTAGTTCTAGCGTGGGACTATCGCCGTTATGTCCTCGCGAGCATGCCCATTCGCCGCTCCGACAAGGTGGAGCTCGCGTATACGACGAAAAAAATCGAAGCCAACTTCTCAAACTTTAGCGCGTGGCACCAGAGAACAAAAGTGCTAAGTTCCTTGTGGGAGAGCGGCGAGGTCGACAGAACATCGTCGCTCCAAAAAGGTGCCGGCTGCTCACGTCCTCTTTTTTTTTTCGTTCATATTACTGATCTTTTCCACCCACCGCAACCGCAACTAGAGTTTGAGCTGGTGCAGAACGCCATGTTCACTCTGCCCGAGGACCAGAGCGCCTGGTTGTATCACCGCTGGCTGATCGGTTCTGGTATGCGAGCTGCTCCGTCCTTCGCGTGCGTCGCTCTGAAAGTGGCTCCAGGAGACGACAAGGCCGTCCTTGAGCGTGAGATCAACTTGATCCAGACACTTCTGGACGAGCAGCCAGATAGCAAGTGTGAGTATTATTAAATCGAGTATTACCTGATTTCTCATTTGCTCGTCATGCAGGGTGTATGGAATCACTGATCACGTATGGGCTGCTGCTTTTAAAAAATCATCTACCAACGGGATCACAAGAGAGAACCGCCATCACTAATCAGTGTCTGACGTTGCTCGGGCAATTAGAAAAAATTGATCCCATGCGGCGTGCAAGATACCGGGAAATGGGTGCGTGCAAGCTCTCCGAAGTTGGCCCTGGGAAATCCTGATTGGTCTTGACAGGTGCCCAATTAAAGGAATAACTACGATAGCTGGGAGAGATGGACGCTTGAGGCAGTTATCCGTATCATTGTGAGAGTATTCCAGTGCAGTGTTAAAGCTCATGCGCGACCGTCAACGAGAAGTCGCATACAAAATCACATATACATCTTCCGAACTAAACAACAAATCTGCGGACGTGAATTACTACTCAAACTGTTCAGCACTTGCAGTTATCAGCTGTGCAAGTGCAACTGTAAAGGGATCACCATTAGGAGATTCAGCTGAGGGAAGCTGAAAAGGGGCTCACCTGTCGCCGCAATTGCACGTGGAAACGCCGCACGCTCCGGCTTCATTAACGGGGTTCTGGATAGCCTGAGAGAAAATATGAGACGTCCAGGATAAACAGTGAGACGGTAGAGGGTTACACACAGATGACATTATGGATTGGCTTTGAGGCGTTGGAGATTTATTCGAAGTGGTTATTCCTCCAGCACTCGGAGTGCGAGAGGCTTTATATCTGAGACTGTATACGCATGTTTGGTCATCTTCGATCACAAATAAGTGGCTCTGACTCGGAGCACTCCACTCATTCGTGGAGCCAACACAGCATTAAAGATCCCAGGTGTATTCCAGAACCTTCCCCGTTCTTTTGAATGAACAGCCAAAGGCCTTGCTTTGAGATTTGTAATGCAACCTCGGCTTTGGTGACTCACATGTATTCCTGGGCCGCGCATATTCATGATTGAGACATTTGTGCGTGCCACTACTGAAGTAAGTCTGATGACGTGAGTTCTTGTGGCGCGGATCATCCCAGTCGGTTGGGATGGCTGTCGTACTTGGAGTAGACCCTTGGCGGGCGGATTAGTAATACCTGAGACAACAACACAGATGAACTATTCAGTTGTTGTTGTATCCCCACCTGATGTCGAGTTTGGTGAAGAATCCTCCTCCAGCCAGGCCATGGATGGTGGAATCGTCCATCCTTTTTTCGAATGAGGAAGAATCCACTTACGTACGGTGATTTGGACTGTCGAATCCTTTTCAATCGTAGATTCGAGGAATTCCTGTTGTTCTTCCTTTTCTCGAGGGGACAGGGGTATACACGACAATTGATAGATGAGGGTGCTTCACTTTTCAAATCAATTGCATGATCCCAAGGTCTTCTCTTAGGGAATTGTTCTGATGCTTCTTCAGAGAACACTTTGGCAAAAGAGTGGTAGTCGCTTGGTACTATTTCTGTCTAATCTTTTGGTGGCCTTTTCAGCTAGCTGTTGGGTAACAGTGGTTTTGTTGATTTTGAAGCACCACCAAGTCGGGGTACAGTAGAAAGGATTGGATTTATGGGATTAGATAGGAATAGGATAGGCTGTGATAGGATTATCCGTGAAACCTTTAGGATGGGATAGTCTTAGAGGGATAGGATTGAACATCAGATAATCCCAACTCTGTTTAAAATTCAAGGTAAGATTAATCTTATTACCTACGAGTGGTGGGATTGTCAATGGCAAGATAAATGGGCATCAAGGAGGCCTTATTGGATCCTTCGCGCGGCGCTGGCTTGTTCGGCACATAGAGGCACTCCCGAACCTTCTTCAAGCCGAGAGCGCGCAAGGGCGGATGCGGTGGGCTGGGCGATGGTGAAGGTGCCTGCCATCGTTTTCAGGGTCTCCCACACTGAAGTAAGATCCAGCGTCGGTCTTTCAGCGTGTGAAAGGACGTCTCGTATGAGGATAAGGAAGTTGATCAGGTGCCCGTCGTATATGGTCGTATTACAGAGGTCGTACTCTTCGGACACCAGACGCATTTCTGCCTGTTCGAGATTAGATTGGTTACGCCAGAAGCGGGTGTTGACACGCGTCCAGGTATGCAGACGCAGTGCCAACGGAAATAGGCGTGGAGGCACCCGCAAGGGATGCGTTGTGGTCTGTGTGGACTCGGAGAGCGGGCTAATGAGTTTGCGGGGATGTCAGTGCCCTTATACATGCTGCGCGCAAAGCGAATGCAGAATCGTGGCGGGTGCGGAACACGTCCGAGGATTTGACAAGTGCGCTTGTTACTCTGGTAAACTGGGGATTATCAGACCAGCGGTCGAGGACGGAGAAAATTGCATCAAGGGACTCGAGACACGCGTGAGCGCGAGCGACACTCGCAGCTTGGGAGAGCTCGCGCGATGACATACTAGACGTCAGATGATCCTCGACACGCTTCAACATCCCATCCGCGACCAGGGCCCCCATGGTCGCCGTTGTGTCCGTGATGAACGGGGAGTGGATAAGGGCGGGAAGTCCAGTGACGAATTTGTCCATGCCTTCTTCGTCCACATCTTCGAGAAACCATTGCAGTGCGAGGTAGTCAAGGTTGGCCGCTCGTTGGTCGGTGGCGGCCAGTAGGTCTCGAGACCGGTTGTGTTTAACGGCCGCAGCGAGGATAGAACGGAAGGAAATTGGAGGAGCACCCTTCACCGCCCACATGGGCAACCTAAAGACGAACCGCAGGAAGACGACGCAAGGGCGTAGGGGAGTTGTAAGGGCTGTTTGGTACGAGGCGCTACTGACGACAAGTGGGAGGATGCTGAGGATAAGATATGTAGAGAGAAGCACGACGAACGAAAATCTTGCGGCGAGTCCGACGGTATCGTTAACAGTCCGAAGGAACTCATTGAACGCGAAGAAGAAAAGGGAGACCGAGATGTGGAGGAGGGCCGTGATACTCTCGACCATCCTTCGCATCTGAAACTTGGTCAAGCCTTCGAGGAGATATACTCGTACGCGGCCACGCTTTTGGGGCGGAGCGCTGAGCTGGGAGTATTGCAAGTACTCCCGGGCCCATTGTTGGATCGGCGTGGACATGAGTGAGCACGTCAGACTGAGGAAGAGGCTGAGAAACATCAGAATGTTGATGCGATAGAGCCGCCACTTTGTCTAGAGGCCGAATTCTATGCCTGTGCCCTCAGCAGGTGCATTAATATTACTCGTACAACAGATGTCGCACCACTACAATTTTGATTGCAGGAGTTTACCCTCACTGAAGCTTCGACCACTTATATCCTCTATTCTTCGTTGTTCGTCCTGTTCTGCTCGCGCGATCCTTGCGGCCCACCCAACGACTCCGTCGGCCAGTGCATCGAGCTCTGCCCGCGTGTTGCCAGCGTGTAGACATACACGTACTCTGTCCATCCCCTTTGGCACCGTTGGCCAACTAATCGGACGAGCATTGAGTCCACGTGCGAGGAGGTGAGCAGACAACGAGCGCGCTCGGGGTGTGATAAGTGGTACGATCGGGGTCGGCAATTGCTTTGTTGATTTTCCGAGATGGGCTGGCAGGGAGAGGATATGCGGTGGGATGGACGATGCAGCGAGGGAAGCGCGGAGGCGGTCTTGGAAGTAAATAGAGTGATCGAGAACACGGGCCGCAAGCTTCGCGGTAGGTATCATAAAAAGAAAGTGCATTGTCAGGCCTGGGGCCACAAATCGAGAAGGAGAACAGAAGCAAGTACCTTCTCTGCTGTGCCATCTTCGAGGAGGTCGCAAGAGCAGGAGGCAGCTATGACGGCGGCATTGTTGAGTGAGGTAGTGTAGATTAACGGGCGCGCGTAGTTGAGCAAGTAATCCCGGATTAACGTGTTCGTCAATAACACCGCTGTGGACCACCGCCCACCAAGGGCTTTTAGTACATGAACACCAAGGTCTGAAGAGCGGTCTCACCACCGGACGCGGCAAGGGCCTTCCCGAAAGTGTGCAACCGGGCCAGCACACGGCCCTCCAGCCCAAGCAGCGAAACCATCCCGCGGCCGCCAGGCCCGTATATTCCCGTCGCGTGTGCCTCATCTACGACCAGGTGCGCATTACCCGCGGGGAACACCTCGTCCATGACATCGAGAATCGCGCGGAGCGGGGCTACGGTACCGTCCATGCTATACACGCTCTCGACAGCGACAAACACGCTACTCTCTCCCTCTCTGAAGGCATCAAACTCTGTCCGAAGAGCCTGGAGCGCCGCGCGGAGCACGCGGACGTCGTTGTGCGCGAACGGGCGTCGCAGGTTTGGTGCGACGCGTGATGCGCGCGCACCGTCGTAAACCGAGGCGTGGATGGCGGCGTCGTAGAGCAGCGCATCGCCCGGTTGCGGGACGCATGCGAAGAATCCCGAATTGGCGTCGAATCCCGAGTTGAAGAGGAGCGCGGCGGGAGCGCGGAACGTGCGCGCGAGGCGGTCCTCGAGTTCTGCGTGGGCACGGTTATACACGAGGAGGCGTGAGCCGCCAGAGCCGAGGATTGCTGGTGCTGAATGGAGCGCTGTGAGGACGCGTGCGCGGAGGAGGGGAGATGTCGCGAGGGAGAGGTAGTCGTTGGATGAGAAATCGGCTGTGGCTGCTCTTTGCGGATGGGGTGTAGTGGTCGAGGAATCGGGGGTGACGCGGGAGCATGAGGGATCGGGGCCCGGGTCGGGAGGTGGTGGTGATGGAAGAGAGAGGGATGGCGAGGGAAGACGGCGCCTGATGTCCCGATCTTCGCGAGAAGCAAGAGCAGCAGCGAGCTTCTGAGTAAGAGCGGACATGCTCTCTGCTCTGATCAGAGTTGCTGGACTTTGTTTGACCTTCGCTGTTCGTAACGCACTTTGTCAGTCACCGCGAGCGAAACGGAAGTCAGAGAGACAACATGGTGATGGTGTGGTAGTGCCCTGACACGTGGACGGCTAACGAGCTCCGAGCGATCAAGGCACCCGATTCGGATCCACTCAAAACCCAGCCAACTGGCAGCGCTTGTCCACACGTCGAAGTAGAGCGTAACATAACGACAACTAGTAATAGCAGTGGGGAGAATTAATGCAGAGAGGCATCGTTGGATCGCCCGATTTGAGTGCGCCAGCAGAACGCGTTTCGGAGGACAGCGTCGAGCCGTGCCCTTAGCTCTTGAGAAAGAAAAAAAAATGCGAACATGCCGAGGACGCACTGTCCGAGCACTGGTACCGTGATTGATCTAATCTGCATTTCGATGGTTAGACCGGAACAGCGGCAGATTCGCGCCGACGTATAGGAGTAGATCCGTGTCTCGGATCATTGAGACGTTCTGGAAATTTGGGAAGGAAGCGCTTGTGGGTGGACTTTTACAACAAAGTACCAAAATGGCGCGATATCT
>Ga0209488_10003441_pt1 | contig 12708 bp, 5 predicted proteins | sample Rivendell_Oct201_8_FD_188349 | JGI IMG/M metagenome (GOLD analysis project Ga0209488, IMG submission 188349) | Vadose zone soil microbial communities from the Eel River Critical Zone Observatory, Northern California, USA -... | ecosystem: Environmental > Terrestrial > Soil > Vadose zone >...
GCTGGTCGGACCGACGGCTGAGAACTATGAACAAGCGAATTGCAATGCTGACTACGATCATCCTGGCCGGCGGTCTTTCCGGGTGCGCGGCGCTCAAGGCCGAGGACGTGAAGGTCTACACGCCTGCGCAGCTCAGGCAAGGCGAGTACGAAACCGTCAAGCGCTTGTGGGTCGAAACCTGGCGCCCCCGGTTCCGGGTGCCCAGCTATTCCTCGCCGAAGGACGGCATCGCCGCCTTGCAGGACAAGGCGGCGGGGCAGGGCGCGAACGGACTGATCAACGTCGACTGCTACGGCGACAAGGGTTTCTTCTCGTTCGGTTCGGAATCCTTCGTCTGCTACGGGAAGGCGATCAAGGTTCCTTGAGGCCTCGTTCTTGGCGGGACCTGTCGGGAGTCGGTATCAATTGGACGAAGCCCAAACCTTACATTGCTGAAAGAACAAAGGATCTCCCCAGACGGCCGTCAACGGAGCGTCATTGATTCGTCCGATTAGTTCGGCGGTCTTCGCTTTGTCTTTGGACAAACACGCAAACTTAGCGAAGTTATTGATGTTCCAGCCGTCCGGGTATCTTGTCAGCACGTCGTCGATACCCTTTTTCATGGCAGTCCAATCGACGAGCGATTCCGAAAAAAGTCGGTCGCCAAACTCGGTTTGCGATGCATACCAATATATGCGAGCGTACATCGCAAAGCCTTCAGTTGATCTGGTTCTTTCCAATCCTTCTCTCGCAAATTGTTCAATAGCCAGAATACTGCCACCCCACTTTGGCGCGTAGTAATCGATTGCCGCAAAGTATGTTTGATAAAACGCTGGCTCACGTTGGAGGCCTTCCGACACAAGCTTGGAGAATTCCGAATCTGGCCATCCCTGCGCATAGGCAATGATAGCCATCAATTCATACCAATATGGATCACTCGACGCAATGTCCTTGTTTTTTTCCAGATAGACTCTAGCTTGTTGCACGCGATCGAGGAAGGGTTTCCAATTCTGCGGCTCTACCGTGTTCGCGTATCCGCCCCCCCGGAAGCTCCATCCATGATTGAGTAGCATTCTTGCATAGGCGAGGTGAGAGGTGGCCGAGTTAGGATGGTTCGCTACCCACCTTTTCGCCGAGTCGTCAGCCTTCAGCCAGAACTCTTGTTCTTTGCGGTCAGAGTCGAAGGCGAAAGAGACGCCGGAATAGAACAGAGTCAAGTGCCAGATTCCGCTAGAAGTCCGCGATTTTGAGGTGCGATACTTGGCGCCGAGAGCTTCCAGCTCCGCGAACTGCTCGCCGCGAATCAACGTGACGATCTGACTTCGTATCGCGGCACGTTCGGAGAGTTCATCGCAGAAAGCGCTGTCCGATAACAATGGGCAGAAAACAAGCACGGCAACTTTCGCTAGGATGCGTGTTCTCATTTCTGTTTAATGTGCCGGGTGGAATATCAACGCTCGGCTTTCCCGCAACGGTCACCGTGCCTTTTTTGGTTCGTTAGATTCCACCATCACGAACGAACCAGTCGCGGCTTCGGTGCCACGAGTACATCAAGCCCAGACTGACTGCCCAGGCACCGAGGATAGCGACCGAGATATTCATGAGCGGGCTGCTCGTTGGGCTATCGGGATGAAGTAGGACAGCATTCACGATGACGAAACCACCAGCGTACCCAATCGTTGCAAATCCGAACCGCCACGCCCACAGCAGGCGCTGCCAGATACCGTACGCGACGCCGAGCAGGCACAGCCCGCCTATGAGCGCCAAGGCATCAAGACTTCCTTCGGTGAGCGTGCATCCGCCGATACAGCCCAGGGGCGCAAGAACGCTACCGATACCGAGAAGTCCGATAATTGCAGCCACCACTCTCATAGTGGAATCCAACGTATGTTCACCTTCCGAAATGTCCCTATATTAGACACCCGCGCACAAGCGGCCGCCACCGCTCCGCGGGCTCAGCCGATCCGGAACAACCCGCGCTCGGCGCGGTGCAGGCGCTCGAAGCCCGTTTCGGTGACGAGCACGAGCTCGCCGACCTGCACTCCGGCTTTCTGGTCGGGCGTGATGACGTTCGGTTGCACGACGCAGGTCATTCCCGCTTCTAGCGTCATCTCCGGGAGCGGTCCCGCCGGGCGGCTCCGCGATCCGAGCACGGGCGGAAAATAGCCGCCGCCGAACCCGTGCATGAGGTCATCGTATACAGTGAAGCCGGCGTCCTCGATGACGCGCGCGGCGTCGATGATCTCCTGCATCGTGGTGCCGTGGCGGATGACGCCGGTCACTGCATCGAACGCTGCTTCCGCGGTGTCGTAGAGTTTCCGGAAGAGGGGCGTTGGCTCGGCCGCCACGGTGAAGGATCGGAGGATCTGCCCCGGATAATCGAAGAACTGGGCGGTGATCTCGGTGGCGATCACGTCGCCCGGCCGCACCTTGCGGCTGGACGTGAATTGACGCGGCACGCAGTACTCCGGCTTTGCCATCGGCGTGACGAGGAAGTAATGGATATAGGTCACTCCGCCGTGCGGATGGTAGGCCGCTTCGCAGATGGCGCCCAGCTCGTGCTCGGTCATCCCGGCCCTCGCTTCGCGCCGCAATCCCTCGATCGCGAGATCGGTGAGCGCCGCCGCGATCCGCATCCAGTCGATCTCCTCGCGCGACTTCACCAGCCGCAGGCGCACGTACTCGCGGTTGAGATCCACGAGCGGACCGAAATGGGCCTCGAGCTTCCTGCACTTCGATAGGCCGAGGGCGCCCATCAGGCCGACGCGCTTCGCGCCGCGCGCCTTGAGGTCGGCGATCGCCTTGTCGATTCCCCGGTGCTCGCCCCAGCGCACCTCGGTGTCGCGCGCGAGCTTGCGCGCGAGCGGCCAGTGGTTGTACCACTCGACGTACATCACCTGCGGTTCTCCCGGCGCGACGATCGCATAGGCCTCGACGGTGGCCAGCCACGAGGTGAGCCAGGCGACGCCGGTTCCGGCGCGCTGTTCGCCGCACATGAGCAGATGGTCGACTTCCGCCTGCTCCATGACGCGCGCCAGCGCCGCGCGGCGCCGCGCCATCTCGGCGTCGGAGAATCGCGGGTACTCCGCCGCGTGGATCGCGGCGAGTCCGGCGTCGAGATTCAGCGGACCGGGCATTGCGGGCGGGGTTTTTCTTTTAGCGGAAATCGGGCGGCGCAAGTTTAACCCGGACAGACTGCGGGCGGTTCCGGAAGCGGTCCTGACGCCTGCGGGATGCGCCTGTCGGGCAGCGGCGACAGTATAAATCGGTGCTTGCGAAAATTCGATTCATTGGCGAAACTAATCGGATTCCACCTGTGTCTGAGGTGGATATCCGTCAAGGAGGAGCGAATCATGAAATCGAACAGTAAAGGACGCGGCGCCTATTCCGTCGTGGCCGCGGGCGCGCTGGTGCTGGGCCTGGCCGCTTGCGATCAAATCCAGTCGCTGTGGAAGAGCGAAGAGAAAGCCAACCCCGCCGTCGGTTCGGTAACACCGCCCAAGCCCGCCGAGGGAACGATCCAGGTTGCGAGAGCCGTCGACCTTCCGAAATCGATTGAAGCGCCCAAGCCTCCAGTCGACGAGAACAAGCTGCTCGCGAACAAAATCAAGGCCGCGCTGGGCGCCGACCCGGCCTTGAAAGTCCTCGCAATCGACGCCAGCGTGTCGGACGGTGCGGTGACGCTCTACGGGACCGCGAACAACCGGGCGCTCCGGGAAAAAGCCGCGAAGGTCGTGGCGGGAGTTCCGGGAGTGAAGTCCGTGAAGAATGAATTGGTGATTGTTGCGGGGTCGTGATGGGGAAGGTTGTGCGGGGGGCTCAGTCCGAGGGGCAGACGTTGATCTTTTCGGCTCAGCGACTCTGTCGAAACATACTATAAATATATATAGTTTGTTGATACTTAGACACCCTGTAGAAACCGACAGGGTTTCAAGCTGTTTTTTTTCCAGTATTCTCTTCGCTACTTTTCCTGGGCGAAAGCCGGGAGAAAACCTAACAACGTAGCGGGGAGGTTTTGCCGTGGGACCCCTGTCGGGTCGTTTGCCGCGGTTTGGCCGGGTGTGGCTTTGCTTGTTCGGTCTGCTGTGGGCCGCGACGGCTCACACGCAGGCGTTAGCACCTGAAGTTTCGCGCGGACTGTCGTGGCTGCAAAACCAGGTCCAGTCGGACGGTACGCTGGAGAACGAAGGTGTGTCGATCGCCACCGCGTTTCAGAGCCGTACCGAAGCCGCGCAGACCCTCAAGGTGCTTTCCACGCTTCCCGCAAACCTCGCCGACGCAATCGCGGTCGAAACCGAGGGCAACACCGAATATCTCGCCCGCCGCATCGCGTCTCTCGCCCTGGCAGGAAGAGATGCTTCGGCGCTAGTCTCGGCCTTGTCTGCCCGTCAAAACCCTGATGGAGGTTTCGGCGGCGAGCCGGGCTACGATAGCAACGCGCTCGATACTGGCTGGGCGCTCATCGCGCTCAAATCTGCGAAAGCTTTCGCTCCTGTTTCGCCGGCGCTCGGTTACCTAATCTTCGCGCAGGCGTCCGATGGCTCGTACTCCGCGGCAGGTCGGCCCGATGTCGAAGCCACCGCGATCGCGGTGCTCGCGCTGGGACTCTACGCGAGCCAGTTCGAATCGTTCGCGGCGATCTCGCGCGCGGTGCCTTACCTCATTACGCAGCAGTCCCCAGCCCAGCAATGGGGAAATTCCGCATTTCTCACGGCGACGGTCTACGGGGCGATTCACGACGTCGTTCCGCTCGAGCCGACCGCGACGGCGGTGCGTAGCTTCCTAGCGGGACGCCAGGGTGCCGACGGCAGCTGGGACAACGGCGATCCGTTCTCGACCGCGCTCTCCTTACGCGCCTTGGTGCTTTCAGCCACCGCGCCGGGCAATCCGACCCTCGCCATCGTCAGGGGAAGAGTGATCGACGGTCAAACGAGGCTGGGCCTGGACGGAGTGACCGTCACGCTCTCCGGACCGTCCAATCCGGTCCCGGCCGCCACTTCTGCCAGTTCGTTCGAGTTCCGGGACCTCTTCCCCGGCACCTACACCGTGCAGCTTTCGCTCAGTCAGTACGGAGTGATCACGTTCTCCACGGCGCTACAGCCCGGGCAGTCCGTCGATTTCGGCGCGATCGCGCTGACTAAGAACGGGCAGGCGACGACGGGCCAGGTGCGCGGCACGGTGAGCGACGCGACGACGGGTCTGCCGCTCGCCGGGGCTTCTGTCAGCCTGAGCAGCGGGCAGTCGGCCACGACAGACGCAACCGGCGGCTACCAGATCTCCAACGTCACACCGGGCGACCTAATCGCCGTCGCCAACAAGAGCGGCTACGCGAGCGCTCCCGGGAGCGGCAACCTACCCGTCGGCGGCACGCTGCTCTTCTCACCGAGCCTTTTCCCCGTGACGCAAAGCGCGAGCGCGGCGATCGAAGGCGTGGTCACGGACGGCATTACCCACGCGCCGCTCGCGGGGGCGATGATCACGATGACCGGATCCACGCAGGCCAGCGCCACCACGGACATCCAGGGTCGCTACCGCGTCGCACCCCTGACTCCGGGCGTGATCACGGTGAGCGTCGTGCGCGCCGGATACCGTAGCGCCACGTCGACAGTGACGGTGAACGCAAACGTGACCCTCGAATACTCGCCCGGCCTGCAGCCCCCAGGCTCGGGCACGACCAAGCTGTTTGGCGTCTCGGTCCAGGGCGAGCAATCCACCAATCAGGTGTTCCGGTACGAGTTCGCAGGGCCCGGCAGCGCCCCCGTACTCGCCTTCACACTGACTCATCCGAGCTTCGACAGGCCGTGCTGCCTCGCATTTCGCGAGACCGGCGAGATGTTCGTCATGAACCGGGGCACTCCTTCGCCCGGCAATTTCGGATCGATCTCCCGCTTTTCCGACCCCGGCGGGCTGCCCACGCACAACGCGACGATGGGGGCGAGCAGTTTCAATGTTCCCCATTTTGCGACGTTCAAAGGCGGCGAGCTGTTCGTCGCTCAAAGATTCGGCAACAACGTGCTGCGATTCACGTTCGACAGCACCGGCTTCCCGGTGTCGAACGGCGCCATCACGGCGGGGCTTGGCAGCACGGCCCCCCGTGGCGTTATCGCGCACCCGGCTACCGGGGAGCTGTTCGTCACCGAATGCTGCGGAATCAACGAAATCAACCGGTATGTCTTCGACGCCCTCGGAAATGCCGTTGCGAACGGCGTCATCACCGGAGGAGGTCTGAGCAATCCGCACGACATGGCGTTCAGCGCGCGCGGCGAGCTGTTCGTCGCCAACGCTAACGGCAACAGCGTTTCGCGCTTCGCCTTCGACGCGGCCGGCAATGCGTTCCCCAACGGCCAGATCGCCGGCAACGGGCTCAACACCCCGACCGGCCTGGATTTCAGTCCGTGGGGCGAGCTATTCGTCGCAAATCAGGGCGCGCCGGTCGTCGCCCGTTGGCTCTTCGATGCATCGTTCAACGCCGTCCCGAACGGCTCTTTCTCGACGCCTGTCACCCTCGGCGATCTCCAGTTTCTTCCAAGCGTCCCGGGGGTAAGGGGCGTAGCGCTCGACGCGAGCAACGATCAGCCGCTTGCCGGCGTGACGGTCCAGGCGATCGTCGGCAACACCTCGCGCGCAGTGACGACCGGCGCCGAAGGGCGTTTCGAGCTCGACGGGCTGCCGGCGGGGCAGGCGCAAATCAGTTTCACGCTGACCGGCTACTCGATCCAGAATTTCGCGCTTGAGCTGTCGACGCTGACCGACATCGACATCGGCCCGGTGCGCCTGCGTAAGTCCGGCGTCGGCACCCTGCTTCCCGATCTGGTGGTGCGCTCGGTCGACACGCAGCAGGTCGTGAGCGATCCGCGTTCGTTCGCCTTGGGCGGCGCGCTCACGGTGACCATCACCAATCAGGGCACCGCCCCCACGACTGCGGGCTTCAAGGTACGCGCGTTTTACGACACCAACCGGAACAGCGTCTACGACGCGGGCGTCGACCTGCCGCTCGGTGAAGGACAAACCGGCGACACGCTGGCGGTCAATGCGACTGCGCAAATTTCCATCCCGCTGACCGGCGCCCTGCCGTTTCGCGATGCGCCGATCCAGGTGTGGGCCGACAGCGATCAGAGCGTGGTGGAGACGAACGAGCTCAACAATGTCAGCGCCACGGCCTGCCAGGTGACGCCTGCGCCGACGACGGTCAACATCGCTCCGACCAACGGCATTGCGACGGCGGACGTCTTTATCGACGGGACCTGGGCGCCGAGGTTAGCGATCGACGGCAATCGTGGCACGGCATGGAACGCCGGGAGCACGGCAACGGCGACGCATCCTCATTTTCTGATAATTAACTTGCAGCGTCCCTTCAAGGTCGACGCCATTTTCCTGAAGGATCTTATCTGGGTTCCAACCAGCCCGTTCCTGGGCTTCAACAACATCTACAACCTCTATACAGGCAACGACGGCACGACGTTCACCAAGATCGCCTCGGGCACGGTTACCGAAAGCCTCGACCCGCTGCTCAACTCGGCCCTCATCCCGGTTCCTGACGCCTTGTCGACGTTCCAGTTCGTGAAGTACGAGGTCGTCGGCGGCTCCCACTGGTCCCATCTCGTGGACATGGAGATCCTGGTCAGCCAGCAGGCCGCGCCCGCGAGCGCGAGCGATCTCACCGCTTCGACGCTGCGCCTGACCGACCTTGGATCGGGACAGCTGCGCCTGAGCGCCCGCATCGGCAACGGCGGGGCGACGGCGTCGCCCGCGACCACCGCCTCCTTCTACGACGGCGATCCGACGCAGGGAGGTGCACTTTTGGGCAGCGCCGCCGTCGGCGCACTGCAACCCGGGCAGTTCGTGGACGTCAATTTACTTGGGGCGCTCGGCATTTCGGGTCGCAACGATCTCTTCGCGGTGGTCGACCCGGCGAACCAGATCGCGGAGTGCAGGGAAGCCAACAATACAATCTCGGCTCCAGCCCAGCCGGCCCTGACCGGAGGCATCGCCATCGCGACCGATGCCTCCGCCTACGGCGCACAAGTGCCGGTCCGCATCGCCGCTACCGTTGTCAATACGAGCACGCTTCCCGGGACCTTCAATGTCACGGTACGTGTCGAGGACGGTAGCGGTGAGTTAGTCGCTGCCTTCCCGATACATGCAGGTGTAACGCTTCCCGGTGGAGCCAGCACAGTCCTGAGCGAAACCTGGAACACGGGCACGACGCTCGCCGGGAGCTACCGCGCGAAGGCCGAATTGGTCGACGACACGAAGCAGCCCTACGCGGCGGTACTTGCTCCCTTCAATATTACGGCCGGCGCGGCGACGGTTTCGGCGAAGGTCACCGCCGATAAACTCTCGTACTTCCCATCGGAGACCGTGCAGGTTACTAGCCGGGTGACGAACCCCACGCAAAACGAGCCGCTGAACAATGTCACTGTCGTCACCACGGTACTTAGTCCTGACAGAACGGCGCGCTTTGCGCAAAGCGAGCTGATCCCACAGTTGGTGCCGAGCGCGCTGAGGGATTTCAGTTATGCCGTGCCCCTTGGGTTTGTGTCGGCCGGAAATTACGGGGTCTCCTTGAGTGTGCGCGACGAGCTCGGGACGATCCTGGCTTCAAGCACGACGAGCTTCACGGTGGGATCGAGCGCGGTGAGTGGCAGCGGTCTCACGGGTACTGTAAGTGCTGCGCCGAAGCTGGTTCCGTTCGGCGACCCAATCACCTTTAACGCTGCGGTGAACAACCAAGGGAACGCCGATATTGCGGCTTTCGGAGCAAGGATTACGGTCGTCGATCCCGTAGCGGAACGGGTGCTGGCAGAATTTCCTGTGACCCTTACCGTTACGCGCGGGCAGTCGACGCCACTCTCCTTCACTTGGCCTGCCAACGCGACGGTGGGCGCGACCTATATGGCGGTGCTCACGGTGACGGTCGGCACGGCGACCCTCACCCTGGCGCAGGATGCGTTCACGGTAGCCCCGCCCATGGCGCGGGTGACGGGAACGCTCGCGGCCATTCCGAAGCAAGTACCGCAGGGCGATCCGGTGGCTCTCAATCTCGCCGTGACAAATGTCGGCTTTGGGGCGATCGCGGGTCTGCCGCTCTCGGTGACGGTGACGAATTCGACTACGCAGCAGGGGATGGCGCAATTTGCAGATAGCGTCAATGTCGGCTTTCAAAGCACCTACCAGAAGGTCTTCAGCTGGCCCGCGACCGGTGCGGTGGGTACAAGCTACACGGCGACGCTCAGCGCGACGGTTAGCAGAATTGCGCAGACGCTCGCCCGGGACAGCTTCACGATCATTGCCCCGCCGGTGCGACTTGACGGGGCGCTGGCGAAGGTCAAACAGGCGCGGATGCTGGTGCTTCTCACATGCCATCCGGACCACCAGCAAGATGAGTATGACGACGGCAGCACGCGTAGCCACCGGCGAGACAACGGCGATGGGGGCCATCACGGGCTCGATGACGATTACGGCAGCCACCAGCAAGATGGGAGCGACCTGTGCAGCGCGCATCGGAACCTGTTTCTTGACGACTACTTGCGCGACTTGGGCATTACCCATCTCATCACTACTTCCGAGGCACAGTTCAAGCGTGCCTTCCGCAGTGGCCAGTACAACACCTACTGGATCACGGGTGGGGGCGAGAAGCTGCACCACGATCTCGATGAAGAACTGCGCGAAGCGATCCACCGCGGTGATGCGCTCCTCCTCGATGGCGTGCACGACGAGCGCAACCACGAGTTCGACGCGATCGCTGGAGTGGATATGCAAGGGAAACTCAACCCCAGTGATCAGACGACCGACCTGGTCGGCCCGATTTTCGCCACGGGGACGCTCCCCACGGTGGGAAGGCCGCTGAAGCTCGAACTCACTACCGGCGAGGCGCAAGCGACTTTCCCCGCTTCGGCGAATAGACCCTCCATCGTCACGAACCAGTACGGCCTGGGCCGCGGGATGCTGTTTGCCTACGACCTCGTTGGCACGCTGATGGCGCAGCCCTCGACTGCGCTCACGGACCTAGTTTCCGCGGGTATCGGCTGGGTCGCGCCGGAGCCTGCCACAGTGTTCGCCGCACGCTCCTACACTGTGCTGCGAGGGCGGATCACCAACGTCGGAGTGACGGTGGACCTTAGAGCGACCTTCCCGCCGCCCGCCGGGGCAACTGTGCTCGCAACCGCGCCTGCGGCTGCGCCCGACGCAAGCGGCCGCTCCGTATGGAGCTTCACCCTCGATTCGGGAGCGACGAAAGACTTGGATATTGGGCTGCGGCTGCCCGCCGCGAGCGGGACCTATGCGGCGAACCTCGCTATAGATTCCATACGTAACGGCGTTGTCTCGCCCTACGATACGTTCAACTCTACTCTCAGCGTGGAGTCGGCCGAGACCGTCGCCCCGCGCCTTGTGAACGAACTCGGGGCCCTCGCCATCCCCCTGAATGGCGACAGGTCCGATCGGAATGCTGCAATCTTGAAGATCCAGACGGCGATCAGCTCGCTCGCCGCGGACCAGCACGAGGAGGCAATAGATAAGTTGCTCGAGGCCGCCACTCGCCTCGCGAAGATCACGAGCGTGGACTTGAGCGCCTATCGCGTACAAGTGGACAGGCTCCTGCAGGAAGCCCAGGTGCGCTGGTTCCTCGCGCAGCCGCGGTGAGCCAATAGGGTCGAGGGAGGGACCGTGTTCACATCGAGGGCGCTGCGACCCGTAGCCAGTGTCGTCCTGGTCACCTTCGCCGCGCTCACGTTGCAGCCGCTTACCGCTGCGGCGCAGTTGCCTTCACCCGCCAAACGCCAGCAATCCTCATCTGGCTCAGGCGAGGAGCGCTACTCGCGGCTCCTGAACGAGATTCACGAAATCCTCAAGGAGGCCGTGCCGCAGGCGGCGATGCCGCACATGTTCCGTTCGACCGCGCCCACGACACCAGGCAAACCCGGAGAGAAGGTGCTGCAGGCGGTGGGGCCGAAGATGTACCTGGAGAGCGAGCGCGCGAAGCCGCTGCCCGGGGTGGACGTGGTGGCAAAGGTGAAGCAACTGCGCGGAAAATACCAGGAGCTGAAGAGCCTGGAAGCTGAAGTGGACAAGGGCTTCAAGGCCACCGAGAAACACATCCGCGACAAGAACCTTCCAGCCGAGATCCTCGCTCGGCATGAAGCCGCTGTGACGGACTACGAGCGGCGTAAGGCCGAGTTCATCGCTCTTATGCAGTCGGTGGAAGCGGTTGCTGACAGCAAGGGCGAGCTGCAGCCAGCACTCGCGAAGCTCGGCGAATTCATGGCGAAGTATCCGAACGCCAAAACCCATACGCCCACAGACCCGAACAATCTGCCCTGGAGTTCGCCGAAGCCCGTCACCCGTGCACCGTACACAAGCCCTGCGCAGTTCAGGACGAGCCGCCTGTTCGGGGATCCAGTGATGGTCGCGCAGGCGGGAAGCATTTCCGGGATCGGACTACCGAATACCACTCTTTCACCCACACCGACGCTGGCCGATACCGCACCGACCGAAGACGTGCAGATCACGCAGGCCATCAGAGACCTCGCCATCTCGCTCGGCAGCAAGCCCGTTCCCATCTACAACTGGGTGCGCAACAACATCCAGTTCATCCCTAGCTACGGCTCCATCCAGGGTTCGGACATGACGCTGCAAACCAAGCGCGGAAACGCCTTTGATACGGCGAGCCTGCTGATCGCGCTCCTCCGCGCGGCCAGCATTCCGGCCCGCTACGTCTACGGCACGATCGAAGTGCAGGCGGACAAGGCGATGAACTGGGTGGGCGGGGTCATCGTGCCGCAGGCCGCGATCAGCCTGATGAGCCAGGGCGGAATACCTGTGGTGGGCGTCGCCCAGGGCGGAGTCGTCAGCCGTTTGCGCTTCGAGCACGTGTGGGTGGAGGCATTCGTGGACTATGTGCCCAGTCGCGGAGCGGTGAACCGAAATCCCAACACTTGGGTGCCGCTGGATGCGTCGTTCAAGCAATATCAGTTCACACAAGGCATGGACATCAAGATCAATGTCCGCTTCGATGCGCAATCCTTCCTCACACAGATACAGCGGGGCGCCACTATTAGTGAGGCTGAAGGCTGGGTAAGCAACATCGACCAGACTCTTGTCCAGCAAATCGTCACGAACTACCAGACGCAGGTCACCAACTTCGTCAACACGCAGAAGTCAGATGCGACCGTGGGCGATGCGCTAGGCACGCAGACGATCATCCAGGAGAGCCGACCGATTTTCCTAGGCACATTGCCTTACAGAACCATCGCCACCGGAGCGAAGTTTCAGGTGATTCCGGATAACCTGCGCTGGAAGTTCCGTTACAACGTGTATGCGAATGACGTCGACCGCGCATTTGACAGGCCGTTCATCAGCTACACGCAGAGCACGCCGAATCTTGCGGGGAAGAAGATCACGCTGTCCTTCTCTCCGGCTACACCGTCAGATGAAGCTACGATCAATAGTTTTCTACCGCAGCACGCAGACGGTACGCCGATTTTGCTCAGCGAACTGCCGGGTTTGCTGCCAGGCTATTTGATTAAGCTGAACACTGTGTTGCGCGTCGAAGCACAAATCGTCGCCACGGGGCAGGCCGCAGCAATGGGAACGGAAATGATCCAGAACGCGGCGATGTTTAACGCGGGAACGACCGAATGGGAAACTGGGGAGGACAACCGACCCGTAGTGGGTGAGCACATCGCCACAGGATTGGATCTGCAGGTCCCGAGCACGGATCAACTGATC
>Ga0209488_10003442_pt1 | contig 12705 bp, 11 predicted proteins | sample Rivendell_Oct201_8_FD_188349 | JGI IMG/M metagenome (GOLD analysis project Ga0209488, IMG submission 188349) | Vadose zone soil microbial communities from the Eel River Critical Zone Observatory, Northern California, USA -... | ecosystem: Environmental > Terrestrial > Soil > Vadose zone >...
GATGAGGCCGTCCTCCTCTATTACTCCGATCGTCGCGAGCGCCGTCGCGCAGGCCAGCGGGTGGCTGTTGTACGTCAGGCCGCTCGGGAAGGCGTTCTTCTGAAAATGATCGGCGATCTTCTGCCGCATGCCGACGGCGCCAAGCTGGACGTAGGCGCTGGTCAGCCCCTTCGCCATCGTGATGATGTCGGGGACGACGTTCCAGTGCTCGATCGCGAACCACTTGCCGGTGCGGCCGAACCCGGACATCACTTCATCGCAGATCATCAGGATGCCGTGCTTGTCGCACAGCGCACGGACGCCCTGCATGTAGCCGTCCGGCGGGACGAGGATGCCGTTGGTGCCTGTGACCGATTCGAGGATGAACGCCGCAATCGTCTGCGGACCTTCGAGCTGGATCACTTCGTCGAGATACGCGAGCGACTGCTCCGCCGTGTCCCATCCGCGCTCGATGCCGTGATACGGGTCGAGGACGTGAACAAACCCCGGCATCGGCGGCTGGCTCCAGCGCCGCGGATCGCCGGTCGCGTTGATCGCCGCGCCTGTGGCCCCGTGATACGACCGATACCGCGCCATGATCTTCTGGCGGCCGGTGAACGCGCGCGCGATCTTGAACGCGTTCTCGTTGGCTTCGGCGCCGCCGTTCGTGAAGAAAAACACGTCGATGTCGCCGGGCGAGATCTGGGCCAGCTTTGCGCCAAGGCGCGCCCGCGGCTCGGTCGCGAGGAACGGGTTGGCGTACGGCAGCACTTCGGCCTGCTGGGCAATCGCGCGGACGACGCGGTCGTCGGCGTGGCCGATGTTGACGCACATCAGCTGGCTGTTGAAGTCGAGGTACTTCTTGCCGTCCGGCGTCCAGAAATAACAGCCCTTGGCCTTTGCCACCGGCAGTGGCTCGAACGTCTCCTGCGCCGACCACTCAAACAGCGTGTGCTTCCTGGAGAGCGCGACCATCTCGGCGTTATTCATCGGCGTCATCGGATGTCCCAGGCGCCTGGCGCCAGATAGTGGAAGCGCACGAGGTACACATTCTTCCCCGGTCCGTGCTTCGCGATCGCCAGCAGGCTCTTCACATCGGGGAATCCCGACTCGCGTGCCAGATCGTACGTGATGTCCTTCATGCGGATGCGCTCAAGCGAGTCGACGACGATGTGGCCGTCATCAATCGGGTAGCGGCCACCGGCCTTCACGTGAGGCTTCTGCCAGATCCTGACGCTGCACCGTATTCGCCCGCGCCGGACGCTCTCACGGAGGGCCTTGGTGAAGACCACGGCAAGAATCAGGCAGGCCTAAAGGCCTGCACTACAGCTGGCCTGAAGGCCTGCATTACATCTGCCTCGGGTTCCGTTTCAGGAACGAGCCGGCCCCGGCTTTGCCCGTGAACTTCCCGCCGTCGATGACGACCTTCCCGCGTGAGATGACGGTGTCGGTGACACCGGTGACTTCGCGGCCCTCGTACGGGTTGTAATCCACGCGCATGTGCAGCGTCTTCACGCCGAGCTTCAGTTTCTTCTCGGGATCGAAGACGACGATGTCGGCGTCCGAGCCGGGCGCGATCGTGCCTTTGCGCGGGAAGAGGCCAAAGATCTTCGCCGGCGACGTGGACGTGAGCTCGACGAAGCGGTTGAGCGAAATCTTGCCCGTCCGAACACCACCGTCGTAGACGAGGCTCATGCGGGTCTCGATCCCCGGCGCGCCGTTGGGGATCTTCGAGAAGTCGCCTTCGCCGAGCACCTTCTGCTCTTTCATGCAGAACGGACAGTGGTCGGTCGAGATCGCCTGCAGGTCGTTACCGGCCAGGCCGCGCCAGAGGCGATCCTGCGTCTCTTTCGGCCGCAGCGGCGGGCTCATCACGTACTTCGCGCCGTCGAAGCCCGGCTCCTCGTAGTTGTCGTACGACAGGAACAGATACTGCGGACAGGTCTCGGCGTACGCCGGCAGTCCGCGGTCGCGCGCTTCAGTCACCATCTCGAGCGCTTCGGCGGCAGACAGGTGGACGATATAAATCGGCACGCCGGCGATCTCCGCCAGCGCGATCGCGCGATGCGTAGCCTCGGCCTCGGCGCGCGCCGGCCGCGTCAGCGCGTGGTACTTCGGCGCGGTCTTCCCTTCCGCCAGCGCCTTCTTGACCAGGACATCGATGACTCCGCCGTTCTCGGCGTGCATGCAGATCGTCCCGCCGTTCTTCCCTGTCCGAAGCAGCGCCTTGAAGATGCTGGCATCGTCCAGCATGAAAACGCCGGGGTACGCCATGAACAGCTTGAACGACGTCACGCCCTGACGGACCAGGGCGTCCATCTCGGTCTCCACCTGATCGTTGAGCTCGGTGATGATCATGTGGAAGCCGTAGTCGATGGCGGCCTTGCCCTCCGCCTTCTTCATCCACGTCTCCCACGCGTGGTGCAGCGTCTGCCCGTGATACTGAATCGCGAAGTCCACGACCGTCGTCGTCCCGCCGTGCGCGGCGGCGATGGTGCCGGTCTCGAAGTCGTCGGACGACATCGACCCGCCAAAGGGCATATCGAGATGGGTGTGGACGTCGATGCCGCCAGGAAACAAGTACTTCCCCGTCGCGTCGATCGTCCGGTCCGCCGCCATCGTCAACGCCGTGCCGATGACAGAGATCTGCTCTCCGTCGACGAACACGTCGCCCTTGTACTGATCCGTCGCCGTGACGATGGTGCCGTTCCTGATGAGCAGCGTCACAGTGTCGAATCCTGCGCCATCGGGCCGTACGAATCCGGACGGCGGTCGCGATAGAACTGCCAGATGCGCCGGACTTCTTCGATCATGTCCAGGTCCATGTCGGCGACGATGAGCTCGTCTTTGTCTTCGGACGCGGTCGCCAGGAAGTTGCCGCGCGGGTCGACGAAATAGGATGTGCCGTAGAAGCGGCCGATATTCCACGGCGCCTCGGTGCCGACGCGGTTGCTGCACGCCATGAAGTAGCCGTTGGCGACGGCGTGCGCGGGCTGCTCGAGCTTCCATAAGTACTGGGACAGCCCGGCGACCGTCGCCGACGGGTTGAACACGATCTCCGCGCCGTTCAGCCCGAGCATCCGCGCGCCTTCAGGAAAATGCCGGTCGTAGCAGATGTAGACGCCGACCTTGGCGTACCGCGTCTGAAAGACGGGATAGCCGAGGTTGCCCGGCTTGAAGAAGTACTTCTCCCAGAAGCCCGACGTGTGCGGGATGTGATTCTTGCGGTACTTGCCGAGGTATGTGCCGTCGTTGTCGTAGACCGCCGCGGTGTTGTAGTACACGCCCGGCGCTTCTCGCTCGTACACCGGCACCACCATGGCCATCTTGTACTGCTTCGCGAACTTCCCCATCAGCTCGCAGGTCGGGCCGGGCACCGATTCGGCGATGTCGTACCAGTGCGCGTCCTGCGACGGACAGAAGTACGGCCCGTTGAAGATCTCCTCGAGGCCGAGAATCTGGACGCCCTTCTTCCCCGCCTCTTCAATAAACGGCACGTGCGCATCAATAGCCGCCTGTCTGACTTTCTCAATCGGCGCGGCGGGGTCGGTAATCGGCGCGGCGGCCTGAATCAGTCCGCCAATGACATGTCTCGGCATAGTGCGCTCATTATATTGAGGATGATCTCTATAATGTCGCCATGAGCAAGCTATTAGCGACGACGTTCACCGGCCTGCGCTTCGAGAACCCCTTCCTGCTGGCCTCGGCGCCGCCGACCGAGTCGGAAAGCAACATCATGCGGGCGTTCGACGCCGGCTGGGGCGGCGTGGTGACCAAGACCATCGGCCTCCATCCGGTGGCCAACGTCGCAGGGCCGAAGACGAAGTTCCTCCGCGCCGAACCCGACTCGCCGCACTTGTCCATGCAGAAGCGTCCGGGCACCGCGCTTCACTCGTCGTGGAACTGGGAGCTCATCTCCGACAAGACGCTCGACTGGTGGATTCCGCGCCTCGGCCGCATCAAGAACGCGCACCCGTCGAAGATGTTGATTGCCTCGATCATGGCCGGCTCGGGTAGCGACGAAGAGCTGCGGCACTGGCAGACCCTTGCGAAAGCGTGTCAGGACGAAGGCTGCGACGGTATCGAGCTGAACCTCTCCTGCCCGCACATGGACCGCAAGGACATGGGCAGCAACATCGGCAAAGATCCCGAGCTGCTCTCCGTGGTCACCATGGCCGTGAAGGAAGTCGCGCGCGTGCCGGTCTGGGCGAAGCTCACGCCGTCCACCACGGACATCGTCGTCGAAGCGAAAGGCGCGTTCCTCGCCGGCGCCAACGCCATCACCTCGTCGAACACCTTTCCGTCGCTCCCGCTCGTCGATCCGAACACGCTCGAGTTCGAGATGAATGTGGACGGCCTCGTGTCACCCGGCGGGCTTGGCGGCCCTGCGATTCTGCCGCTCTCGCTCGCGAAGATGGCCCAGATGACGCAGGCCTTTCCCGACAAGGCGTTCTCGGGCATCGGCGGCATCGCGGACTTCCCGACCGCGCTGAACTACTTCCTGCTGGGCTGTGGCACGGTGCAGGTCTGCACCGCCGCGATGCTCGACTCTGCCGTCGGCCCGAACGTCATCAAGCGGCTGACGAGCGGTATGACCGAGACGATGGAGAAACGCGGGTGGACGTCGCTCGACGATTTCCGCGGCCTGCTGCGAAACCGCGTCGTCGCGCACTCGGCGATTCGACGTCCGGACGCCGGCGCCTATCACGGCGGGTACGAGGCCGAAGGCTACGCCGCGACATAGCCGGGCGCTCGGAACTTACCTGAAGCGAGCGTTGTCCTTCTCGTTCTCCGTGCAGACGTACTCGATCACGTCGCTGTCGGGGATCAGATTCAGCGCGGTCTTGAACCCGAATGGGCGCGTGTAGTACTTCGGATCGTCGAAGGATATCTCCAGGTCCATGTGGCCAACGTCACGCCGGCGGAAGCGTTCGGTGACGCGCATGGCTTCGCTTCGCGGATGTCCGAAGCCGTCCAGCCAGGCTCTGTCGTTGAATCCGGCCGTGTCGACCACGAGCGTGTCGCCTTCCCAGCGTCCAGCCGACGATCCCATCCAGCTCGGTTCCGGGTTCTTCGGCAGGCCGCGCCCGTCGGTATAAATCTGGCGCGCGGGGTCGCCGCTGCCCGGAAGCACCACGATCTCCCCGGGGGCCTGAATCATCTTGAAGTTCAGCACCAGCATCGCATGAGGGAGGCTGCCGGGCTGGCAGTACGCGGTTGGGAAATCCCGGCCGCTTTTTTGCCGCTCCGAGGTCAGCGCGGCGGCCTCCGGCCGAAGCGGCCATTCGGCGGGGTTGAGATCCCAGAACACGTTGAGGAAGTGCTTCGTGACGTCGTTCAAGTCGGGCTGGATTTGGGGCAGCCCTGGGCCCAGCACGCGGACAAACTCGCTCACGGGCGTGCGCTCGGCTGCCCACAAGCCCGAGAGGTCGGGCTTTCCGTTCATCCGCGGCGCCGGCGCCGACAGATTCGGCCGTCCGTCCGGTAAACGCGGAGTCCTGGGATCGCGGTGATTGAGCCACTGCGCGTTGGCACACGTCACCGCCGCGGTAATCAATACTGCGACAATCCAGCTGGTTTTCATAGGTTGGCGGACAGTCTACCCCACTCGCTGCGCTATGATGCGCCTTCATGTTGACGACTGGCGGCGACTTCGTCGAAGTCGCCGAAGATCTCTCGGGCAGCCCTCTCTGGAATCCCGATCTCGCGCCGACGAAGCTGTCGCGGCGCACGTGGTCGACGTATCACATCGCCGCGCTCTGGATCGGCATGAGCGTGGTCATCACCACCTACACGCTGGCCTCTGGGCTGATGCAGCAGGGCATGACGTGGTGGCAGGCGATGGTGACGATTCTGCTCGGCAACGCGATTGTCCTCGTCCCGATGGTGCTCAACGCGCACTCGGGCACGAAGTACGGCGTGTCGTTTCCCGTGCTCTGCCGCGCGGCCTTTGGCGTCAAGGGCGCCAACATTCCCGCCATCCTTCGCGCGCTCGTCGCCTGCGGCTGGTTCGGCATCCAGACGTGGATCGGCGGCCTCGCGCTCCACACGCTGTTCACCGCGGCGTGGCCGGGCTGGACCAGCGTGCCGGGCGCCATCGGCATCTGCTTCATGATCTTCTGGGGCGTGCAGGTGTGGATCATCGTGCACGGCCTCGAAGGCATCAAGCACCTCGAGAGCTGGTCGGCGCCGCTGCTGCTCGGCGGCGGCGCGCTGCTGCTCGGCTGGGGCATCATCCGCGGCGGCGGCCTCGGACACATCCTGAATGAGTCAGTCCGGCTGCAGACGACGCACGTGCCGTTCTGGCAGCTCTTCCCCGCCGGCCTCACCGCCAACGTGGGCTACTGGGCCACGCTCAGCCTGAACATCCCCGACTTCACCCGCTACGCGCGCAGCCAGAGGTCGCAGGTCCTCGGCCAGGCGCTCGGCCTGCCGGCGACGATGACGGCGTTTGCGTTCATCGGCGTCGCGGTCACGAGCGCGACGATCGTGGTGTTTGGCGAGGCCATCTGGGATCCGGTCACTCTGATCGCGCGCATCGGCAGCGCGCCGGTGATCATCTTCGGCGCGCTCGTCGTGATGCTCGCGCAGTTGACGACCAACATGGCGGCTAACGTCGTGTCGCCGGCCAACGACTTCTCGAGCCTCGCGCCGCGGCGGATCAGCTACGTCGCCGGCGGCATCATCACGGCGGTCATCGGCATCCTCATGATGCCGTGGAAGCTCTACTCCGACGCCGCGGCCTACATCTTCACGTGGCTCGTCGGCTACTCGAGCCTGATGGGCGCCATTGGCGGCGTGCTGATCGCCGACTACTGGATCGTGCGCCGCCGCACGCTGTCGCTGCCGGATCTGTTCAAGCTGGATGGCGCGTATTCGTACAGCGGAGGCATCAACTGGCGCGCCGTCGTCGTGCTCGTGGTCGCCGTCCTACCCGTCGTTCCCGGCTTCGTCCACGCGGCCACGACGCCCGGCGGGCAGGTCGCGAACCCATCGTTTCTTGACTCGCTCTACACGTACGCCTGGTTCGTCACGTTCGCGCTCAGCTTCGTGCTGTATCTGATTTCCAGCCGACGGCAGGCCTGAAGGCCTGCGCTACGAGGACACTCCGTGACGCGCGCTGACTGGATCTTCCGGCCGATCCTCTGGTTCACGACTGCCGCGACGATTCACATCATCCTGCACGAGAGCGCACATGCGTTGATGGCATTTGCGCTCGGCGTGCCCAATACGCTCTACCAGTACTGGGTGGACTGGGCGCCCAACGCGGCGACTGACGCACAAGAAGCCGTAATCCGCGCGTGGGGACCGACGTTCACCCTGATCGCCGGCCTCGTGTTCTGGCTCGTCTACCGGCGGAAGTCGCGAACCGCCGCGGGACTGCCCCTGCTGTATCTCGCCGCCATCGGCGTGGCGATGTTCTTCGGCAACCTGGTGTCTGCGGCGTTCGTCGGTGACTTCTCCGGCGTTGCGCGCTGGCTCAAGTTGCCGATGACCGCGCGATACGCTCTCAGCGCCGTCGGCGCGAGCGGGACGGCGGCGATCATGTTCTGGCTCGGACGGGAGCTTCGGCAATGGATCCCGGATAAAGCCGGCCGCGCTTTCGGGGTGGCTGCGGTGGTCGTCCTGCCGGTGCTGGCGGGCACCGGCCTGATCATTCTTATCAACCAGCCGGTGCCGGCGGCGCTCAGCTTCACGACAGCGCGTATCAGCGAGCAGGTGTTCGCGATCTTCACCGTCATCGGCGCTGCAACGGGCGCGCGGCCGACGGCGGAGGGACGATCGTTCCGTCTGCGATGGATCGACGGCACATGCCTGCTTACGGCCGCGCTCATCGTGCGAGTGATGGTGCTCGGCATTCATCTGGTGCCGTGATAAAGTCCGGCGTTCCACCACCGCAGACATGACGAGGTGACGCCAATGAAAACGCTGCCAGTCGTCGTCGCCGCTCTGCTGCTTGCTGCCGCGCCCGCGCGCGCCCAGGTTCGCGAAGCCGAGGTCACCGGAGGCAAAGTCGCCGGCGTCGCCGGCTCTAACGGCATCGTGGCGTTCAAGGGCATCCCGTTCGCCGCCGCGCCCGTCGGCCCGCTGCGCTGGAAAGCGCCGCAGCCGCTGAAGCCGTGGACGGGCACGCTTGGCGCGCGGACGTTCGCGCCGGCGTGCGTGCAGGATCTGACCCTCCCCCGCGCCTTCAGCGCTCCGCTCGACCTGAGCGAAGACTGCCTCCACCTGAACGTCTGGACCCCGGCCAGGACGGCCGGCGACAAGCTGCCGGTGATGGTGTGGATCTACGGCGGCGGGTTTATCGGCGGCCAGACGAGCGCCCCCATCTACGAAGGCAGCAGGCTCGCGGAGAAAGGCGTCGTCCTCGTCAGCGTCGCCTATCGCGTCGGCGCGTTCGGCTTCCTTGCGCATCCGGAGCTGTCGAAAGAGAGCGGCAAGGGATCGGGCAACTTCGGCCTGCAGGATCAGATCGCCGGTCTGAAATGGGTCAAGGCGAACATCGCGAAATTCGGCGGCGATGCCGATCGCGTGACGATCTTCGGCGAGTCGGCGGGCGGCATTGCCGTCAGCATGCTGGCCGCCTCGCCTGCCGCGAAGGGATTCTTCCAGCGCGCGATCTCGGAAAGCGGCGGCAGCTTTGGCAGGCCGAAATTCACCAATGAGGGCGGCGTCAACGTCCTTCCGCTCCAGGTCGCCGAGGCCGGCGGCAAGGCATTTCTCGAGAAGCTTGGCGCCAGGGACATCGCGGCCGCGCGGGCGCTCGGCGCAGACGCCATCCAGAAGGGCGTGGCACCCGGACTGGCGGCGACGACACAGTTCTGGCCGGTGTTTGACGGCGACGTGCTGCCCGGTGATCAGTACGAGCTCTACCAGGCGGGGCGCTTCAACGACACGCCGGTGCTCATCGGGACGAACTCCGACGAAGGAGCGCTGTTCATTCAAGGAAAAGTCACGCCCGCTCAGTTCGAAGGGGCGGTGCGCGGCGGTTATGGCAAGGGTGCCGACGCGATCCTCGCCGCCTATCCCCACGCGACCGACGCGGAGGCATTGGCGTCAGCGCGCAACCTGATGCGCGAGTCCACGTTCGCGTGGCACACGTGGGCGTGGGCGATGCTGCAGTCGGACAACGGCAAGAGCAAAGCGTTCGTCTACTACTACGACCATCGCACGCCTCAGCAGCCGAACGGCGCAGGACACGGATCCGAAATCGCGTACGTGTTCCGGACCGTCGGCGAGCCGGGCTCGACGATCGGCGCTCCGGCCACGCCGGCCCGGCCGGTGGACACGACGATGTCCGAGCTGATGAGCAGCTACTGGACCAACTTCGCCAGGACCGGCGACCCGAACCGCGCGGGCCTGCCGCAGTGGCCGGCGTTCACGCCGGCTGACCAGCGCGTCCTATTCTTCGACGACACCCAATCCGGCGCGCGGCCGGTACCGAACATCGACCAGATCAAAGCGCTGGACGCGTACTACGCGTGGCGCCGCGACGAGGCGAAAACGAAAGCGCGATAAACCTAAGGAGCTTCGAATGCGACTGACTTCGATCCTGCTCGTGACGCTGACGGCGCTGGCCGCCGCGCAATCGCCGGCCCTTCCGCCCGATGTCGATCCCGATTCGCGGGCGCGCCTGCCCTACCTGCAGCGCAAGGACATGGACGAGAAGAGCGCGCCGATCTTCGACACGCTGCCGGGCCTCGGCAAGGACGGCGTGCTGAAAGGGCCGCTCGCCTTCGCCGCGTACAGCCCGGCCGTCGCGAAAGCCTTGTTCGATCTCCACAACGCCGCGGTGGCAGGCAGCCTGAACCCGCACGTCCGTGAGCTCGCCATCATGGTCGCGTGCCGCGAGACCAACTACAACCTCGAGTGGAACGGCCACGAAGCCACCGCGCTCAAGAACGGCGTGGACGCCAAAGTCCTCGACATCGTCCGCAAACGCGGGCCGCTCACCGGGCTCGACGAGAAGGATGCGGTCGTGATTCGTTTCGGCCGGCAGATCTTCACGGACAAGAAAGTCGACCCGGCGACGTTCGCGAAGGCCGTTGAGTTGTTCGGCAAACGCGGCGCGACCGATCTGGTGGCCGTGATGATCACGTACGCCGACAGCGGCTTCTACGGGATCGCGGTCGACGAGCACGCGGCGGACGGAAAACCTCAGTTCTGAGCGCGCGATGAAGACGCCGGCGGCCGTCACCCTCGGCATCGTCCTGTGCGCCCTGTGCGTGCTCGCGCACGCGCAGGCGCCCGCAGGTCGGCCCGCGCCGACGGGGATTCGGGTTCACCATGTCCACCTGAACTCGGTGAACCCGTCGGCCGCGGCCGACTACTACGTCAAGGCCTTCACGACGTCGGTCAAGACGACGTTCAACGGTGAGATCGCCGTGCGGACCATCAACGGTCCCCTTCTGCTGTTCACCAGGGTCAATACGCCTCCGCCGACGCAGCCGCAGAGCGCGATCTGGCACTTCGGCTGGAACACGCCAGACTCGCGCGCGTACCTCGCGCGCTTCCACACGATGAAGCTCGACGTCGTCCCGATGTACGCGGACCCGGAGAACACGGTCATCGAGATCTCGAGCGACGCACTCCCCAACTTCCCGACGACAGCGAAGATTAAGGAGCTGCGGGGGCAAGGCGTCCAGCCCGCGCGTGTCGGAGGCTTTCAGTACTTACGCGGACCGGACAACTCACTGGTCGAGAACGCCGGGAACTTCCCGACGGAGTACTTCAACCACGTCCACATGTTTCACGAAGACCCGGCCTGCGCGCAGCTCTGGTATACGACGACGCTCGCCGGCAGGCCTGCGGCGGACGGACCTGGACGAGTCACGGCTGAGAACTGCAAGCGTCCGTACGACGATGTCACCTGGCCGGCGTTCGACAAGACCGGCATGTTCCGCAACCCCGCCGGTAACGTTGTCGTCAGCGACATGGCGTCGATTCTCATCCGCCCACGCCACGGTCCGTACGTGAGCCCGCGCGGACAAATCGTCGATCACTTCGCGCTGAGCGTTCCGGATCTGGACGCGACTGTGGCCAGGCTGAAAGCAGCAGGTGTGAAAGTGACCGAAGAGATTCATCGCTGGGGCACGATGCGTGCGGCGATGATCGAAGGCCCGGATCTGGCGGCGATCGAGCTGGTCGAGGTCAAGCCTTAGGCGGCATGCACAAAACGCGGCTCGAAGCCTTCACCGACGGCGTCGTCGCCATCCTGATCACGATCATGGTGCTCGAGCTGCGCGTGCCGGATGGCGCGGACTGGGCGGCGCTACGGACGCTCGCGCCGACGTTTGCCGCCTACGTCCTCAGCTTCATCTACCTCGGTATCTACTGGAACAACCACCACCACTTCTTCCACCTCGTCGATCGCGTGACCGGCGGGATTCTGTGGTCCAACCTGCACCTGCTCTTCTGGCTGTCGCTGGTTCCGTTTGTCACCAACTGGATGGGCGAGCACCCGCACGAGCCGTTGCCGACCGCGATCTACGGCGCGGTGCTGCTATGCGCGGCATTTGCGTACCTCATCCTCACCCGCGTCATCATCCACGCGCAGGGCGCGCACTCGAAGTTGAAGCAGGCCGTGGGAAGCGACCTGAAAGGCATCATCTCGCCGATGCTCTATGTTGCCGGCATCGCCACGTCGCTCTTCTGGCGTCACGAAGTCGCGTGGGTGTTCTACGCGCTCGTGGCGATGCTCTGGCTGGTGCCCGACCGGCGGATCGAACGGGTCCTGTAACCTGGCGGCCCTGAAAGGGCCGCCCTACCTGGTCGGAACGCGCTGTCTCGCCTCTTCGAACCAGTTCGTCACAACCTGAATCTGCTCCTTCAGTGAAGGCTCAGAACTGCCTGAGACCGCGCCATCTCGTACGAGCCGATGCGTGAGCCTGGGCTGAGGGGCATGTGCGGCTGGATTATAGAGCGAGGCCGAAGGCGTAGAACATCGCCGACACCACGGCGACGCCGACAAAGACGATGCGCCAGCGGACCGTCGAAACCAGAACAAACAGCGGAAACATCAGCGCGCACGTGCGGCCGAGGTCGTCGTACTTCCCCGACGTCAACGGCAGCCACAGCATCGCGAGCATGTAGATCGCGTACCCGCCGTCGAGCCGCCACCAGACGATCGGCACGCTGACGAGCGCGATGAGCGTGACGACGCCGTTGACGGCCTCGACCGGCGCGAGGGAATTGTGTTGGGATGTGAACAGCCGCTGCAGCGAGAGCCACGGCGCCTGGCCGAGGTGGAACCCCCAGCGGGTCATCACGCCGGCCCAGCCCCCGGGCGGGCCCGCCTGGTAATACATATAAGAAAGGTAGGCGCAAAACCCTGCAGCCGTGAGCAGCAGCCCTGCCACCACAAGCGAGCGCTTCGCACCGGAGCTTCGGAAGCCGATCCACGCGAGTGCCGGAAGGATCAGGACGCCAGTCGGCATCGTCGCCGTGGCCAGCGCGCCGGCAACACCGCCGACGATCCACTTCTGCTGACGGAAGCCCCAGAACGCGCCGAGCACGAACAACAGGAACAGCGCATCCCCGGCGTCGCGGCCGAAGATAGACGCGAACGGGAAGACAACAGCGAGGAGCACGGCGCCTTCGGCCTGATCGGCGTCCGTGTCGAGCGCGGCCACGCGCAGCAGCATCGCCATTGCGCCGGCAAACGCCAGCCACGCCACGACGAGCTGCGCCGTCACCGGACTGGCGAGCCACTGGCCGAACCAGCGA
>Ga0209488_10003443_pt1 | contig 12704 bp, 10 predicted proteins | sample Rivendell_Oct201_8_FD_188349 | JGI IMG/M metagenome (GOLD analysis project Ga0209488, IMG submission 188349) | Vadose zone soil microbial communities from the Eel River Critical Zone Observatory, Northern California, USA -... | ecosystem: Environmental > Terrestrial > Soil > Vadose zone >...
CGGACTCGCGGATCGCCGACCGCTTTGTCACCGAATTCGAACCACAGCAGAACGCGGCATTCCATCCGTCCCGGCTCGGCATGATGGCCTCGAAAAAGAAGCGTTGGTCGTCCGGGAGGGACTTGCGCAGCGCAAGATTCACCTGCATCGGATCATGATTGTAAAATGCATGCGGGACTTGAACGATGCCCACGGCTTTGTCCTCGAAGAAACCAAGGGTCCGAATAAGAAAATCTCGCTGTGGGATGAAGTCGGCGTCGAATATGGCGAAGTATTCGGCGGAGATGTGTTTGAGGGCGTGATTGATGTTTCCAGCTTTGGCATGCGTATTATCAGGGCGGGTGATATAGCCAACACCCCTTTCGATGCAGAACGATTTGAGCCAGGCGCGACGGCCGTCGTCGAGCACCCAAACGGTGAAGTTCGGATAATCAAGACAGAGTGCGCCGACGACGGTTTTTTCGATAATTTCGATTGGTTCGTTGTAACTCGGGATGAGAATGTCGACCCATGGCAGGCGATCTCGCGGCATGGCCCGCAGCCGTGCCTCATGGCGATCAGCCTCCGTCCGCCGGTCGCTTGTGCGCAGGAAGGCAATGTACAGAATGAGGGCATCACACATTGCAAAGACTTCTGCGGCGAAGCAAAACCAAATCCATGAAACCTCGACAGTCCCTCCCGTAGCCGGCAGGACCGTGTCGAATAACCGCCATGTCATATAACGGATCACAACCACCCATACGGCGGCGAACAGGACGTATCTGGCCCATGGTCGACCGAGAGGAAGTGCTGGACCGAGTATGTAGATGCCGCCGACCACGAACATGATCGGGGCGAGAGTGGTAGCCATTGGCAATTGGTCAATCATCAGGCGAACTTATGCGTCCCGCCTAGAGCATGCGGTCCCGGCCATGATGTTTTCGATGCCGCATCAAGCGTCATCATTGACGTATCATCGGCGCGGTATTTGCCGTTGGGTTTCTATTCCCCTCTGCGAATTTGGCTGTTTTGTCCCCGGGTTGGGTAAACCAACTGATCAATTCCAAGGGGTGCCGTTCCAATCTGACCTCTGCCAAGCGGCCGATATCGCAGGCTCGATTGACCTCGATCAGTTTGGAGTCTTCCGACATGGCGATCTCGACAGCAATCTGATGCTCCTTCGGGTCTGGGACGGCTGCCGCGAAAAGGATTTCGTCATTTCGTGCTGCGGAGCCGCGTACCCGCCGCACCCGCCCTTTGCGCCAGTCGCTACTGCCAACCAGCCGAATATCAGCGACATCGCCGACCTTGATCGAAGCCAATTCCCGTTCCGGAAATTCAACGACGACGAACGGATTGTTGCAGTCCGCCAACTCCATAATTGTCTGCCCTTCAACGACGGCAGAGCCCGGGCTGGCCATGACAGACCAAATCATATAGCCGCTCGGGAGGTTTAGGTCGTAATGCGCGAGGATTTCCAGATGCGAGCGCTCCGCCGAAATCTCCGCATCGAGCTGGTCCATATTTGAACTCGCATCAAGGAGTTCTCTTTCCAGTTCTTGCCGGCTTAGAAGAAGACGACTGCGCTCCTGCTCGGAAAATGGCACACCAGCGCCATCTTGGACGAATGTGCCGCTGGTCGATGCATCGCGTTCCGCCTTCAGCTTCTGCTGCCTTCCGCTGATGGCCCGGCAGGCTTCCGTTGCCTTGAAGTAGTCGCCTTTGATGACATCCAGGCGCATCCTCGAAAGCAACTGCTGGTCCACCATCTGTTCGGCCCGCATTGTCGCCTGCCGTCTGACGTCTTCCTCGTCCCGGCAGGCCTTCAACTCCAACTCGATCTCGGGCATTTCCCGGTCGAAGCGATTCTGGATCGCGCTTCGGTATGCCGTGGTCCGCTTGGCAAACACATTGTCTGCCGCTGCCAGCTCGGCAATCTGCGATCTGGCAAGGTTCGCTTTCGCTTTGGCGACTTCATACTGTTGCTGGATGCTGACCAGATGAGAGCGGTCAATCGTAAGGCTCTGAATCAGTTTTATCTTATTCAAGGAATCGACAAGGTCGCCCTTGTGCGGAAGATCTTGCGTCAGCTGACCATTGATTGGCGCGGTGATGCGGATGAGCTCCGCGTTGATGAAGGCGCCCGGCGCCACCTTAGAGAGCACGTAAGGGGAAAAGGACCATGCGCCGAACCCAATTAAAGTCGCGGCCAGGCAGATCCGCACGGCACGACTGCGGACGAGCGTTTCGAGCCGATTGCGAAGAACCGGCAAGTTCCCGGGGGACATGATAAAAATCTCATTTTTCCAAATGGGTAACTTGAAAGGGTATCAGGCAAGGTCCCTATGCTTGGTTAATGCGCGCCGCTGCACGCCAGCTCCTTGCAATCCCTCAGCAATAGCGTTCGGCGGCTCATTTTTGTCACTTAGATTACCCTAGAGCCCTGCCTATAGATGCTCCTGCGGGTCTGTGTAGGTTTGAGATGTTCGACGACGCGGCAGTAGCTAGGCGTTATCGGAAGCGCGCAAAGGAAGTCCGGGCCATTGCGGAGGCCGTTCTGGAGCGGAAGTCCCGCATGGTCCTCTTGCGCATCGCCACCGACTACGAACGGATGGCGCAATTGCGTGTTAGGATTGGCAAAGCGGATCGCGTTATGGCCGGCACAACCCTCGATCTGCAGCAGACGGAATAATACGCAGCTTCGATGCCATCGCGCGATCGAGCGAAGGCCGGCTGCGATCGCCGTTTATTTGAAAGATCAGGCGGGGCGAGGCGAGGATCGAGATCAGCCCCGCCCACAAGCAGTGGCGATGCGCGCAGGTGAGGCGATCTTTGTCGATGTGTGTACTGCGTGTCATCGCAGCGAAGGCAAGGGCGTACCGCGCTTCTTTCCGCCGCTCCAGGGCGATAGCACGGTACAAAGTCGCGATCCGACGACCATCATCCGGATTGTTCTGGAAGGTTCTCAATCGCCACCCACGGATGGCCGGCCGACGCCGCTCTCCATGCCGGCCTTCGGTTGGAAGCTGAACGATCAGCAAATCGCCGATGTCCTAACCTACATCCGCAATTCTTGGGGAAATCGTGCAGCAGCTGTGGAGAAAAGTGCTGTCGTCAAACTGCGCAGAGAATCTGGAACCGGTACCGCCCTGACAAGCGCGCTCGCGCTCCCCTTCCCTGACGCTGCGGATTCCGTAGGCTCAAACGGTCCAACGGTGATGACCAGAAATCGCCATAACCAGAGACTCAGCGGGGGTTAGCTTCGGCTTCCGCTTTAGCGGCGAGGTTTCCCCAGTGTTCGGCCAGCAGGTTGTAAGATTCCCGCACCGTTGAATCGGCGCTCTCGGCCTCGCGACGGGCATCTCCTGCTAGCTGTCGATATTTTTTCGCGCGGTCCAAAGGGTGCAATTGGGAAAAGTCTGTCACACGGAGGTGTCCACAAAATGGCTCGGCAGCCTAGTTTGTCACTCTACGATCGGCTGTAGGTCCGTATCCTACAAGAGTTGAAGATGATGTGATGTGGGTTCGCTGCGCCACAGTTTTTTCGAGAACGGTACGGTTTCGTACCTGTAAACCAATTGGCGCGTTCGTTTTTACGGCTGCTATTGGTGGCGACATGGCTCCCCCAACCGCCCTGGGAATGGGTTTCGCCCTCAGAGCCGGCGCGCCCGAGCTAATTCGGTACGCGAACGTACTTTTGGCCACCGCTTTGGGAACGAGAACGGCACCCCACGGTTACTGTGCAGAGGAAAATCGTCAAGCTACTGCTTCGGGGGTGCCCAAATGAGCAGCGCAGAACTCCACGATACTGCAAATCCAGTTCGTCAATCCTCCACGGACTTCAAAACGAGCCTGATTGCTCTTATTCCCTATCTGCGAGCATTCGCGATCGTGTTGTCCAGCAATCGTGAATTGGCTGAGGATTTGGTGCAGGAAACACTTGTAAAGGCATGGTGCGCGCAAGGCTCTTTTTTAGCGGGGTCTAATCTCAAGGCTTGGTTGTTTACCATTTTACGAAACGTATATTTCAGTTACCGCCGTCGCGCCTGGAGACAAACCGTCTGGGACGAAGATGCCATGTCATCCAGAGCCGTAGCCGGCGGACAGCATTGGTCCAGCGAACTGTCAGATGTTGGACGCGCGCTTTATTGTCTGTCCAATGAGCAGCGCGAGGCATTGATCCTCGTCACGGTTGGCGGCTTTTCTTATGAGGAAGCTGCACGCATCATGAACTGCTCAGTCGGCACGGTGAAGAGTCGCACCTTCCGCGCTCGCGCTGCGTTGGCGGCTATGTTGGAGGAAAACGCAACTTTGCCCCCAAGGCGGCCGCGCTCTGAGGGAAGCGGCCTTGATCAAGTCCTCGCTTGCCTTCCGAATACATTGTCAGCCCGCGAAAATCCTGCATTAACATCGATTGGGGCACGCGGCTGACGCCCTGACGGGAACTATCTGCCACAATCTGCATTTATCCCGCGATCCTCCGATCACCCACGGAGGGGTGAGTTCAGAAGACCCGGCACAGAGCCCCCCTCACGCCGGGTCTTCGCTTTTTTATGGGCCTCTGATCGCGCGGCGTTGCTCCGGCCGGTTTTAATTCTCAATTTTAGGTGCGAGCCGGCGCCAGTGATCGGCAATCCGAAGATCGTCGGCGCGGGCGAATTCCGCCTCGGTACGCGGACGTAGGGGGCGCTTGGAAGAAAGCCCGCCGGGATTGGGGGCCGCGGCGGGCTCTCAGGGGTAGGCCTGGCTTAGGGTAGCCAGATACAAATCTAACCATCCGGCCGCGCACATTGAACATCTGATCGCGTACGGAAACGTACAGCGCCTGCATGAAACGCGCTTGGCCGTTAGAAATACGGTCTGGCTTTCTGCAGTGTCTCGTCGGTCGCCGAAGCGAGAAGAGTTCCGAGCTCGTTGGTAATGGCGGTCAGACTGTTGGCAGATGCGGCCGAGCTTTTTTTCACGGTGAATTGCGTCTTGACCGTTTCTCCGGGCAAAGCGATCACGGTCGCGGTCAACGCCACGTCAAGGCGCGGCGCTTTATCTGCCATGTCCGCATAAACGGGCCCGAAATCAGTGACCTTCAGGGCCAGCCGGTAGCGCGCCGAAGGCGCGAGATCGGGAGTCCCCACGACTTTTCCCGGAAGGTCCTGCTTGGCCCTCTGAATGACGTAATCCTGCAACAGATCGTCCAGCCGCGCAGACCATTTCGCATCGGCATAATAATCGAGCTTGCGGCCTTCCTGGAGATAGAGCGCGATCCTTTCCGTCCCCAGCCCTGCCGGCAGCTCGGGCTTGGGTACGACCACGACCTCACGCCCGCGCGCCTGGGCAGGTGTCGGCGCTTTCGCCGTCGCCGATGCAGACGCATGAAGCGTGTAGATGGACGAAGCGTCCTTGGCGCCGGACGACGGCAGGGAAAGGCATCCGGTCAATGCGAGCGGAAGCACAAGATGCAGCCATTGCCGCGATGTTCGTTGCTGTCTCATTTGGGGATTTCCACGCCCTTGTGTGAAGGTGAGCTTATGATTTCCGATGGATTCTCTTTGAGCTTGTCGGCAAGCCCGCGGACCGAATCCGCCATCTTCGTGCCCTGGCGGGACAGATCGTCGATCGCGGAAAGTGTGGTCTCCATGTTCCTGCTCACTCTAGGCAGTTCATCGAAGAACTTGTCGAGCCGACTGCCGGTTCCTTTGAGAACCGGATATTCTTCGCCAGGCAAACGGGCCGGCGGACTCTTATCGGCATTGTTGGTCGCGAGATCGAGATAGCTTTGGCCGGTGATGCCTTGAACGGCGACGCTCGCGCTCGTCTCAGCGCGGACCGGCGTATCGTCCTTGACCTCGATATCCACCTTGACGAGCTCGCTTCGCTCCGGGCTGATCCGGAATTTCAACACCTTGCCGACTTCAACACCTTTGTATTTCACCACCGATTCGTCGCTCAGGCCGCTGACGGGTTCGGTGAAATAGACGGTGTACCGATCATGGTGACCGAAATCGTGCACGCCGGCGAGCCAGATGGAAAACCCGACCAGCGCCAATAGAGTCACGCTGACGAAAACGCCGACGGTGAAATAGTTTGCCTCTTTTTCCATGTCAGTGTCTTTCCGAAAGCGCTGCCTTGAAGCGCGTGCTGCTGAAATATTCCTGGATTTTCGGATTGGTCGATTTCAGCATCTCTTCGAGCGTTCCGCTTTCCACCTTCTTGTCGACGATCATGGCAATCCGGTCGCAGACCGTCACCAGTGTGTTCGGATCGTGGGTGATAATCAGAATGCTCAATCCCAGAATGTCATGCAGGGAGTGCATCAGCTGGTCGACCGAGCCCGCTGCGGTCGGATCCAGGGCGCCGGTCGGCTCGTCAAGAAAGAGGATCTCGGGATCCAGCGCCATTGCCCGCGCCACGGCCGCCCGCGTCACCATGCCGCCGGAAAGCGCGGAGGGGAATTTGCCCGCGGCTTCTGCTTCCAGTCCCACCATCTGCAATTTGAGAGATGCCAGATTGTCGATCGCCTTGGGCGACAAATCCGTATGTTCGCGCATCGGCATCGCGATGTTGTCCAGCACGCTCAATCCGGAAAACAGCGCACCGTTCTGAAACAACACGCCCCACTTCTGCTGCAGCTCCAGCCTTTCTTCCTGCGAGAGCGCGTAAAGGTCCGTGCCTGCAACGAGGACTTTGCCCTGGCTTGGCTTGTTCAGCCCCAGCATCGTTCGTAAGAGAACCGATTTTCCCGAGCCCGAGCCTCCCACCAGTCCAAGGATTTGGTTTTCTTCAAGCGTCAGGCTGACGTCGTCGTGGACAACCTGCGATCCGAAGCGGTTGGTGACGTTTTGCAATTCAATGAGGCCGCTCATCTGCCCGCCTAAATCCCTGCCTTCGAGAACACGACCGAGAAGAGCGCGTCGGACATGATCACGACGAAGATGGCCTGCACCACGGAAAGCGTTGTCGTCTTGCCGATGTCTTCGGCCGAGCCGGAAACGTTCAGGCCCTGGTAGCACCCGATGACGGCTATGACGAAAGCGAACACCGGCGCCTTGATCATGCCGACGAAAAACATCGTCGGAGTCGCTACGTCCTGGACCCTGAGGAGATATTGGTGAAAAGAGATGTGAAGCAGCGAGAGTGACATGATGCTGCCTCCCGCAAGTCCGATGAGATCGGCGAGGAAGGTCAGCAGCGGCAAGGCGATGACGAGCCCGATCACGCGCGGCAAGACGAGCAGCTCGATCGGATCGAGACCCATCGTTCTCAAGGCGTTGACTTCCTCGCGCACTTTCATCACGCCGAGCTCGGCGGCAAAGGCGCTGCCCGAACGTCCCGCCACCATGATGGCTGTGACCAGCACGCCCATTTCCCGTAAGAGCGATATGACGGTGAGGTCGATGGTGTAGATGTCGGCCCCGAATTTCTTCAGCTGGGTGGCGCCCTGATAGGTAATGACCATGCTGATCAGCACGGCCAGCAGCCCGATGATGGGAAGGGCCCTGAATCCTGCCTCATCGATGTGGCGGACGACCGAAGGCAGGCGGAACGCGCGGGGCCGTAAAAAATTGCCGGCGAAGCAGACGGAAATCCGCCCGATGAAGACGAAGATCTCCCAAAGGAAATGCCGGGCTGCGTAGGTCTTTTTGCCGATATCGCTGAAAAACGCGACAAGGGGCGCTTGACCTTGCTCTTTGGGCGGAGCGTATTCGGAAAAAGACGGAAGAAATTTCAGCAGGCTGCGTTGTTTGTCGGTGAGACGTGGCGGCAAAGTTTCCTTGGGCAGAAGCTTCTTCAGGAGCAACGCGCCCGAAGTGTCGAGCTTGGCGATATGATCGCCCACGACTTCGAATTGCTGATCGCCTAAGTCCTGCTTGACCCTTTCGATATCCTGCTCGATCGGCGCCGCGTTGCGGACAGTCCAATCGCCTTCGAGAACAAGATAGGTTTTATCTTGTTTCCGCTCGACCTCCAGGAATTGGCTGTTGCCACTGGAATCATCCATGTAACGCAGAGTCCTTCCCGATGGCGATGTGGCTGGTTTTATGAACGGCTAGGCTCGCGTAAAGTTGCCGCCCACGGTTCAGCCCAAGTCTTGCATGATTGCGGGAGCTACGGATTTGGTTCTGCGCCGCGAGCACTTTTTCGCCGGGTCCTCGTTTATTAACCGATATGCCGTGGGCCGATCCCAAATATGGGCGCTCGATCTACGATTATTGCGAAATGTCCCGGTGCGGATCGGGCAATCTGAACTGATGGCTCATGCTGAATTCTTCCCACACGCGAAACCGAATGATGGATCTTCAGATCGTCCGGCGTGGCATACGCGACCCTAGTGTTCTGGAGGCCATGCGATGCGTGCCGCGCGAGGCCTTTGTCGAGCCTGGGTACGAAGAGTTTGCCTACGAGGATGGCCCGTTGCCGATCGGTGAAGGCCAGACAATCTCTCAGCCCTACATCGTCGCCTTAATGATCGAGGCGGCCGAGATCAAGCCTGGTGATAATGTCTTAGAAGTGGGTGCAGGCTCAGGCTACGCCACCGCTGTCATCAGCCAAATCGCTCGCCGCGTGTATGCCATCGAGCGTCATTCGTCACTGGGAAAGGCTGCGCGGTTTCGGTTCGAAAGACTCGGATACAAGAATATCGAGCTGCGTGTGGCAGATGGGACCAAGGGCTGGCCGGAAGCCGCGCCGTTCGACGCTATCTTGGTGTCAGCGGGTGGGCCGGAGGTGCCGCGAGCACTCAAGGAGCAACTCGCGATCGGCGGCCGACTGATCATTCCGGTGGGTGCAGAGGCATCAAGCCAAACCTTACGCAAAGTCACGCGCGTGAGCGCGAATGATTTTGAAGAAGAAAACCTCGGAGGTGTGATGTTCGTCCCCCTGATCGGCGAACAGGGCTGGGCCGAGGACGGGCGGCGCGCTGCTACCAATCACATTCCCGGACAGGCGCGCGGACGAAGCCTGCCTGAGATGATTTCAGAGGCCGCCGAGCCATTGCCCGATCCCGCTGACCCTGCTTTTGGACGCTTGTTCGACCGCTTTGCCGATTTCAGGGTCGTGCTGCTCGGTGAGGCCAGCCACGGTACCTCGGAATTCTATCGCGCGCGCGCGGCAATCACCCGCCGGCTGATCGAACAACACGGCTTTACTATCGTCGCGGTGGAGGCGGACTGGCCGGACGCAGCGGCAGTGGACCGCTATGTGCGCCATCGCCCGGTCCTAGCTGCCACCGATCCGCCATTCCAGCGCTTCCCCACTTGGATGTGGCGAAATACCGATGCTGCGGCGTTCATCGAGGCGCTGCATGATCACAACAAGACTGTTCCGGAATCCGAACGTCGGGTCGGTTTCTATGGGCTCGACATCTACAATATGAGCGGCTCGATAGCAGCCGTTCTTGATTATCTCGACAAGGTCGATCCTGAAGCCGCAGCCGTAGCGCGTCAACGGTATGGCTGTCTGACGCCATGGCAGAAAGAACCTTCGAGCTATGGCCGCGCCGTCCTCTCGGCGGGGTATCGGAAATGCGAGGAAGCGGTGATCAAACAGTGCCGCGAGCTATTTGAGAAGCAGCTGCAATACGCGCAGTCAGATGGCGACAGTTTCCTTGACGCGGGGCAAAATGCACGCTTGATCGCATCGGCCGAGCGATACTATCGCATCATGTATTATGGCGGAGCAGAATCCTGGAATCTTCGCGACACGCATATGTTCGAAACCCTTGGACATGTGCTGGACGCCCGCGGTCCAAAGTCTAAGGCCATCATATGGGCGCACAACTCGCATATCGGCGACGCACGCTATACCGAAATGGGCGTTGTCCGCGAGGAGCTGAACATCGGCCAGCTCTGTCGCGAGCGCTTCGGCGATGAGGCCGCTCTGATCGGCTTCGGCACGCATACCGGCACCGTGGCCGCGGCGTCGGACTGGGACGGCGACATGGAGATCAAGCGTGTGAGACCATCCCATCGCGACAGTTATGAGCGGCTGTGTCACGATGCTGGCTTGCCGCGGTTTCTACTCGATCTTCAGCGCGAGCCCCTTCGACGGCGGTTACTGGAGCCGCGGTTGGAACGGTTCATCGGTGTCATTTACAGGCCCGATACCGAACTCATGAGCCACTATTCGACCGCGTCTTTGCCTCAGCAACTCGATGCCTTCGTTTGGTTCGATGAAACATCCGCCGTGACGCCCCTCGGCCCGGAGCACGCAAAGGCGGGTATGCCCGATACGTACCCCTTTGGGCTGTGAACATTGCGGATAGTTCTTCTCACCTCTCCACGTTTTCATTTTAGGAGAGACATATGAAACATAAGAGATCGAATTCTCAGCAGCCGGGCAAGGGGAGTACGGTTCATCCTCTGCTCTATCGTATTATTATCGGTCTGGTGGCATTGTGGATCGTCGTGGCGTGGGGTTTCTTCGCCGGGCGCGGTTACGCAAGCCTTGTCGTTGGCGTCGTAACGTTTATCGGCATCATTGCCATCGTCCTTCCAGCCGAGCTGCTGCGCATCCGTCGAAACCATCGAAATGTGCGGAATGGACTCGAACAGAATCTCCAGCCGACTTTCGGTTCGTTTCGGCGTTGGCTCGCACAAGACTTCCATACGCCGGAGGGGCGCTTAAAAGGAATGGATGCCGCCGTTGAAATTTTGCTTCCGGTCGCCGTTGCTTCCATAGGCGGGCTGTTGTTCGTGCTCGCATTTCATTTCGCGACGCAGTGATTTGCGTTGAGATGATTTCGTCGCATTCTTCACGGCAAGAATGCGATGAGCATCGTCGTGCCTGGAGTTTTCTCGCCCGCTGTTGCTCTTGCCGTCTCTTTTATAGTCTGCCTCGGGAAAGTCACCAGCAATGGCCGCTCGGGGGCGGCGGCGACGCCAGCAACGCAAACTCAATGGCTTCCCGGATCCTCGGGCTTTAAATCTCCTGTTCGGCCGAAAGACTGTTCGGCGACCGACGTCAGGCGTATGATGAGCGAGCTGTCGTCCGATTGGGAGATGTTGGCTGAGAGGTATTTCTCTCGAACGGCGACTGACCTTCGATTGAGCCGGAGACGCCAATGAAATTCGCGACCCTCATTCTTACCTGTAGCGCCGCCCTATATGCGTTTCCGGCCATGGCTCATCACTCGTTCGCAATGTTCGATGCGAACAAGACGACCACGCTGCAAGGGACCGTTAAGCAATTCGAGTGGACGAACCCGCATAGCTGGATTCTCTTGAACGTTGCCAATGCGCAGGGCCAAGCGGAAGAGTGGACAATCGAGGCCGGCGCGCCCGCAGGATTGGTGCGACAAGGTTGGGGTCCCAAGACGTTGACGCCGGGTATGAAAGTGGCGGCGACCATCCACCCGCTGAAGGATGGAACACATGGTGGCCAGTTCTTGACGGTCAAACTTCCAGATGGTGCACAGCGGGCTCTGGTTTTTGCGCAGGGCGCACTACCGCCGATCTACCCGACGCTACCGGCGCCGGCGGGAAAACCGGCAAACATTCCCGCACTGGCTTCGGCCCAAGGCGGATGGGCGAAAGTCGCCGACGATTTTCAGCCGCCACTTTCCGGGCCCGGTCCCGTCACTTTCGATAAAGCACACCCATATGTTCCAAATAATCTCAGCGGAACTCAGGCGATGGTGCGGATCGCGGATCTTTCCAATCCGATCCTGATGCCATGGGCCGTGGCGCGGATGAGAAAGGCGAATGAAGACGCCGCGGCCGGGAAGGAGGCGTTCGAGGCGCGCGCGAGCTGCCGCCCGGGCGGCGTTCCCGGTTTCCTGCTCATGGGCCGCGTCACTCCGCTTTATTTCATCCAGACGCCCAAGGAAGTCATCATGATGAGCGAGGGCGGCCCGGAGATTCGTCGCGTCTATATGAATGTGCCGCATACCGCCAATCCAAAGCCCAGCGCCTACGGTGAATCGGTCGGCCACTACGAAAATGGAGACACGCTGGTGGTCGACACGATCGGACTCTCGGATGACACCTTCGTCGACAATTACCGCACGCCCCATACGACGGCGTTGCACGTCGTGGAACGATTCAAATGGACCGAAGGCGGAAAGACTTTGGATGTGTCCATTTCGGTCGACGATCCAGGCGCTTTCAACATGGCCTGGTCGGCGAGACAGACCTACCATCCCGCGCTGCCCAAGCCGTTTCTGGAGACCATTTGCGCCGAGAACAACCGCCGCATTGATGCCTCCGTATCGGCGATCCCGCGCGCGGAAAAGCCGGACTTCTGATCGGGCTCAGCCCTGAAACCGACGGAGGGTCAACTCCAGGTCAGGTCATGATTGCGCAGGGGCAGATCCCGATAACGCTTTCCGGTGATCTGGAAGACGGCATCGGCGATGGCCGATTGTATTGAGGTTCCTCGATCGTGCGCCATGCCATCCAGCCAATGCCCGGTCTTGAAGAAACTGATGTTGATTTGCGGAGGGTCCTCGTTGATCCGCGACAGCAGGAATGTGTCGAAGTTGTTCTCCGCAATGCGCCCCTCCGTGACGTTGCACTCCTGATACATCGCGTCGTTGTAAAACCACACAATCTGGCCTTCGATCTGTTTTCGAACGGTCAGCGGATTCACCAAACCAAACCCTTCGTCATGCGCAACATCGACGCGCTCCAGACGCACTTTGCCTTGCTTGCTGATTGAGACGGTATGGACTTGGGCGCTGATGGTCGCATGGCCGCCGGCCTCCGCGCCGCGTTCTTCCAGAGCAATGGCCC
>Ga0209488_10003445_pt1 | contig 12697 bp, 16 predicted proteins | sample Rivendell_Oct201_8_FD_188349 | JGI IMG/M metagenome (GOLD analysis project Ga0209488, IMG submission 188349) | Vadose zone soil microbial communities from the Eel River Critical Zone Observatory, Northern California, USA -... | ecosystem: Environmental > Terrestrial > Soil > Vadose zone >...
TGTCTGTATTCCCAAACAGGCAGTTAGCACTATAGTTCCCAATGAGGCAGTTGGAGCAAGTCACATGTCGGGCACTGCAGTCCACCATGTCCAGGCACACAGAATACACATTAAGATGCATATTCTCAACACGAGCCAATCGTATTGCCTAAGTTCCCATCCTTCTACATTAGACCTGTGGATCCTTGAAGGAAATAGGTGGCCATTCGGAGGGAGTCTGTGGCAATCACTGCCAATCAGCATGCCACAGTTCAGCATGAACCGCTTGAATTCGGCTAGAAAGCGGAACGTTTTGGGGCAGCTGCCATCGAATTACTCAGAGGGGTCACCCAAGTTGTCCATGTCCGGCGTGGTCGACGAAGGGGCCACGAGTGGAGAATGAGTCATTGCCGATGTCACGCATGTGGTGATGTCCATCACAAGAAAGAGGATTAGGGGAAGACGGTCAGGCAACAGAGAGGCAGATAAGGGTCGTGTTGTTCGTCCGCCCACAACGGTGTGGACAGAGATTCATGGGGAGGGTTCTCTGGACTCCTGAGGAGCCTTTGGAATGATTCTGAGGGCGTCGGACATCAACGAACAGGTTTGGGTTTCGAGTTGGGTGACGTGCCTGCGTGTCGGGCATCTGGTGTCGAGTCGGGATGTGGTACCGACAGGTCGTGTGTCGTTGGCAAGGGTCGGATCAGGAATCGGAGCCAGGTTGGCCTACAGCAGGAGGCCAGAACTAGAAGCCACTTCAGGGGCCCCAAATCGAGTAACAGACAAACTTCCTGTATTGCACACTAGAGCGACAGTACTTGCAAGGTTTATATACAGGTATCAGAGAAGTGTCCAGAAGTCGGAAAAAGTAGAGAAAAGCTCAGACAGTGAGAAGCACAGTTGGAGTCTAATGAATGTGCGCGTTTAATATTTGTAAGCAAAAGGAAGTACTAAAAAGGAAAACAGTCCGGAGAAATCCGTACTCGCTGTAAACGTCTTAGGACGATAAGTTTTTCCTACACTTTTGAGATCTTTATATATAACAACATATTCAGCACACAGCACAGGTAGCCACTAGTATTGGACCCCATCCTTCATGTTGGGCCATCGTGGCTTACTTTGGAAATGAATCTACATGATCACATGCCCCAATCGAGTCCCTGCACGTGACCCAGACCCACAAGAGCGATGTGGCTAGCCTAGCAGTGCCGAGGCAGTGTCACCCTTACTCTTTCATTCCTTGTCGATTCCTCGCTTACTTCTGAGTCCCCAAGCATGACAAGCAGTGGTTTTGCTGCCCTTATGGCACTCAGCCAAGCTCAGACTCAAGAGTCTACACGAGCAGCTGATTCTATTCAGGCAGAACGTCGACGGAAGGAGGAGGCCCGTCGACTCCAGCAAGAGGAAGAGGACCGCAAGGAGCGTGAACGGCAAGCCAATATGTTACGACATCAACTACAAGAACAGAAGCGTGAAAAGGAGAGGCAGGTAAAACGAGAACTGGAGCGCGAGGCGAAGCTAAAAGTGATGGAGCGACGGGAAGAAGAGCAGCGTCAGGCATTGCTCTACGGCCGAAAGAGGACAAGAGAAGGAGCTTCTCGTCATTCAGCACCGTCTGCCGCTGGCAAGCGGACATCTGACGATGACAGTGAAGCAGATGGGGCCCTTGCGCTGACCCGCGAAGAGAAGCGTGAACGGCGCCTACAGCAGCAGTTTTCCCAGAATGCTACTCGCCGCGCTGGGTCCTCTGCAGGAACATCTAGGGCCGGAAGACGCTTACCCGGTGGCGCTTTCAACGTTACCGCCCCTTCTTCGCAAGCCACGGGTGGATCGGCGGACAGCAGCGGTTCGATTCGGGCGCGCCTCACGGCGATGCCCAATACCCTGACCAGGCTCAATACGGTCAAGCGAGATACGCGGACCATTGACGAGATCCTGCGCGATCGTGCCAAAGCTCGCGAAAGCAAGACACTCGAGGGAGAAGAAGCTCGCGAGTTTCACGATTGGTTCGGGGCGAAATCTAAGTCTGCCTCGACGACGAAGGCCAGTTCCCCACCATCTCCGGTCGCCTCAGGCGCCAGCACACCCTCCACATTCCCTCACCAGCTCGATATGGTCCCGTCCGAGACCAAGTCCCCACCGTCTTCCCAATCTACGGGGTCTAGAACGGCCTCGCTACCCCCATTACGATCGACCCCAAAGACTGCCGCGAAAGCTTCCTCCCACAGAGCCAAATCTTCCCGACCCTTGCTACTGAACACCAAGGCCACGTCTAGCGCCAACGCGTCTCTACAGAGCAAACGTGCTCGCTCATCCCCGTCGACTTACAACGGGTCGGAATCTGACTCTGAGTACGAGCGACCCCCCAACAAACGGGCTGCTAACGCTGGCAATGGCATCCAAGACGAAATTTGGAAGATTTTTGGTCGGGATCGTTCTAAATACGTATCACGAAACGTATTGAGCGATGACGAAGACATGGAGGCAGATGTGAGAGCTTTGGAGAGGGAGGAACTCACCAGGTGCGTCGCAAGTATATTTCGGACACTTCTCGTCACCCTGATGTCGCCTCTAGCGCCCGAATTGCTCGGAAGGAGGACCTGGAGGCGGAGGAAGAAGAGCGTCGCCACGATGAAGAAAAGCGCCGCCGTCGCAAAGAACAAGAACGTGAGGATTGATTGCCAGTGTGTTATGATTTCGGCTACAATCGCTTTATGCCCCTTTTCCTTGGGTACATCCGCACCAATGTTGGGCACTATACTGACTACTACTTTCTGTTTATTTTATGGTGTTTCACGCTTGTATTGGTCTCAATGTTTGACACAACATACCGCAAAACCTCATTTGTACTGTACCGGATAGACTGCACTCGAGTAATAATTGACAATCCCGTTGAATAGAAAGGCAATGAGACTAGATAAAAAGACGTGCGTATAATGCGAATGACAGGATTCCTTGAACTGCAGTGGTGCTAGCTATCTACTCTCATCGGCGCGGAAACGCTTGCGAGGACCGTCTGGTGGAAAAGATCCTCCCTGACCGCCTACGGCTGTAGGGACACTGCCGCCTTGCATGAATGCAGGGTTGAAATGACCCTGCATACCAAATCCGCCGCCGCCCATTCCGGACATGCCGTTGAATGCACCACGTCCCATCCCTGGCATCATGCCCATCCCTGCATAGAGAAACAATTCATACGTAAGCATACACGCCCCATTCTAGAAACACAGAACAAAGAAGAGGGGAGAACAGAAAGCAGTGAACGAAGGATTGGAACAGAATGGGGACAAGAAAGCTAGAACCCCGTACCCATGCCACCACCCATCATCCCTCCGCGCATAAACCCGCGTGGACCCTGTGGAACCATACCCCCACGCCCAACGAATCCGTTGTGGAACCCACCGCCACCCGCCATCATATTGTGATTCGGCATGGCACCCATGCCGCTGATCATGCCTCCGCGGCCGACCATATTGTTAACGGGTGCGACGCGACCACCGCGGAACGGCATTGCCCCCCCGCGAGCAATACCGCCCTGCTGCCCTTGCGGGGCACCTTGCTGTTGACGTGGTGGAGGCTCTAAGAGGTATTAATAGGGCCTGTGACGTGATCAATGATATGAAAAGACTTGCCTTTCGGTAGCGTTCGGAACGGGTTGCCTTGAGAAGAGCTAGTCAGGTTTGCAGTCGCTCGTCGGTTTTGAAAATCACTATGGTAGATTCCAGCATCGGAAGGGACGCGACGAGGGATGGCTCACTTGTTATCGAACCACTCTTTGATGACAGCGGCATTGGCAGGGGAACCACACTCAACATATGCGATACTGCGCGCATATAAGGTCAGTCTAAGGAAGGAAATGTATAGCGAGAGCGTACCCTTTACTCTTTCCGTTAACCTTATGTTCTGAGAATGTGATTTCTTTATGGTCAATGGATACGCCAACGCCGATCGCCACCTTGCGCAAATCCTCATCAGTTGTCCACTTTGAGATGCACAGAGACGATCAGCATATGCCCCCCCGTGAAGAACGGTGGTTTCACACCCATTGCAAATCCCCAATGTACAGAGAATCGTAGCCATCCTCGATCAAAGTTTGGCTCTGGCTTACTGCACTGTTGGATTGCATGACACCATTCGGTATGCCGCTGCTCATTGCTGGTCCAGAAGGAATCCGCGGACCTGTGGGGGGATCTTGTTTTGTCACGTAGCTCTGAACAGGAGCAGGGGGCGCCTGAGTATCCGCGTCGTCTTCCTCGCGCGGTCGTTTGTCACCCACCCGTGGGTCAAGAACTTCTTGCGTTACCTGCTCCCCTTCAAACTCTACCTCTTCTCCCTCTCCCTTCTCGACTGATTAACGCGAGATTCAGAGCACGAAAAACAGTAGCCCACCTGAACTTGGGAGGGCGGATTGCCGAATCCGTCATCTTCGCCATAAAGGTCAAAATCGTCATCAGCCATGGCTGGAGCTCAGGATCTCAAACAGCGGTGAATGAATGTGTTTTTTTTTTTTGGATTCGATGGAGATGACAGGAGGTGTGGTTTTGGAAAGACAGGGTTCTATCCACCACGTATACAAGCAGCAAAAAATAATGACAAGTCAGACATACGTCTCCGATGCGAGCATCCCCGCTACGACGTTAGCACGTCAAAACGAGAGAGGGAGCTTACAATAGAAGATATAGATACAATATGGGGCTTCTAGTCGTCGGGGATTACAAGAGTTGTGAGAGGAGAGGTTGGTTGGAGCGGGGAAGAAGTTCACGACGCGACGAGAGCAGAAACCCCACTTACGTAACTCTCTTCCCACGGGCGCCAACTCCCATTCCAACACTTTATTGTTGTACAAATCTGCCGACCACATCTTTTTTCATGTTGGCGGGCCACAGCGATCTATGACGTAGGTACGTGCTCGGCGTTGCTCCACTCCTCCAACGCCCTCAACTTGTTCTGCAGTCTGCTCATCTAGATTTAACTAAGCGCGACACATACGTTAGCAGTAGTAAAACATTAGTTTCCACAGAGTGACTCACGCGAGACCTGTCTGCACCAGCTTCAATGAGTAAGGCAGCCGTCTCGCCATGAGCAGACTCCATGGCGAGATGCAACGGCGTGTTCCCTTCCCTCGCTGTCAGCTTTACGAAACCATGCGAGAACAACAGCGACGCACCCATGCGATCGCCAGTATTGAGACGCGTCTTGGGACTGCCCTCAGGCGGGTGAAGCAGTAGAGTTACAAACCCGGTTGAGCCTGTCGTTGCGGCACGATGACTGTGACAACAGCCAATTTAATCGCCAGCCCTTCGATGTAAAGAAAATCACCGGACAGGGGGTGCTGATTTGCTTTATCTCGGGCATTGATCTGTTCAGAAAGTGTCAAAAACAGAACAACTCTCATATGCAGTACTTACGTCCGCTCCACGAGAGATCAAAAAACGACCGATCTGAAGAAAGTCAGAACGATCACCCGGACAGACATGCTAGAAGTCCTCATACTTCAATGCGTGATTTTGACGCTGCGTAGTATCTATAGAGCCATGAAAGACCGCGACACAGTGGCAGGAACTCTGGACACGAACAACGGCGTGATTCCCTTGTCGTTCTTCCTATTCACGTCTGCCCCTGCACCAACTAGCTCACGCACAACCTCTTCTTGACCAGCGCTGACTAACAACAGGACGTTGATCATAAAACATAGAGAGCGGGGCCAATTTTGCCCACCTGCAATGTGTAGGGAAGTCCACCCGCTATCATCCGCTTTGTCTACCTCGGCCCCGTTCGTGAGCAAGTAGGTGACAATGTCTAGATGACCTGCTGATGCACCCCAGTGCAGCGGTGTACGGCTATCCTGCATGTGCCAAGTATGTGTTCGCCCCATTTGTTCCACGAAGATTAGACTCTCACACCATCGACAGCGTTGACTGACGCTGGATTCTCCGAGACCAGAGAACGCAAAAGAGATAGCTGATCTGAGTCAAGAACCTCATCAAGTGGTACTGCTTTTAGGTAAGATCCAAAATACATACTGTTCTGGGCAGCCGAGTGAACAGAGAAAGACATTTCGCGTTCAAGTTGATTCACAGCTGCAAGAGTAGACCAACGATGACGACAGCGTGGGTTTAAGAGCGGCCCGGACTTCCGGTGACATTGAATTATGCAATTATGGGTAAAACGGCATATCCGCGGGGGACAGCGTACAGGAAAGACGATGTAACCTACGACCACAAGATCGTAAAAGCATATGGAAAAAACGCGTAGAACGATAGAAGAAAAAGTGCAGTAGGATATCGGAAAGACAGATACTAGAAGCCCCCAGTCCATAGCAGTAGACGTGAAACGCACTCACTGTCCCCGCGCCGTCATGCTCCGTCTCACTTTGGAAAATACACCACATCGAGGGGATGTATACTCTTGCATCGCCGGGCTAGGCGGTGATGCTGGGACACTAGCATCCTCACTCACAGGGCGTAGTCCTGACAAAATTCCCAAACGAGTATGGCTGGGAAATCGCATACTCCTACGGACGAGTAAACGAGAACGTGGGAGGAGGGGATACTCGTAGACTTCGATGGACGGCCGCGAGATAAATTCAAACCCAGCTGAGGTTGAAGTTCCCCTTCGCGAGAGCCCAGGTAGGAACACGCCCTCGCCAATCGGTTCCAGCTGATCCAGTAGGTGAGAAACGTATTCTGGCATCGGTTCTGCCTCCATGTCAGCACTCAGCGCGGCAAGGAGCTCCTCATCAGAAGGTTGTGGGGGTACATATATCACCGCGAAGCCGGGCCATGTTCGAGACGGGGAATCGTCCAGAGGAGTATCCAGAATAGCGGGAGGTGCAGACGTCGTAGGTACGTCTTGTAGAGGGGAGGGAGGCCGGACGACGGGAGGAATAGTCAAATCTATTCCGGGGGGGTGTCGAGGCTCCGGTGATGAGGGAGGACTGTGTGGGAGTGGAGGCGATACAACAGAACGTTCGGAGCTGGTATCATACGACGTAGAAGGGAAAGCCTTCAATTCCATCGGCGCGCGGAGCGTATGTGTCAATGGCCATTTTCGCAATTGTGGGGGCTCCGCATTGTGTTTGGAGATCCTACGGGGTTGCTGGATAGGAGTTGAGAAGGTATGTCGTGTCGACGACAATGTTGTCCGCGTGGGGGAATGGGCAAAGAAGTAGGCCAAGTTCGCGTCTTGTCGAGTCGTCCGTTTAGGTGGAACGACGGGATCTGGCGGAAGTGGGTGACCCTTTGAAGTTCTCGCACCAGAGTGTCCCTTCTCTGCCGAGGTAATCCAGTGCTCGAGCATCCATCGTGCGCGAAGCAATGCCTGGTGCGTTACTTGATCCGTCGTGTCATCCAGAAGGAGTTCGCGTAGCTCCGCAAGACGGGCTTTGGCCTCGCGAACGCGTAACTCGAGCTGCTTTATGGCATACTGCGTCGAAGGCCTTGATGGGACAATCCGCTCATACTCAACGGGTAGCCGCAAGGCAGAGGCCAACGCAGACTCCTCACGTGAGTAGCGTTGCTGTCGACGAGCGCGAAGGTTAGCTCGCTTCTGCAAAGTGAGACTTGCGGAAACGCTGGGAGGATGTACGGGATGGGGGGACGATGACAAGGCCGGAAGGGTGTTAGAAGATGGGGCAAGGGTGCACAAAAGCTCGGCTGAAGATATTGAGGGATGCCCGCTGGTATTGGATGTCCTGTCCAAACTGATTAGTCCGTCATTAGAAAATAAGGAGCATTGGGCGCACAGCGGAACAGAAAGACGAGAGGCGAGTGGCCCCTTTTCTATCTGAAATTCAGTTGTACACTCCTAAACGCCGCATCAACGGAGAGTCTTATACCGGGACGGCCAACGTACTTTTAACACAATAGTGACGGGTCGTTCCTCCTGAACTATCTTGAGGCTCGATTGTCGCTGTGTCCGTAGCGATCGTTGGTAAGGGGTCCCGGGGGACGCATCTGGTTGTGTACGTGGCCGCGGACGGGAACGCGGTCGCAGGGTCACAGTGCGCGCGACAGTGGAAGATTTCTCTTGCTCATAAGATTCGATAATCTTTCGGACGTTCATAATTCGGGAGGTGGTATCATCCAAGGAAGAAAAGTGATGGGTTTTGAAAGAAGATTTTGGAAGATAGTTTATACTGGGACGTTTGGGTATAAATGAAACTGTGTCAAAGTGGAGAGGGGAAAGAGTGTTGCGTTTTCGAAGCACGAAAAAGGAGTGGCGGGTGCGTGCCTCAAGCAACAGCGACGAGGAATGATAGACTTGGGAAGAGAGAGAAAGCCGAAACTGTCCAGTCCAACAGAGCCGAGCTGAGCTCATTATTGCCTGCGATTATGTAATATAAGCCGCACATGCGACGTGCCCTCGGAGACCTCGGCCTTTGTTCGCTGATGTTGAAGCGCTGAACGGAATCCACTCGGAATCTTGGAACCTGACCTGCAGTCTGTTACATTTTTTTAAAAATAGATCTCGGTATCGTCATGTATGTCGTCAGGTCGTAAACTCATTGGCGCGTGCCCGTGCCCCACATTCTATATCCATCCTAACCCCGCCGTAACACAAGATCGCGCAGACCCGTGCCCAGTTTCTGTACCCCGCGAACAATGCTCCTTCGTCTCCCCGAGCTACGCATCGTACCTTCCTCCTCTCGCCTTTGTGAAAGCTCGATCTGCAGCTCGATTTCCCCACTCAACGACCACCCAGATGTCGTCGAGCTTCGCGGGCGCGAAAATTCAAAGCTAGGCCGCCCAGGAGGTGGCGATGGCAGTGACGATCCCACATCTGTCAACATGGGTGGGGCAGAGACCGGCGATGCTGGGGAAGCAGGGCGCGGTGAAATTCCTCCATTGTTTAGATGCGGTCGGATGGCCGTGTAGTAGGGCCGACTCGGGTGCCCAAGCCGGGCTACGGACGTAACGGAAACAGGTTGTGGTGGAGGTGAGATCGCAGGCGGCCATGAACGTAACGAGCGTGTAGATTTCTGCCTTGGAAACGTCATGTGATGTTTCCGACGCAGAGCATGGGTTGGAGAAACGATCGGAGGGAGTGAAATCGGGTGGGTTGCAGTAGGTCTGACTTCCTTTACCATCGGCTTAGAATAGAGGGAAGGTGAGGGGATAGCAACAGTAACTGTTGGGTCTCGAGGTGGTACGGCGACACTTGCAGCAGGCAATCCACGGCGAATCCGTAGTGTGCAAGGTTTCTGGGGGAAATGAGTATCCAGAGTATCGCGAGCTTTTACAGTCGAATTCCAATCAGGGGGCGGATGAGGTAGTGGGGCAAGCACTGTTTCTAAGAGGGGATTCGTGGCAACTGGTGGCTTAGGGCCACTCAAACCCCCGAAGCTCGGGAAATTCGTCGGTAGTCCTAGAGATTTTTGACCCCCCCGTCTTAGATCGGAAATATGTGGTTTCCAGGTGACACTACTAGGGCCGCTGACACGCCGGCGACGATGTGAAGTTGCAGCCTCGAACGCGACTGCTGCTTCGGAAGATGACCACCTGCACCAAAGGCACAAAGGAATGAATACGTTCGAGAAGCCACACCGTTGACAAGTGAATAGTGGGCGATACGCAGGAACCAAGGCTAGGTCGGGCAAGGAAGTGGATTTTGCTAGATGCTGAGCGGATGTCCACGAGATCAACACTGGATGATACTGTAACAAAAGGGAGACTTACGGGCTTCCACTCCCGTCGTAACATACGTCCGCGGCACATCAAGTCATCGTTAGCTCGGGTAACGGAATCCATGGCAAGTCGTTCCCTTTCATTCATAATGTCTAGGAAGGATCCGGTAGAGCCGATGAGTTGATGGTCGGGAGACTAGGGGGAAACGTGGCATTGGGGCGAGGTACGCCCCACCGCACGGCATTGAACACATGTTGGCGGTGAATCAAGGGGACTCGCCAAGTGGTGGCTTTACCCCATACCGTACACTTCGGGCCGGTCACTCCCTTCCCCCTCTTCCTCATGTCCCGTACAGGACCAACATCTTCCTCTAGAGCCCTCGAGGCCATCCTCCCACTTATATCCGCAGGCCAGCCCTACGAAGCTCATCAAAAAGCCCGTACTTTTGCCACCCGATACACAAAGTCGGGCGCTCATGCCATCGCAATCGATGTTCTCTTCCAATCCGCCCGTGCGCTCTTAAAGGCGGGACAAGCCGGGTCGGGGACAGACCTCGCATTATTTCTCCTTGATTCGTATGATCGCACAAGTGAACCCGTCAGCGATGTTAGTCGAGGTACGTTCGTCACATCTCAGCTCACCTCGAGGATCATCACCTCACTTTATTCAGGTCGAGTGACACAACTCATCGCGTTAGTGGGTCCCTCTGGTGCGTGGCGTCGGAGCATCATCGACCGAGCAATTTCGTTCGTTCTTCCATCCTGTTTCCTCCTTGTCTAAAGAAAATTCTGACCTCTTATAGGTGGTCCGCAAAGTTTGGTTCATACCCTGCGGGTGATCCCGCACTGTTGCACTATCTTGGCAATCTTCTATACAAAGGTAGCAGAATACTATATAGTAGAAATAATGCTGAGAGACTTCTCATCAGAGGGGGACTTTGTTGGTGCCGAACCTCACCTCCTTGCTTCCGGTACGCGTGACAGTGCGCGCTTACTCGCTCAAGTATACTTCGGTTGGGCAAAAGCCAGCAATTCTTTCGGTTCCCATGCCGGTATTTTTGCGCTTCGTGGCACCCTTCCGTACGCAATTCATTTGCGTACTCGCTTCAACGCCTCATTATGTGTAGGTATCTGCTCAACGGCAATATTCTCGCTTCACGTGCCTTCCTTGCGGGTTTTATATCCTCAATCTCTCCATCTGGAGAGTCCCTTCCTATTGGCACCACCGGTGACGAGATCTTGGTTACCGACGACTCCTTGTTAAACTTTGCGCAACTTGCGGTGCGCTCTGTGCAACGTGCTGCAGGTGCGCAGAATAAGACCACACGAGAGGCATGGGTCCGTCTTTGTGGGACATACCTATCCCGCGGTGGTGTACTCGCCCACCCCGATGTCCGCTTGGTATGTAAACGGACATGTTGAAACTCAAAAGACTAATGCGGGATTACAGGTACTCAGTGAATTGGGAACGCTCTACTTTGAGATTTCTCCCCCACGAACGGTGAACGCAAACCCGTTCGGCGACATGATGTCTTCATTGTTTGGCGGTCCCCCAGGATCCGGTCCGATAGCGGCGCAGCCCCGCACTATTACCCCAGGTGTGGACCGAGCGCAGCTCACACTTGATTGAGGCGCTTCCATGATGATACCAGCGGATAACCTTCACTTCACTGCAGTGTACCGTTACATGTAGCTCTTGCCCATAACATCCCTGTATCACATCACTGTATCATATAGTGATAGGATGTTAAACGAACATGTACAGTGTTAATTTCTAGTGAGGTAGAAGACCCTTTGGGCATGAATGTCTAATTGTAAGATATGATCGTTCGGGTAGGCCGATGCAACGGTGACTCCCTACCTGGGGCACTGGCAGACCTTTACAACTGTACGTTCAAAACCTTACCAGAACTATATCCCAAACTTTGTTTTGACCGGGTTCATATAGTACTCAAGACTAAATAAAAGAACCAGGAACAGCTGAAACTATCAGATGGTGGCCGGAGCCATCTAAGCACAGTCTTAGCACACAATGGTACTCTGTGGCGGCACTCGCCAAACCGTAATAACCCATGACTTTTGGGCTTGTGTAGTAATTGGGATGCACGGACAGCCTTCTCATACAGGCCCGTCAGTCTCATGGGCCTCAAAAGTGGGCTGACGTGTGTGCCCACAGGATGTGGCTTGGCTCTGTGAATATTAATCCTAGTCTGCCATGCCAAGATTCTATAAAATACCGATCAATAAACGTGTCAATGCCCCACTGTCTGCCTGCCTCTACGTCCTGCCTGGACGAATGTCGACGCTGGTCGAGTGTCTCTGGGAACTATCCTATTCATTGCACAAGTCCATTGTTCATAGTGTGTGTCATGTAGGTTCCCTCAGGCTCATGTCCATGCTGAGCATAACGACCTTATTTCGATCGCAGGAGGCTTCCCATGGGCCCCTCTCCATGGCCTTCATTGCCCCTCCGATACCACTCCTGTACCGTACGCCGCGGAAAGACTAAGGCTTCACCGTCAGATCAACCTCCACTCCGAGTCTCTCCACCAACCGCCACAACCGCACCATCAAACCTTTTGAATGGCCCCACCCCGATGTCCCCAATCTCCTACGTACCCGTAGAGCTCCTCACGCAGATAATCACCCACGTCCCACGTCTAGAGTTTGAGGAGTCCCTTCTTGCAGTGCAAACCGCACGTCATGACCAGACGTCTCTGATGCCCACATGGATGTCCATTGCGCAGGTCTGTCGGCGCTGGCGTGCGATCGCAGCAGACTGTAAGGATTTTTGGTCCAACATCCCGTTCCAGGCGTCCGCGTACTGGGTAGAGCTTTCTCTAGCACGATCCTATCCATGTCCCATCTCCATCCTGCTCGATTTCTCGTCTCCCCAGCCGGAGTGGTACCAACAGTCGGCGCTTTCCGCCCTCCGGATGTTATCGCGCGCGCAAGAGGTCCACCTTTGGGGCTCAGCGGCTGCAAATTCACAATTCCGTAGAGAAGCATTGCGCCTTTTGGACATGTCCTCCGCCCCTGTGCTCGAGGTGTTTAGCATACAACCCCATACACCCCGCGACTCTGTCACACTTT
>Ga0209488_10003446_pt1 | contig 12696 bp, 19 predicted proteins | sample Rivendell_Oct201_8_FD_188349 | JGI IMG/M metagenome (GOLD analysis project Ga0209488, IMG submission 188349) | Vadose zone soil microbial communities from the Eel River Critical Zone Observatory, Northern California, USA -... | ecosystem: Environmental > Terrestrial > Soil > Vadose zone >...
TGATCGGCTATATCGACGATTTCGCGCTGATGCTGATCGTCATCCTGGCGTCGCTGCCGCTATTGCTGTTGGTGCGCGTGCCGCGGCGCGAGCCCGCCGCGGCGCCGGCGGAATAACGGCGTCAATTTTCGTCAGCGCGCGAAGCCCTCGGAATTCGGTTCCGCCGGACACTCGCCGAGAAAAATCACGGTCGCGCCGTCGGCTTGCGCCAACCCCGCGTTCCAATAGTTCTGCCGCATGCCCAGCTTTACCGCGCAAACCACGCCGCGCTCCTGTGGATAGGCTTGCGTCTCCCGATAGGCCGCGACTTGTTGCGGCGCGCAGCCGAGGAGCACCAGTAGAAGCGATGCCGGAATCAAGGGTTTTCCCATAGCCGGAATATAGGCACCGGTCGGCGGAATGCGATACGCTGCTCCACTTTGTGGGCGACGGGACGAGCCCGGGCACGGGTGCTTTTTGCAAAGGCCTAATCACCTGACGGCACGCAAATGAGCGGTAGCGGCGAAAATGCGGCGTTCGAAGTCGCGTATCTGATCGTCAGCGGCACAACGACGGCGGCGCGCGGCCCCGAGATCCTGCGCGGGCTGGTCGGGCTCGGCTTCAACACGGTCATCGCGATCCCGACACCGAATGCGGCGCGCACGATTTCCGGGCGCGAGCTCGCCGATGTCGCGGGCGCGCAACTCGTCGAATCCTATTTCGATCTGGCGATCCGGCCGCGGCCGCCGCGCGGCGTCGTCTTATTCGCGCCGTGCAGCTTCAATTCGCTCAACAAATTGGCGCACGGCATCGCCGACAGCCTCGCATTGTCGGTGGCGGCCGAGGCGATCGGGCGCAAGACGCCGGTTATCGTTGCGCCGTCGCTGAACCAGCCATTACTCGATCACCCCGTGGCGCAGGCCTCATTGCGCAGATTGCCGGAATGGGGTGTCCGGATCGTGCCGCTGGTCGATGAGGGCGAAGGACCGCGCCTCGCGCCGACCGCCACGCTCCTCGATGCTGTACGGCCGTTTGTGCAGCATTCCTGACGCGGACCGGTGGGACCATGACTTCCGACACTCCTCGCAGCGGCATGCCGGGACATCTCGGCATCCGCATTACCGACGCGACCAAGGACAGGCTCACCGGCGAGATGGACGCCGACGAGCGGCATCTCAACGCGGGCGGCGTCGTGCATGGCGGCGCGCTGGCGGCGTTCGCCGACGATCTCGGCGGGGCGCTGGCGGGGCTCAACGCGCCAAAGGGGTTTCGCACCGCAACGATCGAATCCAAGACCAACATCTTCCGCGCCTGCCCGCCGGGGCGGCTCACCGGCATTGCCGTCCCGGTCCATGTCGGGCGGCGCACGATCGTGCTGCAGACATCGATCTACCGCCCCGACGGAAAGCTCGCCGCGATGATGATCCAGACGCAGATGGTGCTGCCGCGCGAGCCTAAACGGGCCAAAGAGTCGAGCTAAATCACCGCGCCTTCCTTTGTCGGCGCGGCGACGGCCGGGATCTACCTTCCAGGCATCTCGGGCGCGGATCAGTGGGTCCCGGCCTTCGCCGGGAGGACGGATTGGTCATGGCGGCGATCACCGGTTGGTGATGCGCGGCGCTGCCGCAGAGGACTATAAAAGCGCCGCCACGAACGGGAGGGCGGTCATGGAACGCAAGCCAGAGCGCAAGAAGGCATCGGATTTTCCACAGGAACTGTTGAACCTTCTCGACGGCTATGTGCATGGCGGCGTCAGCCGGCGGCAATTTCTCGACCGCGCGCAGAAATTCGCGGTCGGCGGCATCACCGCGATGGCGCTGTTCGAGATGCTCAGGCCGAATTACGCCTGGGCGATCCAGATCCAGCCGGACGACAAGCGGATCAAGACATCGACCGAGACCCTGCAATCGCCGGAGGGCTATGGCACGGTCAAGGGCTACCTCGCGCGGCCGGCCAACGACACGAAACAGCCGGCGGTCATCGTCATCCACGAGAATCGCGGCCTCAACCCCTACATCCAGGATGTCGCGCGGCGGCTGGCGGTCGCGAATTTCGTCGCCTTCGCGCCGGACGAGCTGAGTTCGGTCGGTGGGTATCCGGGCGACGAAGAGAAGGCTGCGGCGCTGTTCGGCCAGCTCGACCGCGGCAAGATGAGCGAGGATTTCCTCGCGGCGGCGAAATGGCTGAAGGCGCGCCCGGACACGACCGGCAAACTGGGCGCGATCGGCTTCTGCTTTGGCGGCGGGGTTGTCAACCAGCTGGCGGTGCGGATGGGCCCCGACCTCAACGCCGCGGTACCGTTCTACGGCGCGCAGCCGAAGCCCGAGGACGTCGCCAAGATCAAGGCGCCGATCAACGCGCAATACGGCGAGCTCGACGAGCGCATCACGGGGGGATGGCCGGCTTTCGATAAGGCGCTCAGCGAAGCCAACGTGCCGCATGAGGGACACGTCTACAAAGGCGCCAATCACGGCTTCCACAACGACACGACGCCGCGCTACGACGAGGCCGCCGCGAAAGAGGCCTGGCAGCACACGCTCGATTGGTTCAACAAATACCTGCGCAACGAGCCAAAGCGCGCCTAACCGGATACCGGTCCGGTGCCGCGACGACGGCGATTCGGCCCTTGGAAACGGCGATCGGCGCAGCAAATGCATGGGCTCGATCCGCGAACGCGGCCCGCAAGCTAATGCACTTGCGCACGGGATCGTTATGCGCTTGCAACGCGGCGACGGTTGTTTGATTCTGTGCGGCAGAAACGCAAACGCAACCAGGAGACTCCTTGATGGCCGCAACCAGGAAAACAACGAAAAGGAAGGCGCCGCCCGCACGCAAGGCGCCAGCCCGCAAAGCCCCAGCCCGCAAGCCGGCCGCCAGGCCGAGCGCCGCGGCGTCAGCGTCCAGATCCGCAGCGATGGCGAAACCCGCGTCGATGAGCGGACCGCCGCCGGCTATTGTGACGCTGAAGCACCTGGCCGAGTGGGCCGGCTTTAATCACGGCGTCCCGAGAAAGCAGGCGATCGCGATGTTCTCCGGCTTTGTCGAGGACGTCAGCCGCGTCCTGAAGCGGGGCAGCCGGGTCCGCATTCCCGACCTCGGCATCCTGCAAGTGCGCACGCGCCCGGCGCGCCCGGCGCGCATGGGGCGCAATCCAGCGACGGGCGAGTCGATCCAGATCAAGGCCAGCCCGGCCTCGAAGCGGGTCGCGTTCCGGCCGGCAAAGACGCTGAAGCAATCGGTCTGATCCGCGCCTGACGTCGCCGCGGATCGCGCGGCGACACGGGCGGCGATCCAGGACGTGATCCGTTCAGGTCGAACGCCCTGACACCGTGATCCGCGGGCTCAACCCGGGGATCCCCGCAGAATTTCCTCGTGATGGCCGGGTCAAGCCCGGCCATCACTGTTTTGACAGCGCTTCAGCCTGATCGAACACCGCTGCGCTGCTCAGGATGACGCGAAATCATCAGACCTAAAAATATTAACTCCCCGGAATCAACGCTTTCCGAGCAAATAATTCTGGATAATCATAAACGTACTTGTAATCATTCCTAAATATTACCATATAGAATTCGGCAAAGAATTGGTCTGCCGCGCAAAATTCTGTACCACGGAAACGCGTGTGGTTTATTCGACGACGTCCTAGGTCACGCGTCGGATAGCAGGCAAATTCTCCCTCAAGGCCGTGATTTTGCGGTAGCGGATCGAGGAGGCGACGCCTCCCGACACCGAGGCATGTCGCATGAATAAATATCCGAGCGTAAAGCCGGCAGTCTGGGGCGCCGTCGCTGGTGCTGTTGCCATCTCGGTGATTGGTTTCTCGCAGTTTGGATGGACGCTCGGCAGCAGCGCCGAGCGGATGGCGAACGAGCGAGCTCAAACGGCGGTCGTCACGGTCTTGACGCCGATCTGCGTCGAGAAATTCCGGCAGCAGTCCGAGGCTACGGCAAAATTGGCCGAGTTCTCCAAGGCCACCTCGTGGGACCAGCGCTCAATCATCGAAAAAGGCGGTTGGGCAACGATCTCTGGAGGCGAAACTCCCAACTCGGCGGTCGTCACAGCGTGCGCCGAGAAGCTCGCCCGGCCGCTCTGACCGAGTCGCGCCAAGACGAAAGTCCGCCCGCGGCCCGCGCGGCCGGCAACCAGCCAGCGCCATGACGATTTCCGGCGAGACAGACGAAGTGGCGCTCGCCCACGACATCGTGGAGGTACATGGGGCGGGCGCCGCGGCCGTCGCGCGGGAGAATGCCCGCACCGCCGCACTCGCCGGTCAGCCGATGCTCGCAAAGTCCTGGATCCGGATCCTAGGAGCAATCCAGCGGCAGCAGGCCGACAAGGCGGCAACGCTTCCCGACGACGCATAACAGTTCTCGCACAGGCGCCGCGAATGGCTCCCGTTCACACAGCTTCGACAGGCACAGCTTCGACAGGAGTGAGACTGCGATGTTGATTTCCTTCGAAAGGCGCCCGCTCACCGGTTTCGAGAGATGGGCCGAAGATCGCCAGCCGCACTGCAATGATAATGATGGTCCCGATCACGACAATGTCGGTTCGATGACCGACCCGGATCGCGATGGCACAGCGAGGGTGCCCTCCGAGCCGCCACATCGGCCCTGGCATGTGCCGGGGATCGGAATGTCGCTCTGATTAGCTTTCGAAACGGACAGCGAGATGACACGGCTCTACTTACGATCTTCCGTGGCGGCGGGACACCCCGGCGCCAGGGGCGACGGCTTGGACAAGCGGCTGCTCCAGGCTGCCGAAGGGGGCGATGCTCAGGCGCAATGCAATCTTGGCATCCTCTACAGCAATGGGCTGGATGATAACGAGCATGCCGTCGAGGTCGAGAGGTCGGAAGCGGTGAAATGGCTGTTGGCAGCGGCGGATCAGGGATTGCTTCACGCGCAGCTCAGACTCGCCGAAATGTATGCCGACGAGGCTGACATATCAGGTAGCCACACGATCGCGTGCGGGTGGTTCCTCCTGGCAGCAAAGCGCTTGCGCGGCATTCATCTACACAGGGCTCGATCGGGATACGAACGCATCGCCTCGCATTTGACCCCGGGACAAATCGACCAGGCGAGACGCTTCGTGCGGGACTGGGCGGCTAAACCCGCCGAAACGAGGAGCGCATCTACGCCATCGCAAAACACTAAAGGACCCGCGCAATGAACGCCTGGTTTGTCCCGCCGGTTGTCATCCCCTCAACCATTGTTTTGGCGGTCGTGATTTACGGGTGCTTTGTCTATTTTTATTGAGCTCAGGACAAAAGGAACCAGCGATGGCCAGGAACTCAATTACGAAACGACTTCGCGAACAAAACCGCGCCGAAAAGGCCGAGCGCAAGGTGGCAAAACGGCAGGAGCGCAAAGTTCAGCAATCAAAACTCCCGGTCGATCCCGCCGAGCGTATCGAGCCCCCCGCCCTGCTGCTGCTACCCCTGGATGAGCTATCAGGCGCGGCCCGGAGAAGCGCCCCGCAGGACTAGACAGCAGCTTTTTGCCTGTGCCCATTGGAGCGGCGCCATGCGATCCGCCGATATCCCGGTGAAGCAAGCCGACCTAGTCGATACGCTCAGTTCGATGCGCGCGTGGCTTGACCAAGCGATCAAACACCCCGCGCTGCGATCGGTGTCGAGCCGGATCACGCGGCCGAGCGCGGCAATACGTTCCTGGCAAACCAAGGGAAGTGACTGAGCAATGGCTCTGCGCCGGCTGTACGCGCCGTTTCGTCCCGATCTAAATAAGTTCCTCTTCGCCGCGGTCGGAGAGGAAAGAAACGGCATTCCCTTGAGCATGATGTCGGCTCTCGCCCAACTCGATCTCGATCCTTGGGAAGAGGCCGGTCGGCTTTCGACATTGGCGAAGCAAGAAGCGATCGAGCGGTTGACCGGGCTGATACTGCGCCTGCCGGGCATGCGGCGACCGTCTTCCGAGGCACAGCAGATCGCCGCCGAACTGGTCGACGCGCTGCCCATGCACAAGGGCGAGGCCAGTCCGGCACAAGAAGTCCGCCGCGCCGCGCCGCGCAACATCGCGTCCGGGAAGGCGTTCTGGCTCATCTGCCTTGCCGTCGCCGCGATCGCATTTTTCTTGATGCTGTCGCAACGCGACCTGCCATTCAGCGATCAGCGGCCGCAGCCGGCGATCGAGACGCCGGCGAATTCGAGATAAGGCAATCCGCAACGATGCGTCGCACCAGCCGGCGCGGCGGTGGTTGATGAAATCGGCGAAGCCGGCCTGGCGCCTGCGCCAGGGCCGCGCCGCGTCTAGGTGTCTTCAGGTTGGTGCGCGGAGGCCGAGGCGCGCGAGGCGCGGCAACACCTCGGCGCAGAAATACGGCAGCTCATCGAGATAATTGACAAAGGACACCGCGATGCCGGTGAGGCCGCCATCGGCGAGCCGCGCCAATTGCGCGGTCACGGTGTCCGGGTCGCCGACCATCGGCAGTCCGCCCATGCCGTTTGCCTGATGATTGCGCAACCGGCGAAATTCGTCGGGCGCGTGGTTCTCGGGGGTGATGTCGCGCATCGCCAGGATGTTGTCGACGGCCTGCCAATCGGCATTGTCGACAATCGCGTGACGCCAGTAATCCTCGGCCTCCTTCGCGCTCGGGCGGCAGGTGACGACGCCGACCGTGTAGACATCGATGTCGCGCCCCTGCTCCTCCGCCATCTTACGCACGCGCCTCACATAGAGGGCGGTCTCGTCGAGCGACATGCCATAGGAGATGTGTGAGAACAACGCGTCGCAATTGCGGATCGCAAAGGCCTGGCCGGTGGGCGAGGCGCCGGCATTCATGATCAAGGGGCGCGTGCCACCATAGGGTTTTGGCTTGGCGCGCACCTGACGCAGGCTGAAATAGCGACCAGCGACATCGAAATCGTCCGGGGCGGACCAGGCGCGCTTGACGATATCGAGCCATTCCTGCGCGTAGTCGTAGCGCGTCTCATGGTCGCGCAAATTCGCGCCGAACATCTCGAACTCGCCCTCGTTCCAGCCACAGACCAGGTTCAGGCCAAAGCGCCCCTCGCCGATATGATCGGCGGTGACGAATTCCTTGGCGGCGATCAATGGCGCGATCAGCGGCGCATGCACCGTGCCGAACACGACGAGCCGCTGTGTCGAGGCGAGGAGGCCGGCGGCCCAGGTGACGGTCTCAAAGGTTTCGCCCTGGTAGTCGGTCACACCGCCATACCCCTTCCAGCGGCCGATCGGCAGCATGAACTCGATGCCGGCCTCGTCCGCCATCTTCGCCAGGGCGACGCAATCGGGCCAACTACCGGACCACCGCTCGGGCACCATCGTGACGGCCCGGCCTGAGGAGCAATTGGCGCCGAACAGGCCCAATTTGAGCCGATTCGCGCTTCCCATCTGCGCCCGCTCGCGCTGCGACCTCACGCGGTCCATCCCGGTCTCGCTCTCCATAAGCGATAGAGCCTTGCCGAACCCCGCCGGATTGCCAAGCCCGGCGTGCGGCGCGACTCTTCCCTGACGCTTCCGGCGCGGCCGCTCGATTGTGGCGCGAACGAGTCTTCACATTGAGTGCCGGGATAGAAGGGCAGCTCGAACCGCAGGAACATTGTCATGAGCGATTGGCTGCATGCGCTGCCCGTGGTGTGGATGGCGCTGATGGTGTTCGGCGCGACCTATCTGGTGGCAGCGGGAATCTATTTCGCGGTGAGCCGGCTGGCGGCAGGGGGACGAGCGCGGTCCTTCAAAGCCGTCTCGCCGGGCATGCTGCCGCCGCTGGGGATCGTTTTTGGCCTGTTTGTCGCGTTCATCGCGGCGCAGGTCTGGAACGACAACGAACGGGCCGAGGCTGCGGTCAACCGCGAGGCCAGCGCGCTCAGAACAGCCGTCGTCCTGTCGTCCGATTTCGCGGAGGCGGGCGAGCGATTGCGCCGGCTGATCCGTGCACACATCAAAGAAACCATCATCGAGGAATGGCCGAAACTGGCGCATCAGAGCGCGACGCTGAGCTTTACGCCGCCTTTCCTCGCGCAGGCGCTGCAGCTGACGCTCAGCCTGACGCCGGACAATGACGGCCAACGCGTCGCGCAGCGCGAGATCGCGGCGGCGATCGGCAATGCGTTCGACGCGCGCCTGCAGCGCATCATCATCAGCCGCTCGCAGGTCAATGCGGTGAAGTGGGCGTGCCTTATTCTGCAGGCGATCTGCGCTCTCACCGCGATCGCGATGGTGCATAGCGACGACCGTCTGTCGGGCGCGATCACCATGACGATCTTTGCGACCGGCATCGGCGCCTCGGTATTGCTGATCGCCGCGCATGACCGGCCATTTGTCGGCGAAATCGCCGTCGGCCCGGGACCGCTGCACGAGGTGATGCCCGAAAGCGTCCCCGTTGAGAAGAAAAGCTAAACCGAAGAGCGATCGGCACCTAACAACACGAGCTTCAGCCGGTTCGCGCTGCGCATCCCGGCGCGCTCAGCCCGCGTGATTGCGCGATCCATTTACCCGCCGCAGAAAATCCGGCGGTCAGATCTCTATTGCCGCAGAAGGATAAGGCAGCCCGGAAAGGCGCGTTGCGGGCGCGCCAGCCGGATCAAATTCGCGCGCGGTCAGTTGCCGGCGAGGGCCGGTTCGCGCGCGGCGTCGCGCTCCAGGGCGTCGAGCAGGATCTTCTGGTTGCGTACGACAAAAGCGTCGCGCTCGCGGAGAAAATCGTCGAGGAAGCCGTGACAGCTCCGCCGCAACTCCGGCGCCGTCCAGCCATGCGGCACGCCGTCCGTGTAGGCCCGGGAGATATCATCGACGACGCGGAACAACAGCGCGTTGCTGTTCTTCGTGATCGCGCGCAACCGCTTGCGGTAGCCGGCGATCCCCGGCAGCCGCGGAAACAGCCGCTCCATGACGGCAAGCTCGCTCCACGCCATATTGAGCTGCTGCGACACCGATTCCAAACCGTGCACCCAGCCGCTCACATTCAACAGATCGCCAAGCTCGTAGCAGAACTTGTCGAGGCGCGGATCGAGGAAGTCGTAATAGGGGTTGCAGACATCGCCGCGGAACCGCCCCTGGCGGATCAGCTCGTCCTTGATTGGCGTGCCGTCATACGGGACCATCCGGCAGAACGTCGCCGCGGTGCACCCATCACCGACGATCGCACGCAGGAAATCGAGATCCTGCCGCACCATCTCGAAGGTGGTCGCCGGCTCAAACAGCATGAAGCCGAATGCGAAATCGATGCCTAGCCGCTTCAACGTCGCGACCGCCTTCAAATTCTGTTCGACCGTGATGCGCTTGTTGAGCGTCTCGAGGCCTTCATCGTTGCCCGATTCGAGGCCCATATAGACGAGATAGAGCCCGGCATCGCGCATGCGCGCGAACAAGGCCTCGTCGACCGCATCGGCGCGGCAGCTGATCTTCCACAGGATACGCCCGACGAGGCCGCGGCGATGCAATTCGTCGCAGAAATTGCCGGCCCAGCGCTGCCATTTGACGCCGTAGACCGGAAAGTCGTCATCCTGGAACAGAAACAGGCTGATATGGTCGCGCTCGTGCAACAGCTCGATCTCGTCGGCGACATGCGCGGGATCGCGGGTGCGCACGACCTTGCCCGGCGCGGCGCGGTAGAACATGTGGATCGAGCAGAAGGAGCACGTCCGGATGCAACCGCGGCTCGCCAGGATGTGCGTCGAGCGGCGCCCCAGAAACGCCCGCTCTATCTGCGTGCGGTCGGGATAGGGCAGCGCGTCGAGATCGTGGATCAGCGGGCGCAACGGCGCGCTGACGATGCCGCCGGCGTCGTCGCGCCACGCAAGCCCCGCGATGCCGCGCCACTCGCCGCCGGTGCTCAGCATATCGGCGAGCTCCAACAGCGTCACCTCGCCCTCGAAGCGCACGACACTGTCGAGCTCGGGGATCATCTCCAAGGTCGGCTGCCAGCTGAGGCTCGGGAAATGACCGCCAATCGTCAGGTGGCAGGCGACGCCGCCCTCGCGCAATGTGCGCACGAGCTCGGCAAAGCGCGTCAGATAGAACTGAAAGATCAGCGACAGGCCGATCACGAGCGGCCGCTCGCGCCGCGCCGCCGCCAAGATCTCCTCGCGCTCGGCGTTGAAGTTGTAGACGAGCACGCGGTAGCCGAAGCGGCGCAATGTCGCCGACAGGTACCCCAGGCCGAGATTCTCCTCGTCCTGATAGCCGATCAGCATAATCGGGCGCGAGGTGTCGCGCGGGCGTCCGCCCGCGGCCGCAAAATCCTCGCCGATCAATCCGTCAAAGGCGGGCATCGCGCCCTCCCTCGTGACCGGCTCAGCCGCCTCGCGCCTGCCCCATCGCGCGCTGCACGCCAGTCCACAGCTCGACCTGCGCCTGCGCGGTCGCGAGGTTCAACCGCGCGAGACCCGTCAGCACCGCCTGGCGCACCGAGGGCGTGCCAAATTCGAGGATCAATGCCAATGCCGGATCGGGCGGGTTGGGGTTGTGAATCCCCCAACGCAATGCTTCGGGAACCTGGGTCTGGGGACGTGAGACCGCCATTGTTTGCCTCCCTGTGTGAACGCCAGAGCGCGGAACGACGGGTGGACAGTTTCTTGCCACGGTGTTTTGGGACGAGGCCCGGCGCGCGGCGAACGTAGGTACAGTTAACAATCGGTTAAAAATAGTTCCTCAAGCTCAGGCCGCGCGTCAACCGTTTTTAGGCGAATTTCCATTCAATCGGCATTAAGTCGCCCGTGCCGGACACATTCCGAGCGGGCGTCACAGCAGCGCGCCCGAGCTGCCGACGCGGGAATTGCTCGAGGAACTGGGCAAAGAGTGGGCTGTTGGGAGAGCAAAGACCCTCATCCGACGGAGATTTTTCATGGCCCAGGAGCTTCTGGGGAAACGCATCGCCATTCTCGCCACCGACCGCTTCGAGGAGGCCGAGCTCTCCGAACCGCGACGCGCGCTGCTCGAGGCCGGCGCGGACGCAGCCGATGTCATCGCGCCACACGCCGGCTCGATCCAAGGCATGAACCACGACGAGGTCGGTCACAAGATCCCGGTCGACCGCACGCTCGACGAGGCGCGGCCCGAGGAATACGACGCGCTCCTGTTGCCGGGCGGCGTCGCCAACCCGGACCGGCTGCGCATGAACGAGGCGGCGGTGCGCTTTATCCGCGCGATCTACGACCAGCGAAAGCCGATCGCCGCGATCTGCCACGGGCCGTGGACGCTGATCGAAGCCGATATCGTGCGCGGCCGCACGGTGACGTCATGGCCGTCCTTAAAGACGGATCTGAAAAACGCCGGCGCGACATGGGTCGACCGCGAGGTGGTGATCGATGGCGGCCTGGTGACAAGCCGGAAGCCCGACGACATCCCAGCCTTCAACAAGGCGATCATCGAGACATTCAGAAAGGGCGTGCCGGCGCAGCAGCGCTCCGCCGCGTGAGCATCGGCCGCTTTCGCGACGGCTGGTTGACGCGCTAGCGGCGCGACGCGGAGGTGTGGGTGCCGAGAATGGCGCCGCTCTCGTCGCTGAAATAATTCGGCGCCGAGCCGGGCGGGTTGAAGTTTTTGTAGACGCGCCCCGTTTGCTCGCTTGCCGCCGCGCCGCCGGGAAAGGCGATGATTGCGGCGCCGGGCTTGACGGAGCTGGGGCCAAAGGAATTGTCCGGCGGCATTTTCGCCGGTTGCGGCGAGTCCTGCGGCGCCTGCGACAGTGACTGCTCGAGCTCCCGCACGCGCTCGCGAAGCCGATCGCGCTCATCGACGAGCTCGGCGTAATCCGCGGCGAGGCGCTCCAGCTGTTCTTCGGCGTCGCGCGCGGCGATGCGCGCCCATAATCGCACGATGTAGCTATCGGAGGCCTTGGCGGCGTCCTGGCGGAGGAGGCCCGCCACATTCGCAGCCAGCGGATCGGGGAGCCGCGGATCGGGGAGCCGCGGATCGGACAGCCGCGGATCGGACAGCCGCGGATCGGTCTGGCCGAGCGCCGCGATCAGGGACGGCGGAGCGCGATCGATCACGGCCGGGGCGGATGCAGCGAACGCCGGCGTTGGCTTGGGCTCGGTCGCCGCGCTCGCCGTCTCGATCCGGGCGCCCGAAGCGGGCAAGGCGTCGCGCGCGCGGTCGAGCTGCCGCTGCAGATCGGCATTGGTGCGAATGGCATGCTCGACCGCGACGCGTTCGGCGACGGCGATCCGCTTCTCATCGACATAGCCGATCGTCCCGTAGATCGCGGCGCACAGCGCGAGGATCGCGACACCGGCGCAGACCGTGACGGACCATGACAGCGGGAAGGCAAAGGCGCGGGCGGTTGCGGCGATGGGCTGGCCGTAGCGCGGCATCGGATCGGGCGCGCTCGACGGAACGCGCGCGCCATTGACGATCTCGAGAAAGGATCGGTTATCCGGCAAGACCCCCTCTTCCCACCGCCACAGACCGGGCGCCGCGCTCCGCTACTTCAAAGAAGGCCCCGCGGAGGCGTCGCTGCCGCCTAGGCTATAGCGTGCGGCCTCCGGGGGGAACCACGAACTCGGCGCGACCTGTGACTTTCATCGGCGCGGGCCAGCCGCCACGCAGGACTGTACAGCGGGTCCGCCGCCGCGCAGACGGTTGACGAAATCGGCGGGCCCGATCTGGCGGGTGCGGCGGAAGCGCTCGGCGGTGACGATCGCCTCAACTTCCGAAACGCTCGCGTCGAGGTCGCGGTTGACGACGACGTAATCGTATTCCGACCAGTGGCTCATTTCTTCGGCGGATTTCGCCA
>Ga0209488_10003449_pt1 | contig 12695 bp, 10 predicted proteins | sample Rivendell_Oct201_8_FD_188349 | JGI IMG/M metagenome (GOLD analysis project Ga0209488, IMG submission 188349) | Vadose zone soil microbial communities from the Eel River Critical Zone Observatory, Northern California, USA -... | ecosystem: Environmental > Terrestrial > Soil > Vadose zone >...
ATGCGGATCACTACGCTCGCGTCTGCGCCGCGGTCGAGATCCCGGTCTATGTCGACGCCGACACCGGCTTCGGCGGCGTCAACAATGTGCGTCAGATGGTGCGGGCCTTCGAGGCGGCGGGCGTCGCCGGCATCTTTATCAGCGACCAGGTGTTTCCCAACCGCTGCGGCTATCTGCCGGGCAAGCAGCTGATCCCGGTCGAGCAGATGCTCGCCAAGGTGAAGGCCGCGCTCGACGCCCGGCGCGATCCCGACCTCTACATCGCGGCGCGCACCGACGCGGCGGGCGTCACCTCGGTCGATGACGCGATCGCGCGCTGCCAGCTGTTCATGGAAGCGGGCGCCGACATGGCGAAGCCGATGGGGCTCGACACCATTCCGGAGATCAAGCGGGCGCTGCGTGAAATCCCCTGTCCGCACATGGCGACGCTCTCGCAGGCGGCCGGCCCCAAGGCGCGCAGCCTCAAGGAGCTGGAGGACGCCGGCGTGGTCGCCGCGACCTTCCCGTCGGTTGCGCTGTTCTCAGCCGCCAACGCGGTGCGCAATGTGCTTCGAGTGCTCAAGGAGAACGACACGCTGGCGCCCTGTCAGCCGCATCTGCTGCCGCTCGAGGACTACTACGGCCTCGTCGGCCTCAAGCCGCTGCTCGGGCGCGAGGAGGCGTATGACAAGGCTGCCGCCGCCTTAGTGCAGAAGCGCGCGGCAGAATAACCACTCTCCGCTCGTCCCCGCGCAAGCGGGGACCCAGGGCCAAACACGTTAGCCGTTGAAAGGAAGACTGGGTCCCCGCTTGCGCGGGGACGAACGGTTGAGAAAGCCGCACCCTTATTGGATCACTTAACGCACCACCTTGGCGCCGGCCGCCTTCAATATCTCGCGCAGCTCGCCCTCGAACTTCGCGAAGAACGGCTTGAGCTCGGCGGACTTGACGAACTCGCCGTCGAGCTGGCTGTCGTTGACGAACTTCTGCCAGCCGGCGGTCTTGCTCGCCTTGAGGAACAGGTCCTCGTAGAAGGCAATCGTTTCGGTCGACATGCCGGGCGCGCCGACGACGCCGCGCATCTGCGGCACGTTGGGAATATCGAAGCCCGCCTCCTTGATGGTCGGGATATCCGGGAAGGCCGGCAAACGGCGCTCGTTGACCTGCGCGATCACGCGCAGCTTGCCGGCACGCACCTGCTCGCCGGCTTCGCTCGGATCGACGATCATCAGGTCGACATGGCCACCGAGCAACGCCGCGATGCGCTCGCCGCCGGACGGGAACGAGATGAAGGCCCAGCGCACACCGGTGAGCTGCATGAGCAGCTGGCGCACGGTGTTCTCGCGCGAGGTGATCGAGCCGCCCGACATCTTGAGCGCGCCGGGTTTCGCCTTGGCGGCATCGATGAACTCCTTGAGCGTCTTGATTTGCGAATCCGCGCGCACCACGACCAGCGCCGGCTCGACCACGAGCCGCGCAATCGGGCTCATGTCCACGAGCTTGTTGGTCGCCGCCTCCTGCACCATGGGATCGATCAGCCAGATATTGGTGAAGCAGGCAATGACGTGCGGATCGTTCTTCTTGCTGACCACATAAGCCGCTGCACTCGTGCTGCCGCCGCCGGGCTTGTTGACCACCTGCATGCGCACCGGCAGGAGCTTCTCCTGGTCGATGATGGTGGTGAGCGTGCGCGCGAACACGTCGTTGCCGGAGCCAGGCCCGCCGTGCACCACGAACTCGATCGGGCGCAAAGGCTTGAACTGTGCGAAGGCCGGGCCTGCAGCTCCCGCCACGAGCGCGGACGCTGTGCCAACGAGAAGCTCACGTCTGTTCATGTTGTCCTCCGCAATAGTTGGTCTCTCTACAGCTTATCCGTTCTCGGTGATCGCGCGTACCCGCAGCCGATTGAACCAGCCGAACAGCGGGATCAGCAGGATCACGAGCGCAAGCGATAGCATGATCGCCGAGATCGGACGCTGCACCAAGGTCATGAGATCGCCCTGCGACATCATGAGCGACTGCCGCAAGGCGCGCTCCATGGCGTCGCCCAGCACGAAGCCGAGAATGAGCGGCGCCGACGGATATTTCAGCTTGGACATTGCATAGCCGAGGAGGCCGAAGCCGACCAGCAGGCCGAGATCGAAGATCCGGCCGGAGGCCCCATAGGCCCCGACGATCGAGATGCCGAAAATCACCGGGAACAGCACATAGACCGGCAGGCGCAGGATCTGCGCAAACAACGGCACCAGCGGCAGGTTGAGGATCAACAGCACGACGTTGCCGATATACATGCTGGCGACGAGGCCCCAGAACACGTCGGGCGACTCCTGCATCATGAGCGGCCCCGGCTTCACCCCCCACAGCACCAATGCCGAGAGCATTATCGCGGTTGAGCCGCCGCTCGGGATGCCGAGCGTGAGCAGCGGAACGAGCGCGCCGCCGGTGTCGGCATTGTTGGCGCCTTCCGGCGCCGCGACGCCCTCCGGCGCGCCCTTGCCGAATTGCTCGGGATGCTTCGACACCGCCTTCTCGATCCCGTAGGCGATAAACGAGGAGATCGTAGCGCCGCCGCCCGGCAGGCAGCCGACCAGAAAGCCAGTGATCGAGCCGTTGAGGAAGGCGAAGCGGCAGGCCTTGAGCTCCTCCGCGTTCGGCAAGAGGTTGCGGAAGCCGCGCGGCACCGGCAGCACCTTGGCCTCCTCGCCGGCTTCCACCGAGGACATGACCTCGCCGATCGCGAACACGCCGATCGCCACCACCATGAAGTCGATGCCGCCGAGCAGCGTCGCCTGTCCGAAGATGAAGCGGGACTGCGCGGTGAACAGATCAGTGCCGATGCTGGTGAGCCATAGCCCGAGCAGCAGTGAGAGGAGCCCCTTGAGCAGCGAGGTGCCAGACAGCAGCACGACCAGCGCCAGGCCAAGGCACATCAGCGCGAAATATTCGGGCGAGCTGAACGACAGCGCGAACGCCGCGACCGGCGGCGCAACCAGCGTGAGCCCGATCACGCCGACAGTGCCGGCCACGAACGACGCGATCGCCGCGATGCCAAGGGCGGCGCCGGCGCGGCCCTTGCGCGCCATCTGATAGCCGTCGAGGCAGGTGACGACGGATGACGACTCGCCCGGAATGTTGAGCAGGATCGAGGTGGTCGAGCCGCCATACTTGGCGCCGTAGTAGATGCCGGCCAGCATGATGATCCCGCCGGCCGGATCCATCTTGAAGGTCAGCGGCAGCAGCAACGCGATGGTGGCAGCCGGGCCAAGGCCCGGCAGGATGCCCACGATGGTGCCGAGCAGGCAGCCTACGAAGCACCAGAAGACGTTGCCCGGCTGCAGCGCAACTGCAAATCCATGCAGGAGGCCCGAGGCAATCTCCATCTCAGAACCCGAACGGACCAGTGGGGAGCGAGACGCTCAGCGCAACGGGGAAGATGAGGTGGAAGGCTAGCGCGGACATCACCGCCACCACGGCCGCGGTCGTGAACGGCCGGCGGAAGATAACGGCCACGAGGAAGAACGCGAGCAGCGCGAAGCTGATCAGGAATCCTAAGAAATCCATGAGACCGACCGAGAGCGCGAAGGCGAGCCAGACCGTCATGGCCCGGCCGGTCGCGGGCCAGTCCACGCCCGCCTTGTCCCCGTCGCTGTCTGTGCGCGCCGCATTGAGGACAAGTAGCAGCGAGAGCACCACCATGGCGACGCCATACCAGAACGGGAAGAAGCCCGGGCCTGGACCGTCGAGGGTATAGTAGTCCCAGGCGAGCGCTTGCGTGATGATAAAGACGCCGAGCGCGGCCAAGACCGCGCCCGAGATCACGTCGCCTTTCTTGAGGAAGGCTCGCAGCATGCTCCACCAGCTCATCGGATTGGGCGGCCAGCGGAGCACCCACGAGCGAGAAAATCAAGCTCATTGGCGCGAAGGCGCGTCCCAGAGCGCCCGGGCATAGGCAATCAGCGCATCACTGATCACCTCGGGCTGCTCCACGGTGGCGGCGTGGCTGCAATGAGGGATGACCATCACGGTCACGCGTTCACCCAGCGCACGCTTGAACTCATGGGCATCCTCGACATGCGCCAGCGGATCGTGGTCGGGCTGCAGATAGAGGATCGGAACAGTGCCGGCCGCATAGTCCTCGTGACGCGAGGTGCGATCGCCGGCGATCCGCTGCGCCGCCAAGACCTCCGGATGCCAGCCGGCGAGCCAGCTGCGCGCATCATGGCCGGGCGCGAAGAAGGCATATTGCAGCGCCTGCAATCGCTCGGCGTCGGGCAGCGAGGGGTTGGCGCTCGCCTTGATAGCTTCACGCACCACCGGCGGGCTCGGCGCATGGCCGACATTGGCGGCGACCAGCGACACCGCCCGCACCAGATCAGGCCGATCGACCGCCAGCATGCGCGCCACGCGATTGCCGAAGGCGTGGCCGACGACGAATGCAGAGCCGCCGCCATCATGCTCGATCACCGCGGCGATATCCGCCGCGTAGGTGTGCAGGTCGATGCCGGTCATCGCCCCGCGGCTGGCCCCGATGCCGCGCGGCTGCGGCCGCAGCACCCGAAAAGAGGCCGCTGCCAGCCGTTCGGCAATCGCATCGAAATCGGACGCTCCGCGCCCGAGCGAGGGCAACAGCACGATCAGAAGGCCTTGACCCTGAGCGAGCACCTCGATGTGAGTGTCGCCCAGCGTGACGATGGTGCGCGTCACGGCCAATGTAGCGACGCTCATGGTGCCTTGCCGGGCGCTCGATCGCCCGCCGTACTCGGCTGCTCGCAGATGCCGTCGCAGCAATGCGCAATGCCGCTGCCGCCGCAGTCCGGGCAGGGGACCAGCGCGGCTTCATCAATTCGCTCGTCGGCTGATGCAGGGCCGTCGGCGCGCACGAAGCCCACACGGCCGGAATATCGACAGGTCTCGCACAGCATTCGGCGTCCTCCCAAAGCCAGCTGAGCCGATTCTCGCGCGCAACAAAACCCAAGAAATAGAAACCAAGAAAAGCAGCGGCGGCCCAGCTTGCGCCGGACCGCTGTGTCGTGTGGGGAACTCTTAACGCTACTCGATCTGCGGCTGCTAGATCTGCGCCCGGCTGATGCCCTTGGCGGCCATCAGCTCGCCGATCCGCTTGCGGGCATAGAACATCCGGGTCTTCACGGTGTTGGCCGGCACCGAGATGATCTGGGCAACCTCCTCGACCGACTTCTCGTGGTAGTAGACGAGGTCGACGATCTCGCGGTGTGCGGGCGAAAGCTGGGTCAAGCAGTCCTGCAGGACCGACGCGCGCTGGCTCTTCAGCATCGCCGCCTCCGGGTTGTCGGAGGGGTCCTCGATGAACTCGGCAACCTCGTCGTCGAGCTCCTCGGACGAGCGGCGGCGCAGCAGGGACAAGGCCTTGTTGCGGGCGATCGCAAGCAGCCAGGTGGTCACCTGCGAGCGGCCTTCGAAGCGCTCGGCCTGCCGCCACACGTCAATGAAGACCTCGCTGACCGTATCCTCGGCCGCGGCCTCATCGTTGAGGAAGCGCAGGGCAAACCGAAAGATGCGAACGTGGTGGCGGGAATACAGCGTCTGCAGCGCCCGCTTGTCGCGCCCGGCAATCAGCGCCACGAGCGCTTCGTCTGATGTATCCTGGGCCTGCACCGGGGCCGGTGAGGCGGGGGAAATGGCTTGCGTGTAAATCATGGGAACTCTCCCGACGTGCGCCGAGGCGCAACTCCATAGTTCCGGGTCTAGAGGGGGGCGGTTTCGGCAATATTGCTGCTATTGCCAAAATGGTTTCGTGGAACTCGGCAATTGTTTCGTGGGGCGGCCCGGGAAGAAACAATTGGGGGGACTAACTGGCTGGCAAACCCTGATTTAGGCTTATGGTCCTAAATATTGCGGTAGCAAGGCGGAGCCGGCCCTAACCGGGCACGAAGAATCCAGAAAAAAGCTCCCAAAAAAAGTGAGCGCCGCGGTTGACGGACCGCGACGCCACTCTCTCGGCTAGGAGAGTTTGTTGCCCTTGCCTGGGGCACATAAGCACCTCCATGTTTGTGATCGATATGGGTTCACGCACGCCAACAAAGCCCGACGTGCAGCAATGCCGAAGGGGCAGCGGCACGCTCTGGCTCTACGCAAGTGGTGCTGTTACTGCGGCTCGTGTCGGGACGACGCGCATACAAGGCAGGGCTTGCGGCAAATTTCCGAAAGGCCCCCGGCCCCGAGTCGCGAGAGAATTATAACATTTCTGATAGTCAAAAAACAGTCCTTCGGATTATTTTGACGCCAGGCAAATACAATCTCCACTGCAAGGTCGCCTGCACTGCGCTTATGACTGAATGACTGGCCTGTTTCAGAACATGAAGCGCGCCCACCATCCTGCCGACCCGCGTGCCTTGCCGTAACCTCGGCACGTCAGCACCGCTGGTCGCGGCTCGCCATCGCACCCGCGTCCCGATATTAGGTTAATATTCCTCATTAATGCCGTCCGCGCCGCGGCGTTTTCTATGATGGCACCGGTCTAATACCGACCCTATGATCGCGGCGGGCCAAGCTCAGGGCCCGATGGAGCCGAAGATGTCCTGGGATCATAGCAGCCCGGCGCGCAGGTGCCTGGTCGCCGCCACATGTGGCGTGCTCGCGTTCGGCGCGCTCGCTGCTCCGGCGGTGGCGCGAGAATTCCGCGCGGCCGATATCCAGGAGGAGAACTACCCGACCGTCCTGGCGCTGCGCCATCTGGACCAGCTCGTCACCCAGCGAACCGGCGGCCGCCACCGCATCCGCGTGTTCCACTCGCGCCAGCTCGGCGAGGAAGGCCAGACCATCGAGCAGACCCGCGTCGGCGCCATCGACATGAACCGCATCAATGTCGGCGCCATGGGCAATGTGGCGCCGATCCTGAACGTGCTGGCGCTGCCGTTCCTGTTCCGCTCGGTCGATCACCTCTACAAGGTCGTCGACGGACCGATCGGGGATGAGATCCTCGGCGAGCTCGAATCGAGCGGGCTGATCGGGCTGACGTTCTACGATTCCGGTGCCCGCTCGATCTACACCACGACACGGCCGGTGAATGCGATCGACGATCTACGCGGCCTGCGCGTGCGCATCCAGCAATCGGAGCTGATGGACCGGATGATCAAATCGCTCGGTGCCGAGCCGGTTGGGCTTGCCTATGGGCAGGTGCTCACGGCGCTGCAAACGAAGCTCGTCGACGGCGCCGAGAACAACTGGCCCTCGTTCGTGTCCGCCGGGCATTACAAGGTGGCGCGCTACTACACCGTCACCCAGCACACCATGAGCCCCGAGGTGCTGATCATGTCGCAGCGCGCCTGGGCCGATCTGTCAACCGAGGACCGCGTGATCTTCCGCGAGGCCGCCCGCGAGTCGAGCCGGTACATGCGCGAGCAGTGGCTGGACTGGGAGCGGCGCTCGGAGCGGCAGGCGATCGAGGCGGGCGTGAGCGTGATCAGCAAGATCAACCGCCAGCCATTTGAGGATGCCACCAAGCCGCTGCGCGACGCCATGCGCGCTGATCCGCGTTATCGATCGCTGATCGAGCGGATCGAAGCGGTGCGTTGAGAGGTGAGGATCCGTTTGGAGCAGGCCATCCGATCGAGCGGCACGGAACCCGGGGAGCGCAAGACCATCGCCTTCCTGGAAGCGGTGCGTGCGCTGCCGATCCGCTGGCGCATCCTGCTGATCGCGGCGCTCAACACGATCGTGGCCATCATCTGCGCCGCCGTCATCTGGGATGGCGCAGGCGACCTGACGCTCGCGCGCAACGAGCTGCGCCAGTCCCGCGAGTCCGACCGCCTGCTGGTGCTGCTGGAAACCCAGGTCGCCAGTCTGCAAAACCTGATCCATCGCTATTTCACGCAGCCCAACGATGATCTGCTCAAGCAGATCACAATTCTGCGCGACACGTTGCTGGGCACGCTGGTCGATCGCGCCTCCAGCGATCCTATCCTGTCGCGCTCGGCCGAAGACCTGATGCAGGCGACCGAGCGCTTCGTCAACGGCTTCAGCGACCTGCGCAACGTCCAGTCGGCAATCAGCACCTCGTATGAGAACCAGGTGCTCAAGCCCGCGCACGAGATGGCGGGGCTCTATGCCATCCTGGAGGATGCCGCCAGGACCGGCGGCCTGATCGTGCCGGCGCTCAACAAGTCGCGCGAGTCGTTCTCCACCACGCTTGTGCTCACCAACGTCTTCTATCTCACGCCGACTCGTGAGACCGCCGATGAGGTGTCGAAGAATCTGGAGACCATCGAGGCCACTATACCAGTGATGATGGATCTCGCCGACAACGACCTGCAGCGCGGCGCGCTCGGCGCGCTCGGCTATCGCGCGGTATCATGGCGGCTCGGCATCGCCCAGCTATCGGAGAGCTTCGCGATCCGCACGCGGCTTCTGCGCGAAGCCATCGACGGCAATCAGGTGGCGATGTCGAGCACGATCGACAACCTCTCCACGAGCATCCGCGAGCGCGACCAGAGCGCCTACGAGCGTTTCGAGCGCACGATGCAGGAGGTCTATGTGCGGATCGCGATCGTCGCCGTGCTGGCGCTGTCGATCTCGGTCCTGGTGGGGCTTGCGATCGCGGCCAGCATCGTGCGGCCGTTGCGCGACCTGATGAGCGCGATGCGCGCCATCGTGGCCGGCGACTATGCGCGTCCGGTGCGCGAAGTCGGCGCCCGCGACGAGATCGGCGCCATGGCGCGAGCCGTGGAGGTGTTCCGCCAGAATGCCATCGCCAAGCTCGCCGCCGAGAAGGAGCTCAAGGCTTCGAAGGAGCGCGCCGAGAGCGCGCTGCGCGAGCTGCAGGAAACTCAAAAGAGCCTGATCGAAGCCGAGAAGCTGGCAGCGCTCGGCGGCCTCGTTGCCGGCGTCGCGCATGAGGTGAACAACCCGGTCGGCATCAGTCTCACTGTCGCATCAAGTTTTGCCCGCCGTTGCGAGCACTTCGCCGAGGAGGTGCGCGACGGTCAGGTCCGCCGATCGAAGCTCGATGAGTTCATCGCGGGCAGCAAGGAGGCCGCCAAGCAGCTCGTCGCCAACCTCAATCGCGCTGCCGACCTGATCCAGTCGTTCAAGCAGGTCGCCGTCGATAGGAGCCACACCGAGCGGCGCCTGTTCGATCTCGCCGAATCGACCGAGCAGATCGTCGTGAGCCTGCGACCGGCACTGAAGCGCTCCGCCATATCGCTGACGGTCGATGTGCCGCCCGCCATCCAGATGGACAGCTATCCCGGGCCGTATGGCCAGGTGCTGACCAATCTGGTGCTCAATTCGCTCGCGCACGCGTTTCCGGACCGCAGCGCCGGTACCATGCGGATCTCGGCGAGGCGCATTGGAACCGAGCAGGTCGAGGTCCAGTTCGCCGACGACGGCATCGGCATGAGCGAGGACGTACAGCGGCGCGCCTTCGAGCCGTTCTTCACCACCCGAAGGAGCCGCGGCGGCACCGGGCTTGGCCTGCATATCGTTTACAATCTGGTCACCCGCCCGCTCGGCGGGCGGCTGCGGCTCGAGTCCGAGCCCGGGCGCGGGACGATCTTCGTCATCCGCCTGCCACTGGTTGCGCCCAAGGCCGAGCCCGCCGACGGATCGCGCGCCGCCTTGTTTGCGGGGTCACCATGACTGACGACAGCGATCTCATCCGTGTCATCGACGACAGCGGGGCGGCGGCCGATGAGCCGTCGCTGGTCTGGAAAGTCGCGATCATCGACGACGATCCGGCCGTGCACGAAGGCACACGGTTTGCACTCTACGATTACAATCTCAATGGTCAGGGCATCGAAATCCTGTCCGCCTATTCGGCCGAGGAAGGGCGCGAGCTGATGCGCGCCCACCGCGACATCGCGGTCGTGCTGCTCGACGTGGTGATGGAGACGGACGACGCCGGGCTCATGCTCGTCGACCATATCCGCTCCGAGCTCAAGAACGAGACGGTCCGCATCATCCTGCGCACCGGCCAGCCCGGGCAGGCGCCGGAGCGGCGCGTGATCATCGAATATGACATCAACGACTACAAGGCGAAGACCGAGCTCACGGCCGACAAGCTGTTCACCTCGCTCACCGCCTCGTTGCGTGGCTATCAGCAGCTGCAGCGGATGGTGGAGACGCGCCGCGGCCTCGAAATGATCATCGAGGGCGCCGCCACACTCTACGATCTCAAATCGATGCAGAAGCTCGCCGAGGGCGTGCTGATGCAGATTGCCTCGTTGCTCAATGTCGAATGCGGCGGCATTCTGGTCCTGCGCGAAGGCGCTCCGCGCGAGCGGTTCTCGATCCTGGCGGGGTCTGGCTGCTATCGCCACTTTGCCGGACTGGCGGGCGCCGACAAGCTCGATGATATTCTGCGTCAGGCGGTTCAAAGCGCCTTCGAGCGCTGCGCCCATGAATTCCAGCCCAAGCTCTCGGTGCTCTACCTGCGAACGGCGACGGCGCGCGAGGTGGTGGTCGTGCTGGAGACATCGCGCACGCTGACCCCGACCGACCGCTCGCTTGTGGAAGTGTTCTGCAGCCGGCTGTCGGTCGCGTTCGACAACGTGATCCTCTACGAGGAGCTGCACGAAGCCAATATCCGGCTGGAGGAGCGGGTGCGTGACCGCACCCACGCGCTCACCACCGCCAACGATCGGCTTTCGGCGCAATGGACGCGGCTGCGCCGCGCCAACGAGTTCAAGAACGAGGTGCTCGGCACCGTCGCGCACGACCTCAAGAACCCGCTGGGCGTCATTCTGGGGCGCGCCGAGATGCTCAATGAGCTCGCCGCCATGGAGCCCATCCCGCTCCCCCGCATCCAGGATCAGCTCGGCCATATTCGCGCCTCGGCCCGGCAATTGACCGAAATGGTCAACGAGCTGATCTCGGACGCCATGATGGATACGATCGACATCGCGATCCGCAATGAGCCGATCGATCTTGCCGCCATGCTGGCGGAAATCGTAATGTCCAACCGGGCTTTGGCCGAGAAGAAGCAGCAAAACATTCATTTCGTATCGCCGCCGCACCAGATCTGGAATTGCGATCCGGACCGGTTGCGCGAGGCGGTCGACAACCTGGTGAGCAACGCCATCAAATACACGCCTATCGGGGGGCGGATGGAGCTGTCGATGAGCGTCGACGACCGTGGCATTGCGATCAGGGTCAAGGACGAGGGCCCCGGCCTCTCGCAAGAGGATATGTCGCGCCTGTTCGGGCGCTTTCAGCGTCTCTCAGCGAGGCCCACTGGCGGCGAAAGCTCGACCGGGCTCGGCCTGTCGATCGTCAAGCGCATCATCGAGCTGCACGGTGGCTCCGTCGATGCACAGAGCGCCGGCCCGGGCGAGGGCGCAACCTTCGTCATTCGCCTGCCGCCGATCTCCGCATGAACACCCGCGTCCAACATATCGTCGTGGTCGACGACGAAGCACCGGCCCGCGAAATGGTCGGCGACTACCTGCGCCTGCATGGCTTCGAGGTGACCTTGTGCGACGGGGGCGGAAGCCTGCGCAAGCATCTGGAGAAGCAGCCGGCCGACCTGATCGTGCTCGATCTCAACATGCCGGAGGAGGACGGGCTCTCGATCGTGCGCTGGGTCAAGCAGCACATGGCCGTGCCCATCATCATGCTGACCGCGACTGCGAGCCCGATCGATCGCGTGGTCGGGCTCGAGCTGGGCGCCGACGACTATCTCGCCAAGCCCTGCGAGCTGCGCGAGCTGCTGGCGCGCATCCGGGTGGTGCTGCGCCGCGGCACGGCCCCCGCCGCTGCGGCGCCCACGCCGGCGACGCGGCAACCGGTCCGTTTCGGCACCAAATGGCTCGACGTCGATGCCCGGGTCCTGCGTGACGACGGTGGCAACGAGCACCCGCTTGCCAGCTCCGAGTTTGCTCTGCTTAAGGCCTTTGCCGAGAACCCCAAGCGCGTGCTCACGCGCGAGCGGCTGCTCGACCTCGCTGAGGCGCGCGACCGCGAAGCCTTCGACCGCGCCATCGATGTGCGCATCACCCGCATCCGCAAGAAGATCGAGCCCGACCCGGCGCGGCCGTCGGTCATCCGCACCGTTCGTGGGGCCGGCTACTTGTTCTCACCCGACGGCGCGGAACCGGGCTAATACCCGTCCTTGTAGCAAACTGCGGCGTGTCATAGCTTCGGGTTGATCAACGGGCGAACGCCATGGAACGCTCTTTCAAACGGGAAGTGGAAGCGCTGCGGCTCGGCGCCGGCGAGGTGTTCCGGGGTGAAGGCATCCTGGCCGTCACCAAGGCGCTGCTGCAGGCCGGCGTCAGCTATGTCGGCGGCTACCAGGGCGCGCCGGTCTCCCATCTGCTCGACGTGATGGTGGAGGCCGAGGACCTGCTCGGCGATCTCGGCGTGCATGTCGAGACCTGCACCAACGAGGCGTCGGCCGCCGCCATGCTGGGCGCCTCGATCAACTATCCGCTGCGCGGCGCAGTGACCTGGAAGTCGATCGTCGGCACCAATGTGGCGGCTGACGCACTGTCGAACCTCGCTTCACCTGGCGTGCTTGGCGGCGCGCTCATCATCCTGGGCGAGGACTACGGCGAGGGCGCCAGCGTGATCCAGGAGCGATCCTATGCCTACGCCATGAAATCCTCGATGTGGCTGGTCGATCCGCGTCCCGACCTGCCCACGATCGTGACCATGGTCGAGAAGGCCTTCGAGCTGTCCGAAGCGAGCCATGCGCCTGTCATGATGGAGCTGCGCATCCGCGCCTGCCACATGACCGGCGA
>Ga0209488_10003450_pt1 | contig 12694 bp, 10 predicted proteins | sample Rivendell_Oct201_8_FD_188349 | JGI IMG/M metagenome (GOLD analysis project Ga0209488, IMG submission 188349) | Vadose zone soil microbial communities from the Eel River Critical Zone Observatory, Northern California, USA -... | ecosystem: Environmental > Terrestrial > Soil > Vadose zone >...
GAACAAGTCGCCGCCCTGATCGGCGCCCGGCCCCAGGAAATCGTCTTCACCAGCGGTGGCACCGAATCCGACAACCACGCCGTCTTCGGAATCGTTTCTTCATCCTTTGCCTCCTTTACTTCCTCTACCTCACTAACTTCGCATCCTCACATCATCACTACCGCCATCGAACACGAAGCCGTCCTCAACACCTGCCAGGCCCTAGAAAAACAAGGCGTGTGCGTAACCTATCTACCGACCAACCGAGAAGGACAGATTGACATCGAAGATCTGCGCCGCGCCATTCGCAAGGAAACCGTGCTCATCACCATCATGCACGCCAACAACGAGCTTGGCACCGTTCAGCCGCTCGAAGAAATCGGCCGCATCGCCGCCGAAACCGATCTCCACTTCCACACGGACGCGGTGCAATCCGCGGGAAAAATCCCGATCGATGTCAATGTCTTGGGAGTCGATCTCCTCTCCATTTCCGGGCACAAATTGTATGCACCAAAAGGAATCGGCGCCCTCTATGTACGCGGCGGAACGCGGTTGCGGCAGCTTCTCTACGGCGGGCATCACCAGCGCGGCTTCCGCCCCGGCACGGAAAATGTCGCAGGCATCGTGGGACTCGGCAAAGCCGCGGAAATCGCCCGTAAGTCTCTCGCAGAAGACGCCCAGCGAGTGTCCACTCTTCGCGACAAATTGCAGCGAGGTCTGCTGCAATTCGTTCCCCAGTCGCGTGTGAACGGCGGCGGCGCACAGCGCACTCCGAATACAACAAATCTCGTCTTCCCCGGCGTCGAAGGCGAAGCCCTCCTCATTGCCCTCGACTTGAAGGGTCTCGCCTGTTCGACCGGAGCCGCCTGTTCTTCGGGCGCCGTCGAGCCATCCCACGTGCTCACCGCCATCGGTTTGCCGCCGGAAGAAGCCCGCGCCAGCCTGCGCTTCAGCCTCGGCCGCCACACCACTTCCGCAGACATTGATTTCGCCTTGAGCGTGGTCCCCGCCGCCGTCGCCCAGCTCCGCGAGCTTTCCCCCACCTATCAGAAGGCTGTGGCCCATGAGTAAGGCAACAAGACATTTAATATTTCCTTGTCCGGTTCTTCTCCATTCCGACTCCGTGCTCTCTGTGAACTCTGTGTTAAGAACCCCGCCGTCAAATGCGCACACGCTGAATCAGCTACAATAAGATTGTCACCATGAACGCAGCCACCCAATTCGACACCCTCCCCGAACACGCCGAAACCCAGCGCGGCCTCGTCGCCGTCGCCATGTCCGGCGGTGTCGACTCTTCCGCCGTTGCTGCACTCTTGCAGCAGCAGGGACGCGCCGTCGTCGGCCTAACGATGCAACTCTGGGACCAGCGCCGCCTCCCTGAACTCCAGGGCCACGGCCCCGCGCAGCACCGCTGCTGCTCTCTCGATGACGTTTATGACGCCAAGGCCGTAGCGCAACACCTGAATTTTCCCCATTACGTGGTGAATTTCGAGGAGCAGTTTGAGGCCCGCGTCGTCCGCCCTTTCGTCGACCAATACCTCGCCGGACGCACGCCCATCGCCTGCACCAACTGCAACACGGACGTGAAGTTTGAGCCGCTCTTGCGCATGGCGCGCCAGATTGGCGCCGAGCGTCTGGCCACCGGCCACTACGCGCGAATTCGCAAAAACGATCGCACCGGCCGATGGGAATTGCTCCGCGCGCGCGACGAAACGAAAGACCAATCCTATTTTCTCTGGGGACTTTCGCAAGAACAGCTTTCGCGCAGCGATTTTCCTCTCGGCGAACTCACCAAGGAAGAAGTCCGCGCCCTGGCCCGCCGCGTGAAATTGCCGGTCGCCGAGAAGCCCGAAAGCATGGAGCTGTGCTTCGTGCCGACCGGCAACTACGTGCAATTCATTCAGGCGTATTCAAACGAGCGCGGAATTTCTCTGAGGAACGGTGACGGAGAAATCGTCAACGAAAATGGCGAAGTAATCGGCCGCCACAACGGCGTCCACAATTTTACCATCGGCCAGCGCAAGGGCCTCGGCTTCGCGGCCGGCAAGCCCCTCTATGTTCTCTCTATCGATCCGGAAAAGAACCGCGTCGTCGTCGGCGAAGACGATGTCCTCCGAAAGACAGTCTGCGAAGTCGAAGGCGTGAACTGGATTTCGCGCGAAAATCCCTCCGCCACGCTTCGCGCTTTCGCCAAAATCCGCCACAAGCACGAGCCAGCGCCCGCCACCATCGAGCCGCTCGACGCCGCCACCGCGCGCGTCACTTTCGACACTCCACAACGCGCCATCACCCCCGGCCAAGCCACCATTTTCTACGACGGCGACATCGTCCTCGGCGGCGGCTGGATCCGCTGAACCGCGATTCCTCATTGATTTGTTTTGGAGAACACCGAGACCCTTGCGAATTACCGGGAACTGAGTTGGTGGCAAATCCAAAAGGCGAATCCCACTCCATCATTGGGCGGAATCACAGTAAGGTGGCGACCAGAGCGATTAATGAAGCTGCTTCCAAATTATTTCTTTTCCAGCTGAAAACTTAGAACTGACACCTGAGACCTCTTCAAATAAAGAGTTCTTCTTCCTGCTGCTCGCGCGGTTCGTCGCCGCTTCTGCGGCCTCGGCGCGACCGGAGCAGATCCAGCCCCACCTTAATTCCCTGCACCAGCGCCGAAGCCTTTTGCACGGGCCGCCAGAAACTATGCTTGAACTTCGAGCCCGCATCCTCCACGGCCTCGAGCGTCCCCGTCAGGATGCGATCCGCGTGCACCAACTGGCCGCGAAGGCGGTCCGCGGCGTCCGTAAACACGCGGTCGATTTTCTGCGCCTGCCCGCGCGCCAGATACACGATGTGCGACGCGTCATTCACCATGCTGGAGATTTTCGGCTGCGTATCATCCAGAAGAATCTGTGCGCGCGTCAGGATGGGCCCGACTCGAGAATGCAAATCGCCCACCAGGCGGTTCACATTCTCCGTCGTCCTGCGAAGCTGAAAGAACAGCATCGTCAGGATCACCACCTGCACAACCAGCGCAACGGCCGCGACGATGCAGAAAAATTCGAGCCAGAATTGCATAGCTGCCCCACCCGCCCCAATCAGGGACGGAACCCGTGCTACCGCCTTACTAAATCTCTACGACTTCGATTGGCGCAGATACGCTTCGCGCCCGGCTTCTACTGCCGCCGAGATCGAATCCTTCTTGCTCACCGCAATTTCCTTGCTGCGCTCGATCAATTCATCCGCGCGTTCCCGCAGTTCACGGGCCTTCTTCTGCGCGAAATCCTTGCCCTCATCCGCTTTCTTCGCCAAATAATCGCGTGTATCTTCCCCCGACTTCGGCGCAAACAAAATTCCTACGAGCGCTCCAACTCCCAGCCCGACCAGGAAATACGTCACCTTGGAACCCACATTGTCCGCCATAACAACCTCCACAGAAACCGTAGCATAGCACCGCGAGGCGCGCAATGCAGCCTAACCGCTAAGCAGCGCACAAACTGGTTACTGGTTTCTCAAACCCCCAAGTTGGCCGAGGATTTTCTCCGCACTCTTCCGCGAAATGACACTGCTCAATTTTTCCAGCCCCGCCCTCTGAATATTCGCAACGCTCCCGAATTCTTTCAAGAGTTTCTGCGCGGTCTTCGCGCCCACGCCGGGAATTTCGCTGAGCGCCGTTTCCGTCTGCCGCTTCCCGCGGCGCTGCCGGTGAAACGTAACCGCAAAACGATGGGTCTCATCGCGAATCTGCTGAATCAGGTGCAGCACCGGCGAATGTCGCTCCAACACCATCGGCTCATCTTCCTGCCCTAGCACGTATAGAATCTCCTCTTTTTTCGCGATGCTCGCCACCGGCTGATTGATGATCTGCAGCGATTCCAGCGCCTGCGCCGCGGCGTGCAGTTGTCCAATGCCGCCGTCGATCAAGATCAGCCCGGGTAATTCTTTTTTCTCTTCTTGCAATCGCCGGTACCGGCGGCTGACGGCTTCGCGCATGCTCGCAAAGTCATCGTTCTGCCGCAGCGGATTTCCGTTGCCTCCCTCTTCGTCGCGCCCTTCGTCTCCACGAATGATGAATTTGCGATAGTCCGATTTCTTCATGCGCCCCTTTTCCCAAACCACCATCGACGCCACTGTATCCGTTCCTTGAATGTGCGAAATATCAAAGCTCTCGATGCGCTGTGGCTCTTCCGCCAGATTCAACGCATTCTGCAACGCCTCGCCAATCGCCTTGGACGTCGGCTTCAAAACCCGGAATCGCTGTTCGAATGAATGTTTCGCATTGCTCTCCACGAGATCGAGAAAAGCCCGCTTGGTCCCGCGTTGCGGCGTAAAGATTTCCACTTTGTGTCCCGCGCGCTCCGTCAGCGCCGCCTCCAGTAAATCGCGATCCTCGAAATCCGCCGAAACGTGAATCGCTTTCGGCAAATACTCCGCCTCCAGGTAAAGCTGCTTCAGAAGAGAAGGCACAAACTCCTGCGGATCAAACTCTTCGAGTTCTTCCCAATAGAATTCCCGGCGATCCACTACACGCCCGCCGCGCAAGTGGAAAAGGTCCGCAGCAACCAGCGGCGGCTCGGCGTAATAGGCAAGAACATCGGTGTCATCTCCTTGCGCCGCGGCGATGCGCTGCCGCTCTTCGATATCTTCCAGCGTCCGCAACAAATCGCGATAAGCCGCCGCCTGTTCGAACAACTCTTTCTCCGCCGCTGCCGCCATGCGCTCTTCAAGACTCTTGATCAAATCGTGCCTGCGCCCTTCCAGAAACAACCGCACATCGCGCGCCGCTTCCGCATACCGTTCGTCCGTCGTCAGCCCGGCCACGCATGGTCCAAGACACCGCTTGATGTAATACTGCAAACAAGGGCGCGGGTGGCTGCGCGTGAGATCCACGGTGCAGGAAGGCACGAGGAACCGCTTGTGCACAAAATGCAGAATCCGGCGCGCCAGACTTGCAGGAAAATAAGGACCAAAATAGAGCGAACCGTCTTTCTTGATGCGCCGCGTAAAGTACACGCGCGGATATTTTTCCGCCGCCGTGAATTTGATATAGGGATAAGTCTTGTCGTCGCGAAGGACGACGTTGAATTTCGGGCGGTACTGCTTGATGAGGTTGTGTTCGAGAGCCAGGGCTTCGCGCTCGTTGCCCACCACAATGGTTTCGAGATCGGCAATCTCGCGCGCCAGCGATCCGGTCTTGGCATCGATCCAGCGCGATTCGAGGAAGTACGAACGCACGCGGCTGCGCAGGTTGCGGGCCTTGCCGACGTAAAGCACTGTCCCGCCGGCATCCTTAAAAAGATAGACGCCCGGGCTTTCCGGAAGCTGCGCGGCTTTTTCGCGGGGTTCCATGGAGGCTCACGACACAAATCTACAATCGCCAGACAACTTCCATCATACTAGACCGAATCGGAGTACAGGGAGACCTCCGTGGCAGGCATGCGATTCAACGGGACGATTCCAATTCTCGCCGCAGTTTTTCTGCTCCTGGCGGCACCGCATGCGCGCGCACAGGACCCGCCACAGGAGTCCACCTCAAAAGCAGCCAGTCCACCCAACGACATGAAACCAAAATCCCCCGCCAAGCAAAAGAAAGACTCCGCCACGCAAAACGCGCCCGACCAGCCCACATGGGATCCGCTGCGCGCGGAAAAAGATCTCGAAGTCGGTCAGTTCTACATGAAGCGAGGCGATTTGGATGCGGCCATCGACCGTTTTCAGGACGCTACCACGGCCAAACCCGGTTACGCCATCCCGTTTCGTTACCTCGCCGAGGCTCAGGAAAAAAAAGGCCTGAAGAAACAAGCCATCAAGTCTTACCAGCGCTATCTCGATCTATACCCGCACGCCGAAGACGGCGATAAAGTGCGAAAGAAAATCGACAAGCTCTACAAGGAAGTTGAAAAAGAGAAAAAACAATGAAGCGCCGGCATTCCCCGGCCGCTCACGTTACCGCGCCAGCCGGTCCAGAATTCGTCGCGCACTCGCAAATTCCGCAAAGCGCTTCTCTTCTTCTCGAAATTCCTGCGAGTGCGAAACCATGGTGCAGCCCGAGCGGCGCGTCGGGTGCTTCACGTGCAGCATCTCGTGGAACAAGACATATTCCACGGCACACGCCGGAACCTCCGGACGATCCATCCGGCGATTCAGCAAGATCTGATTGGGCCCGGGATCGTAACAGCCAAATTGCCGGCGCCAGCTCCGCCGGCTCCATCCGATGTGCGGACGCTGCAACTGCCCCGCGAAGTATTTTCCATTCAGCTCGTCGAAAAGCCTCTGCAGATCGAAATGAACTCCGCGCGGGCTTGTTGCAGCCAGGCGCACACGGCCGCGGCGCATGCGATTCATGCGGTTGCGCGTGCGGCCGGAGCGAGCGTATTCCAGATAAGGCTCCGTGAGCGCGCGAGCGGCTTTGCGGCGATACACGCGCGCCAGCAACAGCGCGGCCGCGCCTTCCAAAACAGCCATGGGCGCTCGCCGCAGCAGGTCGGAGAAGCGAACGTGAATAACTTCCTCCCGCCGCCGAATCGTCAGCACCAAACTCGAATAAGGATAAAACTCCACGCGGAACCGCGGCGGCCGCCCATCGCAGCCCAGCCGCGTAAACATCCGCTGAAAAAGAGGTCCTCCTCCAGGCACCAGGGAAGTCTCGCGGCGGCTCGCTTTCATCTCGTTGTTCGGGTTCCTCAAGAACTAGTTCTTCCGCCGGACGGGCGGCGGGGCGACTTTCTTTTTCGCCTTTTCCGCGTCATTCAACGCATCGCGAGTGCCATCGATCGCGTCGTCCAGATTGTCTTTGTAGAGTTCCCGCTCGGCACCGTCGGTGGATAGTTTCTCCAGCACGACGAGAAATTCCTTCGTGCGCGCCGTCATCAGGTCAATTCCCTGCCGGATGTTGTCCTGTTTTTCGATCCCCAGCTGGATGAGGTCCGCCGCATCGTCCACGCAGCCAACGTAAGCGTTCAGAAGCGAATTCAGCATGTCGCCATGGCGGTTCGAGGACGGATGGTCCAACTCATACTGAAACTTTTTCAAGCGATCGTCGGCAAACGTCAGAAAAAGTTTTATGCGTTCATTGACCGTTTCGGCATCGCGAATCTTGTCCGCTTCCACCGCCGAGAGATAGTCCTTCTGCGGCGGCGCCCCGGCGCGCGCGAGCGCCGCCGCGGCCAGAACCCAGGAAGCCAGGAGAAGAGAATGCATTTTGAATTTCATGGTTGTTTCTCCGCGGGGGGCGTGGCCCCGCGATGCTCCAGTGGACGCCGGGGAAAAAGCATTTTGAGCAACTCGTCGTCCAGGCCAATCAAATCCTGCCGGACGAGTTGCAGCGGCGGCTTGAATGCTTCCGGCGATACCAGCAATGTGTCGTCGAGCTCCCGAATCCCCTGCCGCAGGTGCATCTGCAGTTGCCGGTAGCCGTTGGATTGCTTTTCGGCGTCCGGGTGTTGCTTCTTCAAAGCCTCGACCGCCGCGCGAACATTGTCCCGGTATTTTTCGAGCGTCAGGCCCACGGCGGTATAGTCACCCGCTTTTCCGGCGCGGCGCGCTTCTTCAAACTGCGCGTTCCCCAGTTTTTCCATCAATTTAGCCTTGTGAACCCCGCTGGTTTCGCGATCGAAGCGCGCCTGAAGCTCGGCCACGCTCTCCGCGACGCCGGGAGGCAGGATCGCCAGAAAAACGAGCAGGCCGCACGCTGCACCCAGGGACTTCCCGCCGGCCCTCATCCGGTTACCTTTTCCGTTCCAGCATGCGTTGCAGCACTTTGCTCCGCTCCCTGGCCTGCCAGACTTGATCGGGATTTTTGTCCTGATCGAGGCCGAGAAACTTCTGGTAAGCCTCCAAAGCAAGCTTCGGTTGGTTCAGCTTATCGTAGCAAATCGCGCGGATAAACCAGACGCCTGCGCGCGGTTGTTCCATTTTGGCTATCTCGTCCAGCGCCGTCAGCGCGGCCGGATAATTTCCTCCCAGAAAAACTGTCGAACTGAGATCTTTCCAGTAAGCAAGATTTTTCGCATCGAGACGCAACGCGATGCGCAGCTCTTTCTCCGCGCCAACGAAGTCACGTTTCTGGAGCAATATGCGCCCCAGACCACCGTGCAGTTGCGCGTCATTCGGGGCAAGAGCGAGAGCCTGCTGAAGGGTGGCGATCGAATCTTCCCACTTCTTCCCTACAATCTGGACGTCCGCACGAAGCTTGAGGGACTCGAGCGTGGGCTGCTTGCCGGCATCCAGGCGATCGAGTTCCGCGAGGGCCGCATCGTTCTGTTTCTGATCGACGAGAAGATGGACGAGTCGAGCGCGGGCCTCGGAATCATTGGGCATGAGCTCGAGATAATCCCGGTAGGCGCCAGCGGCTTCGGGTTTCTTCTGAGCGTCGAGGCTCTGCGCCAGTCCTCTCCACGCTTCCGTCTCTTTTGGCTGAACTTCCAGCGCGCGCCGGAATCTTTTCTCTGCTTCATCGGGCTTGCCCTGACGAAGAGCCGCCCAGCCCAGGTAATCGATGGCCGTGATGTCATTGGGATCCAAATGGAGCAGCGCTTCGAAGGATTCCGCAGCCCCGGCCCGATCCCCAGAACGGTCCAGCGCAACTGCCAGAAGATATCTTGGCCGGCTTTGTGCCGGAAGCAGTTCCACGGCTTTGCGAAGCGGCGCTACAGCGGCGGCGTTTTCCTGCTTGTCTAAAAGCATCATCCCGAGATTGAGATACGCTTCGGACATTTTGGGGTCGATAGCGATGGTGCGAGCGTATTCGGCCCGAGCTTCTTCAGTCTTCTGGAGCGCGGTGTAGACGTAGGCAAGTTGAAAGTGCGCGTAAGCAAATTCCGGCTGCTCAGCGATGACCTTTTGCAGCGGTGCGATCGCCGCCTCAAAATTGTGATTGTCGATGTCGCGCTGAGCTTCATCCAGCATGTCGTTCAGGGGATTGGCAACTTTTTGAGTCTTCGATTGGATGGCCGGTTTGGGCTTCGAGGATTGCGTGTTAGCCGGCGATTGGTTGCCGTGTAGGGGCGCAGCATGCTGCGCCCCTACCAAGGCTACGGAGCCACACATGATAATCTGCATCGCATTCGAACGGAGATGAACGAGCTTCATGGTTCGGCCGGAGGAATCTTGGCTCCGTTGGAAATTGTAGCCGAAGGGCCTGCTGGTTTGGATGCGCCGTTCGCGGGACGCTTTGCCTGGCCGTTTCCGTTCAGGACGCGAGAGAGAAAGTGGCCCGTGTGCGATTGCGTATTGCGGGCCACCTGCTCGGGTGTCCCCGTCGCAATAATCTTGCCACCCTGGTCGCCCCCTTCGGGTCCCAGGTCGATCAGCCAGTCCGCCGATTTGATGACGTCAAGATTGTGTTCAATGACCAGCAACGAAGCACCGCCCTCCAGCAGCTTGCGGAACGCGCTGAGGAGCTTGGCGATGTCATCGAAATGCAACCCGGTCGTCGGTTCGTCAAGAATGTAGAGAATGCCCTCGTTGTCCGTCTGGCTCAGATGCGCGGCCAGCTTCAGGCGCTGAGCTTCTCCCCCGGAAAGCGTTGTCGCGGACTGCCCGAGGCGCAAGTATCCAAGCCCAATTTCATTCAAGACCCTGAGTTTGGAAACTATTTTGGGCACGTTGACGAAAAAGGCCAGCGCTTCGCGAACCGTCAACTGCAAGATCTCGTGAATATTTTTTCCGTGATACCGCACTTCCAGAACGCCGCTCTTGAACCGCGTCCCCCGGCACTCTTCGCAAATAAGTTCGACGTCCGCCAGAAACTGCATCTCCACCGTGACCGTGCCGTCGCCCTGGCAGGTTTCGCAGCGGCCTCCCGGCACGTTGAAAGAAAAATGACCTGGGCTGTAGCCGCGCCGTTTCGAATCGGGCGTATCGGCAAATGCTTCTCGGATCGCGTCGAACGCCTTGAGATAGGTGGCGGGATTCGAACGCGGCGTGCGGCCGATCGGCGATTGATCCACAATCACCACTTCCCGCACAATCGAATGACCTTCGATCCGGTCGCAGAATTCCTTGACGCTTCCGCCAACGCGCTGCGCTGCCAGCGCCTTGTACAACACGTCATGAACCAGCGTGGACTTCCCGGAGCCGCTTACCCCCGTGACCACCGTGAGCGTCCCGAGCGGGATCATCAAATCCAGATTCTGGAGGTTGTGCAAGCTGGCGCCGTAGAGGCGCAGGAATTTCCCCGCCGGTTTATGGCGCACGTTGGGCACGGGAATCCGCAATTCCCCGCTGAGGTAGCGGCCGGTTAGCGACTTATGCTCTTCAAGCATGGCCGCATAAGAGCCGGCAAATAGAAGCTTGCCGCCGAGTTCGCCCGCGCCGGGACCGAGATCGATGACGCAATCCGCCGCCTGGATGGTGTCGGGATCGTGCTCGACGACGAGCACTGTGTTTCCCAGATCGCGGAGCGACTTGAGAATATCGATGAGCCGCTGTGTATCGCGCGGATGCAGGCCTATAGAAGGTTCATCGAGCACATAGAGCGCGCCCACGAGATGCGAACCGAGCGAGGTTGCGAGTTGAATACGCTGCGATTCGCCGCCGGAAAGCGTGGAGGTCAAACGGTCGAGGGTGAGGTAATCGAGACCGACCTCATCCAGAAACTGCAAGCGCGTTCGAATCTCTTCGAGAATTCGGTCCGCGATTTTCAGGTGCCCTTCGGAGAGTTCCAAGTTGGAAAAGAAAGCACGCGCTTGTTTTACGGTGAGCTTGCAAACCTCCGTGATGGCTTTTCCCGCCACGCGCACGGCGCGAGCCTCGGCGCGCAAACGAGTCCCGCCACATTCCGGGCAAGTCGCGTAACCACGGAAGCGGCTCAGAAAAACGCGCACATGCAGCTTGTATTTCTTGCGCTCCAGCCAATTGAAGAATCCTTTGACCCCTTCGTAGTCGTTGTCGGGATCGCCTTCGAGAATCAGCCGGCGCTGTTCGGCAGTGAGCTGACGCCACGGCACGTTCGTCGGAATTCCGCGCCCGCGCGCCCATTTCTTCGCGTCCTGGAAAAGTACGCGGTAGCGCGGCTTGGTCCACGGTTCGATCGCTCCGTCATCGAGAGACTTGCTGGGATCGGGAACTACGAGATTCAAATCAAAATCAATCGTATTTCCGAAACCCTGGCAGCGCGGACAAGCTCCGTAAGGATTGTTGAACGAGAAAAGCCGCGGCTCGGGCTGCTGGTAGAGAGTTCCGTCGTTCTTGCATTCGAATCGTTCATTAAATGTAAGCCGCTCGGCCGCATTCCCGGCGGCATCCGCGACGAATTCGAGGATGGCTTCGCCCTGCCCTTCGCGGTAGCAAATTTCGATGGAGTCCACGAGCCGCGCCCGCGAGTCCGGATTGACTGCGAGTCGATCGACGAGAACGTAGACGGGTTTCGAAAAATCCACATCGAGCAGCGTTTCCGGCGAAGAAAATTCGTGGATTATGCCCGCTTGGTAAAGCCGATTGAAACCACGTTTCTGCAGATCGAGCAGCGCCTGACGAAGAAGTTCCGGCGGCGGAGCGCTGACGGTTTTCTTCGCGCCTCGTTTCGACACCGCCGCCCCCGCGGCCGTCGCGATTCGAAACTCGTGCAAAACGTAAAAGCGCCGTCCGGCCGCAAGCGATAAAATGCGCGTTGCGATTTCGTCCGGATTGTCACGCCGGACTTCCGCGCCGCACTTGATGCAAAAAGTTTGCCCGCAGCGCGCAAAAAGCAGCCGCAAATAATCGTAAATTTCCGTGGCCGTCGCCACGTTTGAACGCGGATTGCGCGTGGAATTCTTCTGCCGGATCGCCACCGCCGGCGCGATCCCGGAAATTTCGTCCACGTCCGGTTTTTCCATGCGCTCGAGAAATTGCCGCGCGTACGCGGACAGCGATTCGACATAGCGGCGCTGGCCCTCCGCGTAAATGGTGTCGAACGCGAGCGAGGATTTTCCGGAACCGCTCACGCCGGTGACAACCGTAATGGCGTTATGCGGAATTTCGACGCTGATGTTTTTGAGATTGTGGACGCGGGCGCCCCGGACTCGGATGGTTTCCTGCTCCGGCCGGAAATCCGTGCTAGCGGGCGTGATCTCTTTGGTCGCCAAGGGGAAGCCTAGACAGCGCGTTTCGAGCGTACTGCCTAAACTTGAAATTATACGTCTGCTGTCAAAGCGGGGCAAACGGCGAATCAGCGCAATAGGCGCGGCCGTCTACACCGGCGAATTTGTCCAGCGAATTCAGGGTTCCTGGGTGAGGGTAATCTGGCCGATTCCGCCTTCTACTTTTAAGTGAATCGTCGCCTGAGATTTTCCATAAGCGTCGTTCGTATAGGAATCTCCATCGTGTTTCAAACCATGCACGTCGATGGAACCAATGCCGCCGGAAGCATGAGCAATCACGCCGACGTTTTTCGGGAGGCGAATGTTGGCCTGCCCCACGCCCCCTTCAATGTCAGCGGTCAGATCGGTCTTGCGGTCCCCGGTGAAGTCGATATCCATTTGGCCCGCGCCGAGATTGAGATCCAAACGGGTAAGTGGAACGTCGCGAAAATGCAGATTCCCCTGTCCTGCCCCCATATCCACTTTCAACTCCAGTGGGATGTCCTTGCCGAAGTGCAGATTCCAATCGTTTTGCGATCGGCCGAAGTGCGGAGGGTGCGATTCCTGAGTAATGTTGAGCTGGCCGACGGCTCCGGACACGCTGTAGTCGACGCGCGGGGCGTCGAAAGAGCCATCGTAGGTGAAGTCCGCGTCAAGCA
>Ga0209488_10003452_pt1 | contig 12693 bp, 8 predicted proteins | sample Rivendell_Oct201_8_FD_188349 | JGI IMG/M metagenome (GOLD analysis project Ga0209488, IMG submission 188349) | Vadose zone soil microbial communities from the Eel River Critical Zone Observatory, Northern California, USA -... | ecosystem: Environmental > Terrestrial > Soil > Vadose zone >...
GAGCTACCTGGCCACATTTCGAAACTCGCGCATTGGCGGCGAGCTACGAGGACTGTTCGCTTCACGCTGATAATGGCGGGATTACGAACCGAACGAAACAGCTCCAATGCCTGAGGCATGAGGAACGCTGTTGATTATAGCAACCGTCTCGAATCCGCTCAACGTCGGGGCTGGCGGCCACTGCACTCTAATTGGAATCGACGGTGCCTTAGCTCGCCGGAGACCTGGTCAAAACGTCGACGTACGAACGATCCAGCGCGGCGATCGAAGTGCATCCGAGGAGCTTGAGCGTACGCTCCAGATCCGCTCGCAGGATCGCAATTGCTCGGGCAACACCAGCTTCTCCTCCAGCGGCAAGCCCATAGGCGTATGCGCGTCCGACCAAAACTGCTTGCGCTCCCAGGCAGATGGCCTTGACGATGTCGCTGCCGCGACGGATACCTCCGTCCATCAGTATGACAGCTTGGCCACCGATCGCCGCGACAATTTCCGGCAACGCGTGCAGGGAAGCGGGAACGGAGTCGAGTTGGCGGCCGCCGTGATTCGATACGACTATCGCCGCAGCTCCTTCATCCACGGCGCGTCGCGCGTCGTCCCCGGTAAGGACGCCTTTGATAATAATGGGGCCGGGCCACGCCTCCCGAATCCAACGCAAGTCGTCCCAAGTGACGGCCGCACTGGCCAGAGCTGCACTGACGTCAATAAGCGGCACAGGGCCTTGCCCCGGGACGACAACGTTTGGCAGCTGGGGGACGCCGCCATCCAGCAGGAATCTTGCGAGCCATCCCGGACGGGCAAGGAACTGCGGCAGAAACGGAATCTTGGCAAGAGCGCCGCCACCCAGCAGTTCTTTCATGCCGTTACGGAAATCACGTTCACGCATTCCGGCGACGACTGTGTCGATGGTGACCACCAGGGCTGAGAACCCGGCGTTGCGAGCGCGTTGAATCGACGCCTCAGCCGCTCCGCGCCCACCCATCAGATACAGCTGGTACCACACCGGCCCGGCCGAGGCTGCTTTGACGTCCTCGAGTTTGTGACCGGAGATAGTTGAGAGAATGTACGCTGTCCCCGCCGCGCCAGCCGCCCGAGCAGCCGCAACTTCACCTCCGGGATGCATCAGGCGGCTGTAGCCCACTGGAGCCAGCAGGAATGGAAGAGAGAGATCAAGGTCCAACACGCGAGTGCGCAAATCACAACTAGGTACAGCAACAGCGTGACGCGGGCGGAAGGTTACATCTTCAAATGCGCGGCAATTCTCGCGTAGTGTGACCTCTCCTTCGGCGCCGCCATCAAGATAATCAAACACTACCCTGGGTAGTTGACGGCGAGCCAATCGCCGTAAATCCGCAATGCTGACGACCCGTGGAGATGCCACTGAGAGCGACAAGTTTTGTTCCTCACTGCCCGAGTTTGAAAATCATACCCGCGGAACCGAATTATCCCTCAGAACAATCGATTCTTCTTCAGTAAATTGAAAATGACTATACAAGGCTGCGATCGAATGCTCCGAGTGGATAGGCCGTGTATCATCGCCCCATGGACGCCAACCTGATTGCGGTGACTGCCTTCATCCTTGCCGGGGGCAAGAGCACGCGCATGGGGGCGGACAAGGCCTTCGTGTCGTTGAACGGCCGGTCGCTGTTGGAGCGCATGTTGGAAGTAGGGAAATCGGTCACGCCCGACGTACGCATCATCGGCAACGCCCATAAATTTTCGCAATTTGCTCCGACCATGGAAGACGTGTTTCAGGACTGCGGGCCATTGGGGGGAATCCATGCGGCGTTGCGGGCTTCGTCCACCGAACTTAACGTGATTCTCGCAGTGGACCTTCCCTATGTGTCGCCGGCGCTATTGAAGTACCTGATCGCGCGGGCGCAGAGTGCCCCTGGCATACGTGCCACCGTGCCGCATGCTGCTGGGGGATGGCAGCCCTTGTGCGCCGTGTATCGCCGGCAATTCGCCGACGCAGCCGAGAGCGCTCTGCGCGCGGGTCGCTACAAGATTGACGAGTTGTTTGACCCGGTGAGCACGCAGCGGATCGAGGAAGAAGAGCTGGCGAGCGCGGGTTTCTCGCGAGAAATATTCCGAAATCTCAATACCAGAGAGGAAGTGGAAGCCGTCACGGACGGAGTAGTAGCTCGAAGCGAATCGCGCTTGGCTGATGACTCGCGGCCTCAAGTCCCATACGTGGAGTTTAAAGACGTCTCCAAGGCCTTCGGCGACAACGTCGTGCTCAACCATGTCAGTTTCGATGTGTTGCCAAGTGAAACCGTCTGCATCCTGGGGCGTAGCGGTGTGGGCAAGTCGGTCGCGCTGCATCACATCATGGGTTTTCTGAAGGCTGACTCCGGCCGTGTAATCGTAGCCGGGGAAGACATCACTGATTATTCAGAAATGCAGATGGAAGCGATCCGCAAGAAAGTCACCATGGTCTTTCAGAACGGAGCGCTCTTCGACTCTCTTACCGTAGGCGAGAACGTCGCCTTTCCTTTGCGCGAAACCCGAGACCTGAATGAAGAACAGATTTACCAGATTGTCGATGGCCTGCTGCAAATGGTCGGTGTGCAGGAGATGCGCGACCTGCTGCCCTCGGACCTTTCCACCGGGATGAGGCGTTCGGTGGCCATCGCACGAGCCCTGGCCGCGCGGCCGGAGTGCGTTCTGTACGACGAGCCCACCACCATGGTCGATCCACTGATGGCACAACTGCTCGGAGATCTCATCAAGCGGCTCAAAATTCAACTGAACCTGACCAGTATCGTCGTTACGCACGACATGCGTCTGGCCAAAAAATTGGCCGACCGAATTGTTTTTCTTCACGAAGGCAAGGCGATCTTTTTCGGTACGTCCGCGGAGATGGAAAAGTCCCCGGAGCCGATCATTCACGAGTTCTTGGAGCTCGATGAATTGAAGCTGGAGGCGTGAAGGCTGTTGCGCCTCATCGAGTATCCACAAGTCGGAATCGAGACCTGACCTAAAACCCTTGCCGCACCAACTCTTCCACGGTGAGCGAGCTCCCTGCGGATTCACCTTTCATCATCTTCTCCACGTACTTCGCGATCAGGTCGGCTTCCAGGTTGACGGGGTCGCCCGCTTTTAACGTACCCAGGTTCGTCATCTCTACCGTGTGCGGAATGACGGCGATGGTGCAGCGGCGTCCCTCAAGTCGCGCAACCGTCAGGCTGATGCCCTCGATCGAGATTGAGCCTTTGTGCACGGTGTACTTCTCCACTTCCGGAGGCAGGTCGATGTGCAGCCACCAATTTTCCGAATCGGCGATCCGATCCAATGCGATGAGCTTGCCGACGCCGTCCACGTGGCCTTGCACGATGTGGCCGCCGAATCGGCCATCCGCTTTCATGGAGAGTTCAAGGTTGACTCGCGCGCCTTCGTGCAGGCGTGAAAATGACGTGCGCATCCAGGTTTCCGGCGCCAAGTCGGCAGCAAACGAGCCCGGCCTGATGTCGAGAGCAGTAAGGCAGACTCCGCTTACGGCAACGCTGTCGCCGGGTTTCAACTCCTTCGGCGTATGCTGGGCCGTGATCGTGATGCGGCGGTCTTCCTCGCGCTGCTCTATTCGGGCAACGCGCGCAACCTCTTCAATGATGCCGGTGAACATAAGGGCCTCCGAGCGACCATAACATCATAAATCCACGAGCCTCCGGGCAGACGGGGGCAAAACCGCTAGTCTTCTTCGAACGCTCTGTGCTCCCGGGTTGGAAATCAGCTATCTTATTTCGCAAGACAAGTACGGAAAGGAAAACTGGAAATGTACACCACAACCCGTCGTCAATTCTCCACACAGATGTTAGCCGCTGCTGGAGGAGCATTGCTGGGAGAAACAATTCTAGAGTCTTCCGCGGTGGCTCAAGCAGCGGCGCCTTCTGGTGGCGAATTGTTTAGCCGCATGAAGTGGCTCAACGAGCCCGCATCGGCTACCATCGCGGCGGACAAGCTGGTCGTGCGAGCAAAACCGAAGACAGATTTCTGGCGGAAAACGCTCACCGGCAATGTGGTGGATAGCGGACATTTCTTCCATATGCAGGTTGCCGGAGATTTCATCCTTGAAGGTCGAATCGACGGTAAGTATGAAGCAGCCTCCGATCAGGCAGGACTTATGGTTCGTGTCGATGCGGAGAACTGGGTAAAGTGCGGCACGGAATTCGATGATGGCGCCCGCCATGCCGCCGTCGTTTTCACCCGTGAGTTCTCCGACGGATCGACCATGAACGATCTGGCGTCGAGCGGCCCGGTGTGGTGGAGAGTTGTTCGCAAGCGTGATTCACTGGAGACGCTTTGTTCGCTCGACGGCAAGAACTTTACTTCGGTTCGTCTCGGTTACCTGGTTCCGTCGGCAACCGTCCACGCCGGAATTATGTGCGCTGCTCCAGAAGGACCGGGACTCGAGTGCGCGTTCGACAATTTGAAGCTGACGGCGGGGAAGTAGCTTCTTTTTTCCAGGTATCAGGGCTCTGCGGTGAAAGAGCGTCACTCTCCGTACGGATCCCGCAAATATCCTTCCACCGCGAAATCTTCACCGAAGCGGTGCAAGTGTACCGACTTCACTTGCGCGGCTTCGCTCATGGCGGGAAAGCCTGCGCCCGCCGCGAAGGGAATCGAGCCGGTGCCCGCGAGGATCTTCGGCGCGTAATACAGAAAGACCTTGTCCACCACGGCGGAAGCGAGCGCCGTCCAGTTCACCGTGGCCCCGCCTTCGATCATCACGCTCGTGATTTCGAGTTCACCCAGCCGGCGCAAAATGGCGGGCATGTCCGGGCGTCCATCCGGCATAGTGTCTTCAACGTGTTCGACCCGGACGCCGCGTGCTTCGAGTTGCGCCTTCTTGTTTGCATCTGCGGTTGAGCAAGTAGTGGAGCAAAAGACCAGCACATCGCTCGGGCCCGGGCGTTCCTTCGACACCCTGGGCGCGGCGCTCTGGACCAGCCGCGATTCCAAAGGCAATCGCAGGCGCGAGTCGAGAATCACGCGCAGCAGCGGGCGGCGCCGCGGACGCCCACTTCGGTCGGTGAGTAGTGGATCGTCCGCCAGGATCGTGCCCACGCCCACGAGAAGCGCGTCGTGCTGGTGGCGCAATTCCTGAACATGTGCGCGCGCGAGGTCGCTGGTGATCCACCCGCCGTAGGGAGCTCCATCCGCCTCGCGCAACGCCTCTGTCGGCGGCGGTGCAATCTTTCCGTCCAGGGTCATGGCCGCTTTCAGCGTCACCAGCGGCGTGCCGTGGCGGATGTACTTGGCAAAGCTCTCATTGAGACGACGTGCCTCGTCTTCCAGTCGCCCCACTTCGACTTGCACTCCGGCGGCCCGGAGTTGCTCGAAGCCGCGTCCGCTGACCGCGGGATTGGGATCTGACATCGAAGCCACCACTCGACGAATTCCCCCGGCGATGACAGCATCGGCGCAAGGAGGCGTTCGCCCTTGATGGGAGCAAGGTTCAAGATTGATAAAAAGTGTTCCGCCATTTGCTTTTGGGCCGGCGTGATCGAGGGCCCGGACCTCGGCGTGTTTTACCCCGTCGTAGGTGTGAGTGCCCGTGCCCACGATGTTGCCGCCAGTGTCCACCACCACCGCACCCACGTAAGGATTCGGCGAGGCCAGCCCGATACCTTGCCGCGCAAGGTCGAGAGCGCGGTGCAAAAATTGTTCGTCAGTGGTTTGGTCGGACATGGAGATCGACAGCTACCCGCCGCAGTCTGATGAACAGGGAAATTCGACGCTCGTAACACGCTACGCGCCCTATTCGAACAGCGAATCCACAAATTCCCTTGGATCGAACGGCAACAGGTCGCCTTGCTTTTCGCCCACACCCACGAAGCGCACCGGCAAACCCAGTTCGCGCGTGATCGCCACCACGACGCCGCCCTTCGCGGTTCCATCGAGCTTGGTCAGAACGATCCCCGTGACTCCCGCGGACTCTGTGAACATGCGCGCCTGTTGCAATCCATTTTGGCCAGTGGTTGCGTCCATCACCAGGAGCGTTTCGTGCGGCGCCCCGGGGATGATCCGTTGCGCGGTGCGGCGCATCTTGTCCAGCTCCGACATGAGATTCGTCTTGGTGTGGAGGCGGCCTGCAGTATCAACGATTACGTAATCGCTCTTGCGCGCGGTCGCAGCCTGCAGAGCGTCAAACAATACTGCGGCCGGGTCGCCGCCGGGCTTAGTCTTAATTACTTCCGTGCCCGTTCGCTGCCCCCAGATTTCCAGCTGATCGATCGCCGCGGCGCGGAAGGTGTCGGCTGCGCACAGCAGAACACTTTTTCCCTGCGTTCGAAACACCTGGGACAGCTTGCCAATGGTAGTGGTCTTGCCCGTCCCGTTCACACCCACCACCAGGATCACCTCGGGCGTGCCCTCAACTTTGTTTACCGGACGCTGGTTCGCAGTATTCAGAATGGCCAGCAATTCCTCTTTCAGCAATCGCTTGAGTTCCTGCACATCTTTAATCTGCTTGCGGTCGGCTTTTTCCCGCAGCTTTCCGAGGACTTCTTGCGTGGTGGTGGTGCCCAGATCGGCGCCGATCAGCGTGGCCTCAAGGTCGTCCAGCGTATTACGGTCGATTTCCTTGCCCAGCGAAACGACTTCCTCGATGCGCTCGGCAAGGTTTTCACGCGTGCGCGTGACCGCCTGCTTCATGCGGTCGAGGAAGCCGGTTTTCTTTTCTTCTTCCAGACTGCCGAACAGAGTTTGAATCATATAGAGAATGTGGAAACCACCATTATAGCGGTGCGAAGAGAATCGGAACGCGCAGCAACCGCTAGATGGACAGCTAGACCGGGGCTTTTTCGAGAATGGAAGGGCAAGCGGAAAGCGGCTCTTGAGCGGGAGCGGGCGCAGGATCAGCCGAGACAGGTACGGGTGCGTTGGCGGCTGCGGCCGCCACCGGTCTCCGGATCGAAAAGCGTTGGATACGGATCTCTCCGCGTCGATAGACCGCCATCAATGCGGCTACACAAACGGGATCAAGGCGCTTGCCCGCCAGGTTCTGAATAATCTTCAACGCATCTTCCGGCGCGTGCGCCTGCTGGTAAGGACGGTTGGTCGTAAGTGCGTCAAAGGTATCGCCCACCGCGATCACCCGCGCCAGCAGCGGAATCTGGTCGCCCTCAAGCCCGTAAGGATATCCGCGGCCATCGAGAGCCTCGTGGTGCAGTTCGATACCGGGCAGCATTTCCGCCAGTTGCGTGACCGGGCGCAAAATGTTCGCACCCTTGGTGGTGTGCGTCTTCATCACTTCGAATTCTTCGGCGGTGAGCGCCCCAGGCTTCTTGAGGATATGATCTTCGATGCCAATCTTGCCCACGTCATGCAGCTGCGCGGAAATCTGCAGCGTCTCCATGAAATCTGCAGGCAGGTTCATCTCCTTGGCAACCATCAGGGAATAACGCGTGACCCGGTCGGAATGGCCGCGAGTGTAGGGGTCCTTTTCGTCGACCGCTCCGGCCAGCATCTGGATCGATCCCATGAACAGGGCGCGGTTTTCGTCGGCGGCGCGTTTCAGATCTTCGACGAAGTGTTCCAGTTCCTCCGACATGGTGTTGAAAGTTTCGGCCAGTTCCCCGATTTCCGTGCGGCTGCGCAGTTGGACGCGTTGGGAGAAATCGCCCCGCGCAATGGCCCGGCTCGACTGAGTAAGCACTTCCAAGGGATTCGTGATCCTGCGCGCGGCAAAGATGCTGACGCCGATGCTCAGGAACACCGCCAGCAGCGCCAGGAGCCGGCCTGTACGTTGCATCTCGTAGACTCCGCGATAGGCTTCACGGCGCGGCTTTTGCACCACGACGGCCCAGTCCAGCGCCGTTACCGGGCTATAGGTTCCGAGCATCTCCACATTCTCTTTGCCATTGTTGACTGAGAATTCCTTGGTTGCGGCGAGCTGCGCCTTGTTGCCACCGTCCACGAAGGTGCGGACGATCTCCAGTTTTTTCATATCCTGGCCAGTGGCATACTCCGCATTGGCTGCGGCAACCAGACGGCCCTGTGCGTCGACGACGTAGGGAGTCAGGCCGCCGCCACTGACTTCCTGGAGGCGGCGAATCAAGAATTGCAGGTCTACCACGGATGCAATCATTCCCAAGAAACGCGTGCCGTACATCACCGGAGCGCTCACCACGAATACGGTGCGGCCGGATTTGCCTTCGCCAACCACCAGCGCCTGGCCGTTGTAAACCCGGCCATCGCGAGTTGCCGCATAGGCGCGTTCCAGCTCGCGCTGAAGAAATACATCCGGAGCGATGCGGCCGGCGGAGATTCCCCTGGCCTCGGAGTTCAGCAAGGTTGCGTAGGCGAGTTCGTCGGATGAGGAGACGAAGTTTTCCAGCAAGGCCCGCAGTTCGGGAGCTTGAATATTTTTCTCGCCAATGTCCCCGCCACTCGCCACCTGGATTGCCGAGGACAAATTGGCCAGCATCATTTGCAGAGAGCGCTCGTGCAGCGAAAGATCGTCCGCCAGCGAACGCGTCACCGTATTCTGCAACAGCATCTCGTTGGTCTTCAGACGATCCCCATTGATGGCTTCCACTTGCGCCGAGTAGAAATACATCGGGATGATGCTGATGACCAGAAGCACACCGAGGATTACATACAGAATCGGAATGCGCGCGGGGCTGGGTACCTTGAAGGACAAAGTTCTCCCTTCGCTCAATGTGTACGCGCCGTCGGCGAAGTAGCGGCGAAATTCAAGTCTTCACTGGAATTCTAATAGCGAAAGCGGTTGCCGCACTGAACCCTGGAGTGGGCGGCCATTACCGAAGTACTCCAAAAGGTTCACGTCAAAGGCTGGTTTGGGCAGACCGATTGGGTCAGTAGGATTTCTAGTGTTCGTGGCAGGAAACGCAGAACGGGTTACCAGCGTGTATTACGAGAAGTACAGAGGAGATCGGGTGCGAGTGAGCGGATGTAGGTTGGGATGCTGTGACGTGCTTCGTCTAGATCTTGCGCGATCCGCTCCAGTCCTCTCCTTTGGCCTGCGGCGCCCGGTTCATCGCTTCCACCAGCAGCCGGCGCAGCCGGTAGCGGCTTTCCAGGTCGGTATTCACAATTTCGAATCCCACTTCGTTTACGCGCGCCCGCCGCAGCAATACGTGAGCGCGGATCTTCGACCGCATGCCCGCCGAGATTTCCAGGTCGGCCTCGCTGCCGATGCGCAGATTGTCTTCCTTTGTGCCCATCCCACCGCCCAAACTCAGCTCGCGAATCTGAATCCGCGACTTCCCCCATGAGCTGCCAATGGTCGCCGACACCGTGCGCGAAAGCACCATACGCTCGTACCGGCGCTGCCTCACCCACGGACACGCGGGAGCCGTATCCAGCGGCGCAATCGCCAGTTCCGCCGGTTCCAGGCCGCTGTCGGAAAGAATTTGCGTGCTGTAGCGCGGGTCGGTTTTCGACAGCGCTTGCGCTGCGGCGATCCGTAGTTCCCGGTGATGCAGCCAACCAAAAGTTCTCTTGGCCTCGACGATTTCGCGCAGCGTGGTCACCGCCTCCATATCTTTCAGGCGGCCCAGCGACTCGATGGCTTTGAGCTGTATAAACGGAGACCGTGAAGCGGTATCACCCGGACGCGCCATGGCGATTAGCGGCGGTGTTGCCGACATGTCGCCGCTCATCCCGATTTCATCCACGGCTTCGGGCAGAACTACCGGATCCAGAACCTCCGCCAGTTCGAGCAGGGTGCGGCCACGGTCGGCTGCAGCCCCGTAGGCAATTTCCCGCACCACGATGTCATGATAAAAGCGATTCCACTCGGGCAGACGCATGGGCAGCAGTTCCAACAGTGTGCCTACATCTAGCCGGCTGATGAGTCCCACGACCGCAGAGGCTTGACGGGATTGTCCGGTCCGCAATATCTCTCTCAGTTGCGCCAACGCGGGCGATCCCAGTTCTTTGACCAGTTCGATCATGCGATCGCATTCTTCTCGCCGCATGCAGCGAAAGAAGCGGTCCGCCAGATGTTCTGCCCCAGTCAGGCACGTTCGGCGCAGCACAGCCAACAGATCCTTGGGAATGGGATCGCAATGCAGCGCTTCCTCGATGAACTCCGGCAGGCGATTTTCCACGCCAACCCGCGGCCGCAGATCGCTGGCCAGCACCGGACGGTGCTTGCCAACGGTTTCCATGCCGCTGCAGACCTCGTTGACGGCAGCGTAGTTCTTCGAGGAACTGGCTTCCTGGCTGAGGCGTACAAACGCCGCGCTCAACAAGCTTTGCAGCTCCTGATCTTTCTCCACGCTTAACTGTTCGCTCAGTTTGCGGATGGCCGCGCCCATCGACTCTCCACCCAGCCGCGAATAAAGGTCCGCCAGTTGGCTCAGGCCGATGGCAGTTCGGCGGCGCGGTTCGATCTCCTTTGCGCTCAGGCAACTGTAGTAATTCTTCAGGATTTCTTCTGCCGTCTGCTTGTCTTCGCGGTCGAGCAATATTTCCACGAACTGGCGTAAATTTCGCGGAGGAACACACGGGGCCTCGTGGGAAAGCAACACACTCTTTTTCCCCGACTCGGGCACTTCCGCCCAGAACATGCGATCCAGAATGTCGGCGTGCGACTCCACCAGAATTCCGGCCTTGCTCATCTTGTCTTCCTGCAGCTTCAGAATCTGCCGCAGTGAGTCCATCTGCCGGCTCATGTGCTCCATCATCTGGTGAACGGCGTTCACCTTGACCTCGCCCTTCTGGTAACGCTCCAGGGCGAAGCGGATGGCCATGTGCTCGGCTGCCTTCATGAGCAGCGGCGTATCCTGCTGCTGCTCGCTGGTGGCTTTTGCCGCGAGCGTTCCCAGCAATTGCTGCAAATTCAGTCGCGTGTTCGGATCGGTGTCGCCAATTTCCTTCTGTAGAGTTTTCTCGTCAACGTTGGGGTCGCCTTGCACCTGGCCAAAGCGCGTCAGTAGCCGGATCGCCTGAATCACCTCGGCTTCCTGCAAGGGAACCACTCCACCTGTCCACGCCGGAGCAGTGGCTGCTCCCGCGCCCGCGCCGCTCACCTGTACCGGTGCACTTCCACCGACGGGAATGTTGGGCACGCTTCCGAAAGGAACTACCGTCCCGGCGCCACCCTGAGCGCCACCTGCAGAGTTTGCGCCCTCGGCTGCCGCAATCAACTGCAGGAGTTTCTGAGGATCATTCAACCATTGCTTGAATTCAGGTCCCAGCGTTTGCGCCGCGATCTGGGCCGCGATGCTTACGTCCCCGGTCAGAGGATCGGCTGCCACAAACTTCACTTCATTAATTCGGATGGTGCTGCCGGGTTTGTTCCCGCCCAGCGCTTCCTTGATCTGTTTGGTTACGTCCTGAGCTTTCGATCCGGCCAGGGTGAAGGCGCGCACCAGGCGGGTGAAATCATCGACCGTAACTTCCTTGGAAAAGTGCAGGCTTGCCAGACCAGCCGCGCTGAGGAGCTGCGCAAAGCTGCGCTCGGAATTACCTGTTTCCAGCGGAATCCCATCGAGCAATAACTTGTTGTCGGTAACGCCCAGCAGGAAGCCGCTGTCGCCGGCCTTGGGCAGCCCTTGCTGCAGTTCGTTCCAGGCGATCTCGAACTGAGCCTCGGTGCGCTTGTGATCAAAACCATACATCCGCGCGTACTTGATCAGGATGTTGAGGCTGTGAACGAAAGCGCGGGCTGACGCCGCCCGAATCTCTTGCGATGTGCTCGTGACAGAAATAAAAGAACTCCTTGAAACGGCAGCTCTGAGCCTCAAGGTTAAGGCAAAGGTAAGTCCCCCGCACATTACGGAGGTAATAGCTGAAATGCTTGGCGTGAAGTGCCCTGGCAGTGTCCTGGCGTGGTGGAATTCTTTCGGTTGGTCTTGGCCCTGAGCGCGGAAAAAAAGCAATTCTAAACCACAGGGGACACAGGGTGGCACAGGGTGAACCCCTGAGAGTCAGAACCTAAGAGACGGCTGGTCTCGACACGCTGGCGCTTCCGGCCATCCGCGGGGGAAAAATGATAATCTGCAGTCGTTCGATCCGGAGAAGATGCTTTGCCTCCGCGCACGGTAAAACGCGTAAAGAAGACGAGCGGTCTGCGCCACTGGATGCAGCGCGTGCTGGAGGAGTGCGATCACGTGGCTTCCGACTTCAGCGCCGATCCGGTGCATGATCTGCGTGTGGCCCTGCGCCGCTGCCGCTCCATGGCCGACGGCCTGATGGTCATCGATCCTGACCCCGACTGGAAGAAGATGAAGAAAGCAGGGAAGCGTCTCTTTCAGCGTCTCGGAGACCTGCGCGATATCCAGATCATGATGGAGTGGACCGAAAAGCTCCATCCCGTCCCCGCCGCGATGCAGCAAGCTCCGGAGAATTCCGGTGATCCAAACGCGGGAAACATAAATAAAGACAAAGCCAATTCCTCCGTCGAAAGCGAGCAGGACCATGACACCCGCGATCCCGTGGCCCACGCGCTGCTGGAGATTCTTCACCGCCGCGAAGATGAACAAAAGAACGAGGCCCGCGCCGCCCTCGATGAATTCGACCGCAAGCAATGGCGTCAGTGGAGCAAGTCTCTGCCAGCGCGTGCCGCCTACATCCGGCCGGGAAGCGCCGTATTCAAACACCTCGCCCTCGAACGCTGGACCGCCGCCCGTGAACTGCATACTCGCGCTCTGCGCAACCGGTCTCAGGTGGCATTCCACACCTTGCGCATTGGCATCAAACGCTTTCGCTACATCGTCGAGA
>Ga0209488_10003453_pt1 | contig 12691 bp, 14 predicted proteins | sample Rivendell_Oct201_8_FD_188349 | JGI IMG/M metagenome (GOLD analysis project Ga0209488, IMG submission 188349) | Vadose zone soil microbial communities from the Eel River Critical Zone Observatory, Northern California, USA -... | ecosystem: Environmental > Terrestrial > Soil > Vadose zone >...
CGGCGGCCATGCCCCCGGCTATCTCAATGCACCCACGCTGGGCGGCACCAGCTCCACGCTGGGCAGCAGCTCCACGCTGGGCAGCAGCTCCACGCTGGGCAGCAGCTATGGCGTCGGCGGCGCGACGATCGGCGGCAACGCCATCGGGACCGGCAGCTCCGTGTCGGGTGGAACGGCTGGCAGCACGATGGGACGGCTGTCGACCGGATCTCGCTCTTCATCTGCGGGCGCTGCCGCAAACGGTGTCCCCGCGATGCTCGGCGGGGTCCCAACTGGCTACGGCAGCTCGACCACAGGCGCCGCCGCTTACGGGGGCGGCGGCGCCCCAACCGGCTATGGAAGCCAGACCACAGGCAGCAGCGCTTACGGGATTGGCGGGAGCACGATCGGCGGTGCAACGGCCGGTTCCGGCGCTTCTTTTTCCAACGGCAGCACTGCCGGTCAATGACAAGAGCTTGCGATAGGCGCACACCCGCCGCGCGCGGCGTTTACCCAGTAGGATTCAGCGCTTCGGAGGATTTGCATGATGCGTATTCGCAGCAGGATTTTCCCGGTCGTGCTCGCCCTGGCAGGGCTGGCGGCCCCGGCACTGGCCGACAGCGTCGCGGTCGCGACGGGATCGGAGGGCACGGTCGTCGTCAACGGCAAGCCGTGCCGGGTGGTCACGACCAAGGACGGATCGAACAGCACGACCGTGACCACCGGCTCCGGCGGGCTCAGCGGCAGCACGACAGTGTCGCCCGGCGGCGGCTCGTCGGTCACGATATCGCCGGGCAACAACAGCTCTTCTGTTGCCGTCGGCAGCAGCTCCAGCAGCGGCGGGTCATCGGCCGCGGCCGGATCGGATTGTGTGATCTACCGCCCCCAAAAGAAATAACGAAACCTCGCCGATCGGTAATCGGCGAGGCTCCATCGTGCGACCCAGCAGGCGCGTCTCTCAGACGCGCCTGCTGTCGTTTGGGGGCTATTGACCAAGGTTGACCGAGCTGCCGGTCGTCGATTTAACCGGCGGACCTCCGGGCTCGTGCGCCATCGACTTGGTGCGGCTCGTCAGCTCGCCCTGTCGATCATGGGTGACAGTATGCGACTTGCTCCAGACGCCGCCCGGCTGATGCGCCTGATCCATCGACTGCCCGTTCAGGTTGCGGTTGCCGTGGACGCCGCTGTGGCTCATCACATGGCCATTGACGGCCGCCGCGCTGCCGCCGGTGGCGAGGCTCGATGACGAATCAGTCGCTGTCGTCGACTGGGCGCCGAGGCCGAGCGAGGAGGCCGAGGTACCGCCGGCCGCCGCGCTGCCGCCCGTCCCGGCAACCCCGCTGGAGCCGCTCGCCCCGACCGAACCCGCGCCGGTGCCGACCGTCGAAACCGACTGAGCAAATCCTGCCGTGGCGCTACCGGCCAGCAAAGCTGCCGCGGCAACAGCCATCGCAAATCGACTGATCATATCCTGCTCCTGATCAAATAAATCCGATGCAAGGAGAACGGCAATCGTCTCTCCGATTCCTCCGCTTGCAATCGCGGCGCGTCCAACTCTGCGGCACATCGCATAAGGGGAGAGAGTGGAGAAACCAATGTTCCACCGACTGTTTAGATCGATGACGTCGCGGTCCCTCCAATCAACCGGCCATTGGACGAACCGGAGTACCTTGGGGATTTCGGAGTCGATCGCGGTCTTTCTTTGGCGACGCCTAAGATCAGAATCAACGCAGGAGAAGACGGTATGTGGAACAAGATCAGGATCACGGCGATGGTGGCGACGCTGCTTACCGGCACCGCCGCGATTGCCTATTCGCAGTCGAGTTCGACGATCGGCGCGGGCGGCAGCACCGCCGGCGGCGGCTCGACCAGCACAACGCTCGGCACGGGCGGTAGCGCGGCGGGCGGCGGGACCGGCACCGGCTCGGCCAGCACTCTCGGCCTCGGCGGCGCGACGGCCGGCGGCGGTAGCACCAGCACCAGTCTGGGCACCGGCGGCAGCGCGGCGGGCGGCGGGACCGGCAGCGGTTCGGCCAGCACACTCGGCCTCGGCGGCGCCACGGCCGGCGGCGGCAGCACCAGCACCAGCCTCGGCACCGGCGGCAGCGCAGCCGGGACCGGCGGCAAAAGCGGCACAGGCTCTGCCAGCACCCTTGGCACCGGCGGCAGCACAGCCGGCAGCGGGACGCGCTCCGGCACGAGCAGTGTCCTAGGGACCGGCGGCAGCTCCGCCGGAAGCGGTACCCGCTCCGGCACGAGCAGCACGCTCGGTACCGGGGGATCTACCGCCGGCAGCGAGCGCGAGCGCTCCGGGTCGTCGATGGGGTCCGAGGAGCGGAATGAACACCGCTTCAGGCATGGCCGGCACCGTGGAGAGACCATGGGGAACAGAAACGCCCCAGGCCTCCGGTAACCTGACCGCTTGACGAAGGCCGGGCGTTCCCAGAGAGCGCCCGGCCTTTCGTTTGACCTGATTCTAAAGCGGCGGTCTCAGCGGCACCTCGATCGGGGCGCAGTTGCGCCGTCCCGCCATCAGGCAATCCTCGATTCGCGTGGTCCGGCCGATTTCGCGCATCAGCACGACGCCGGCGATCGCCAGAACGAGGATAATGATAAAGCCCATCAGGGCCGCCGTGCGGCGCTCGGCGTCTTCTTCGTTCTCACGGCTGCGGCGCGACATCCGGGCAGCCCCGCGACGGTGCGAGTGCGGTGTTCAGATTAGCTGCCCGGGCCTGCCGCGTCACGCCGTTTAGGCTGGGCGTTCACGGCAGGACACGGCTACGGCCGTCCCGCGACCGAGCCGACGACGGGCGTCCAGGACGGCGGATCACTCGCCGGAAAACTTTCCTCGGAGGCCTCCAGCACCGCATCCCGCCGCCGCGCACGATGGCGCCGCCGCGGTATTGCTTGTTCCGCGCTGCCGCCGATCCCGAGCTTTTCGTAAACGCCGCAATGGCCGGTGATCGCGCGTGCCAGCAGCACGGCCCCACCGATCGCCGCGGCGATCCGCCCGGCGGTGGGCCGCGACAGCGCGCGCCCGATCAACACCGCCCCGGCAACGAACGAGCCGATGCGTTCGCCATTGCCGACATTGATCTCCGCCTGGCCGCTGGTTGCGTTGGCCGCCATCGCTCTCTCCGCGCTTAATCTGCCAGAGATCCAACATTGCCGGGTAAGGGCGGTTCCGCGCCGCGCAACCGAGCGCCCGGATAACTGCCGAACCGTTGCCATAGTTTGCGGCATAATGCCGGCCACGCGGCGGGGGAATGCCGCGCGGGAGGGGAATGGCAATGCGACCGGTGAGCCGCGGCGGCGGCAGCCAGCCGGACGGCCGATGAGCGATCGGCCGCTGCGTGTCGATCCGGCGGAGCGGATCGGCGCGGCAATTCCGCGACCGCGCCGCCGCCGACGGTCGCCGCGGCAAATCCACCGGCCGCGCGGTGCCCGCCGAACCCGGCGCCTGTTCCGCGGCCTGGTCAAATTCGTCGTCCTTCTTGTGCTATGGGCCGCGATCCTGGGCGGCAGCGCGGTGGGCTATTTCGCCCTGACGCTGCCCGACACCAGCCAGCTCGGGGTCTCACAGCGCCGCCCGGCCATCACGATACTGGCCGAGGACGGCAGCGCATTGGCCAATCTCGGCGATCTGTTCGGCGAGCCGGTGACCCTCAAGGAGATGTCGCCATTTCTGCCGCGGGCGGTGATTGCGACCGAGGACCGTCGTTTTTACAGCCATTTCGGGATCGACCCGATCGGCATGATGCGGGCCGCGGTCGTTGACCTGCGCGCCCGGCATGTCGTCCAGGGCGGCAGCACGATCACCCAGCAACTCGCCAAGATCCTGTTCCTGACGCCGGAACGCAGCCTGTCCCGCAAGATCCGCGAAACGCTGCTGGCCGTGTGGCTCGAACGCCGCTTTGCTAAGGACCAGATCCTCGAGATCTATCTCAATCGCGTCTATCTCGGCGCCGGCACCTACGGCGTCGATGCGGCAGCGCACCGTTACTTCGGCAAATCCGCGGCAAAGCTCACCCTGTTCGAAAGCGCCGTCATAGCCGGCCTGTTGAAAGCACCGACCCGCTTCAGCCCGGCTAATGGCCCCAACAGGGCGGTGGCGCGCGCCGCCCAGGTGCTCGACAATATGGTCGAGGCCGGGTTCATCGGCACGGCCGACGCGACCGCCGCCGAGAAACAGGGCAGCGCCCTCACCGTGGCCGGCCGGCCGGGCTCACGGTATTTCGCCGATTGGGTCGCCGACCAGATCCGCGAATTCGCCGGTGCCGGCGATCGCGACGTGACGATCCGCACCACGCTCGATCCGCGGCTGCAAGCGGCGGCCGAGGCGGCGGTCGCCGACGTGCTCGCCCGTTCCGGAGCAAAGAATGCGGTCAGCCAGGGCGCACTGGTGGCGCTGTCGCCCGATGGCGCGGTGCGCGCCATGGTGGGTGGCCGGGATTACGGCCAGAGCCAGTTCAACCGCGCCACTCAGGCGCAGCGACAGCCCGGCTCGGCGTTCAAGCCGTTCGTGTACCTGGCCGGGCTCGAAGCCGGGCTGCGGCCCACCGACCATTTTATCGACGCGCCGATCCGGGTCGGCGACTGGCAGCCGCACAACTACACGAACCGCTACCAGGGCGACATGACGATGGCCGAGGGTTTGGCGCAATCGATCAACACGATCGCGGTTCAGGTCGCCGAACGCGCCGGCATCGCACGGGTGATCGCGACCGCAAACCGGCTCGGCATCACCTCCGACCTCGCCAAGGACGCCAGCATCGCGCTCGGCACTAATGAGGTGAATCTGCTGGAGCTGGTGTCCGCCTATACCCCCTTCGCCAATGGCGGGATCGGGGTGCTCGCCTATGGCATCAGCGAGATCCGCGACAGCGAGGGCCGGACCGTCTATCGCCGCGCCGGCTCGGGGCCCGGCCCGGTGGTCGCGCCGGAGCTGGTCGGCATGATGGGCGAGATGCTGGCCGGCGTCGTTGGCCACGGCACCGGCAAGGCGGCGGCCTTGCCACGCCCTGTTGCCGGCAAGACGGGGACGACCCAGGAATACCGCGACGCCTGGTTCATTGGCTATACCACCGAGCTGGTCGCCGGCGTGTGGCTCGGCAACGACGACAATTCGCCGACGGACCGCGTGACCGGCGGCTCATTGCCCGCCCTCGTCTGGCGTAATTTCATGCTCGCGGCGACCAACGGCACGCCAGTCAAACCATTGCCGAGCGTGCCGTCAGCCGAGGAATCCCCGCTCGACAAGCTGTTCGGCTGGCTCGCCTCACCAACGACATCCCCGGGCGCGCTGCCGGTCGAGAGCTGGCGCTACCCCTCGGACTCGAAGAATTGAACGCCTCCGCTCGTCTCGCTGATTTACAGCGGCTGGGCACGTCTCTCACTTAACAGCCGCCGAATCGGGGCCCCGCCACCTATATTTCGCGCACGATGAGCGCTTATCCCGCCGAGCTGGAGGAGCATGTCCGCCTGGCGGACGGCCTTGAGGTTTTCCTGAGGCCGATCCGCCCGGAGGACGGCGAATTGCTGCGCGACCTTGTGGCCAACATGTCGCCGGAGGATCGCCGCCTGCGCTTCTTCATCCCGCTGCGCCAATTGTCTCCCGAGCTGGTTTGGAGGCTCAGCCATGTCGACTACCAGCACGACATCGCGCTGCTCGCGCTGGCCGCCGCCAGCGGCAGCATTCTCGGCGTTGTTCGTCTCGCTGGTGACGATCACGGCGCGGAGTTCGCCATCGCGCTGCGCAGCGACGTGAAGGGTCACGGGCTCGGCTGGCTATTGATGCACCGCATGCTCGACCTCGCAGCACAGCGCGGCTTCGCCGAAGTGCACGGCGCGGTGCTGCGCGAAAATACGCGCATGGTGAAAATGTGCCGCGAGATGGGGTTTGCGATCGACGCCGAGCCGAACGATCCGACCGCAGTGGTCGCGCGCCGCGTCGTCACGCCACCAGCGGACCCGTCCCCCTCCCCGTCTGCGGGGAAAGGGATGGGTTGAGGCGCCGACGCCTTTAGCGCAGCGGCGAGAACTCCGCCGGCACGACGAACATATTCTCCTGCTTGACGAACTGGCCGCGAGTTGCGGGGGGCCAAGCGCCGGCGACGCGCGCCTGATCGCGAATCGCGAATCGCTCGGCGGCGTCCTTGTAGGCCCACACATGGATCCACTGGTTGAGCCCGCCGAGCTCGGTGTGGCCGCAGAAAGCGAGCGGCGACAATTTGGTGCGCCCCTCGATCCGCTCGGCCCATTTCTCGATCACCGTCGGGGCCGCGCCCGGCAGCATCGTATAGGTGCGGATCTCGTAGAGATTGCCGAGCCGGCGCTCCTCGAGCTTCGGCGAAAACGGCGCCGGGATGATGATCTTGCTCTCCATCTCCTCGAGGAATTCCTGGATCTTCGGCGGCCAGCCCGGCAGCTTCATCGCTTCGCCGCGCAACCGGGTGCGCTCGCCGAGATTCTCGTACGGCCAGCAATGGATGATCCGGTTCAGCGGACCGACCTCGGTGTGAAAGAAGGCGCCGAGCGGGGAAACCTTGACGCGGTCGCGCAATGCCTCGCCGAACCGCTTCTCGACTTCCGGGGTCGAGCCGGGCTTCAGCCGGTAGGTGCGCATCTCAATGATCATGACGTTCCCTCCAAGTGCCGGTAAGGAGTTCATACTAGCCAAAGACACCCCGCCCCGCACAGCCCACTCACGGCAGGCTTGCCAACCGCTCGGTCAGCAGCGCGTAAAACCCGTCGGCGTCGATCTTCGTCATGATCCGCGCGTTCGGTGGCCGGCCACTGACGGCGCGCCAGTCGACCACGGTCATGCCGAGGGTCAGCGGGCTTTGCGTCTCGACCGCGACATTGGCTTCGACGCCCTCGAACAGCTCGGGGGCGAGCAGATAGGCGATGACGCAGGGATCGTGCAGCGCATAGGTAGGCCGCTTCACCTGGCCCCGCCTTGTCGGCTGCGGCGGACTCATCAGCACGGAAGCGGCCTCGCCGCAGCGATTGCCGAGCGCCCGCACCCGGCCGATCCGCTCCGGCGTGCTCAGCACCTGATGTGTCAGGTCGAGCGGGATCATCGTGATCGGCGCGCCGCTGTCGAACACCAGCGCCGCGGCGAAAGGATCGGCGTGCATGTTGAACTCGGCGGCCGGCGTCGTATTGCCGAGCGCATGGGAGGCGCCGCCCATCACCACCAGCTCGGCCATTTGTCCGGCGATCTCGGGCGCCTTGACGAGCGCCGTCGCGATGTTCGTCAGCGGCCCCAAGGCGCATACCGTGATACTCCGCGGCGGCGCCCCGCGCAGCGTCTCGATCAGGAAATCGACGCCATGTTTCCGCCGCAACGCGGCTCGCGGCGGTGGCAATTCCAGCTGCCCCAATCCCCCGTCGCCATGCGCGTGCTCGGCGGTGGTGTTCCCGGGACTCATGAACCGGGGGCAACCCGCATGGACCGGGATTTCGGACCGTCCCGCCAGCTCCAGGATGGCGCGTGCATTGCGCTCGGTGAGCTGCAGCGGCAGGTTGCCGGCGACCGCGACGAGGCTCAGCACTTCGAGTTCCGGCGCCCCCAAGGCCAACAGGATCGCCACCGCATCGTCGGTGCCAGGGTCGGTGTCGATGATGATCGGGCGCGGCATTGCTTCGTGGCTATCAACCTGCTGCCATATTTGCGCACGCTAGCAAAACCGCGCCGCCGCGCCCAGTTAGGCTTGACGGCGGCCAGGAACTAAACTAGAACAGCGCAACTGTTTTGGGTTTGTTCCCGGTTTACTGCCGGGCAGGAGACATTGATGCTGACCAGAAAGCAGCACGAGCTGTTGATGTTCATCAATCAGAGGCTGGCTGGAACCGGCGTCGCGCCGTCCTTCGACGAGATGAAGGACGCGCTGAGGCTGCGCTCGAAATCTGGCATCCATCGCCTGATCAGCGGGCTCGAGGAGCGCGGCTTCATCCGCAGATTGCCGCACCGCGCCCGCGCGTTGGAGGTCATAAAGCTGCCGGGCGAAAGCGCCGCGCCGTCGACCGGCGAGCGCAGCCGGTTTTCGCCGACCGTCATTCGTGGCGATTTCGCCGCCGCCCTTCCGGGCGCGCCGGTCGCTGCCGATACGGCTGCGGCCGACCTGCCGCTCTATGGCCGCATCGCCGCCGGCACGCCGATCGAGGCGTTGCGCGATCAGAACACGACCGTCGCGGTCCCCGGCAGCCTGCTCGGGCGCGGCCGCGAGCATTACGCGCTCGAGGTCGCCGGCGACAGCATGGTCGATGCCGGCATCTACGATGGTGACACGGTCATCATCGAACGCGCCGATACCGCCGATAACGGCGCCATTGTCGTCGCCCTGGTCGACAATGAGGAAGTGACCTTGAAACGGCTGCGCCGGCGCGGCGCCTCGATCGCCCTCGAGCCCGCCAACCAGGCCTATGAGACGCGCATCTTCGGGCCCGACCGCGTCAAGGTGCAGGGCCGGCTGGTCGGCCTTCTGCGGCGCTATCAATAAAGAGCGACCCGAGATTCCGTTTCTGCCGCGTCGATTAGTGTTTAGCACGGCGAGCAAAGGCTAATCGTGCTCTAACGCTCAGCGGGTAATTCCGACAAATGCGAGCTGATTAGGCGAGTCGATCCGGGAACGGAGCGGCGTTTTTGCCTAAAATTCGAGCGCCCCTTTACCGATTATTTGTGGAATCGGCGGGATACTCAACCAAGCGACTAATCTGACGCTGTCACGGCCGTACGAGTGTTTTATGCACGCGATGCCGGTTCTCTCGCCTCGCCGTTTGGCGGTGAGGCGGGTGTTACCGGAAATCGCGATCCGCAAGGGGCCGCGCAACATTGTCGCTCATGACTGCCATGCGCTTGAACCCGCACCGGCGGTCATCAACTAACCGCCATCGCGTGGCCCGCATCGATCGAGCCAGACGGGAGTTTTTGAATGAACATCGGCAAAATCTCGGCGAGACGGATGCTGACGCTGGCCAGTGCGGCGCTTTGTCTTGGCCTGATCGCGGTAGCCCCGCAGGCCCGCGCGGCTGGCGGCGACACCGTGCGCGGCTTCTACGACACGCTGCTCGCCAATATGCGCAGCGGCCCGTCGCTTGGCGCCCATGGCCGCTATGCCCGGATCGAGCCGGTGATCCGCCGCGCCTTCGACATACCCTTCATGACCCGGCTCGCGGTCGGTCCGGAATGGGCCAACCTCAGCGAAGCGCAACGCCAGCAGGTCTCGCAGGCTTTCGAGCGTTACGTCGCGGCGGTTTATGCCGAGCGCTTCGACAGCTATTCCGGCGAGAAATTGCAGGTGACCGGCGAGCAGGCTTCGGCCGGCGGCACCATCATCACGAGCCAGATCGTCAAATCGAGCGGCGAGCCGGTGAACATCAACTATCTGATGCGCCAGAATGGCGGTGGATGGCAGATCGCCGACGTCTATCTGAACGGCACGATCAGCGAATTGGCTACGCGCCGCTCGGAATTCGCCTCGATCCTGCGCACCCGCGGCATCGACGGGCTGATCGCGATGCTGAACACCAAGGCCAATACCCTCTCCGCTCGCGCATCCTAAAGCCGGCGTCCGTTCAGCCTCGATCACTTGAAATGCGGCATGGCCGGGCTTGACCCGGCCATGGCGGTTGAAGCGATGGACGCGAGCCCTCTATCCTGTCCCGTCTAGCCGTAAGAATGCACGGGAGTAAAGAGCATGATCCACGTCATCGCCATCATCACCGCCAAGCCCGGCAAGCGCGAAGAGGTGCTGGCGGCTTTCCGCGCCAACATGCCCGCGGTGCACGCCGAGCAGGGCTGCATCGAATACGGGCCCGCGGCCGACGCCGAAGGCGGCCCCGGCGCCAAATACGGCCCGGATACGTTTGTCGTAATCGAGAAATGGGAGAGCCTCGACCATCTGAAGGCGCATGCCGCCTCGCCGCACATGGCGGCCTACGGCGCCAAGACGCGCGACCTGCTGGCCAACCGCGAGATCCACGTCCTCTCGCCCGCCGCGTAGGATTCGTTTATCACCGGATGTGCAGCACGGCTTTGCCGGTGAATTCGCGATCGATCAGGCGGCGGGCGATCGTGCCGATTTCGCTCCACGGCGCCTCGACCGCGATCTGCGGCCGCAATTTCTTCGCCTCGATCAACTCGGCCAGCAATCGTAGTCCGATGCCGGCGCGCTCGACGCTCATCAGCTCGTGGAACAGGGTGAGCCCGTAGAGCTTCACCCCGCCGGTGCCGAAGAACCCACGGCTCTCAAAAGTCGTGCTGCTCGCCTCCGACACGCCGAAAGTCACGCAGGTGCCGTTCTGCTGCAGCATGCCGAGCGCCGCGCTCAATGCCGAGCCGCCGAGCGAGTCGAGGATCAGCCAGAACGGGCCGTACGGCTTCGCAGCGCCAAGATCGCTCCCGAGCACGACCCGGTCGCCGCACCACTCCGCGACCGCGGCGCGGTGTTCCTCGCGCCGCACATGGCCCCACACCAACGCGCCGGCTGCCGCCGCAAGCTGGCAGGCGAGATGCCCGACCCCGCCCGAGGCGCCGTCGACCAGCACCTTGCGGCCAAGCAGAAGCCCGCCTTGACGCAGAGCATGCAACGCCGTCAATCCAGCGACCGGCAGGGTCGCGGCCGCGGCGTCGCTGACCGCATCCGGCAGTGCCGCGACCGCGTGGCTGCGGCAATTGACCCGCTCGGCCCAGGCGCCCGAGGGCAGGAGCCCGACGACCCGCGTGCCGGGCTTTGGCCCGCTTCCGTCGGCCGCCGCTGTCTCCACGGTACCCGCGAAATCCCAGCCCGGCCGCCAGCCCGGCTCGGCCACCTGCAAGGCCCGGCGGGTCTCGCCGCGGTTCAGCGAGATCGCGGTGACCCTCACCCCGACTTCGTCACGATCGGGGTCGCGCAACTCGACCGGCTTCACCGCCAGCTTTCCCGGCGCTGCCGGATCGACAACGACCGCACGGATGGTCTGGGGCATGCGCGTTCTCCTCGGATCAGCCGCGATCCGGCAACACCGGCTCGCGCGTCACGACGACCTCGCCCGTTGCGGTCAGCCGCACGAGGTTGACGGTGTGCACATATTCCGGGGAGCCCGAGTAATAGGCCGGCACCGCACCGCTTCCGACCTGCGCGGCCCGGTCCCAATGACCGAGCGCGAGGTAATCGGCGCCGGTCGCGGCGATCATCGCGTCGCTGATCAGCCAGGATGGGCGCAGCGGGTTGGCCCAGGTCTCGGGCGGCTCGTAATGGCCGTGCCCCATCGCGATGTGCCACCGCGTCGCCCGCGCCGGCGGGTCGCGCAACGGCACCATGTCATGATAGTCGCGATGCGCGTTGCCCCAGATCTCCAGCTCGTGTTCCGGAAACGGCACCGCCCGATCATGCGTCATGCCGAGGACGCGGAGGTTCGGGATCGCGGCGAAGCCACCACGGACATACACGGAATCCGAATTTACCGGATCGTGGTTGCCCGGAAGAATCACGACCGGCAGCCCGGCATCGGCCAGCACCTCGCCGGCGCGGTCGATCGTCGCCGCGGTGACCATGTGGTTGTCGAAGGTGTCGCCGGCGAGCAGCACGATATCGGCGCCCAGCTCGCGCGCGGTCGTCAGCACGGCGCGCAGCCCAGCCGTGCCATCACCGCCGTGTTGCGCGGCGATCCGGTCATCATCGACATGCAGATCCGAGCTGTGGACGAGGATCAAGTCTCGCCCGTTTTCTTTTTCAAATTGCGTCACTCAGTTCCTCTCGAAATCGATGCGCTCGGTGACCGGCAGGCCGTAGAGATAGCGGCGCAGGCAGTCGAGGCCGAGTTCGACGGCACCGAGCCTGACCCATTCGCGGCCGCCGAGAATGCGCGACCGGCGCGAGGCGACATCGCTTTCGGTCGCGATCGCCAGACAGATCGAGCCGCCGAAATCGATCCGGTCGGGGCCTTCGTCGAGATCGATCAGCACCGCCAGCGCATGGCTCGCGCCGCTCTGCCGGCGCGCCGCGCTGGCCACCGCCTCCGCGGCTTCGCGGGTGATCTCGTTCGGCGCGGTCAGGGCGAGCGCGTCCCACAATTCGCCGATGTCGCGGGCGACGAGGCCGCGGCGGAACATGCCCTCGGCGCCGGGCAATGGCGCGATCCGCGCGGCGATCTGGCCGCTGGTGAAGGTCTCGACGACCGTCAGTGAACCTTGCTCCTTGGTCAGCGCCTTCAGGATCACGCCTTCGAGCGTATCGTCATCTTCGGCGAGGATGAAATTGCCGAGCCGCTTGCGCACCTCCGCAACGACCGGCGCGAGCTTCGCCTCGATATCCGCCTCGTCGGCGCCGCGCACCGTCACCTTGGTCTCGATCTGCGGGTAATGGGCGCGAAAGCCGAGCTTGGCGCTGCCGTCCGGCACTAGCGCTTCGACCCCCTGCAATAGCGCGTCGACATGCGACTCGCCGAGCCCATAAGAATGGAACCGCTTCAGCCGGATCGCGGTCTGCGTGCCGCTGCGCGCCAACAGCCGCGGGACGATCTGCTCCTCAAGCATGCGGCGCAGCTCACGCGGCACGCCGGGGGTGAAGAAGAACCGCGCCTTGCCGATATCCATCGCAAAGCCGCAGGCGGTGCCGATCGGGTTATCGAGGATCTCGGCGGTCTGCGGCAGCATCGCCTGCTTCCGGTTGTTCGGCGACATGACGCGGCTGCGGCGCTGGAAGAAAGCCTCCATCGTCGTCAGCCA
>Ga0209488_10003454_pt1 | contig 12688 bp, 23 predicted proteins | sample Rivendell_Oct201_8_FD_188349 | JGI IMG/M metagenome (GOLD analysis project Ga0209488, IMG submission 188349) | Vadose zone soil microbial communities from the Eel River Critical Zone Observatory, Northern California, USA -... | ecosystem: Environmental > Terrestrial > Soil > Vadose zone >...
AAAATAGAGGGTTTTTTTGTGCTTCACTCCTCCTGAAAATGCATTTGGGAATCAACTTTTTTCGGATTCTAGGTTCCTCGTCAACTTTTCGACTTTTTCCCTCGTACGAGTCCAAAAAAGTAAGTGGCAGGTTTCCTGATGAGCTCATAGTTCATTTTTCGTGCTCTCAGGCTCCTCGTTCACCCTCTGCTCAGAAAAACCAAGCAGGGATGTTCTTCGCAGACGAGGCCGATCCGAGTCCCCCGTTCTTCGAGTTGTCCGAGTCGACTGTGAAACCACTGTACAGGTTCGACCTGCGAATCTCATGCAAAAGGGGATGAACATTCATCGGACGTCATTGATGACCATCCACCATTTCGTGCCTTCGCATCATAATTGCCGAATCAATAATTCAAATATCTCCGAGGAAACTGGCTGGTGGCTTCAAGTTGTGCCTGAAGGGAAAATGGTGATGAAAATATACCCCGCATTGCTGCAATGTTTTGTGAAGCGGGGCTGCCAGCCAGACATAATCCGTCTGTATCTGCATCATGGAGCAGTCACTGTGTCCGAGCCCAGGCGGGCCTTGTCTGTGTGTCCGCCACGCCTCCATGATTTCCTATTATGTAACGAAAGGTGTCCTATTGGTCTCTAATGCAGCTTCATAACACATCCAATCTATCAATTCGTTCGACCCCGTTTTCCGGGAGTGTATAATATAACATGTATATTACGGAGAGCTCTATGGGTAGCGTATTCGAAGCGGTCTATTGCACATAATGAATGGACAGGACGGCTGTCCGAAGAATAAAGGACGAGCAGGCTGATACGCAGTCATCAAGTATCAAGTCTGCCGCGAGGCCAAGGAGCGCCGATCGTAATGACCAGCGTCCAGAGCGCAAGAAAAGGGAGCACGTATTTACCATCGGTTGCCTCCCTTGCTGCCATAGCCGTTGTCACGGCCACCATACCCATAGTCCGAGTTGCCGTAACCCCCGCCTCCACCACGACGGTTGCCCCCGCCACCATAACGGCCTGTTAGAAAATCAAGTCAATGCTCTACAGTGCTAGAATTGTTACTCACTACGACCGCCGCCGCTACCACCAAACATAGCCATCTCCTCAAGCGCTGGGGGAACGTCGGCCTTAGCCTCCTTGAGAATTGCGATGAGGTCACGAGCCGACTTGGCGTTTTCTGTGGTGAAGTAAGTATAGGACGTCCCTTTCATACCGGCACGCTGAGCGACAAATGTGTTAAAAAAAAACCATGAAAATAGGGAAAAGGAAGAGCGCTTACTCCAGTGCGACCAATGCGATGGATATAATCCTCGCAGTTGTTGGGGAAGTCATAATTCTGCAACAATGTCAGGAAAAGAAGGGAATGCCAGTGGGAAAAGCCGTACGATAACAAAGCCTACGTCCTTGACATCTGAAGATTGCAGGTAGAGGAGCAGATATTGTAGAAGCGCAAAACCAATCCAATCAAGAATGAACACATGGAGAGACAGACGCAGCCCGTTAATAACCAATACGGTGGAGAAGGACAAGTACTGCGACACCGCCGAAGACAGAGATCACAAACAACAAGGGTTCTGTGTCCGAGGGTACATGCAACGGGCTAAGGGCCACGCCACAACGCATCCAAGCTACAGACAGGCAAGAGTCCTGTATACGCAGTCATCGAGTCGGTAGAGGGGTAGAACAAGGTTCAAAAATCAGCCGCTTTAGTCCACAACCGCTATACCCCAACGAACACAGTTCATGGAGCCCGGAAACCATTGTCGGTGTCTAGGACGCCTACTGATGGGTCCAGCGGGATTACGGGTACCTAGGCAAAAAACTGAACCCCCCACTTGTCGATGCGCGCGAAATCTTCCTTGGCCTGTCATGTACTGGAGACGCACCCAAGAACCTGGTAGATGAATTGTGTCAAGAGAACACACGGTAGAGCCGTGCCACCACAGGCGTGTCATGCGGTGTCAGCGGATCCCATCATCATACCAGCGAACAAGTACAACAACGTAGCACTGCAGCCAGCTGGACCGCTTGCTAATCGTTTGTTACCCGTTGTGTCTCGACGTAACGTCGAAGCACTTGCAACAGTCAGGAAACACATACCGAGACCACGAGACGCAACATCTGTTGCAATAAGGATCGGAGAATGACCAGCTTTAAATTCACCGAGTACCCAGTCACGTTCACGTCTACGAACATTGTTAGCCAACATGAATACTTCGGAACGTCAACGTAGGGAACTTACTGCTCCTTGTCACCGTGAATGGCAAGTGCTGGCCAGCCGTCTTGACGGAGGTATTTTGTGATATCATCTGCGACACGCTTAGTCCCCACAAAGATGAGAACCTTAGCGTTTTGAGCGCTGATGATATCAAGGTGCTTGATCAACTTGGTACGTTTCTCAAAGTCGCTACAGACTTCAACAAGCTGGGTAATATTATGATTTGCCGTAAGTTCCATCGAACCGATATTGACTTGAATGAAGTCCTTCAAGAAATCCTTTAAGGGAGATGTCAATTCGAGGGAAGGGGATGGATGATACTGGAAAAGAACATACAGTAGCAAGGCGTTGCACGTCTTTTGGCCATGTTGCGGAAAACATGAGCGTTTGGCGATCGGGCCGGATTTGACCGATAATTTTACGGATCTGGGGTTCAAAACCCATGTCAAGCATGCGGTCTGCCTCGTCCAAAACGAGGTAAGTGACGCGGCGAAGGTTCGTCTTTTGAGATTCCAACATGTCTATGAGACGACCCGGCGTAGCAATCACAACCTCGACACCGCGCTGGAGATCGCGGATTTGCGGCCCCTTTGGCGCACCACCATAGATGGCAGTATTGCGAATACGCGAGTTTGAACTACAAGAGTGAGGGAAGAGTGATACATGGTGGAAAACTTTGACATACCCAAATTTTGTGCATTCCTGCTGAATTTGAACGGCAAGCTCACGTGTGGGGGCCAAAACGAGAGCGATGGGGCCATCACCGGGCGACAATAAAGGTTGCCTGAGACAGGGACAAAAAGAGTGAGTATCAGCCCACATCCAACCAGAAAAACTTACGCATTGATATGGAGCATGGCAGGGAGTGCAAAGGAGATGGTTTTCCCGCTACCAGTCTGAGCAATCGCCACAACATCTCTTCCGGAGAGTGCCATGGGCCAAGCCTGGCACTGAATGGGTGTGGGCTCTGAAAAGCCCTGAGCACGAATAGAAATCATGAGATATTCAGGGAAGCCAGCTTCATCGAATGAGGTGACAGGGCGAGGCACGTCTTGCCCTTGCACCTAAGCGGGTTTGTTAAGTCAGCGGGTCCCAACGCGATGCAACAGATCAGACCTTGATCTCCTTGGCTCTACGGAACTCCTCTATTTCGCGGTCGGAACGAGAACCGACACGTTTATCTTCGACATAGAAATTTTTTTCGAAAAGAATTTGCTTATGCTGACTCCAGTCGATGGAGCGGAGGCCGCCACCAAGGCCGTCACCCATGCGGTCATTGCCCCAGCTTCCGCCATGTCCACTGCCGTAGCCGCCGCCATAGCTACCATTTTGGCTGCTATAACCGTTACTGTTGCCGTAAGACTGTGGGAGGGAGAAGGGGTGAACAAGAGTTAGGCGGAGCAATGGGGACTATGCGACATACTCTCACCATTATGTAGAAGCTTCTAGAAAGACTAGTCGAGCGAGGAATTTGAGGTTCGAAGGAAAAGCAGATGAATCGCGGAAGGACGGTGGGCAGGTCGGGGACGTGATGAGTGAGGAGAGAAGAGTCAAACACGTTTTGTGGCTGCCCAAACGGCGGACTAAAGAAACCGTTCCCACGCCTGTGCTTACAAATACTTTCCCGCTCGTTTCCGAGGACCGGTATCGGTATCGTATTAATTAATCAGAAAGGGAAGGGAGACATTCCAAGCTAGCTAGAAAATAATTAAGGTGCAGTACAGTACGACAACCGATAAAAATGGTAGCAAGTGTATATAGATGGACTCGAATCCGATATCAATGTCAGAGCCAAATACATGCCAAGAGTAGAGGGGCAGGCAAGAAAGCGAATGATTTACATAACAATGCAAGGACCTTTACCGCGACTACGGTCTCGTTGAGCTTTTCTTCTTTTCCTATTGCGACGTTCCTCAGTGGGATAATACTGGCGCATTTGTCGCACAAGATCTTCGAATGCTATATCCACGTCCCAATCCCGCTTCGCCGAGGTCTCGTACACTGGAATCTTCCAGCGTGCCGAAAGCTCTTCAATGTGGGATGGCGACACCTCGCGCTCGTTGGTGAGATCTAATTTCGTGCCGACTAGCACCATCGGAACATGCTGTATCAAGGGTTGATACTCGTCAATCGGATAAGTTCTAAGAAGTAGGGGAAGCACAGTCAACTCACACTATTTTCTCCTTTGATGCGAAGAATCTGTTGCCTAAGGCTTGTCACCTCTCGCAGGCTAGCTTCGAGAGTGAGGCTAAACACAAATATGAGAGTGGCATCGGGAGGAATCTAGGGAACAGCCGATATGATGGTACCTGAAAACGAGGATAAAGCCTCGACCAGCTGTAATATATAGCTCATTGAGAGCTGTGAATTGCTCGGCTCCGGCCGTGTCGAGGACCTCGAGCTATATTCGGGAAGTCAGCGTCAGAATGAGGGAGCGATCAGCGGCCGAACGGGGAAGTATTAGCGTCACCCGCAGAGAGTGGCTACCACCGGAAGTGAGATGGAACCTACCCATGTTGATTCTCCATCGACCATGACGGTCTTCCTGTACTCCTCTGACCATGCGAGGACATATATTAGGGTGAACACGTGTTAAGAGAACGAAGGACACACCTTGGATAGTAGGGTCATAGTTTTCAAGGAACTCGTTCCGCATGAAACGGACAGTGAGAGCGGACTTGCCAACACCTCCGGCTTTGTCGCTGATTCAGTTCCTGGTTGAAGCGAAACGAGGACGGGGACGACTAACCACCGAGGACAACCGCGTTGAATTCACGCATGCCGGGATACAAGACGGATGAAGGAGAAATAAGAGCGCGTCATACGGTAACCAGACCGAAACGAGGGGGTTGGGGAGGAAAGAGCAAGGTGGAATACGGTTTGTGATCTCTGGCACTTAACCCGCGCGCCTCCCACCTGAACGCTATCTCGCTCGTTAAATTAAAATATTATTCGTGCATTACGTAATTTTTAATTTTGACTCAGGTACGAACCTCCGTCGCCGTCGACCCCCTTTGCCAATTCAATTTTCGTTCTCTCCCACAACAATGACCCGCCCAAAAGTCTTTATGGACTTTTCCGTTGACAACGCTCCAGTGGGAAGGTTTGTAGAAATTCAATTTCATATCCCCGTCAGTTCATCCAAACAGATTTCCAGAGTGATCTTCGAACTGTTCAATGATGCTGTTCCAAAAACATCAGAAAAGTGCGCCACGCCTAACTTTTTTTTTTTTCCTTCTCCGAACTCACTAGCCCCTTCCAGCTTTCGTGCGCTCTGCACGGGTGAGAAAGGCCTCTCCCCGCTCTCCGACAGGCCACTGTATTACAAGAACAGCATCATTCACCGCTCGATCGCCAACTTCATGATTCAGGGTGGAGGTAACCGTTGATGGCCGTCCTTCGTTACTGGATTACTCTTAACCTTTCAACAGACTTCACAAAGCGTAACGGAACAGGTGGAGAGTCAATCTACGGCGGGCCATTTGCAGACGAGGATCTCACGCATCCGCTAGATTCTGAAGGGTTAGTAGTTGCCAGCTTTCTTATTGAGCGCTACTTACAATTTGAAATGATCGCCGCCCTTCATCAGTTTGTTGTGTATGGCCAACCGTGGTCCGAACACCAACGGATCTCAGTTCTTCATTACCTTGCGCGCTTGCCCTCACCTGAACGGTACTTGTCCCCTCTCGGTTTGTCTCTCATGCCATGAGTTGATTCGGACTAACACCTACGCATGCGCCCCCCTCAGGTAAACACGTCGTATTTGGCCGAGTGATCCGCGGATTCGACGATGTAGTGCCCAAGATCGCTCAAGTCGCCACTGATGAGAAAGATCGGCCTGCGGTCCCCGTGATCGTTTACAATTGTGGTGAGCTCGAACTGCGCAAGAAAGTGGTACCGCCTCGTACGTGCATTTTCCTTTCTTGGAAGGTACCGCCTCATAAGCTTCTGATGATGCTGATCCCACAGCAAAAGAGCCCTCCGCGAGCTCAAGCGAGTCCGAGGACGAACAAGTACGGACGCGCAAACACCACAAGCGGCGACGGCGGTCCCATTCTCCCGATGATGCATCCGAAGACGACGGCAAGCGGCACAAGCGAAAGCACAAACATAAGCACAAGAACAAGCACAAGAAGGAAGAGGCGGAACATTCACCGTCTCGATCGGAGAAGGGCGAGCCCGTAGGCGAGCGGAAGGAGACTGAGGAAGAATACGATGGCCGACTGGAGCGCGAAGAGAATGAGCGTTTAGCTGCTGCGCGCCAGCGCGATCTGGAACGACTCGACCGACAACGCGAGCAAGAGGTTGCATCTACAAATGGCGTGCGGTTCAAAGGTATGACCTTATAATACACTATTCTTGCAGCTTTCGCTTATGATACCCGTGCTAGGACGAGGAAGGATGAAGTTCGTAGATCCGGAATTACACAGGAGACGATAAGCCGATATTCGCTCTGACCTTTACTCATTCGTTTTGCCATGATGCTGTACTGCACGTATATAACACAACAACGAAACATAATGTTACTACGTGAAAAGGAACCTTTTTGGTCATGGTACATGTCAATCATCAAACAATAGTAGACACATGTGAAAAGGAGGTCGGAAAACGGTGTGGCTACAGTTGCAAACTAAACCTTGGGCGAAAATCCATTGCATGCAGGTATGCGTGGGCGTGGACATAGAAGCGAGTTCCGTAAAGCAAGAGAGATTGAGATCATGCGGAGACACACCGGGCATCCAGACGCGTTTTGGGGAAGCCGATAACCAATAATCAAATAGTGACCTCGCCCAGTTGTTCCGCGATATTATTAACCTTTGGTCCGTCGTCCACTAATTCCTCCCCCTTCGCACCAACAGCGGCAGCGAAACTGAAAGTAGAACGGATGCTCCCCGCTGAAGCTTGTGTCGCGTGCGGTGAAGGGGGAAGTGAGACATCGCCACTTCGGTTGAAGGGAGGTGACCGCGGCGCGCCGCTACGGTCAGCTCCTTGACGTGAACTGCTCCGCGACATGGGCTGCTGGATAACACGTTCCTTGGTAGCCTCGCGCTCTTTGTCGAGGCGTTCTGCGATGGCCTTGTCTTTCGCCGTTACATCCACAGGTCTAAATCCCAGCCGATCGGTCAGCATACGGGAAACTAATGTGAAGAAATACGAACTTAGCCGCCCCGAAGGGACTAGGCCGGCTAGCAGGATGGCTCTGAGACATTTTAGGAGAGGCGAGGGGAGATGGTGTTGCGGAAGTGTTCCCAGAGCGTGGTAGAAGTTCCAATTTCCGGCGGGTGAGCTGGGGAGTCGGGGGGGTGGACGATGTCGCTACAATTCTCAAGGTGAACAACCGGTTCCAAAGTATTAGAATTACAGACTTACGAGACGTGCTGTTGCGTGATGAAAGACCTGCTCGTGGTCCGCTCCTCCAGTCACTGTCCGCGGGGGAATCGGGTCCACTTGATGGGGGACCCATGTCACCTCGACCTTTGAATGAGCCAAACTTACGCCCCGGGCCGTCATCCTCGCTCGGCTTGAATTTACCACCAAAAGTCCAGGTCTCTTCTTTGTCTGCCGCACCCTCCGGGGCGTTGAAAGACGAGGCCTTGCGTCTTGGAGCGGCTTCCGACTCGGGCGGAGGGGGAGGCCGGGATGGGCGGTTAGAGCGCCAATCACTCGAGGTATCGGAAACGGAATGCGGTGGGGCCTGTCGGTCAGTGGATGGGGCGTCATAGCGCCGACGCGAGGAGTCACGGGAGGCAAGATCAGGAAGAGGACCCTGTCGTCGCCATTCACCAGAAAACTTCGGGTCCTCCGAGCCTCCGAAACCAGCACGTTCCTTGGCTTGGATGTGCACGTAAGACCGGTTGCAATGACATTTTTGGAGAAACTAGACATACGGGGTTCAGCAACGCTTACTCTGACAGTTCGTCCGGCCAATGTCTACCGTCTCATTCAGCAAGCCGAGCAAAACTTGAAAGTTTCGAAAGTCTCACCGATCCAGTCTTTGTGAGAGCGCCCTTGAGATCTTCTAGTTCTTCAAACTCTACGTAGCCAAAACCTTTTGGTCGTTCATCACGGTCTTTAATAACTTTGACGGATTTTGTCTATCAGGCCAGGTGAGGAGGTCACCGCCGAGTAATTATCACGCCACGGACCTTCAAGCCATCAAAAAAGGTCTCGAGGTCGCGCTCAGTCAGATCAAAAGCCAGATTTCCAACAAACGCTGTATAGGGAGGCTGGGTGGGCAAGGGTAGGTCTTCCCTCGGAGGATAGGCCTGTCTGTCCGCTGGGGGAAGTCATTTGATTGGAAGCCATCAAACAGGTGGCAGAGGTAGAAAGCGCACGCCTATTAGATAGGAAATCATCCCTCCCACCTCGACGGTCTCCGCGATCGTCATCCCTTGCGGCAGCTGTAATGATTTGGTAAGACCTTGTCCACAGACAGAGAGCTGCGAGGACACGCACGAGCCGTCGGGAGTGCATCCATCTCATCCGCCCAAGAACCCAGGGCTGGAGAAGCGTCAGTTTAAAATTTGCATGTAGAGGGGGGGGTCTGGGTTGCTGACTGGTATCGCCCAGGAACTCATTTAGGGACATCTTTTGACCCTTTTTCGGTGCTGACCAGAGATGAGGATGTTAGCTGTAAGATGCGATGGATGATATGGAGGAGAGGACTCGCCCATTTTGTCTGTAGATTTTGCAGTGTAGAGATACAGACTAATTTTTGGGTGTCGGGTTGTGGTGCAAAGTGAGTGCTTACCGTTATTTGGCTCGGCTCGACAACTCTCCGTCCCTCTTGCCGCCGTCGATCCCACAATAACAACGATGATCCTCCTCGAGGTGAGCATCACAGAGATCGTTCCCAGCAATACTCATCAAGAGTCAATAGCCGCATAATTATATCATCCAAACCACCCTCATTGATAAATTCTCAAAGTGCGCTACTGCATTGTCGGGAATTCCTGTCCAAAATGATCTTATTCTCATCGCAGGCCTACCTCCCTTGATGTGCAGTTCGTAGACTTTGACGGGGTTAGGTTTCACCTCTCCACTCTTGACCGTAAAACGGCTCTCCTTCTTTCGATGCACATCCGTTGCTGGGACGAGCTTGTACTCTACGGCGCTCTCGACATCCTCAAACGAGAGTATGGATCACTTGTCCAGGGCCAGCCGGAATCGGACTACAACGTCAGTCTCCTCATCGATCTTGAGACCGCACCTCCCGAAGGAGGTGAGTTTACGTGAAGGCTGGGGTTGTTTGACCTGCTGACGATGACGAAGAACAAAGGGATACTTTCATCCATTCTATTGCGCTCCTGAAGCGGAATGCGTTGGCTGCGCCCTTTGAGCTAGCTTTCAAGAAGCAAAAGGAACTCGAAAGCTCCTCTTCGGGACAGGGAGATCTTATGGCCATCCATTATCGCGATGAGGAGGCTATCTATATCCAAGCAGCCCACGACCGGGTCACTGTTATCTTCTCCACAGTCTTTCGGGAAGAAACAGACCGCATCTTTGGAAAGGTCTTTCTACAAGTACCCTTGATCTTCTCTCATGACTCGCCCCGGTATTAATGGATCGTCATCATCTAGGAATTCGTGGATGCACGTCGGTTACCTCAGATCCAGAACGCGCCCCAGGTTCTCTTCACAAACCGGGACCCCCCACTGGAGATCAGGCATGTCCCTGGTCTTAGGGACTCGGACGACATTGGCCACGTGACTTTCGTCCTCTTCCCACGCCACTTCAACAAACCCCACGTTGCGGCTGGGACGATCTCCCACATCCAGCTCTTCCGCGATTATCTTCATTACCACATCAAATGCTCAAAAGCGTATATGCAATCTCGCATGCGTCATCGCGTCTCCGAATTCCAGAAAGTATTGAACAGGGCCAAGACGGAGGTTGCGAGTTCGGAGAGAAAGACTGTGACGTACGTAGCTATCTTTTGTTGCGCATAGATCACGGTATTAACTGGGCCTTTTAGTGGGAGAACCTTGCAAACGCGGTAAATGTAGCAGTATCCGGTAATCCGTATGTATTACTACCACGGCAGGCATTCAACACGAGTTCAGAAGCTTTCTGAAAGTTCTCACTCAAGCCTGAGACTAGTGATTTCCGTCACACGTCCCACGGCTGATGTCGATCGAATCAGCGCCATTCGCAGGGGCAAGTGCCTCGAGGCTGTCAAGCAGATCCACCTCCCTGTCAAATGGCGTGTTCTTTCTTGTCTTTGCCGACAAAGTCAAAGTCGGCCGTTAAGAAGGGATCACTGTCACTTTCCCGTTGATTGTCTCACAGCCGACGCGAGTATTCTCATCTGCACTCGCTGAGCACGGCCGAAGGGCCGACTATATCGGATGGGGCACGAAGTCCTCAATACGTTGAACCAAGTTGAGGGCTCTCAAGGGAATCGGGGAGGATTAGGATAAGAGCAAACTCCGAAGACCGCATAAACTTCAATTCATCAGTACAAGTTGGGCTCCACCTCTCCTTGCGGGACAGGCAGTAATCCGTATCACTGACCCTCCAGACAGCTCTTGGAATGCGACCTCCCTGCCATCTTGGCAACAGTGCCGTAACCTGAAACCACCGCGAACGTCATCGGAACTAGTTTTCATCAACTCGCGCCATCCCCTCCACCCGGTGACCACTTGTCGTCGTGATGAAAGAAGACTGTCCGTTTAGTTCGTTTCAAGGGACCGTCGTATAGGGTCTTGATTTTTAATCACATAATGGTTGTGGTCCTCGAGGCAAACGACATCCCGAACACGTTGCACTTGACTTGGAACTTCCTCTATGGTCAGAAATCGTGCTAGAGACGACTGAAATCGGCAACGAGGCCGATCTGTACCCAGTTATCACAAAGCGGCTCACCAACGTCCAGCAATAAATGTCCCAGTGCAGTATGTTTGTGCTCTCCGGGGTTTTCCTGTCAACCAGACAGATTCTCAGGGACAGGCCCCAGGGACGAAAGGTTGCCGTTCAAGGAAGAGTCTTTGTTGGGCCTTTGGGGGGCCTTGATCGTCCGAGTCGCACGGAGATACCACCGTTTCTCTCCCCCCAGGCACTATACTGGAACAGTATCCTCCGTTCGTTCATTTGCAGCCCCGCAGATCAGGCTGCGCATCATCCACGCAATCGTTTCACAGCATACCGTTTCATTTTTATGTGATCTCGTAACATCATTACGATGACTCGTTTGCACTGATTCCGTCAAAAACCCTGCAAGGTCTCGTCCTAAGCGAGATCAGGGACAATATCAGAGAATTTTCCTGAAATTTCAATCCGGCAGAAGGGTTGGCTGACCAAGCGTTGACCTACATGCTTTGGGGGGTGGATAACATGGCACGCGAGGTGCGAGTGCTTGGCCAATAGAGCAGGTGGGGCATTCTTGGGCCCCAATTATACCTTTTTGGCGGGTCCGCGTGCTGTACTTTTCTCAAGACAATGGGCTCAATATATCATATCATTTCGAATGGATTTCAGTGACCGGGGCATCGTTTCACCCTGGGAGTGAATTCCGCCCCCAACAATAACTTTGGCAATTTAGTACTTCCGTGCCTCGTTCACCTTCCATAGAACCATTCTTTGATGCTGCCCTCGTTGTAGAGGAAACGATCGGGCCATCAATGCATCAGGCTTCACACATCAATCTGACAGTGAAAAATGCATAGATCATTCCGGTCATGCCCTTTTTGGTGGCGCACTTGTGTGCCTGGTGTTCACCAGCTTGAGCGTGGTTGCATGTACGTCTGGTGCTCGGGCTCCTGTGCACCGTACTCTCAATTTCTCTGATTCGGGAAAGCAGCCGGTTTCTTCAAGCATGAATTAGATGGATATTGTTCATAGGTTCGTGACTTATGGTACATATGTTATAGATTGTCAAGAGAAAGCGAAGAAAGACTGGAAAATTACGTGAACAATCTTTTGGAAGGCCACGAGCCTCATTTTACCTTTTACCTGGGAAGCGAAGAGTTCAGTTTGGGGATGATAAGTTCAAAGAAAACACGAGAAAAGTTCAGAAAGAAACGATTGTCTCATACCGTTACCCCCAGGACACATAGGCGATTGTGTCCCTTTGGTGTGAGAATTACGGCAATCGAACGCAAATTACGAGTAATACATCTCCAGTGGATACAACAGTATGAAGGGCTCACCATAGGAGCGTACTTGAATTCTAGGCGGATTCGATACGGGCAAGCGAGTGACAAGTGAGCAGAAGAAGGGCCCGCCACGTGACTCTCAACGTTTGCCCTTGCCCAAAAAGGCCGAGCTGCCCGTGCATGCCCTGAGGCAGGCCTCGTCTGGCCTCACCGCCCTTCCAGTCTCGAGCTCAGTTTGTTTTCTTTGACATGTGTACGAGACAGATCTAAGCCTTTCTTCATGGACGTCATGGGGACTCCCCCTTTGTTCATGTCGTGGTACCTTTCACCTCCTTTCATACGCCTTTCCAAAGTGCTCAAAATCCCTTTCATCTCTCTG
>Ga0209488_10003455_pt1 | contig 12688 bp, 11 predicted proteins | sample Rivendell_Oct201_8_FD_188349 | JGI IMG/M metagenome (GOLD analysis project Ga0209488, IMG submission 188349) | Vadose zone soil microbial communities from the Eel River Critical Zone Observatory, Northern California, USA -... | ecosystem: Environmental > Terrestrial > Soil > Vadose zone >...
CCCTGGAATTTCGCGTTCGGCTGCACTCGAACCATCGTACCGTTCATGTCCGGATTTGGATTCGTTTCCGGTCAATCCATTGATCAGGGGATATTTCTTCGCGCCATTCTCCATCACCAAACTTAGACCGCCGAGCATGTGGTCGAAAGAGCGGTTTTCCATCATGACGACGACGATGTGTTCCAGGTTATCGAGGCCGACTGGCGGCATATACACCCCCAATGACGTTGCGGAAATGGGCTAGCACTGCGTTACGTTAGTTGTGGGCAGGGAGCGCAAATCGTATCATTGCCTTCGGTGCGATGTCCGCGAAGGCAAAAACGTGCAGCATTCCCAAGAAAGACGCCGGAACAAGGCAGGGCGGGCCTCCCGGCAGGTGCGATGCTCGGGACAATGCCGCATCCGTCCGCGCTCTAGCTCTGCCTTCAGGCTTCAAGACCTGGATGCCGTCGCGCTTCGCGCTCTAGCGCTCAGAATTTCCATGGCGCGCTGAAGAAGGCTTTCGAACTCACACGGTTCGACCCGCACGCGTGAATCAGTTCGTTCGGGAAGATCCTGCGAGGAAATAGGATTGCTTTCCGGCGGCTTCGTGGCGTTGTCGTTTTGATCCATGGGTACGTGGCTCTCCGGGGATGGCGATTCCATGGGAAATAGTGTCCAAACTTGCGAAATCGTTTCATCGAGAATGACGGCGCTGCTGCCCTCGCAATCCAACTTCGCTTTGGGGAGTCAACCAGCATCGACTACGAGCCGGCGTAGAGCTGGAAGGGCGCCCAGTAGTTGGGCTTCTTGAAAACGGAATCAGGGTCGGAGGTATGGAGCAGCCCGAGCTTGGCGTCTCGCAGGGCCGTGGCGGTGTCCTTGCCCTGAAATAATTCGCGGTAAAACGCGTCCATCAACTGCGGAGTGGAGGCGTCGCTCACTTCCCAGAGCGCGCCAATGACGTTGTGCGCGCCGGCGCGTAGGAACGCCCAGGAGAGGCCGACGAGGCCCTCGCCGGAATAGGCGCGCGTGCCGGCGCCGTTGCAAGCCGAGATGGTCACGAGTTGCGCGTTGAGATGGTGGGTGACGATATCGCGCGCATACAGTTTGTAGGTGTCGCCTTCGGGACTCAGGATCACCGCCGATTCCAGGGGACGAGTGATGCTGGCGGTCCCATGGGTGACAAAGTGAAGATAGGCATACTGTCCGGGATTGCTGCTGAGATACGCCGTAGCAGTGGCCTGCTTTGCCTCCAGCACTTTGCGATTCTGGTCCGAAAAGTAGTGGCCCACTTTCTGAATCTCCACGGGCGCCTGGGGCAACGCGGGATAGCCGGGGGTAGGAACCGCGTTTCCGACGAGGAGGAGGTTCTTCCCCGTTATGGCGGGGCGCTGGATGGAAGCGTCGAGCAAGGCCAGCGAATTCGCAGTGGTCAGGGTAACATCTTCGATCCAGAAGTGCGGCTTGGGATCGGGGACGATGAGGGTCTCGAAGTTCAGGCCATACAAACTCTCCGCCGGGAGCAGAATCACCCGGGAGCCTAGGGGAATCAGCTTCTTCGCCGGCTCAACCAGCATGGCGTACAACTTCTTCCCGCCGGAAGCGGCGGTATCAAGGGCATCATCCACGTTTGGAAGCGCTTCGCGATACGCCTTTACGAGCGGTTCGATGTCCGAAGCCTTCGGCAGCTTGAAACAGGCCGTTTTCGCTGGCGTAATCACCCAGAGGTAAGAGTTTTTTTGCCCTATCCAGTAAAAAAACAGCGATGCGTTCAACTTCTGCGCGATCTGCCGAGGGCGAACATCGCGAGCAGAGGAAGAGCGAGTCTCGGTTGTCGACGCCAATCCTTCGGCCAGGGTTCGCGCGCGGCTTAACTCGGCAACGTTGAGGGCGTCGTTTGGCCTTCCTTGGAGAATAAGAAAGTCGACGTAGTCTTCATAAAATTCGATCGCGCTTGAAAGAAATGTTAGCCGAAATTCGTCAGTACTCACCGAAGACCGCGCCGCCTCGATCGTTCGGATCGCCTGCCGATATTGCCCTTCTGCTTGCGCCAATCGCCCTTCGTCCACATATACACTTGCCAGCCGCGCCTCCGCCTCCCAACGCAGCGATGTTTCAACTGCTGGATCATGGATTACTTTTTCCAAGACATGTTCTGCCTGCTGGTAGTCCCGCCGCTCCGCTTCCACCTGGCCAGCTATCAGCATCGAAGACAATTCACCAGGGTGATCCTTGACGGAACGCGATAACTCAAGAGCTTCATTGTTATACTTTTCCGCGAGATCAGTTTTGCCGTACTCCAAGGCGACGTTCGAGAGATTGTTCAAGCTTTGGGTGATCAGAGCTTTCTCATCCAACTTACGCGCCAGTTCCAGAGCCAGGTTAGACTCGGTCGTGGCCGCTGCGTAATGGCGTAGGTAGTAGTCCACGGCGCCTACGTTAGTCCGGCAGATCAATTGATCACTAACGAGGCCTGCTTTACCCGAGGATTCCTCAGCTTGTTGAAATAAAGATCGAGACCTTTCATAGTCGCCCATCTCAAAATAGCTCCAACCCATGTTCACAAGGATCTTCGCAACTGAGCTTTGCGCTCCGATGGACTGAGAAACCAGCAAAGCCTGGCCGTCCCAATCAATGGATTCATCGTAATGCTCCTGTTTCGTTGCGATGGCGCCCAGACTTCCGAGAGCGGCAGCCTCTAGGTAGGAGTCTTTCTGTGCGCGCGCGATTTGGAGCGTCTTGTGGTAGGCAGACTCCGCTTTCGTGTTCTCGTCTCTCCAAAAAGCGAGGGTGCCCTTCCTCAAGGCCACTTCTCCGAGCAAATCCACGTGATTAGCCGTTGCGAGCGCTTCCCCCTCGGTTAGGAGCTTCTCGGCTTCAGTGAATTGCATCAGATAACAATTTGCAGTGGCCTGGGTCAATTTTCGCCAGACAGCGATGTCACTGGTAGTCAAAAATGACGGGAGATCTGGCTCGAGGAGCGCCAAGGATTCTCTACTCAGGCGCTGCCGCACCAAGATTTCGGACTTGAGGACCCTGAATCGCCAATGCCATTCTGTGTCCGGAGAAGGAAATTCGCGGATGGTACCATCCGTTTTCGCGAGCGCGCCCTTCAAGTCGCCTTGCTTGAGATTCAGCCAAGCAGATTGGTAAATTTTTTCAGGCGAATGTCTCCAATGCCCTTTACATCCTGAGAGCGCGAGTGTCAACCAGCAAAAGAGGAGGATTCCTACGGCCAGGTTGTACCGTTGATTCTGGTTTCCGCCGTGGTGACGGTTCCCCCGTCCGGAGAACCCAGGGTGAGGCCCAGCATGGTAAGCGTCTTGGTGCCTGGTTCGGCGAAAACTTCGGCAAACGCGATGGAGCCAAAATGAGGGACGCGAAGAACGTGGCCGTCCAACTCCGCACCCGGCAAATCCGTCTCGATCTTTTCGGCAAGGGAACAAAGGGCCGCCCCATTACTGGCGGAAGGTATTGTCCCGGATTTCGCCCCTTTTGTAATCCTTTTCTTCAAGTCGTCGAAGGTCTTGCACTCGAGAAAAAGGTCATGGCGAAGCGTTACTTGCACTGGATAGCCGCCGAGTCGAAGATTCTCAAAGTTACTGCCGATGGCCAGGATGTGGCCTTCTTTGTTCTTGCGGAGGTGCTCGGAAGTGAGCCTGGCGACAATGCGGTCCGCGGTCAGGAAGTCCAGAATCCGCAGCCCTTCGATCGTGGTGGTGACCTGCGTCGTGAAAGTATTTGGATCCTGCTGGCTACCCGAGACGTGGGTATGAGCGGACTTGAAGGACACCAAACGTGGAATATGGAAATTCTCGATGCGTGTGTGTGCATGGCCGCCAATGGTGGGCAAGGATATGGACGCCAAGGCCTCGATGGGGACGACCACGGGCCGGTGAAACTCTCCGCTGAACGCGTGGCCCTCGGCATGATAGTAGAATCGGCTTTCTGGACTGGAAGTCATCGGGATACCTCAGCTGAGTAATTTGGAGCCCAATACTCTTTCATCTAGGGGAGAAATTCAACAGCAAAACTGAGGCGCAGGACTTCGTCCTTGGTGGGCTGTCCTTTTGCACCCGGATCGCCGGTAAAGACCAGCGTGTACTTGCCAGGCCTAATGCGGTTTGCCGGAATAACCAGGTTCAGCTCCTTATTGGTGAACGAACCCGGGACACGGACCTGAAGAACGGAGCGGCCTGCTTCGTCCTGAAGCTGGCAAACGTAAGCGTCAAAAGAGGGAGTGGGCGTGAAGTCGAATTTGAGCGGGAGGCTCTCGTTCGGGCGAACAGAAAGCTTTACTTCCTCGCCGCCGCGCGTAACCGCCATTTTGGGAGCGCGAGAAGAAACAAAGAGCTGCGCAGCGCCGGAAGAAGCCGCTACCCTCGCTTGAGGAATCGTGACGGTATTCTGATAGGCGACAATCAGCAACAGAGCAGCGAACGCGGGTACGGCCGTAATAGGCTGTAGCCAGCGCAGCCAGCCACCGCGCGCCGGAACGAGATCTTTCGCAAGTTGGTCCGCTTTCTCTTGCCGCAAGACTTCGCGTGTCGTGTCGGCAAAAGTAGCCAGCGCCTTCAGATCAATGGCGCACTCGGCACAATCGAAATAATGCTCTTCGTACTCCTCCCGCTGCACTTGGGAGAGTTCGCCGAGCACATACATTACTCCTGCTTGCAGTCGAATTGCTTCGTTATGGTCCATTTGTGCCATCCGAGAGGTAGTGCGGGGGGGCGCTAAAACGTTTCACTGGTTTCCCAAGCCAGTCGCCCGCCGGGCAATCCCCATCTGGCCTTTCTCATAGAGGGCCTTGAACTTATCTTTGGCGCGATAGACCAGCACCCGCAGGTACTCGCGATCGACGCCCAATTCGCGGCAGACGCTGTCCTTCTCCCTTTCTTCCAGGAAGATAGCGCGAAGCAGGTCCCGGTCCCGTTTTGGCATTCCATCCAGGATCCGGCGCACCCGTTCCGCGGATTGCTTGGTAACGAGCATGCCCTCCAGGTCCAGCACTTTATCCGGTATATCCATGTGCGCCTCCTCCATTGGCTGGTATTTGGTGTTAGACCGATAATGCTCCTGTAAGACGTGGTTACAAATGGAGTTAACGAAAGCTCCGAAGCGCTCCGGTTGCCGCACGCCGCCATCTTTTCGCAGGTTGGCAATGACTCGAATAAAGGTCTCCTGCTGCAAATCCTCTACTTTGTCGGAAGGCAGCAGCCGGGAGCGCAGCTTGATGCGCAGAAGTTGCCCAAAATAAGCGACAAAGTGCTGCTCGGTCGAGGGATCCCCCGCCCGCAGCCTTTCCACGTATGCTCCATCAAAAGCGAAGAACTCCACGCCAGCCTCGGATTCTTGGGGGAGGAGTATAGCTTCGCCCCCCTCCGAGGGCAATGATACTTATGATTCATCAACATAGCGTTGAAACGGAATCGCGGGCAGATGCACTACTCGTTCGTAGGAACCCCGGAACGCTCGGGAGTCCTTATCCGTGGGGAACCCTCCCCGGTCCCCACGTGCCCCAGTAGGCGCATTCTGGCCTGCCCTGAACGGGCGAGGATGCGCCTCCCCTCTCTCAAAGAGTGGGCCTGTTCATTGGAGGAACTTTGGCAAGTTCGGTACATTACCCAAGTATGATAAATGTCGCTTATCCATTTCCTCATACCGCCGCGCTGAAGCAGCAGCTGCCTGCGAATGGCAAGTCAGGGGCTCCACCTGTCACGGCTCTAAGCGTTGAATTTGTGGCCAAGCCCCAGGAAGCGCGCCGCGTGGAAGCCGCGATTCCAGCCGCTATCGCCGGTGCTCTGAAGGACGTAGCCGGATTCGCCGGATGCCTGGTGATGATTTCCGACCAAGAAGCGCGCCTCGTCACGGTCGTCACGCTCTGGGCCGGAAATGACCGCGTGAAACGCTGCAGCCAGAACGTGCGCTGGGTACACGCACTGCTCGCGCCCTATCTCGACCGCTGCTTGCGGGTGCAAACCATGGTCGCGCACTTGCCAATGCTGCCGCTGATTACTCCGGAAACAAATGACGCCGGAGAGTGTTCTATGATGCAGGAGCTTGTTTCCGAGGATGAAACCGTTTGCGTGGCATAGCGCATCTTATATACATTGAAGAAAGATCCGGAGAAGAATGAGATCGGTCGTAGAGTTGAATCAGTGGGCCTGGGTAGGATGGGTACGATGCTTGGGAAACGAAACTGCAGGGTGGGTTCTTGTGGCGGGGCCGCGATTACTACACTGGATCACCAGGCTCTCTGCCTGAACCACTTCCTGCTGCGTTGTTATGAAAAGCTTGAAGGCCTCGATCCGCGAGGTCGCAGGTTCAGCTCTGAACCCGTTGACCTGGTCTACATGCGAGCTTTTATCGAAGAATGCTCGCGAAAGGCGCTGGACATCAGCCTGCAGTCGCAAAGTCTGACCAATCTTCAGCGCGGACGCCTACTTGATATTTTACTCTGGGCAGGTGAACTGTTCCTCTTGTTGCGGGCCCCGCGCCTCACGCTCGCCCAATCCATAGCTTCCTCTGAAGGTCACCTTGCGGCACGCGCCGCTTCTCCGAATTTCTGAGTTTCTCCATTTCCCTCTTCACTTTATCTTCCTCCTGAATCACGACAATGCGCCTTCCTGGACGCTCTCCGTTTGTCTCTCCGAATATCTCGTGCCGAACGCCGTGGCAAGGGTCGAAAGTAGAATTCAACCGCGCGCCCGCACTCAAAATGGTATAACTTCCGCGTCTCATTACTCGAAGTCCTGCAAATCCGGAGCGCGGTGTTGAGCACGGTTCGAGAAATTACCTACGAAGTCTTGCGCAAGCTGGGGATGACGGTCATCTTCGGCAATCCTGGCTCGACGGAATTGCCCTTTTTGCGCGACATGCCTGCGGATTTTAGATATGTCCTCGGACTGCACGAACGATCTGCAGCGGGCATGGCGCTTGGATACGCCATGGCCCGCGGCAAAGCGGCTTTCGTCAACCTGCACTCGATTGCCAGCGCCGGCAATGGGCTTTCTGCCATCATCGATTCCGCGTACAGCCACGTTCCGTTGGTCGTCACCGCCGGACAGCAGGATCGCCGCCAGGTATTGGCGGACCCATTTCTCGTGAGCCGCGCCGTGGAAGTCGTCAAGCCCTACGTGAAATGGGCCTGCGAACCGCTCCGGGCGGAGGACGTGCCGGCAGCCATCGTGCGCGGGTATCACCTCGCGATGCAACCGCCCATGGGACCGGTTTTCCTTTCCATTCCCATGGACGACTGGACACACGAATGCGGGTCCGTGGATGCGCGCGAAGTACACCCATCTGTCTTGCCTGATCCCGTTGCGCTGGATGCCGTAGTTCGCGCACTCGATTCCAGCCGTAATCCTGCAATCGTCGCCGGCTCGCAGATTGAAGAAGATCACGGATGGCAGGAAGTTATCTCGCTTGCGGAACATCTCAACGTCGATGTCTACCAGGAACCGATCGCCCCGAGAGTGGCCTTTCCGCGAACGCATCCCCTCTTTCGTGGAAATCTCTTGCCCGCACAGCAGCCGCTGGCCGATCAGTTGGCCGCTCATGACACGGTTGTGGTTCTCGGCGCGCCCATTTTTCTTTATTACGCTTATGTGCCCGGCAATTCGATTCGTCCGGGAACCAAGCTGTTCCAGATCACCAATTCGCCGCTCGACGCTTCTGCTGCGCTCGCCGGAACCAGCATCGTGGGCAATCTCGCTTCCGCGATGAAATACATTCGCAGCCACGCCGCGGCAAGAAAAAGAAACTCGGTTTCGCCGCAGCCTCCGCCGCTCGAACCCAAACCCGAATATCCCATTACGCCCGGATTTCTTTTCAGCGTGTTGAACCGCGTCATGCCGCGCGATGCGGTTGTCTGCGAAGAATGCCCGTCGTCAAAAGGAGATCTCGACAGGTATCTTCGCCTGGACCAGCCGGGCTCGTTTTACTCGGTGCGCACAGGAATTCTGGGCTTCGCTCTGCCTGCGGCCGTCGGGCTGCAACTCGCGAATCCGGAGAGGAGAGTGGTTTGCCCCGTCGGTGACGGATCCATCCAGTACTCGATCCAAACGCTCTGGAGCGCGGTTCAATACAATGCGGAGGTGATTTTTGTCGTGCTGCGGAATGCCGATTACTCCGCCTTGAAAGGGTTCTGCGATTTCACGAATGTCGGACGAAATGTTCCCGGCATGGACTTGCCCGGCATCGATATGGTGAAGCTCACCGAGGGCTACGGCATGGCCGCAAAGGAAGTCGAACGGCCCGAAGATCTCGAGCCTGCGCTTAAACAAGCTTTCGCGTCGCGGGGACCGCGCTTGATCTGCGTCAATGTCGCGAAAGGCGGGCAGACCTGCATGGGGATGGATCAATCTGCAAATCCGCCGAACTATGGCTGAGGACGGGCAGGCAACTTCAGCCCCCGAGGTAATCTGCCCTGAGGAAGAGAATCCATGGATGAGCTGACAAACATGAATCGCCGGGAACTTCTCAAAACGACTACCGGTATGCTCACGGGTTTGGTTGTCGCCGGAAGTCCCTTTGCCCTGGTCGCGCGCGGGCCTGCATGGGCCGTCGATCTCACGGCCCTAACGAGCGCCGAGGGAACCGAACTTATGGCCGTGGCGCGCACCATCGCGCCGCACGACAAGCTGGATGACGCCGCGTACGCGATGGTCATCCGGGCCATCGACAGCGATGCAGGCAAGGATGAGAACACTCGCAAGATGCTCAAAGGTGGCCTCGCTGCACTCGGCCCGGGATTTGCAGCAACCGTGGAAAACGACCGCGTCGCGGCGCTTAAAAAAATAGAATCATCCGCGTTCTTTCAAGCGATGCGTCTGAAGACGGTGCAGGTCCTCTACGCCACTCCCATTGCCTACGCTTATTTTGGTTATGAGGGCGAAGCATTCTCCAAGGGCGGCTATCTTCTGCGCGGATTCAACGATCTGCGCTGGTTGCCAGAAGTGCCTCTGCAGGATAGCGGCCCGATGCCGGTCAGCTCGTAGGCGGTAAAGAACTTCCAAATGGCTCACATCGATCTCCATAACTCGAGCGCCGTGGTCATTATCGGCTCCGGTGCCGGAGGCGGGACACTGGCGCATGAACTGACCCGCCGTGGCATCAAGGTAGTTTTGCTGGAAGCCGGCAAGCGCCAATCCACTGAAACTTTTTCACAGGTGCCAGGAGAAGCCTTCCTTCAATTGACCTGGCTCGATGCGCGCACGCAGAGCGGCAATTGGGGCGTCGCGCGCGACTTCCCTTCTCTACCGGTTTGGCACTGCAAAACCGTCGGCGGCACAACGGTTCACTGGACCGCATCCGCGGCGCGTCTGCAGCCCTGGGAACTACGTGTGAAAACCACCTATGGAGATGTTGCCGGCGCTTCGCTGATCGACTGGCCGATTTCTTACGAAGAACTCGAGAGGTATTACGAGATCGCGGAGCGTCGTCTCGGCGTGACGCGCCGCAACGGCGTTCCCGGTTTGCCTGCTTCGAACAATTTCAAAGTCATGTATGCGGGCGCGAAAAAACTCGGCTATAAGCAAGTGCACACGGGCCACATGGCCATCAATTCGCGGGCTTTCGACGGTCGCGGCGCCTGCATTCAACAGGGCTTCTGCGTGCAAGGCTGCAAGATGGGCGCGAAGTGGAGCACGCTCTACACAGAAATCCCGCGCGCCGAAGCCACCGGAAACCTCGATCTGCGAATTGAGTCCACGGCCACGAAAATCGAGCACGGCGCCGACGGCCGCGTCAGCGCGGTCGTTTACCGGGATGGTCAGGGTAAAGATCAGCGACAAAAAGCCCGCCTGGTCTGCGTCGCGGGCAATGCCATCGAGACCGCTCGTTTGCTGTTGCTCTCTTCATCATCAAAGTTTCCGCAAGGTCTCGGCAATTCGAACGGCCAGGTAGGACGGAACTACTGTCACCAGATTACCGGGTTTGTCTGGGGAATTTTTGACAAGCCCGTCTATTCCTGGCGCGGAGCCACGCTGGCCGGCGTTGTTGAAGACGAGGTGATCAACGAGCCCCGCCGCGGATTTGTTGGCGGATATCGTCTCGAACTCCTTACACTCGATCTGCCGACTTTTCCACTGGTGGGCTTGTCCTACGGATGGGGCCGGGACTTCGCATCCATCATGGAAAGCTACAGGAATATGGCCGGTATGTTCATCAATGGAGAGGATCTGCCCCGCGCCGACAATCGCATCACGCTGAATGCCAATGTGAAGGACGCCTACGGTCTGCCGGTCGCAAATGTCCACGTGGACGAGCATTCGAACGACCAGGCCATGCGCAAACACGCGCAGGGCCAAATGAGTAAGTTGTACGATGCCATCGGCGCGAAACGCATCATCCTCGGCCCGACCCCTCCCGCAACCCATAACCTCTGCACCGCACGCATGAGTGCCGATCCACGCGACGGCGTCACAAATGCCTGGGGCCAAACGCACGATGTCAAGAACCTGTTTATTTCCGACGGCAGCGTTTTGACTACGCCCGGGGCGGCAAATCCCACCTTGACCATTGTGGCCTTGGCGCTGCGTCAGGCTGAATACATCAGCCAGCAGATGAAAGCGCGCGGAATCTGAAACACAACAAACTATTTTGAAGGGAGCAACAAGGAATTGTTGATTTGTAGCAGCGGCTTATCCCAAGAAATCGTCGATCACCTCAGTGAACAGACCCGATAAAGACCCCGAATTCGGGGATGGTAAAATGCGAAAGTAGTGTTGAATCGTGTCCCATCTCCGGGGAAGCAATCAAGGGTTTCGCCGAACTGTCTCCGATTCCTTCGGCAGCGAGATCAAACTTGACCGTCCTTGGTTCCGCGCTCATGTTGAGCACCACCAGAATCACATCGCTGTTGTTTGGTTTCTTGCGTAAATAGGCAAGGACGTACGGATCTTCTCCAATCAGTGGCAGATAAAGTCCATCCCGTAGCGCGGGCTCGCTTTGGCGCAACGCGAGCAGCCGTTTGTAAAAGGACAGAATGGAGTTGGGATCCTTCGATTCGGCCTTCACATTGTATTCCGTTGAACTGGGCGGCACGGGCAGCCAAGGGCGCTGCGCCGCGCTGAACCCGGCGTTCTTCGATGCGTCCCATTGCATGGGTGTGCGTTCACCGTCGCGGCCCTTCTCCTCCGGCCAGCCGATTTTCCCGATGGGATCCTGGACGTCTTCCTTTCGAACGGGATCCGTTGTCCGCATGCCGATCTCTTCGCCGTAGTACATCAGCGGCGTCGCCCGCGTGGTGAGAAGGAGCGCGGCCATCAGCTTGGCAATTTGATCGTTGTGCACGCCGTCTCCGTAACGATCCCACTGGCGCACCTGATCGTGATTGCTGAAAAAATAGTGCGGCTGCCCGCCGGCCGCATTCTTGTCTATTTCATTCAGCAGCCGGCGAAACTCCGGTGCCGAGCGCTTGTTGACGTCAGCAATCTGAAAATCCATCGGCAACTGAACCTCATCATCCTTGCCGCCGTACATCTTGGTGAGCTCTGCGATATTTGGTTCATCGGCCTCGCTGATCAGCACCGGATTTCCGGGATACTCGTTCACTACCTTTCTCATTTCGCGCAGCACTTCATGAACTTCCGGCAAGTTGTCTGTGTATTTGTGCGCGATATTCGGATCGCCATAAGCGTTTTTCCCGGGCAGAATCGGGTCGTCGTGCAGATCGGGGTCTTCAAACAATCGTGACACGGCGTCGATTCGAAACCCGGCCACGCCGCGGTCGAGCCAGAAGCGCATGGCGTCGTACATGGCCTTCCGCACTTGTGGATTGCGCCAGTTCAGATCGGGCTGTTCCGTGTAGAAATGGTGGTAGTAATACTGATTGGTGGTTGGGTCGAACTTCCACGCCGAATGGCCAAACCACGATTGCCAGTTGTTGGGAGGCTGCCCCGGCCCCTTGCCGTCGCGCCAGATGTACCAGTCACGCTTCGGAACGGTACGCGATGAACGCGATTCCGCAAACCAGGGATGTTGGTCCGAGGTGTGATTGGGAACAAAATCCATGATCACGCGGATGTTGCGCTTCTTAGCTTCCCTCACCATCCGGTCAAAATCAGCCAGCGTGCCGTAGAGCGGATCGATGGCCGTATAATCTGAAATGTCGTATCCGAAATCCACCAGCGGCGACGGATACATGGGGCTTATCCAGATGGCGTCGATGCCCAGGTCCCGAAGGTAATCCAGCCGCGACGTAATTCCGTTGATGTCGCCAACGCCGTCCCCATTCGAATCCTGAAAGCTGCGTGGATATATCTCGTATATGACCGCCTGCTTCCACCACGGACCCTGCGCCTTCGAATGAGCGTGCTCTGCTTTCGAAACTTGGGACGCCGCCTGTTGCGCCAGGCTCGGATTCGCCGAAAGACAAAGCCCAATCGTAACAATCGCAAAGATAAACTTAGCGCGGTTCCACACGTTTGATCTCCCTGTCTATGCGACTCGTCGGCAGCGCTCCTCAAGGTTTTGCGTTTTCACGAATCTGCAATTGTTCCGACAACTTAAGCTCGCGCTCCGCCTCTTCCGTCCGGCCCAGTTCCCGATAAGCCTGCCCCAGCAAATGGTGCGGAACGGGATTGTTGGCATCCATGGCGATGGCGCGCTGCAAGGCGCGCACAGCGAGGGCGGTCTCTCCTTTTTTCTCCAGGACCTTTCCCATCAGAATGAACGGTCCCGTCGATGTGGCATCCAGCCAGAT
>Ga0209488_10003456_pt1 | contig 12683 bp, 15 predicted proteins | sample Rivendell_Oct201_8_FD_188349 | JGI IMG/M metagenome (GOLD analysis project Ga0209488, IMG submission 188349) | Vadose zone soil microbial communities from the Eel River Critical Zone Observatory, Northern California, USA -... | ecosystem: Environmental > Terrestrial > Soil > Vadose zone >...
TTCTACGATTGACCTATTCAAGGACGTCTCGCATATTCTTCTTGAGGACCTTCCCACTTGTGACTTTCTGTCTATCTTGCGCCAGGTGGCGAGCCATTTGGTTTTGGTATACGCACGATACTACTTTGTACGATATTTTACTTTTTCTTTCTTTTCCCTTTCTCTTGGAGGGCTTAATCTGTCGTCGGCGAGCCTCCCACCGTGGCTGGTTAACATCACGATTCTTGATGAATGCTCACGGACCTGATTGATGATATATACCTGTATACCACTGATCTGTATTGTTACCCCTCCACTTAGTATGTCACGACCTCTATGGATAGAATGAACAAAGACGGAAACTGTTATGGAGATACGATCAAATGAGTGACCATCTTCTGATGCGGAGCGCCCTCTTCCTCGAACTCTTCTCCCTAAGATAGAAGTGGTGGTGTTTGGCGAGTCAACCCAAGATGGCCACGGAGGGAGTACGCCGACAGTTACCTCAGGGGTATATCCAAATCTAGGGTACAATAGAAAAGTGAGAGAAGAACAATGGAGAATGTGAAAAACGGGTCAGGCATACTTGGCATAGAACGCTCTGACCGCAAGTTGTGAGTGGCAGACCACTTTGGCAAGGTGCTCCCCGTGTGACTGCGAGTCGATGAGGATCCAGTTGTGGAGCGCGAGCACGAGCTCACGACCAAAGTGGCGCTGGCGGCATTCCTTGAGAACGGCGAGACGACCCAGTTTGTAATAAGGGACGTCGCGAGAAGAAGCTCGGACTGCGCGAACTGTCCCAATCGGTTGAAGAGAGGGCAAGAGGCGGAGCAAGAAGTGCTCAGCTCTCTCGTCTAGTCTGAAACGGAAATACGTTAAATGATACGGTGCCCTTGACCGTGGCGGGAGAGGGCGGGGGGGTTGATGGCCGAAAGAAAAAATACACATACTCGTCGATCTCGCCATCTAACGGGAAACCTTGTTCACGAACGAAAACGTCGATGCGGATGCTGTGGCATTGTTGAAGGAGCTGTTCTCGGCCGGATTGTCCCACGAACGGGAGTTGGACGATTTCATGAATCGGCGTTGTCGACATTGGGGAGTGTCGGTGTTAATACTTGGGCTCACTCGGCACTTTCCGTCCGTTCACAACTCACTTACTTCTCTTCACTCCACTCGCGAACACGCGCACAGCCAGAGGACGAGAGAGGCCAACCTGTACGCGTTTATTGCTTCCATATTTTCATTATTCCCAAACTCATCCCATCTTAGGTCACCGGTTTCCGTCTTGCTGGCCCAAAAGACGCGTTCTCCCGCCCTCTCACGTTCAGCTGATGGTCGAACCCTTCCTTGCCATCGCCAACTTCCTTCTCCCACAGCCCTTGTCATCGTCCCGCTCTCTTCTAGCTTTCCACGCACTCATGCCTCGGCTCCTGTTATTCTTTGCTTCTTCTCAGCCCGACATTTCACACGCACACGCACAAAGATCAAAGGGGAAGGGGAAAGCGGTAGTCGGAGATGACCACGCCTCGTTCGAACGCTCGGACTGGTTGCATATCCCTCATCGTAAGTTGTCGTAGCCTATCAGCGGGTATAATGTATCCCAACAGATTCATGTTTATCAAATCAGACCGCTCATTTTCCCGCTCCGTTGGCAGCGCCTGGTCCCACCGCCACCGTGCCCACTCCACTTTGAATAGCACCATTATCTCCGCGTCGGAAAGATACGGTTCATCTGGTATCTGGAAACGTAGAGATGTGCGGTACTTCAATTTTCGCGCGCAGGCGATACAGTACAGCGACACCGGTCCGACTCGACAAGCGTCACCTCCCTCCGTAGTCGATCGCTTCGTTAGTGGCGAGCCCTTGCCCAACTCATCTCAGCTTGTCGATCTTGAAACTGCCTGGGGCGCCTTCGTGGAGCTCCGTAAACGACCATATCCACCTCAGCCTTCCGTGGTTATCGATTTTGTCGATCGCGCGCTCTCCAATGTAGAGACGCTCGTGTCCGAGGACAAATTGCGTCAGCTTGTCCGGTGGTCAGTTCGTTTACGGCGTGCCCTCAGACAGCTCGGAGATATCACAAATCTTCCTTCGGCCGAGTCAGGTCGTGTTCTGTGTCTCTTGACCCGGATACATGCCTTACTGGGACGATTCGACGACATGACCTCGTACTTGCGCCGAGTATGGGATAGTCGGACCAAGAAAGAGGTGGACGACCTCGACGATTTGGAGCTCAGAACGATAGAAACCGTCCTACAGGCCCTTTTCCGCCATCACGGCCCTGTCGCCGTTCTAAATTTCATCGTCTCCCAATGGCGTACCCTAGGTCTGCTCGTCGATCGATCCTCATCGCGCCGACATTCCCGGATACCCTCCAACGTTGGCGACACCGCATTCAGAATATTTGACCGTATCCCTTCCCCCGTGACCGTTGTCGCAAATATGCACGGAAAATCGAGGAGGGACATCCACTTAACCGGATCATTGCTCATCAAATATCTCATCCGACGGCGTGTTCCCGAGGGTGCTCTGGCAGTTTACCGAGAGATGCGGCGACAGTCAGTCGAAGTCATCCCCCCATTAAAGTTGTGGCTCGTCCGAGCCCTTGTTCAGGGTCACGCCGTTGAGCAGGCAAACATCCTTTTCTCCGAGATATCGGCATCCGTCCCGGTTGGTCACGAGAATGAACGCTTTCTCGCAACTGCCCTTCATCTTTTCGCCAGTCAAGGCAACACCTCCCGTTCTGAAGCCGCTTTCAAGGGCTTGCAGGATAAAAACATGGCTAACAATCAGGCTATTGGGTTGCGACTTCTTGCGCACGCTCACAACGGGGATGTCGAAACTGTCCTTCTGTATTTCAATCAACACTTTCCACGAAACGCTGAAGCTGGAAGTCGACCAGACATATTCCACTACACCGCTGTCCTGACGGCACATGTCAAGGCGGGCGACAGCGCTGGCTTGAGCAAGTGGCTTGGCAACATGATCGCGGATGGGGTGAAACCCGACCGACATGTCTATAACATATTGTTGGAAGATTGTGCTCGACGTGGAATGTTTGAAGATGTTGCCTCCATTATTGCAGAAATGCGCATTCGAAATCTCCCCCCGCTTGCCGAGACATATACGACTGTCATCACTGCCCTTGCAAAACGTGGCGATCCTGTCACGGCCGAGGCCTTCTACAAAAAGGCTCTCAGAGAAGGTGTCAAGCCAGATAGGCAAATGGTCACGTCTCTAATGATGGCTCATTCAGAGGTTGGCTCGTGGAAGGGTGTCATCAGAGCCTTTGATTACCTAGCCTCCTCGGAAGATCGTCACCTACGGCCACGGATCGACGTGTATAACGTTCTCCTACAGGCATATGTGCTCGCTGGGTCGCCCTTTGAAGTCGTTTCGGATATCTTCCAAAAGATGGAACAAACTGGCGTCCGGCCGACCGTACATACGTTCTCGACCTTGATCAAATCCGCATGCGACTCGGGTCAGATGGATGTTGCAATGCGGATCTTTGTGGAATTGGATAGCCTTGCGCAATCATGGGAAACGGGAATCAAGATGAATGTCTATGCCCTTACGATTCTCATGGCAGGATACCTGCGCTTGGGAGATCGATTACGAGCCAAGGAGATCTACGATGAGATGCTGTTTCGTGGTATCACTCCCACGTCTGTCACATACCGTTCGATACTCAGGGCCTACATCACGGAGGACCACGAGGAGAACATCCAGCTCGCTCGTGATTTCATGCAGTCCCTCATGGAATCCCCTGACCAGTCCCAAAAGTGGCTCTTGATGTCTTACGGCAGGTTTTCAGGCTTTGAAAATGTATACAGCCCCTTGATGACCTTGTTCGCTCGCAATGCCAAGCCGGAGCAGGTTGAGGAACTGATGGATGACATGGTCAGGGCGGGAGGCGAGCGAACCCTGGCGACCCTGACGTTGCTACTCAACGCCTACCGGAATGCGGGTAATGTGGATGAGTGTCGACGGTTGTGGGACGAGATTGTTCCGGTCGCGCTACGCTTCATTCAGACGAAAGAGCTTCTCGGCGATTCCGATCCAGACTCGCTGCGCCAGGACCTCCAGCACAAGGCCAATGTTATCTGCGTGCCCCTCTCAATCTACATGGACGCGCTCTCGGCCGCCGGGGCGCACGCAGAGGTGGCAGAAGTTTGGAAGACGGTTCGCGCACACGGGTTCGCGCTGGATTCGCACAACTGGAATCACCTGATAGTCGTCCTCGTACGTGCAGGCGAGATCGAGCGCGCGTTCCAGATCTTGGAAAGGATTATTATACCATTCATCCAGCACCACCAGCACCACAACCAACAACAACACTATCACCAGCGCTCGGCGGGGGCAAACTTAACAGCGACTGGTCTGCCTCGTGATCCCGCGCCACAAACACCGTTATCTTTCTATGATGAAGAAGTTCCTCAGCCATCGCCGCCACAGCAGCCACAGGATCAGGATCAGGATCCCAACACCCTGGCGATCGCAATTGGGTTTGAGGAAGCCACGCGCGTTCGGAGGACGGGCCTAAGCTCCGCGGAACGGGCGTCTGTCACGGAGCAATTGGCAAAAGAGCTGGAGTTCGAGCATCAGCAGCAACAGCAACAGCAACACCAGACACGTCAGCAGCCTGACCAGCAGCCGCAGCCGACGAACACGGATACGGCAGATTTTTCTAGCACCGGAGGGCGCGACCGTCCTGCCGATTTTGCTCACCCCCTGCATATCTTGCAACAGATCTTGCCGTCTTGGAACGCCTGGCAACCGCACGCGGCTGTCGTGACACTGCTGACGAACGTTCTCGGTCAGCTGGAGGCTGGGCACATGATCCCGCCTATTCCACCACGGCGCTTCGGGGATGCGGCAGAGTCGACGACGACCTGGCAGGGCACCGAGAGCGAGGCGACGGCAGCGAGGACGCTCCTTAGAAGGATACACGCGTCGTGCCCCCGAGCCGTCACGCTGGTGAGAGAGTACGAGTTCAGGATACGTGTTCGCCGGGAGCTGGCGAGGATGGTAGATGAGAGTTAGACGCTTGATATAATGGCACTAGTACATTATTTACTCCACTCCGCCCGCATTGTAACGAAAAAAAAAAAAACAGACTAAAGCGCACACAAAAAAACACTACTGTAGAAAGCAAACTAACTAGATTACCTATCATCTGCGACGCAGCACTAGGCGCGCGACGGACGAGGGCCCCTAATACTAACTCCCGTCTGATTCGTCATCATCAGAACCATCCGATCCGGCTCTTCGACGCCGCCGTCCATGTTTGCCAGACCCATGCCGGTTTCGCTGAAGGTTTTGGCACACACATGGGTTTTCCGTTAGCCGAGAAAACAAGTGTCACATCAAAGAATTGAAGGGGTTGCGCACCAGCGGTAGCTTCTGTCCCTGATTTCCAAAGGCAATTGAAAGCGCGGTTGTGTCTGACGTGTGTTCCAATTAGAAACTTTTTTGATGGTCGGTGGGGAGGAAAGATAGCGCCGCGTGGCGCGATCAATTCGTATTCACTTACCCGGAACGCCTGGGAAGCGTTTGGCGGAATAAACGTCAAATGCTTGCGTGTACGTCTGGGTGAGGATTGGTGAGACGTCGTTGTGGACCTGAAGAGCGCCGTTCTCGGGCGAGGGTAGTCTGCCGGAACACGGAGCGTTATCAGCCTCGCCCATGCCAATACGAGCGAACGCGCTAGGGGTGAAACGGGGTTAGGTTTGGAACTCACGCGCCAACGTTCATAAGTCGTAGCCTGAGACGAAAACGCCCTGTACACGCAAACCCGCACGCACACCGGATCAAGTTAGTGATTTCATCAAAACTTCAAGGCACAAGCGAAGAAAGGGGCTACGGTGCAGTTCGTACCTTCGGTTCGGATTGATAAGTCCTGGAAGAGGAAGAAGACACCGGGCTTGCGATGTTCGTCGAGCAAGCGGCAGGCATTCGCCGATAGAGGGCCGACGAGTGTGCGTGTATAAACATGTCCCGGTAGTGGGACGTTTGCCACTGGACCCGAAGAGCTTGACGGGGATACATGGCCCTCTCGCATTTGCTGCTGCTGCTGCTGCTGTGCGATCGAGGCAGACGCGTACATAGGTTGTTCCGACGAATTATGGCTAGGAGGTGGACCGGAATCGGGGCGGCTAATAGGAATCTCCTGCACTGGCCGAGAGGGACCGGAGTGGGCGAAAACACGTGCATGGGACGGTGGCGAGACAGGCTGCGACCACGAGGCTTGGCCCTCTTGGAGTTCAATGCCTTGGTATTGGGCGGGGAGTGTGCTCGAAAGGGAAGGGTCAAAGGCAGAAGGAACAGAATTGGGTGGAATGGAGGAATGCCCCTGGGCGTCTATGGTCTCGTACTGTGGGCTGGGCCCCCAAGGACGATACCCATTTGTACTAGCCTCCGAGGAAGCCGATACGCCATTAGAGTGCCATCCATCTGCAGGTAAAGGAGATATTGGTGGCGGAGCAGCCATGCCGGTGCTTAAACTGGAGGAAAGTGGGCGAACAGGGTAAGTGTGGGTGGCTTGGGCGGCTGTGCCTGCATGATATGTCAAATCTTGATTGCTAGCGATGGCATTATAATTAGGAGTGGTTTGAAGGGCTATTGAGTTGGTACCGGCGTCGTGCTGGTTATGTGAATATGAGTAGCCACTCCCATCGTATCCGGTAGGGACGTGCGATAGCCCATTCATCTAGATCGACGCATCAAGAGACAAGCGTCGAATAGGCCAGAACATGAAACAAACCTGATCCTCGGCCGGAAGTCGCACCGAATATCTCGAAGTGGATGGTGCGCCTGTCTGGGGCGATGCCTCTTCTCCTGTCTGGGGGGTCACAGGGTGGTTCGGTCTCCGTTTCTTAGGAGCATGCGCCGCGCTATAGCGATCCGAGGAAGTGGGATGAAGAACGAGGTTTCTGTCAAATTTTCCGTCTGGGGACCAAAGATCCGCTGTGACAACGAAAAAAGAACAGTCTGTTTCGCTATAATGATCACAAGCAGATAAGAAGGCACAATATGCGCACAGTGCAAATTTCACTCACTCATCATTCACAATAGTCTGATCTTCGTTTTTTATTACTAATTTAGCTACAGTCGCCGGAGCTAGAGGTCGTCGATCCTGGTGGGGAGGACAGAAAGCGAGGTTTAAAGGCTAAGTAAAGTAGAAGCAAGCTATAGGTATGCGTACTTTATCGCCAAAGCCGCACATTCGAGCCCGTATGGGCTCCTGGACCACCTCCAAGGAGTAAAACCTACCCAAAGGGAGTCATGAATCAGCGATAGGAAAACGTGTTTGCAGAGCTCGAACCTCCGGTTATGCCAAGAACCCCAAGTCTCTGGACTGTCAGCGTCCAGAGAAGTGCTCTCTCTGTGTAACTGAGCCAAGGCGACACTTCCACGCCTATCGTTTAATTTCTGGATCATGACGTGAATCCCCCAAAGAGAGGGATGGGATTGGGGGGGGAGAGTGAGGGGATGACAAAACTGAATTGAGCCCTTTACCTATCAACGACCGACCTACGACCCATGGAGCCGATTCCCGCCCATCTCCTATTTATAGAATTATATTCTCACGCCTCTGCCGCTGTCATCGACGGACGAGACGACCAACTGTTCATTACGACACGATCATGGACCAGACTCTCGCTAGACGTACCCTCCAGGAGCTCATAAAGCGCGAGAACAAGCTCTGTGTCGATTGTGGCAATCCCAATCCCCAATGGGCTTCCCTCAGGTTCGCTCCGTTCATCCCACTTGACGACATTTTAGCCAACATGCCCTTCTCAGCTTCGCAGTATTTATTTGCTTGCAATGCGCCGGAATTCACAGGGGTTTCGGCGTGCACATTAGGTGACTTTTGACTTATCGTGGAGATCGTTTCCAGCTTCCTAAATGAACATATCCACTTAGTTTTGTCCGCTCCGTATCGATGGATACTTGGCAGGAGGATCAAGTTCGGAGAATGAAGGTAAGGCAACCATCTTCCCTGATTAGACTCATTCTAAGGTCGTAAAGATAGGAGGAAACGCTCCCTTTATCGCATTTATGCAGTCATATACCCCCGTAGAGCAAGGTGGTTACAAGGAGGGCATGTCAATCCACGAAAAGTACCACTCATGGGCCGCGACTCAGTACCGTGAAAAAGTCCGTACTTGATGTCGTAACATCGCATCAATTTTTTTTTTTTACGTCCCCTCAGTTAGACGCGGATCTTCAAGATCAACCTTGGAGCCCCTCGGCACCGCCTGAAGACTTCAAGTCCCCAGGTAGCGGCGGCGTCGGCTCTTTAGGTAGTCGCCCTTCATCCGCTCAAGGTTTGCGAAAATCGCGTGCTTCTGCTCGCACCGGTGCAGGCACGGCCCTCCGCGCCGACTCGGCCTCTCCGTCGCTCTCCTCCTCGGGTCCGACAAGCCCGAATCCGAACGTCGGCAAACTAGGAGACCAAAAAGCGGCCAATGAGGCATACTTCTCCACACTGGGCTCGGTCAACTCTTCACGACCTGACAACTTGCCCCCCTCCCAAGGCGGGCGGTATCAAGGATTCGGCAATACTCCCGACCCGCCCGCCAATTCTCAGCACCCATCCTACGGTCTCACCTCACACGCGGCCCCGACGCTATCAGAAGTGCAGGAGAACCCGGTGGCTGCTCTCTCAAAAGGCTGGTCCCTCTTCTCCTCGGCGGTGGTGGGTGCATCTCGTGCGGTTTCGGAGAACGTTATCCAGCCTAGCGTCGAACGCGTCACAGACCCCGCGTTCCAGGCGAGCATGCGTGGGTACGTCGACGAAGCAGGTCGTCGCGCAGGGCAAGTAGGCACCTCCGTCAATCAGTGGGGCAAATCACAGCTCGGAGTCGACGTGGCAGGACAATTGGGTGGTGTCGTGGGCACAGTACGCGATCAATTGGGCAGCGGTCCCACCAGCAGCGGATATAGTCGCGTGTTTTCAGGTGGCCCGCATGAGGAAGAGACTTCGGCGCTTTATCATGATCACGACGATGACGATGACTTGTTCAGCGAGTACCACGGCACAGGCGATCATCATTCCGACGCAACTAGCGCTCGTGTGGGAACCTCAAATACCCCTGCGGAGGTAGCGAAGCCATCAGATGGATGGGATGAGTGGAGGGAATTTTAAATCACACTTGTACCTACTTCTCCCTCCGGGCTGAGTAATACAGTTTTCCCCTTCTGCCATGACTTTGCAATCATTATCCAGAGGGGATCTCGACTCCATCAACGCACACCTCTCATCTCTTACGCCAGAAGAGATCTTGCGATGGGCCATCGAACACATTCCAGATCTCTACCAGACCACAGCCTTTGGCCTGACTGGCCTTGTTGCAATCGATATGTTATCAAAGATAACCACATCCCCCCCGCCTTTAATATTCTTGGACACTCTATACCATTTCCCGGAGACGTACGAACTTGTTGACGACGTCAAGGCACGTTACGGCGTACCGGTCACTGTTTACAAACCCGAAGGCTGCGCAACGAGAGAAGAGTTTGAGCGCAAACATGGCGAGCGTTTCTGGGAAGGCGATGAAGGAGCGTACGATTATGCCGTCAAGGTCGGCAAGGAAACGGTTTCATTTCGGATCATCGCCTGGTATTGAAAACGCGTCTCTATTGTCTAGGTGGAGCCCGCAAGGCGCGCATATTCCGAGCTCGGCGTAAAGGCTGTGATCACTGGCCGGCGAGCCTCGCAGGGAGGTGCGCGTACATCCCTACAGCCCCTCGAGGTGGACGAGACGGGGCTGTTGAAGCTCAACCCGCTCTTCGCGTGGACGTTCGGGTTCGTGGATCGGTACATCAAAGAGAACAGCGTGCCGCACAACAAGCTGTTGGAGCAGGGATATCGGAGCGTGGGTGATTGGCATAGCACGACGAAGAGTGGAGAGGACGATGCTGGGGAGCGTGCGGGGAGATGGGCGGGTCGAGAGGAGAAAACGGAGTGTGGATTGCACGAGGATTATTTCAAGACGAAAATCAAGGCGCAGTAGACTAAATTTGTCCTCACATCACTCCTCATCTCCCACCTCCGTCCCACGTTTTCATGGCGAACGCAGTCTAGGTTCCGGATAGAATCATCAATGCCGTAAATAAATTTCATCACTGTCGTTCTTTTCATTGTCGTCTGTTATCCTCATCCCATCCGGAATATCCTCACCTTTTAGAAAGGACCGCTCAAGGCAAGGCAAGAGACACAGGCACCTGGTACCTGTGCAGTTCTGATGTACCGCCTCGTGGCCACAGTGAGCATGGCTCGACTGATGGGATGGGGATCCAATTCTCAAAGTGTCCACAGCCCTACACGCGCCTTGGGCGTTCTAGGTTAACGTATCATCTTGGGTTGTCTTCTTTGGCAGCACTTAAATACTCCACCGTCCCTCATAAACCTTTGAATTTTCCCGCCGCATCAGACCTCTCATACCACGACGCCAAAGCCATACAGGATATTATCGAAGGGCTCCGCCTGATGTCTCAACTCAAGTACGTCTCCCTAATCCCCTCCCTTCCTAGGACTCATCCCACCATCCCCCACTCCGCCTCCGCCTCCGCCTTCCCCTCATCCCAGTCCAGACTTTGGGCCCGGCGGGCTCCCACCCCTCCCAAAGATCAATTCGCCCGAGATTGCGATGCGCGTCTTCACGCACCGTAGTTTTGCCGCTCGCCCTACCCACGTCTTTGAGGATTCGCCTGAAGATCCGAGCCCCGATAACGAGCAGTGAGCCCATTTCCATCCCCCCCCTCTTCGTGCGTCCCACCACTGACGATCTGCCCCCCGCTTCCACACGCGCACGCCCCACCCGGTAACAATAAGGCTCGAGCATGTTGGCGATCAAGTGCTCGGTCTGATCGTGACCGATCTCCTACAGAGCGAGTTCCCTCACTTGCGCGTGGGCCCATCAACGGTACGCATACTCGTTCCACGCCTCATTTTGTCTCCCCCCCTCTCTTCCCCCAACCAGCGCTCCTGACCTAATATATACCCCCACAGAAAATGCGGGCGCTCGTCGTTGGCAATAGCACACTTGCCACCATGTAGGCACTTTTTTTCAGTGCCGTGCTGGGTTCCTGCGGAGACAACGGCTGACATCTCTCTATCCCTGTTCACCCCCCCTTGTCCCTCGCCAGCGCGGTGCAATACAAGCTCCCAGAAGGTCTCAGGCTCCACCGCGCTCAATCTGTCACCCTCAAGGCATCAAACCACGTGCAAGGTACGTATGGCGAAAATTTCCCTAACACCCCATGACCCTAATTCACCCCTTCAATGCTTCCCTAAATCCTCTCTCGCCCCGTCACACCAGCCGACGTTTTCGAGGTATCTGTCACACCACACTCTATATTTGTACACGGACGTGCGCTCTGATTTTCCCTATGCCCCTTAATAATACAGTCTTATGTCGGCGGGCTGTACAAGGACCAGGGCCTAGAGGCCGTGCAGGCCTGGCTGGATCGTCTCTTCACGCCCTACGTGCGCGAGGCCTACCGCATCGTGCGCGAGCAACACGGCCTCGACCCAGTCGGCGCAAACAACGAGCTAGCCGCGAAGACGACGGCGACGCAGACGCCCCCGACACCCCCACCCGAGTCGCGCAGGGCGCCGACCAACGGCAGCACGGCGGCGACGCTCGGCCACCTCGGCCTCTTCAACCAGCGCCTGCAGCAGTTCAACAAGCCGATCGAGTGGGTCTTTGACGACACCATCACGGAGAGCAGCAAGGCGACGCCGTTCTGGGCCGCCCGTGCCCTCATCGACGGCGACTGTTGGGGCTTTGGTCGCGGCAGTACTAAGAAGGCGGCTAAGAACGAGGCTGCTAAGCAGGGTCTCAAGCGCATGGGTTTCGTCGATGGGGTGCGCGTTTTTTTTTCAATGCATGTCATGTGTTGGCACCGACACAGCCCACTGAAATGGAAATTAACAGGATTATTAGCTTGCCCCTTCAGAGCAGTGCGGGAAGGTGCTAGCGCCCTGTTTTCACTGTGGGGATTTTACAAGATAATCCAAGCCAGTCGGCAATATCGTGAAATCCGACCGGATTGTTCAGGTTTCAAGAATTGAATACGATTGGATTACATTGTAAAGTGCCCACAGTGCCAGCTTGTTCCTATATGGGGACTGGACTCACGCCTTGTATGTTTTGCCACGACCGTACTATATTACCACCTACATCTCTTTTGTGTTTGTATGCGCCCAGGATTTAGTAGCGAGGATATGGATGACTATCTTTACAACATCGTCAGGCACAAAGAGAACAATACATTTAACTGTGCGAATCATCTTAGGTCTCACGGTTTATCATCAATAAAAATACGATCAACATCCGGCCACACGTCCTTGCCGCCCTGGTAGTACGCCTTATCCCGCTCTACCCAGTATGCAACATCCTCGCCAATGCGTAACGGGGACCACACCCGCTCGCCAGTGTCGCCATCCGTCTCCGCAGAAAACCAACGCGGGCGATGCGGTGGCCGACTTCCTTCCTCACGTGCCCTGCGTATTGCCCTTTGATATTCCTCCTGTTCTGTCTTGAGCGTATTCGCATGCTCGTACCGCCCTAGTTCAAACGCGCGCTGATCCGGGCGCAGGCGACAGTCCGTTGGCGGCAGATAGGGTCGCAGCGTGTCCTCCGGAAGGTTATTCATTGAGATCGCGAACGGCGTCAAGTTGAATGGAG
>Ga0209488_10003457_pt1 | contig 12682 bp, 12 predicted proteins | sample Rivendell_Oct201_8_FD_188349 | JGI IMG/M metagenome (GOLD analysis project Ga0209488, IMG submission 188349) | Vadose zone soil microbial communities from the Eel River Critical Zone Observatory, Northern California, USA -... | ecosystem: Environmental > Terrestrial > Soil > Vadose zone >...
TGTTAGGGATTCCAATTTCGGGAGCGGGTTTCTGTTGCTCCCTAAAGCTGTGATAATATCCCATTGACGGGAGTAAATAGTCGTGACATCGCAATTGGAGTCTACATAGTCACAGGGGAATGGATTGAACCATAATGTGAGCGTGTTCAGTGCAGGAGCCTGATGGAGGATGCCAAAAGCTCTAATGTGGCTGCCCCAACAAGGGTCACGGGCTGTAAGGCAGCTGTCAGTGACATAATACTTCCTCGGCGGTGTACAACAACACACTTGCGGGGCAGGTAGCTGGCGCGCAATACCACCTATGGCCTGTAAAACCGTAATCCCGTCAATACAATCTGCAACATGGAAGACACACGTCATACTTTCGAGAAACGTAATAGATCGGATATGTTGGGCGAGGTGAGGTGTGTGGAGCGACTCCCATAATTTCTTTGCGCTGTCGAACGTGTTAAGGACCGTGATATTCTCGAAAACTGCAGGTGTTGCCAATATTTTGAAGGTCGAGTTCACACGGCGTAGCTGCCGGAGGTCATTTGATCCCATATTGCGTATTATTATCTGCCATAGCTCGACAGGTAGAGTTTCAGCGCTGGATGGCATGGTGGTGATGATGATAGTTTGAATCTTCGCCTTGCCCCTGACTGGCGCTCGGCTTCGGCATGGCACGATCCACATCTCCCAGTGACTTTACACCACATGGACACCCTTAAGACTCACAAAACCGTCACACCGTGAAGAGCGTGTCATGATCGTGCTGGGTCCACTTAAGGCCTTGACTGGGGATGTTCGCTCCAGTAATGAAATCCTTCGTGCTGTATCTGATCGTCGCTGGTGATTTGGGGTGGAGACGATTCATCGATTGAGAAAGGGTGTGGCCTGCCCTCGTCCGGAGTAAGCCAACCCTGACAGAGGCAAAGAGGGTTAGGAAGGTTGTCCAACTCAAATTCACAAAAACTTCTGGAATGATTACTACTGTCGTAGGGGAAAGAGTAGTTCTTTAGGACCTTTAAAATTATCTCGAAACACGAGACGCGGTAGCCAAGTCCAAACAACAATGAGCATGTCTTGCAAGGGTGCTAAACGAACCGACGTGTGAGGCTGGATGTCACTTGAAGTGCTCACTGTAGGGCGTAAGAGGGTCGCGATGTGCAATTGAGAGTAATATGCCCGAAATGACGCGTTGCGTAGATGCATCGACGTTTACTTGCAGTTAGCCAATCTTGCAGAGACGGCGCAAGGGCTGGGTTTGTAAGTCGCTCTGGAGAGGTTCTAGGTTGATTAATGGATACAAGACTCACCGATGATCAAGTGTGAGTTGAAGGTCATTTAAGCAGTTCGCTCAACAAGTCTGCCACCTCAGCCTTTGCTTCCTGCTTTTCCTTCAGGGTTGTAGCGACCTCTACGTCCCGTCTTTCTACGATTTGGGCTTCGTCAGATAGAAGCAGTTGCAATTTCATGGAATGAACGATAGACAGCAGGGAATTAGCCGCCCTGATCTGGACAGAAGCTTTTGAATTCATATCGCAGGCTCCGGAGAAAAACGACGAACCATGGATTCTGCGCGGAACTGCGCTTGGAATGTCTCCTGTGCGATTTGGAATTTATCTTTGTTATTGATCTGGGTGCAAAGGTCAATACGACGGAGGGCATATTTCGTAGCCATGAGAACTTACCGAGGCGAGGTTCACTAAATCGACCATACCATCCGCGAGAGTCTCTATTTCAACGTCGACCCGCTTATTCCATTCCTCTTCGACGGCGTCCAGATATTCTGTGGAGGTCTGTTCGACAGCCTGAGGGGCTGTGCCTTGTGGAAATAGATTTGCAGTTGGGAGTTTTGAGGGACGGGATACGTCTGACTGGGGTAGATCAGACATGAAGAGAGATTCGGCACCCGGCACGGCAATTGGGTGGTGGTGCACGCGTGTCATTGCTCGCTACCCCCCTTACCAGGCACTCGCATGCTCTGAGTCTTCACCATGTCCTACCCATACTTTCGCTCACTTTCAGCTCAGAAAACTGTCACGTATGGACTCAACCCCTCGCGAAGACCTGCCGACAGTGTCAGATCTGCGCACAGGCATTTTACCACAGTAATGATGCAACATCCAGCTCGTCTTCGTTCCCGTTACACTTCCTCCCTTGCTCCCTTCCGACGCGTGAATGCACGCGGTTTGTCGTATGCGTCAATACCGAAAATTGTAGCGAGGGCGTTCAGGGTACCAATCGCAGGTGCTACACTTGGCGCTGGAGGATTCACATATGCAAACTACAAGTTTGAAGGTGAGTTGGCCACTCCGCCGTCTTCGGGCCTAGCCAAATATTCCTTCTAGAGTTTAGGAAAAAGTCGGAAGAGTGGATCTCCTCTGTCAAGGACACCGCCACGGATCTCTTTGACACTGCGTCGGGAGGGATAAAAGCCGTATCGGAACGAGTGCAGGGCGTGAATCTACCCGAGCTGGAAACACCACAGTTTCTCAAGGACTTGTTCTCGCCCGCGGAAAGTTCTCGCAATAAACGCGACCAAAGTCACGAGGAGCATGGGGCTCCGGGCAGGGGTCATCCAAACGGCGATGACGCTGCGATCGCTGCATTAGTGGCTGCCACTATGTCATCCCCATCGGACTCTACTCAAGACGCTAAGGACCTTCTGATAGACCCGCGGCAGAATGGACTCATGCACTTGACTAAGAAGCTCATCGAAATCCGGAGTATGTTGCTTGACATCGACCAAAGTGACGCGTTGAAGCTACCGAGTATCGTTGTCATCGGCAGCCAGAGTTCTGGCAAGAGTTCCGTCTTGGAGGCAATTGTTGGGCACGAGTTTCTCCCGAAGTGAGCGAGCTGCGCTTCATTTTCCACCCGCCATCTAAATACCGTTTTGCAAGGGGGAACAACATGGTCACGCGCCGCCCTATCGAGCTGACCCTCATCCATACACCTGCTAGTGCGAATGAGCAAGAAGTCGAATATGGCGAATTTCCATCGCTCGGTCTCGGAAAGATCACAGATTTCTCTCAAATCCAGAAAACACTGACCGACCTCAACCTCGCTGTCCCGTCTTCAGAAGCTGTCTCGGATGAGCCAATCGACCTCCGGATATACGGCCCGAGCGTCCCAGACCTCACCCTCATCGACCTTCCTGGATATGTACAGATCTCATCCATGGACCAGCCCGAGACGCTAAAGGAGAAAGTTTCGGCGCTGTGCGAAAAGTACATCCGCGAACCAAACATTGTACTCGCCGTGTGTGCCGCTGACGTGGACCTCGCAAACTCCCCAGCGCTTAGGGCGAGCAGAAAAGTTGATCCTCTAGGACTGCGGACCCTTGGAGTCGTCACAAAGATGGACCTCGTACCACCAGATCAAGGCGCAGCAATCTTGTCTGGCAACCGCTATCCATTGCATCTAGGTTATGTCGGCGTCGTTTGTAAACCGTCTGGGGAAAATGGTCGCCAAGAAACTACGGCTGTCGTTGCGCGACGTGGTGACGAGTACTTCCGAGAAAATCGAGAGCATTTTCATAGCTCCTCGTCTCTCATGGTGGGCACAGAGACTCTTCGGAAGCGTCTCATGGACGTTCTCGAGTCGTCTATGGCCTCTTCACTTCATGGCATCACAAACGCCGTGCAACTGGAGCTAGAGGAGGCGCAGTACCAGTTTAAGGTACAATATAACGATCGACGAATCTCCCCGGAATCCTACGTTGCAGAGACTGTCGACGCCCTCAAAGGACGCTTCAAGGACTTTATGACCCAGTTCCGCAAGCCCGCTGTGCGCGCGAGGCTCAAGACTATGCTCGATGAGCGTGTCATGGACGTCCTCGAACAATTATATTGGAGTGACAAGCGCGTGGGCGAATTCACTGTTCTGGGAGAAGACAGACGCCTGAAACCGGAGGACGTTGAGCCATATTGGAAGTACAAACTCGGTGCTGCCTCTTCGTTGCTCACCAAGTCTGGAGTCGGGCGTGATGCGACGCTCCTCGTGGCCGACGGTTTGCGCACTCTCATAGATAGCATCGCGGCGGGCGAACCGTTCAACTTCCACCCGCGAGCGAGCGAGCGCCTCGTGCGATTCGCACACATGATCTTGCGCGACCGCATTCCGCCCACCTCGGACCAGGTCGAAAATTGCATCAAGCCGTACAAGTACGAAGTGGAGGTGGACGAGCGCGAGTGGGAGAACGGCCGGAAGGAAGCCATCAAGCTGTTTGAGCGCGAACTCGGGATGTGCGAGGAGAGGCTGAAGGATATTCGAAAGAAGGTCGGTGGCAGCCGGAGGCTCAGTAACTTGATGAGCCATGTCCGGGAACTCGAAGAGAAGGAGCGAGAAAAGAGGAGTCGGCGCCTCGCACAAGCGACAGCGGGTGCGGACAAGGAGATAGACGATGATCCCCCACTGGAGTCATATAAATATACACCTGGGCAACTTGTTGACGGTACGTTTACGCGACATTAGTCTTCGCCGACTTTTCCTGACAGCTATTCTAGCGCGCCATGCTACACTCTATACCGACCGGCTGAGTATTCTCAAGCTCCGACTTGCGGCTCTGAAATCAAAGAAGTGCAAAGCCGGCCCCGAAAGTGACTTACTCTGTCCCGAAGCGTTCTTGAACATTGTCGCGGATAAGCTCGCCTACACCTCTTCCATGTTTATCAACATTGAGCTCCTCGACCACTTCTTCAACCAGTTCCCGAGGGAGATCGACTCGCGTTTGCTCTACGACCTGGACCGCAACGAGATCGTCGAGTTTGCGAGGGAAAATCCGGAGATTCGTCGGCACTTGGACCTGCAGGGACGAAAGGACAAGCTGGAGGAGGTGCGACAGCCCTGTCCCCTGCGAAATGCAATTTTTTCTCATATTTTTGCTTGCAGGTCATGAAGCGACTGAATGGTTTATCCATTCTTCGTACAGACGCACAGCCTGCGCCACGACGTCCTCGGGGTCTGTTTAATGGGATATTCTGATCTTACGATCCTCGCCGTGCTCCTTATTTTTTGCTTTACTACATCCTTTCCCCCTCTCAGTCACTGTTTCTCGGACATGTTTAAATGGTTCAGTACCGTAACGCACGCTCATTATCATGCGCATAATTAACGAAGCGGGACAGCGGACGATTCCGCTTTTGAGCGCCGTTGTCCACGTCCACGTACCAGCCGGTTGACTATCACATGCATTTTTGATTTGATTATTTAAATCCCGATTGGAAATTTACGAGTCTGTCTCCCGCAGCAACATCATGTCCGACGTCAAAGTGGAAGGTTACAAGGTGAAAAATCTCGTTCTCGCCTCTATCACTTCAATCTGAGACCTCTATTTTTATTTCCTAGACATCTGAGATACTTGCTGCGCTAGCTGCGGTCTTCGAGGGATACAACAATGAAGAGAAAGCTGCGCAACTAAAGAAGGTAGCCTGCTGCGTCTCACTCCCACAACCTCCGTTTCTGAATTCGTGTCCCATGTGACACTCCGCAGAACAACGGCGTCTTTGAACTTAAGATCAAGAATGACGCAGGGAAGGAAGTGGCATGGACCATCGACCTGAAGAAGACGGGCGCGGTGAAAAAGGGGGAGGCAAAGTCGCTGGGCCTCAAGCCGGACGTGACGATATTTCTGGAGGACGAGACGTTCGTCGAGATTGCGGATGGCAAGACGACTGGGCAAAAGGCGTTCATGACCGGGAAACTCAAGACAAAGGGAAACATGATGCTCGCGACAAAACTCGATGGCCTCCTCAAGGTATGCATACCATGCCCCCGCTTTTGCTTTGTTATGCCAACGAGATACTTCTTTCAGAATACGAAGGGCAAGACGAAGCTCTGATCGTTGGACTGCCGCGACAGACATGATAACCATATACTACTAGCACGTATTTTTAACACAATAAACTTATGTGACACGGAGACCCAGAAATTCACTCGATATGGTTTCGTGGAGAGTGATGCGGCGGAAGGGAGACGGAGATGAAAAGGCATGCGTAGGAGGAACGTGCGTATGGGGGCCACTGCGGGTGCGGGCCGTTTTTAAAGATGTGATTGGCCAGGACATCTCCCTCCGCCTCTTCCCACATTCCGGTCTCAACAAACGACCCCCTTTCAACGTTCCATCCTCTGTCGCCATCCTCCCTCCTCACCGGCGAGCATTTATTCGACCCATGAAATATATCGAAATACCTAACCTGGCCCGACTCGCCCAAGCCCTAACACATGAGGGCCCCGAATGCTCGGTCCACACTCGAATAGAGGCTTATAGCTGTAAGAACATCAAGCGGGACAAGAAACTCTTTAAATCCCTTGAGAGTGCATACAACGAGGACGTATCGCACTCCCCGCCAGTCCCATCCTTCATCGCCCTCGACAGAGAGGCCGAGATTACTCCCTTCGGCCCCATGGATAAACACTCGTCGCGCAAGACGCTCTACCTCCTCATCGCGACCCTCAACGTCGCATTCCCGGACCATGAATTCTCTGACGTCAAGCCTGCCCACTTCCACAAAGAGCAAAATGGTGCCAGCGTCCTCAACGCACTGAGCACCACCTTGGTCGCACCACACCGCGCGGGCATCCGCGCACCGCGGACTTATTCATCATACCCTCCCACCTCCGTCGACTTCTTCCCCTCCTCCTTACCTACATCATCATCACCCGTGCAACCGCTCCCAAGCCCGTACGCGCCCCCACAGATCGTGTCCGGCACACACCCGTGGCTCTACCGCGTTCTCGACGACATAATAGGACTCACCGAATGCGAGGTCTTTTCTTACGTGCCGGACATCGACTCGGACCCGCACGCGAGCGACTTCTCCGACGACGAGGACGACATCAAGTCCGTCGGTGACTCGGACTCATCCGATGATTCGGGGGACGAGCCCTTCGCGTTTGACGACTACGACGTCGACGAGGCCGCGCCGGTCCACCGCCCGGCGTCCGGAGGTCGCCTGCGCGCGCTCATAGACTACAATGACCTGCACACGCACACCGCGCTGCGCCGCCGCGGCGCGTTGTTGTGGAGTTCGCACTGGTTCTTCTTCAATCGGAGACTGAAGCGAATATTGTTCCTCTCGGTCTGGGCGCGTTCGCGGGGAATGACGAGGTGGGGCGATGAGGACCTCTATGGCAGTCCTGAGAAGATGCGCACGTTATCGGGGGAGCGGTTTCTCGGTTGGGAGGGTGCGATTGGCGCAGGTGCACGAGCGATGGGTCTCAGTGCCGCGGCGTGATGCATTGTAATAGTAAGTCGCTCAAAACTCGCTGATCTTTTACGAGCACTCACCGTGTTCTATAGTATTCCTTTTTCATCTAGCCTCCTTTTCTTGGACATACCTGCCTTGCTATGATATTTATCCTCTTCCATGCCCACCTTTGGCTTTTCTGCTCTTCTACCTTATGAGTTTTGTAGTATTCTCTTCCTTGTTGTTGTTAGGAGTGCTGTGGTATTTGTGTTGAGTTGAAAAATCTGTGTGAGAGTAAGGCCTGAATAGGGGGGCCGTACCACGTTTCACAAGTGGGCACGGGACAGAGAACCTGTGTCAGGATTATTTCTAACAGATGCGCGCTGGTAGCTCTAGTGTGTTGGAAAAGGCACGTACTTGGAGATGACTTGCCGGAAATCGGACAGGCAGGATGACTTGGGTTTTAGTATGTGGTGAGGAGAATAGGCAGGTGACTCACCTATCGAGTCAGCCGTAGGCCGCGTTATCTCCGAGGTAATGCTCTCTGAATTCCGGTCGTGATCCACCACCACCACTACAACAACACATCGTAGTTGGATGGACAAGGCCCTTTAACAAACAACAAAATCTCGACGATCGATTGGCGATGACTCTGACTAGGTCCCGCCGGCTGTGTCCGTCGAATCATGCAGATATCAGGTGACCGTGAGGTTGAAGTGCAGTTGCCAGTTTGTCCCCCATCATGCCCAGTCACAACTAAACTGAAGACAAAGTGATTGTGTTATCCTCTCCCTTCACTTGTCTGCTTCCCTTTCTCGCCGTCGCCTGGATCTCACCCGTCTTGGGAGCTAACACACGTTTGCGCCACAAACAAGTCGAATGTGGCCAAACCAATACACCCACTAGCAGCTTTTGGAGCCCTTCACTGGGCGCAATGGCTAAGCGCTCACCACTTGGCCATGGTTCCCACGTTTGTGATCTGTTCTGGTCTTAGCTGGTGTATGCTTCAACTCCAGTACTCTTGCATCGAAAACACATGAAGCCACATTTCTGCAAATCGTGCTCACGAAATTTGAATGTGTCATACATTCGCCACTCTCTCAGCACGTGACAAACGCGACAAAACACCCACGTGCGTGACACTGGTTTTTTCACACACCCAATCTTCGCAAATGTGCATTATTTTGCGGTCTGCTGTATATGTATTCTCCAATGCGCTGCGTTGTACTACCACGCACCAACGTGACCCATAACTATTGACACAGCCACCCTCTTGGGTGAGCTATTTAAAGAGTGGGGGTGCAGCCAAAGTACACCTCCCACCCCCAATCTGTCACGCCTGTCCCACATCTCCTCTACTAGTTCGTTATGTCCTGTGTTCCCACAGAAACCATGTCGCGCTCCACCTTCGATACCATGTTCAGCACCGCTCTGGACGCCTACAAAAAGAGGACCAGGAACGACCTCGCCTCGCATCCACTACTTTCAAGCCTTGAATCTTGCACCTCTCCTAGTGAAATTCTCGCTGCACTTCGAGAACAGATACCAGGGTTCGGTCAGCCCCACATTGGAAATGACCCGGACAACTTGACCAACTTACTGGCCCCGATTGCCAACATCCTCTTCGCATTCTCCGTCACCCTCGGCGAGGGTATTGGCCTCGTAGATATCATACTTACTCTTTCCTAGTAGCTGCACTAATACTCGTTTTGCAGGTATTCTCTCCGGCAAAGTTTATCTTTGCAGGCGTCGGCGTCCTACTGTTGGTTTGTACTTTTCATGATTCTTTCCTAGAATATCGTAACACCTTTGTGCTCTAGACCGCCAAAGATGTCGGTGCTAGCCAAACCGTTCTTATCCATACCTTCAGCCGCATCGAATGTTTCATCACACGACTCGAAGCTTACACCACGGCTACACCGACTGCAGCCATGACAAATATAATTGTGAGGACCTTGACCGAGGTACTATCCGTCCTCGCCATTGCCACAGAGGAGATGAAACTCTCGCGAATGAGTAGGTTGATCGCAGGTAGAATATATCACCCACCCTTATTCATGTTTATTCAGGAAAATATTTCAAGAAGTTGATAGAGAAGAGAGACCTTGAGGATGCGCTAGAAAGGTTGGATATCTTTACACAGGAAGAGGGCCGAATGGCGTCTGCAGAAGTCCTGAGGATCGCCCACAACGCTGAGAAAAGAGCGGAAGATACCAATGGCCGAGTCAAGGGCGTCGAAAAGAGATTGCGAGGGCTCGGCAGCAACTTACATTGTATTGACGAGAAGGTGCAAAGTCTCGACAAAAAGGTACAAGACGTCAATAGAGGGGTGCAAGACATTGGAAATGGGGTTCGAGATGTCGACAGCAAAGTGGTCCGAGGAAACCGTTTGTCATCTCTTAGACCCATTCTCGTTGTCCTGGAATACTCAGACGTTCAGATCCTCACAGGGAACCAGCGGCGAGATACTCATTTAAGATGGCTTTCGCCGCCAAATCCGTCCACGAATCATAACATCGCATACGACATCCACCATCACGGAACAGCACAATGGTTCTTTGCAAGCAACACCTACAATGAATGGAAATCGACTGGTTCGTTTTTATGGATCAGGGGAAAGCGTACGTCCCTTCTAGCTACTACCATAGATTTCCTCACCAACTTGATCTCACAGCGGGCTCTGGGAAGACAATCCTCTGGTTTTTATCACTTTATCTTTTTTTTTCTTAGTTGAGTCTTATGTAGTGGACCAGCTCCGCGATCATACAGGATATCATGGCCCTCCGTAACTCTGGAGAAGCCGCTGTCGTATATTTCTACTTTGATTTCAGGGACACCAACAAGCAACACTTACGGAACCTGTTACATTCCCTTCTAGTCCAGCTTTCCGCTCAATCCGATCCATTTTGCGATATTCTCTCCAATCTTTATTACGCCCATGACTGTGGGGCACGGAAGCCCAGTAATCGGGATATGATGGAGTGCCTCAAAGGTATGCTCTCGTCCCCAAGACAAGCCCCGATTTACATCATTATGGATGCCCTCGACGAATGCTCGAATGCTTCCGGCATCCCATCTCCACGAGAGCAGGTTCTCAAGCTCGTGAACGAGCTCGTTAACCTTGACCTCCCAAATCTCCATATTTGTATAACTAGTCGTCCGGAATTTGACATCCAGGCTGTCTTTCAGTTCCTAACGCCTCGTCCTGTATCCCTTCATGACGAAAGGGGACAGAAGCAGGATATCGCGAACTACATCAGTTCTGTCATTCACTCTGACCCTTGGATGAGCAGGTGGCGAGATGAGGACAAGAAACTGGTCATCGAGACGTTATCGGAACTGGCCGACGGAATGTAAGGGCATGTTCAGATACTCACGATATGTTCTAACAATTCACGTAGGTTCCGGTGGGTATTCTGTCAGTTAGACGTCCTACGCCGCTGTTTTCCACCAAGCGTCCGACATGTTCTTGCGGAACTGCCCGAAGGCCTGGACGAGACATACGAACGCATACTAAAGGAGATAAAGAAGGCAAACCAAGCCTATGCCCATCGTCTCTTGCAATGCCTTGCGGTGGCCGTTCGCCCGCTTCGTGTTGAAGAGCTTGCAGAAGTCCTTGCAGTTAACTTTAACTGCGCCGGAGGGATCCCGAAGCTCAACCCAGATTGGCGCTGGGCGGACCAAGAAGAAGCCGTCTTGACCGCCTGTTCCAGTTTGGTCACCATAGTCAACGATGGTCGTTCCAGAGTCGTGCAGTTTTCGCACTTCTCAGTCAAAGAATTTTTGATGTCTAGTCGTCTTTTCGAAACGGGCGGGCCCGTCGCACGCCATCATATCCTACTCGAGCCCGCGCATACAATTTTCGCGCAGGCTTGCCTTGGCGTCCTACTCCAACTAGAGTATCACATTCACCGGGATGATGTGGATGGATTTCCACTCGTTCGCTACGCCGCCGAACATTGGGTCAGTCATGCGCAGTTTGGGGACGTGTCGTCAAGCATCAAGGATGGGATGCTATGCCTCTTTGATTCGAACAAATCGCACTTCAGAATCTGGCTCTGGATACACAACGAAGACAGATCATGGAATTCCATGTCTGCGATGCGCCCAAGCTCTCCTGAGGCGGTTCCCCTGTACTACGCTTCTCGATTCGGGTTTCGCCACTTGGTCGAACGCCTCCTTGCCGACCATCCAAAGCACGTGAACGCCGGGGGCGGCAGTTACGGGGCTCCGCTGATCGCCGCACTCTCAGAAGGACACGTGCAGGTTGCATCGCTACTGTACAAGCACGGTGCGGTTGTGGACATCCGGGGCAAGTGGGACCAGACTGCGCTGCACCGCGCGTCAGTGGATGGACACCTTGAGAATGGCAAGTGGCTACTCGATCGCGGCGCGAACGTGAATGCGTGCGACAACGAAGGATGGACGCCGCTGTACCTGGCGGCGCTGCACGGACACCTCGAGTTTGCTCGAATGCTACTTGAGCGCGATGCAAAGGTCAACGTCTGCGACGACCTGGGTCGGACTCCTTTGTCCAGGGCTTCGGAGAACGGGCGTGTCAAAGTCGTGCAGTTATTACTGGAGCATGGGGCGGACATGCATGCGCGCGATGTTCGTGGCAAGACCGCGTCGCAGATAGCGTCAGAGAAGAAGCAACGGGCGATCGTCCAGCTGCTATCTGAGTACAAGAAAAAATCCTCACATGCTCACACTCACAACCCCAAACGACCACCGCACAGATAACCCTACGTACATAGGCGATATTACTGTTATGGCCTATATCCTTTCTCCTCCCTTTCCTGGGACGGTCCCTTCAGTTCACCACCACCACCTCTGACCTGGCGAGGCGCTGTTGGCCCTCGGGCTTACCCGTAGCAAAATATGTGCTTTCGTTCATCACTAGGTCATCATGGCCGAGAGGGAGCTATTCTTTCGGAGGTGGAACCGGGAGGCGACAAGACGATACTTGCATTTTTCCAAGGGTGCGTGCCACGTAGCACGCTATACCGGAAGGCGCAAGTCAATGGGTTTAGGGTACGATGCTAAGTTGGCAAGGGCAGCTTAGTGGGTTTACCGTACAAGGTACTAAAGATTAACCGCGTTCTACAATTCACTGTGCCATCGCGGATCCCACTATGTACGTGTACGTGCGGGCGAGTATGTAGAGTAAGTCGACGACGAGTTCGTGTTGAGACAGCACAAAGTACCACTTGCCGGATCGAGTTGAACAAAAAAAAGGTAGCGTGGTATTTCAAATGGACGAATGTAAATATGAAATGCCCACCGCGAACGCCGACACTCCCCAGTCTTGAGAACGTGATCTGAGATCACTGTTCCATCCTATTTCACATCCCACATCCCAAGGCAGCTCGTGTTTGATATCTGATGGATAGGCTTCATGATGGACCCGTGCCAGCGCGTCAATGAGACACGACGACCGTCAGTCGAGATTTCGGATCACTGGCACTCGCCACTCTCTTTCTCATCTGCTCTTCAAGTTGCGCGTC
>Ga0209488_10003458_pt1 | contig 12679 bp, 8 predicted proteins | sample Rivendell_Oct201_8_FD_188349 | JGI IMG/M metagenome (GOLD analysis project Ga0209488, IMG submission 188349) | Vadose zone soil microbial communities from the Eel River Critical Zone Observatory, Northern California, USA -... | ecosystem: Environmental > Terrestrial > Soil > Vadose zone >...
GCGACCGCAGATACCGCAAAGGCGACGCACACGCATCCACCTGGCACCCCTCCGCATACCCATTAATGCGAAATTCGAAACTCGAAATGTTTCGCATTTCGCATTTCGCATTTGCACTTCTTCTCACGTGCTGCACGCCGGCCACGACGCGGCCCCCGTTCGCCCCCGTCCCTGAGGCGCTGCACGCCGTAATCAACGCGCCACCGTCGGACGTCACTCAGGCTGCGCAGGCGATCCTCACGGCGGACTCGGTCCCTGTCCGCTTCATGAACCTGCAAGACGCGTTTCTCGAGACGAAGGAGTTCGCGGGCACACATCGCTTGCGCCTCTGGGCCGATCCTGACGTGGCCGGCAAAGCGCGCGTGACGATCGAAGCGGTCTACCGGCCCTTTGAAGATCCGTCGCGCACACCGCGCGACCTCGAGCGCGCCGCGCCGCCCGGCTCGCCGGGGCAACTCCGCGCCGAGCAGCTTCTCGCCGCCTTAAAGGACAAGCTTGGAGTCACGACTTACTAAGAGTCTCGGCGCGCTCGAGTACTTCACATTCGGCTTTGGCAGCATGGTGGGCGTGGGTTGGCTCGTCATCATGGACGATTGGCTGGCTCGCGGCGGCCCCGGCGGTGCCATGCTCGGCTTCCTCGGCGGCACCCTGCTCCTCCTCCCCATCGCGTTGACCTACGGTCGATTGGTCCGCGCGATCCCCGATGCCGGTGCGGAAATCGCCTACACCGAACGCGTGTTTCCGCGCTCGGTGAGCTTCGCGGCCGGCTGGATGATGGTGCTCGCGTACGCGATCGTGTGCCCCTGGGAAGCCGTCGCCATCGGCAACCTCCTGGCCAGGATCGTCCCCGCGATGAATGACATTCCGCTGTACTCGGTCGCGGGCAAAGTCATCACGCTGCCACGGCTCGTTGCGGGTCTCTCGCTCACGGCGCTCATCGGTTTCGTCAATTATCGCGGCATCCGTACGAGCGGCCGGTTTCAGGACATCACGACGCTCGGGCTGCTCGCCTGTTTTGCCGTGTTCGTCGTGTTCGGCTTTGCGCGCGGGAACGCGGCAAACGTGCATCCGCTGTTTGCGTCCTCCGGTCCATTCATCTCCGTGTTGCTCGTCGCGCAAATCGTCCCCTACTTCATGACCGGCTTCGAGTCGATCCCCAAGGCCTCCGAGGAGGCCCGAGCCGACCTCTCCCCGAATTCCCTCAGCCGAATGATCACGCTGGCGATGGTGGGCGGCGGACTGTTCTACGTGGTCGTGGTGGGGGTCGTCGCGTGGGTGTATCCGTGGACTGATCTGGTCGCGCAACATCTCGGAACGGACGCCGTGTTTGCGCGTGCGTTCGGCTCACCGTGGATCGCGCGGCTCATTCTCGCGAGCGCTATCCTGTCGCTGTTCAAGGTGTTCAACGGCAATTTCGTCGCGGCCACGCGGCTGCTGTACGCCCTGGGCCGCCGCCGTCTACTTCCTCCGACGCTCGGCGCCGTGCATTCGACATTCGGGACTCCCGCCCTCGCGATCGCGCTGCTGACCATCCTCACGGGCGCGGCCGCATTCCTCGGCGACGCGGTGCTCGTGCCGATCAGCGAAGTGGGCGCCGCGGTTGGAGCGATCGGATGGTGCGCCGCGTGCCTTGCCTTCATCGCGCTGGCGCGCCGTGGTGACATGCGGGACGGGATCACGATGGCCACGCTCGGCGCCGTCGTGAGCGTCGCGATCGTGGTGATCAAGGTGGTGCCTGCTGTTCCTGGAAGCTTTACTGCGGTGGAATGGCTCGCCTTTATTGCTTGGTGCGCCCTCGGGCTGGCGCTGCGGCGACGAGTCCCTGGACCCATCGTTCCATCTGTCCGAGATCAATAGTCGCATCACGACACGGCCCGTTGGGCAGCTGCATCGTCAGGCCAAGGACGGGGAGCCTGCCGGCGACGTCGCGGAGACCCGTCATCATGTCGCGCTCGCAGGCGACGGCGACGACCGCCCGGGGACGACGCTCGCGAATCACCCGCCGGGCCAGCTGGCCCCGGGTCGCCACGAAGACCGGGACCTCGTAGCGCCCCGCGATCTCGAGCACGCCATCGAGCGCCTGTTTCGAGAGACACCGAGGAATCAAAACCAGCAGCTCACCCTTCCCGACCTTGCGACCCCGTCGCCCCGCGAGCGTGTTGTAGACGTCGATCGCCGCGTGCTCCACCCAGTCGCGCTTCCCGAAGACGCGCGCGACCAGTGACGTGTAGTTCATGAGCTGCAGGTACGGACCGCGCTCGAGCAAGCGCTCAGGAAGCAGGTTCCGGCCGCTGTAAAAAGCCGCCGCGACCACGCCCAGATACAGCCACTGCACCACGGCGAACAAGGCCAAAACGGTCCAGAGGATCCTGGGGAGCAACGGCCAGAGCGTGCCGAGCCGCGGCCCGATCAGATAAAGAAGAAGGGCGACAGCCGCTGTCGCGACCGCTAGGGTGACCGCGGCGAAACGGAAGAACAGACCCGGGGCTGCCGAAAAGTCGCCGCCACGAGGCAGGGGCTGGCCGTTCCACTCGTCCCACTCATGACCCAGCCGCCGATCCACTTCGATATGGATCAGCTGAGCACGCGGGGCAGGAGGCGCGCTCGACGGAGAAGGCGTGGAAGTCTGCGGAGCCATCGAAAGCGAAGCTTCACGTTGCGCTTCCCCCGTGTCAAGTTTGGAGCGTGTTCGTCACCGACGCTCGTGTCCGCGCGGCCTACGCCGAGGGTGCGGGTATCTACCGCATTCTGCCCGCGGCGGTTGCGATTCCGGAGAGCCAGGACGATGTCGTTGCGCTCGTGCGCCAGGCGCGCGAGTCGCACCTGCACTTGATTCCACGAGGCGCGGGGAGCGGGATGCCCGGGGGCAATGTTGGCAACGGCGTCATCGTGGACCTGAGCATCGGGTTCGCTGATCTCGTCGTCGATCCCCATGCCCGCACAGCCCGGGCAGGCGCTTCCGTCACGTGGGCCGAAGTGAATGACGCCGCCAAACCGTACGGCCTACGGCTGCCTCCCGATCCCTCTTCCGGCGCGTTCGCCACGAGCGGCGGGATGGTCGCGACGAACGCCGCGGGTCCGCGGACGGTACGGTACGGCAGCGTGAGACCGTGGGTGGAAGCGCTCGAGATTGTCGACGCGGAGGGGTCTGTCAGGATTCTGGAGCGAGGAGCCGGGAATCACGGGTCGTTTACGCTGACTCCCGACTCCAGACTCCTGATTCCAGAGCGCTTCCCCAAGACCCGCAAGAACTCTTCCGGCTACGCGCTCGATCGTTTCGCCGAGACGGGCGATGAGATCGATCTCCTCGTGGGATCAGAAGGAACGCTCGCAATCGTGACCGCGGTGCAGTGGCGTCTCGATCCGATTCCAGCGGACGTCGCGGGCGCCGCGCTCGGCTTTGCTGATCTCGAGTCGATGACGGAGGCGGTGCCGTACCTCGTGTCCTTGAACCCCTCGGCACTCGAGCTGTTGGATGAGTCGTTGCTGCAGTTCGTCCCGGACGCGCCCAAGGTCGCGTGCCTGCTGCTGATCGAGTTCGAGCGCGAGACGGCGACCGCCGCGCGCGGCGTCGTAGGCGATGCGGTGCGCGGCCTCAAGCACTCCGTCACGCACGTCCAGACGGCGGTGGATCGTTCCGGGCTCGAGCAGCTCTGGAGCGTGCGGCGGATGGCTTCCCCGGCCCTAGCCCGCCTTCCGCCCACGCAGCGCTCGCTGCAGCTCGTCGAAGACGGCTGCGTGCCGCTCGATGCGCTCGGCGCGTATGTCACCGGACTGAGAGCGGCGGCGGGCGGGCGCGGCATATCGGTTGCGATCTTCGGGCACGCGGGCGATGGCCACGTGCATGTCAACGCGCTTCCCGACACGACGCGCGATGGGTGGCGCGAGGCGCTCCGGGGCCTGTTCGATGACGTGACCGATCTCTTGATCCGCCTGGGCGGCGTTCCGTCGGGTGAACACGGGGTCGGCCGGCTGCGCGCGGGAATCCTGGAGCGCTTCTACGGTCCCCAAGTCATGGCGCTGTTTCGCGACGTGAAGCGTGCGTATGACCCGCTGTCCATCTTCAACCCCGGTGTTATCATTCCCGCGACCGACTGGTCGCCCATGACTGCGCTGAAAGTCGGCGCCGATGCGGCGGCCATTCCCGAAGACATCGCCACGCGACTACGAGAAGTGGAGCGCAGCGCCGCATGGGCCACACCGAAGCTCGAACTGGCACACTAGCCCCGATGGAAGTCTTCCGTTCTCCCCGCGTGTCGCTGATCGCCCGCCCGCAGTTCATCGAACCGAAGCATCTCGCGGTGCAGTGGCGCGGCGACGCGAGTGACGGCGAGCGACTCGCCGAGTACGCGGGCCGGCTGTGCTACATGAGCCAGCACAATCCCGTGAATCGTACCACCGCCGACTATCTCGAAAACATCAAGAAGCAGGGTCACGGCTCGGTGCTGGAGCACGCCGTCTACGTGCTCCTGATCGAGGGGATCTCGCGCTCCTGCTCCCACGAGCTGGTGCGCCACCGGGCAGGGTTCGGGTATTCGCAGATCTCACAGCGTTACGTCGACGAGTCACACGCCGCGTTCGTCATGCCGCCCGCTATCATCGGTGACGCACGACTCGAAGAGGACTGGCAGCAACAGGTCGCGGAGGCGCAGGCGGCGTATGTGCGAGCGGTCGACGGCTTGATGCAGCGCTACGAGTGGGTCAGCGACAAGGTGCACCGGCGGAAGATGGCGCGCGAAGCAGCCCGCAGCGTGCTGCCGAACGCGACCGAGGTGAAGATCGTCGTCTCCGGAAATGCCCGCGCGTGGCGCACGATGCTGGAGCTGCGCACCGGCGAGGGCGCCGAGCTCGAAATACGTCGGATGGCGATCGCCGTGTTGCGACTCTTGCAGCAGGAAGCGGGCGCGCTCTTCTCCGATTTCGAGATCTACGCCGCCGACGACAGGGCAGAGGCGGCGCGAGTCACGTATCACAAAGTCTGAGAAACGTCCGCCGACACCGTCTAACGACAACGTCTAACGACGACGTCTAACGAAAACGTTTTCGTTAGACGATGGTACTCGAGGATTCTGTTCGACGATTGTCTCTTGCGTAGTTGTAGATGTTTTCGTATTCTGTTTTTAGAATGCGAATAGGTCTCGCATACAACGAGAAGCCCGACGCCAGCGCGGCATCGGATGCCTACGCAGAATGGGATGACCCGTCTACCATCGACGCGGTCGACCAGGCTCTCAGTCTCTTCGGCAACGTCATCCGTCTCGAAGCCGACGAATTCTTTCCCCAGAAACTCTCGCTCGCGCGTCCCGACATCGTCTTCAACATCGCGGAGGGGTTGCATGGTCCCTGCCGCGAGTCGCACGTCCCCGCGTTGTGCGAGTACCTGAACATTCCGTACACAGGCTCCGACCCGCTCGCGCTTGCGCTGACGCTGCACAAGGGACGGACCAAGGAGATCCTCGCGTATCGCGGCGTGCCGACCGCGCCGTTTCGTGTCATCGAGCGCGTCTCGGATCTCGAGCGCATGCCGCTGCCCTATCCGCTGTTCGTGAAGCCGGTTGCCGAGGGATCCGGTAAAGGCATATTCGTCAATAACTTGTGCGAGAGTCCCGCGCAGCTCGCGGAGCGCGTGCCGTTCCTCTTGGAGCGCTACCAGCAGCCGGTGCTCGTCGAGACGTATCTCCCGGGACCCGAGTTCACCGTCGCGATCCTCGGCAACAACGGCGACGTGCGCTGCCTCCCAATCGTCGCATTCGATTTCGCCACGCTGCCGGCCGGTGCGCCGCCGGTTTACGGATACGAGGCCAAGTGGATCTGGGACACGCGCGAGCATCCGCTCGCGATCTTCCAGTGCCCGCCGATCGGCGTCGCGCCGTCGCTGTGCCGCGAGACCGAGCGTGTCGCGCTCGATGCCTATCGTGCCCTGGGCTGCCGCGACTGGTGCCGCATCGACGTGCGCGTGGATCGCTTCGGCGTCCCAAACGTCGTCGAGCTGAATCCGCTCCCCGGTATCATTCCCGACCCGGCGATGAACTCCTGCCTGCCGAAGGCGGCGCGCGTCGCCGGTTTCACCTACGATGAGCTGATCCAGGAGGTCGTCCGGATCGCGTGGCGGCGGCTAACGGGCTCCGAAGTAGGGGCGGAGCATACTGTGCCCCTCCCCGCCACCACCGCGATGTCCGCGTGAGGGTCGTCGTCCTCTACGACCCCGGGGCCGAAGACTGGACCGCCGAGGACGTCGCCGGCGTGATGCAGGCGGTCGACGACATCGCCCGGATCTTCGTTTCCCTCAATCATCAGGTCCAGCGCGTTCCGGTGCGGCACGACATGCGCTGGTTCAATGTCTGCCGGCGCGCCGATCTCGTCTTCAATCTCTGCGAAGGCGTGCGCGGTATCGCGCAGTGGGAGGATCACGTCGTCGGCACGCTGGAGCTGGCGGGCATCGCGTACACCGGCTGCGGCCCCTGGACGACGTCCGCGTGCCGCCGCAAGGCAGTTGCCAACACGCTGCTGGAGCGGGCCGGCCTGCCGGTGCCTCGCTGGACGATCGCGCAGGGAAAAATCGACGACGACTTCCCGCTCCCCGCCATCGTGAAGCCGGCCGCAGAGGACGCCAGCGCGGGCCTCGACCGGCAATCGGTCGTCACCGATCGCAAGAACCTCAAGGCGCGCATCGCCGCGATGACCGAGCAGTTCGACGAGGTGCTGGTCCAGCAGTACATCGCCGGCCGCGAGTTCAACGTCGGCATCGTCGGCGATCGGACGCTTCCCGTCGCCGAGATCGATTTCAGTACGATGCCCGAGGGCACGTGGCCGATCCTCACCTATGCCGCCAAGTGGCACCTCGGGTCGCCCGAGGACCTCGGCAGCCGCCCCGTGTGCCCGGCCCAGATCCCCCAGCGCGTGGCCGATCGACTGTGCCGGCTGGCGGAGACGGCGTGGCGCACGATGCAGGGAAAGGGCTACGGGCGGGTCGATCTCCGGTTGGACGAGGCTGGTCGCCCCTGGATCCTGGAAGTGAATCCCAATCCCGATCTCACCGACGAGGCGGGGCTGTCGCGCATGGCGAAGTCCACCGGATGGGACTACCCGGAGCTGATCCGCCGCATCGCCGAGATCGCGCTGCGGGAGGCTCAGGGCACGAAGGCCGCGCGTGAGCTGCTCGCTGCGCCCCGTCGGGCGCGCGCACCGCGTACGGCTTGAGCAGCTGACGCGTGGGACGGGCCTCTTCCGCGAGGAGGAGGTCGCCACCGCGGTCGAGCTGCTCGACGAGAGCCTGGCGGGAGACGACGATTACCAGTTCGCCGGCGCCTTCGAAGACGATCAGTTGGTCGGGTACGCCTGCTGGGGACCGACGCCGGGTACGGAAGCGACGCACGATCTCTACTGGATCGTCGTTGATCGCAAGCACCAAGGGCGAGGCATTGGGACGCAACTCCTCGCCGAAGTCGAGCAACGACTCACGACGCACGACGCACGCTTGATTGTGGTGGAAACCTCATCGCGACCCGATTACGAGCCGACGAGGGGTTTTTACGAAGCACGCGGCTACACCAGGACCGCGACCATCCCGGGGTACTACGCGCCCGGTGACGATCTGGTGATCTATACCAAGGATCTGTCTGGAGACCTGGCAAGAGCTCCTTCGTAGGAAAAGCATCGCCTCGCTCGACGCGTTGGCCGCTCGGTTCGGTGCCGAGCACGTCGGGGATATCACTCGTCTCCGGCAGGCCGCCGAAAACTTTGAATTCCGCATATCCCCGGCGATGGTGGATTTGATCAAGTCGCCCGGCGATCCCATCTGGCTGCAGTACATCCCGACCGTCCAAGAGCTCGAAGTCCATGACGGCATCGTGGATTCGCTCGACGAAGACGCGAACTCGCCCGTGCCGAACATCACGCATCGCTACCCCGACCGCGCGTTGTTTCTCGTTTCGCCGGTCTGCGCGTCCTACTGCCGCTTCTGCACGCGCCGGCGCAAGGTGGGTGACCCCGAAAAGATCCCGATGGCGCAGCTCGAGTCGGCCTTCCGCTACCTCGAGGAGCATCGCGAGATCCGCGACGTCATCATGTCGGGCGGCGATCCGTTGCTGCTCTCGGACCGCCGCCTCGACGAGATCTGCAAACGGCTGCGGGCGATTCCCCACCTCGAGGTCCTGCGGATCGGAAGCCGGGTCCCGTGCCACCTCCCCGAGCGGGTGACGCCGGAGCTGTGTGCCATCCTCAAGAAGTACCACCCGCTCTACATCAACACGCATTTCAACCACCCCGACGAGCTGACGCCGGCCGCCGTCACAGCGCTCGGGATGTTGGCCGACGCCGGGATCCCGCTGGGCTGCCAGACCGTGCTGCTCAAGGGCGTGAACGACGACCCGGAAGTGATGAAAGTGCTGATGCAGCGGCTGCTCGTTGCCCGGGTGCGCCCCTACTACATCTATATGTGTGACCAGGTGGCGGGCGCCGAGCACTTCCGGACCACGGTCCAGAAGGGGCTCGAGATCATCCAGGCGCTCCGAGGCTGGACGTCGGGGCTGGCCGTGCCGCACTTCGTGATCGACGCGCCGGGAGGTGGCGGCAAGATCCCGCTCTTGCCCGAATACGTCGTCAAGCTGACCGACAAGGAGGTCGTGCTTCGCAACTACGCCGGCAAGACCTACCGGTACAGCCAACCGGTCGAACCCATCCTCGTCGGTTGACCCCTTGCAGACTTTCGAACTCGTTCGCATATTTATGTTCACCAATGCATAAACATACGATGTCCCCGCTCCTGGCGAATATTCACGGCGGACCCTCTCGGGGGAGCGGCGGGGCACGATAGCGTGACAAGAAAGCGCGAACCCAGCCAGCCCGCTCCCTCACCAGAGCGGGCTTTTCGTTTTCTCGACCCCTGGCGCGAGCGTGACGCCTGCGGCGTCGGCTTCGTCGCGCGCGCCGACGGCGGTCGCACCAACGACATCCTGTCCATGGCCCTCACCGCCGTCGCGCGGCTCGCGCATCGCGGCGCCGCATCGAACGACAAGTCGGGGGACGGCGCCGGAGTCCTGACCCAGATCCCCCATCGCCTGCTCGGCGTCGGTCCCGTGGAGCGCGTGGCGCTCGGCATGTTCTTCCTGCCGCAAGCCGCCGGTGCACGCGACGCGGCCATCGACCTGATCGAAACGGTGCTCGTAGGACTCGGCATGTCGGTGCTCGGATGGCGCGTCGTCCCCGTCGATGCCGCGGTCCTCGGCCCGCTCGCCGCGGCAAACCAGCCGGCCATCCGGCAGGTCTTCGTAGGTCCGCCGTCCGGTCCCGGGAACGCGCAAACGTGGGAGCGGCGTCTGTATCTCGCGCGTCGCGTCATCGAACGGCGAACCGCGAGCGCGGGACTGCCCGTCTTCGTGTGCTCGCTGTCGTGCCGCACCGTCGTCTACAAGGCATTGCTCGTCGGCACCGAGCTCCCGGGCTTCTATGCCGACCTGCGCTCGCCGCTCTTCGAAACCGGCATCGCGGTATTTCACCAGCGCTACTCGACCAACACGCTGCCAAGCTGGCCGCTCGCCCAGCCGTTCCGGATGCTCGCCCACAATGGCGAGATCAACACATTGTGGGGAAACCGCAACGCCATGCTTGCCCGCGAGCCCGCACTCGCCGCGCCGGTCTGGGAGCGCGACGTCGAGCTGCTCAAGCCCGTCATCTGGACCGAGGGAAGCGATTCGGCCAGTCTCGATAACGCGTTCGAGCTGCTGGTTCGCTCCGGACGCGACCCCGTGCACGCCCTCATGATGCTGTTGCCGGAAGCATGGGAGCGCGTTCCCGAGATACATCCCGCGCTGCGGAGCTTCTACGAGTATCACGCGGGACTGATGGAGCCGTGGGACGGGCCGGCCGCGCTCGCGTTCAGCGACGGCGTCGTGGCGGGTTCGGCGCTGGACCGCAACGGCCTGCGCCCCTGCCGCTACAAGGTGACGCGCGACAACGTCGTCGTCGCGGCATCGGAAGTCGGCGTGGTCGACCTCGAGCCCGCGGACGTCGTGGAGTCCGGGCGCCTCGGCCCGGGCGAGTTGCTCGTGGTCGACACCAGCCGCAACATCATCCTTCGCAGCGCCGATGCGAAGCTGGAAGTCGCGCAGCGCTCTCCGTACCGCCGCTGGAGCACGCGCATGGTGCGGCAGCTCCCGACCGAAGTGTCGGCGCTGGGTCCGGCCCTCCCTGCCGACGAGCTCGCGGCACGCCAGCGCGCCTTTGGCTACACCCACGAGGACCTGCGCTACGTCATCGCGCCGATGGCCGCCGAGGGGCGTGATGCGATCTGGAGCATGGGCGATGACACGCCGATTCCCCCGCTGTCCCGGATGCCGCAGAGCCTCTACGCCTATGTGCGCCAGCGCTTCGCCCAGGTGACCAACCCGGCGATCGATCCGCTCCGCGAGGAGCTGGTGATGTCGCTTGTGATGTACCTGGGCCGGCGGGGCTCGCTGCTCGCGCAGCGGCCCGGCGGCCGGACGTTGCTGCGCCTCGAGCACCCGGTGCTGCTCGCGGAGGAGATGGCCGCGTTGCGCCGCGCCGGCGGCGGCTCGGAGATCACGACGCTCAGCGCGGTCTGGGAGGCGGCGGCCGGTCCTGCGGAATTGGAGCGCGCGCTGGAAACGCTGGCGCGAGATGCGGTGGCGGCCGTGCGTCGCGGCGGCGGCGCCACGATCCTGGTCATCAGCGACCGCGACGCCGACAAGACGCGCGCGCCGATTCCCATGCTCCTCGCGATCGGCGCGGTACACCAGCGCCTCGTCCAGACCAAGCAGCGCGTGCGCGTCGGCCTCGTGGCTGAAGCGGGCGACGCGTGGGACGTGCATCACCTGGCCGCGCTCTTCGGCTTCGGCGCCGAGGCCGTGCACCCCTGGCTGGCGCTGCAGTGCCTCCGCGACGTCGAGTCGTCGGCCGACAAGTACCGCAGCGCCGCGGAGAAGGGACTACTCAAGATCCTCTCCAAGATGGGGATCTCGACGCTGCAATCGTATGCCGGCGCGCAAATCTTCGAAGCACTCGGGCTCGGCCCAGAAGTCATCGACCGCTGCTTCACCGGCACGGCGTCAGTGATCGGCGGCATCGGCTTCAACGAGATCGCCGAAGACGTGCTGGTGCGGCATAATGCCGCCGGCGCGTTGCCCGACCACGGGCGCGTTCGCTATCGCCGGGACGGCGAGGACCACGGCTGGTCGCCGCCGCTCGTGCGTGCGCTCCAGCACGCCGAGTACACCGGCTTTGCCGAGGGCGTGCGGGCCCGCGCACCCGCCGGTCCACGCGATCTCCTCGATTTTTGCGAGCAGTCCCCCGTGCCCCTCGAAGAAGTCGAACCGGTGGAAGACATCCGCCGCAGGTTCATTTCGAGTGCGATGTCGCTCGGGGCGTTGTCGCCGGAAGCGCACGCCACCCTCGCTATCGCCATGAACCGCATGCATGCGCGGTCGAACTCCGGAGAAGGGGGCGAGGACCCGGCGACCTGGGTAACGCCGGCCGAGGGAACGAGCGACCGCTCCGATAACCGGATCAAGCAGGTCGCCTCCGGCCGCTTCGGCGTGACGACGGCCTACCTCATCCGGGCGGACGAGCTCGAGATCAAGATCGCCCAGGGCTCGAAGCCCGGCGAAGGCGGCCAACTGCCGGGTCATAAGGTTACCGACCTCATCGCGCGGCTCCGGCATGCGGTGGTCGGCATACCGCTGATCTCGCCGCCGCCGCATCACGACATCTATTCGATCGAGGATCTCGCGCAGCTGATCCACGATCTCAAGCAGGTGAATCCCACCGCGCGCATCGGTGTGAAGCTCGTGGCGGAAGCCGGCGTGGGCACCGTCGCCGCGGGCGTCGCGAAGGCGTACGCCGATTACGTGCTCATTTCGGGACATAACGGCGGGACCGGCGCGTCGCCTCTGTCATCGATCAAGCACGCCGGTTCGCCGTGGGAATTGGGGCTCGCCGAGACGCAGGCGATTCTGATGCGCAACAAGCTGCGTGACCGCATCGAAGTGCGCACGGATGGCGGGCTCCGCACCGGACGGGATGTCGTGATCGCCGCGCTGCTCGGCGCCGAAGCGTTTGGGTTCGGAACCGCGACCGTCGTGGCATTGGGCTGTGCGATGGCGCGCCAATGTCACCTGAATACGTGCCCGACCGGGATCGCCACGCAACGACCGGATCTCCGCGCCAAGTTCCGCGGCACGCCCGAGCAGGTCATCGCCTACTTCACGTTCATCGCCGACGAGGTGCGTCGCATCATGGCGTCATTGGGCGCGCGCCGGATGGACGACTTGATCGGCCGGGTCGAGCTGCTGCGCCGGATCGACCGGCCCGAGACGCCCCGCGCCAGCCTGCTCGACTTGTCGGCGCTACTGACGGCACCGGCGAGCAAGTCGGAGCCGCGCCGGCGCATGGTCGCTCGAAACGTGCGTCCCGGCCTCGTTTCCCTCGACGCGGAGATTCTGTCGCAGAACGGCTCCGCCCCGCAGGTCTTCGCGATTGGGAATCACCACCTCACGGTGGGCGCGCGCATCGCGGGCAACCTCGCGCGGGAATACGGCAGCGCAGGGCCGGGCGAGCGGCTGCGGCTGCGGTTCCGGGGCAGCGCCGGCCAAAGCTTCGGCGCGTTCACACTGCCGCGCATGCATCTACAGCTCGAGGGCGAGGCGAACGACCACGTCGGCAA
>Ga0209488_10003459_pt1 | contig 12679 bp, 10 predicted proteins | sample Rivendell_Oct201_8_FD_188349 | JGI IMG/M metagenome (GOLD analysis project Ga0209488, IMG submission 188349) | Vadose zone soil microbial communities from the Eel River Critical Zone Observatory, Northern California, USA -... | ecosystem: Environmental > Terrestrial > Soil > Vadose zone >...
GCGCGCATTGCCAGCGTGCGCGTCGGCCTTTCGAAGACCGTCTACGACATGCACGGCACGCTCGCCTGGAACGACAAGTTCAAGGCGCTCCTTTCCACGCCCTACGTCACCGCCGTCGTGCTGCACGACCGGCGCTGCTGGCTCGACCAATTCGAGTCCACGCGCTTCCGCGATCCGGCGGTCGACGCGTTCGCGCGCGAGCGCGTGAAAGTGGAAATCGATCCCCGCGTCGAAAGTACCGGCGCCGCGATCGAGATCCGGACCATCGACGGCGCCGTCCACACCGACCGCCGCGCCGTCCCCAAGGGCGACCCTTCCGACCCGCTGACCCGCGCAGAGATCGAAGACAAGCTGCGCACCGCATCAGCCGGCTTTCTGCCCGCCGACACGGCGGAGCGCATCATCGATCTCGTCGGGAGCCTCGAGCGCCTCGGCAACGTGCGGGAGCTCTTGGCCGTCTTGCGCGCGCCAAGCCAAGACGGCTGAACATGGTTGTCGCCGAGTGAATGGCCGGAACGTCCGTCATCAAGGAGGGGTTATGAAGAAAATACTGGCGGCATTGCTGTGTTCGTGTTCCTGGTGCGGGTTCGGATTCGCCCAGACGGCGGAGGAGTTGCTCCACGACGGGAAGAACACCGAAAACGTCACCACCTTCGGCATGGGCTACGACCTGAAGATGTACAGCCCGCTCAAGGAAATCAACAAGTCCAACGTCAGGCGCCTAGTACCGATCTGGAGCTTCAGCCTGGCGAACGACATGGGCGAGCACTCGCAGCCGACGATCTACAACGGCGTCATGTACGTGGTCAACGGCAACTGGACGTTTGCCATCGACGTCGCGACCGGCAGGCAGATCTGGCGCACGCCCGTCCAGTACGAGCGCGGAGCGCTGCGCGTCGCGACCAGCGGAGCGCTCATGAGAGGCCCCGCGACGATCTACGAGGGCAAGCTGTTTCGCCAGACGCTCGACGCGCACGTGCTCGCGCTCGACATGAAGACCGGCAAGGAGATCTGGAAGCAGAAGTACGCCGACTGGAAAGAAGGCTACAAGGGCGTCATTGCGCCGATCATCGCGAACGGCGTGCTGGTCTCGGGGATGGCGGGCGGGGACAGCACCACCCGCGGCTTCGTCGATGGCTATGACCCGGATACCGGGAAGCAATTGTGGCGCAGGTACACGATTCCCGCGCCCGGCGAACAGGGTTCCGAGACCTGGCCGAACCAGACCAAGCCGGACGCGTGGAAATACGGCGGCGGGGCGACCTGGCAATACGCTTCGTACGATCCGCAGCTCGACCTCTTGTATATCGGCACCGGGAATGCCGAGCCGTACAACCCGACCTTTCGCGACGGCGCCGACTGCCTGTATACCGCCAGCACGCTCGCGCTCAAGCCCAAGACCGGCGAGATGGTCTGGTATTACCAGTCCGTGCCGAACGACAGCTTCGACTTCGACGCGACAGCCGAGAGCCTGCTCGCCGACCTGCGCGTCGACGGCCAGATGCGCAAGGTGCTCATCAGCGCGCACAAGAACGGCTTCCTCTACGTGCTCGACCGAACCAACGGCAAGCCGATCGCCGCGAACCCGTACGTCAAGGTCAACTGGGCCACGCACATCGACTTGAAGACAGGCCGTCCGGTCCTGACCGACCTTCTCGAGCGCGCGATGAAAGGCGAGACGGTCAATGTGTTCCCGTCGCGCGGCACGAACGCCACGCTGATCGCGTTCAATCCGAAGACCGGGCTCGTCTACGTGAACTCGTGGAATTTCCCGCGGCTCATGAAATATGTTGATTTCAAGTTCGTGCTCGGCACCGGGTCGACCGGCATCGAGTCCACCATGGCCACTCCCCCGGGAGAGCCGGCCGGCTATCACATGGCGATAGAGCCGCTCTCCGGCAAGGTGGCATGGCAGGTGCCGATGATGGATCTGGCGAGCTCGGCGGGCATGCTCGCGACCGACGGCGGGCTCCTCTTCACCGGGCTTCTGACGGGCGAATTCATCGCGCTCGACCAGGACAACGGCAAGACGCTGTGGAAGTTCAAGACGGGCTCGTCGGTCAACGCGCCGCCCATCACCTACACGCACAAGGGCCGGCAGTACGTCACCGTGCTCTCCGGGCGGGGCGGCAGCGTCGCCAGCCGCCTGGTGACGGACAGCGTGCCCGCCGGCGGTTCTGTGTGGACGTTTGCGTTGATGCCCGAATGAGGGCGAGACCCCGCGCCACATTCGCCCTCGGCAGCGCGCTCGCGTGCGCGAGCGCGCTGCTCGTGCTTTTCGCCTGCCGTGGTGGTGGTGGCGGCGGAGGTGGTGGCGGCGGTGGCGGCGGCGGTGGCGGCGGAAGCCCGCCCGCAGGCTTCACCGGGGTTTTCACGCAGCGCTACGACTCGCAGCGGACCGGACAGAACCGCCAGGAGATTGCCCTGACGCCCGGCACGGTGACCGGTGCGACCTTCGGCAAGCTGTTCGCATGCCCCGTGGACGGCGAGGTCTATGCCCAGCCGCTCTACGTTGCGAACCTCGCGATAGCGTCCGGCGCGCACAATGTCGTGCTGGTCGCCACCATGAACGACAGTGTCTATGCTCTTGACGCCGATGCGAACCCTTGCGTCCAATACTGGAAGAAGAGCTTCCTCGGGACAGGCGTCACGACGGTTCCTCCGGCCGATACCGGTGAAACCGGCGACATCAACACCATAATCGGAATCGCGGGAACTCCCGTGATCGATCCCGCAACCGGCACGCTCTACGTCGTCGCGAAGACCAAGGAACCGACCGGTTACCTCCAGCGGCTGCATGCGCTCGACCTCGCGACCGGCAGCGAAAAATTCAATGGGCCGGCGAACATCTCTTCTGCGATCACGGTTCCGGGCAGCGGGGACGCGAGCGACCCTAATTGCCCAGGCGCAACCGCGCGGCACGTGCAGTTCTGCGCGCTCCGGGAGAACCAGAGGCCGGGCCTGCTGTTGCTGAACGGAACGGTGTACATCGCCTGGGCGTCCCACGGGGACAATAACCCCTACCACGGCTGGGTGATCGGCTACAACGCGGCAGATCTCACGCAGGCGCCTGTGGTGTTCAATGCGACGCCGAATGGCGGTCGCGGCGGAATCTGGATGACCGGCACGGGCCCGGCCGCCGATGCCCTCGGAAATATCTACGTCATCACGGGCAACGGGACGTTCGACACGGGCACTCCGCGCACCAACTACGGCGACAGCTTCATCAAGCTGAGCACGGCTGCCGGGCTGTCTGTCGCAGATTTCTTCACGCCGGCGAATCAATCCGTTCTGGATTCAAACGACTTTGACTTGGGGTCCGGGGGCGCCATCGTCGTGGATTCCACCGGAGCACACCCCCATTTGGTCATCGGGGGAGACAAGCAGGGGGTTCTTTACGTGATCGACCGCGACAACATGACCGGATTTAATATGAACGGTGATAGTAATCTGGTTCAGAAGGTGCCGGTCACCGCCGGCCCCGCGTGCATCATCTGCGGCCTCTTCTCGACGCCTGCTTTCTGGGAAGGAAAACTCTACGTCGTCGCGATCGGCGACGTCCTGAAGCAATACACGCTCGCCAACGGCGTACTCTCCTCTTTACCAGCGCTCCAGGCAAGCGACATGTTCGGCATCCCCGGGGCGTCGCCTGCCGTTTCCTCCAACGGCGCGACAAACGGCATCGTCTGGGCATTGGATACGACCAACAACGGCACCAACGGCTCGGCCAGCGGGCCGGCGATTCTCTTCGCCTACGATGCGACAACCCTGGACAAGCTCTACAGCAGTCCGGCGAATGGCGTAGCGGCCGCGGGCAACGCGGTGAAATTCGCTGTGCCGACGGTCGCCAACGGCAAAGTCTACGTCGGCACGCAGGACGAACTGAGCGTGTTCGGCCTGCGTTGATGCCGGAGTGGTCCTGAGACTACGCGGCACATTCATCCTTGGCCTCGCGCTTGCCTGCGCGAGCGCCGCGGCGCAGGACGCGGGCGGGAAACCGTTCGCCGCAGAGCAGATCGGGAAAGGCTCGGCGCTGTACGAGACTCACTGCCAGACCTGTCACGGGCCGCGCCTCGCCAATCCGGAGTGGGCCAAGGATCTGCGTAAATTTCCGCGGGAGGATCACGCGCGCTTCGTCGATACCGTGACCTACGGCGTGAGAAACATGCCCCCGTGGGGTGATGTGCTCAAGCCCGACGATATCGACGCGCTGTGGGCGTACGTCGTTGCCGGGGAAGGAAAAAAATAATTCCCCTCCCAGCATCGCGGATCGCGAAGATCCCTGTCGCCGTGTACGGCGCGGCGTAGCCGGGCGCGATCAATCCACGAGGTGCGCGACGCCCCAGCTCCCGCTGTCCTGTTTTACCGAAAACATGATCTCGATTCTTCCCGTTTCAGGAACGCGGCAGGCGAGGTACATGATTTGTCCGTCGTCGGTGATGGAGACCCGGGACGGCAAGCTGCAGCCGGGAATCGTCACCGCATCGGGAGTTCCCGAGCAAGTCGAGCCGGTGGAAACGCAGTGCATGATTCCCCCGGGGCCGTTCCAATAGAGATCGGGGCTGCCGGGGGAGAACCAGAACTGGTCCTCGTCCCCCGCGGTATCGATCGGCGCACCCACGTTCGCCGGAGCAGACCAGATTCCGTTCGAGTCGGACGAAAACCAGATGTCCTTGCCGCCGAGGCCCGTGGGGCGGTTGGAGGTAAACCAAAGCGCCTTGCCATCGGCGGAGAGTTGCGGGCTGCCCTGAATCACTCCCGCTGAATGGTCGTTGATCCCGGGTCCGGGATCGACCGCGGGTTCCCACGTGCCATTCGGATTCCTGCTGGCCATGACGATGTTGCTTGCCGTTCCATTGCCTTGAAGCCAGACGAAGCTGTTCCCTCCGTTGATTTCCATTCCGCCCGAGTCTCCATAGGCGCCATTGAGTCCCAGGTTGACGGCCTCCGACCAGGTTCCGTCGGTATTTCTCGTCGCGACGTAAATGTCGGATTCGTCGAATGGGTTTGCGCTGTGGTGCAGGCCCGCCCTGTCGGGTCCGGAAAGCACCGGCGGCCGAGTTCCCCCGCTGATGTACCACGGCCCGAAGTCGTATCTCGAATACGTGAAATAGAGCCGCTGTCCGTCTCCGGATATGAACGGGGAATCCGACCAGCCGGCCGCGGTATTGATCGGGATACGGGAAGACGCGTCGGGGTTGCCGTTCTTGCAGCTGCCAAGGAGCACCAGCAATGCAACGGAACCCAGGCAGAATCCCAGCGCCCGGATTTTCGAACAAGAGCTCAATGCTTCGTACGGCATGACATTCCCTGGGCTCGTGTGATCCAAACTACCCGAACACGACTTCAGGACGTAAAATCGACCCTGCTCCATCCGGCTCATCCAAGTGCCCGGTGGCGAATGGCGGGGTACCGGCCAATTGACGCGGAACCAGACGGCGTGAGATGGAAGCGAACGGCCTGACGGACGAGCGCTGGCTATTCCTTTCGAAGTTGCCCGCGGGGCGCGGCGGGCGACGGCTCGCGGCCGCGGCCGTGCTCGCATCCGTCGCGGTATTTCTCGCCGCGGCGCCGTTTGCGAAGCTGCCTCTCGCGCAGATCGGGGCCTTCATCCCGATCTACGAATCGGCGCTCGTGATCAACGATCTGATCACGGCGATCCTGCTGTTCGGCCAGTTCGGCATCCTGCGGTCGCGTGCGCTGCTGGTGCTGGCCAGCGGCTATCTGTTTACCGCTACCATAACCGTTTCGCACGCGCTCACCTTCCCTGGCCTGTTCTCGCCGACCGGCTTGCTCGGCGCCGGTCCCCAGAGCACGGCCTGGCTCTACATGTTCTGGCACGGCGGGTTCCCGCTCCTCGTCATCGCGTATGCGCTGTTGAAGGGCGAGGCGCGCGACACGACCGGGGCAGCGACCGGCATGGCAGTCCTTGCCGGCGTCGCGGCGGTTCTCGTCGCCGTGTGCGGGCTCACGCTCCTCGCTACGGCAGGGCAGGACGCTCTCCCCGCGATCATGCAGGGCAACCACTACACCGCGGCGATGATCGTCGTCGTCTCGAGCGTCTGGGTGTTGAGCTTGGTTGCGCTCGCCGTCCTGTGGCGGCGGCGGCCGCACTCGGTGCTCGATCTGTGGCTGATGGTGGTGATGTGTGCGTGGATATTCGACATCGCGCTCTCGGCGGTCCTCAACGCGGGCCGGTTCGACCTCGGCTTCTACGCGGGCCGGATCTATGGCTTGCTGGCGGCGAGCTTCGTTCTGATCGTGTTGTTGCTCGAAAACAGCGTGCTCTATGCCCGGCTCGTCGAGGCGCATGAAAACGAACGCCGGAAGACAGCGGAATTGCTGGCGGCGAACAAGGACCTCGATGCGTTCTCCCATTCGGTGGCGCACGACCTTCGCTCCCCCCTGCGCGCCGTGGATGGCTACGCGCGCATGCTGGAAGACGCTTACGCAGGCGGATTGGACGCGGAGGGGCGGCGGCTTCTCGGCGTGGTGCGCGCGAGCAGCCAGCTGATGGGGCGACTGATCGATGCGCTGCTCGATTTCGCGCGCCTCGGGCGCCAGCCCCTCAGGACCCGGTCCGTGGAACTGGACGAGCTCGCGAATCAGGTCATCGACGAGCTGCGCGCCGGCTGCGGCGGCCGCAGCATCGAATTCGCGGTCGGCAAGCTAGGGAGCGCCGTGGCGGACCCCGCGCTGCTGAAGCAGGTGCTCGCGAATCTGCTCGGCAACGCGATCAAATTCACGCGCGACAAGAACCCCGCCGTCGTCGAGGTCGGATGCCGGAAAGAAGCGGAGACGGGCGCCGCAAACGTCTACTACGTGAAAGACAACGGCGCGGGCTTCGACATGCGCTATTCCGACAAGCTCTTCGGCGTGTTCCAGCGGCTGCACCGCGCCGAAGAGTACGAGGGAACCGGCGTGGGTCTTTCCATCGTCCAGCGGGTCATCAACCGCCACGGCGGACGGGTCTGGGCCGACTCGAGGCCCGGCGAAGGCGCCACCTTCTATTTCACGCTCGAGTCCGGCTCCTGAGGCGCTGCCGAAGTCGAATTCCCGGGTCGTCAGTGCTCGCTTGCTGAAAATGCCCGCGCGGCACGCTCGCGGCCAAGCGCGATCAACTCCTCCGCGCGCCAGAACTCGAGGAGGCCGCAGGCATTGCGCGGTATCTCGACCATCACGTCGGGCGAGTAGGCGGCGAGCCTCAAGCGTGTGACCGTGCTCTGCATCGCTTCCATGGATGCGAGCGCAATATCGAGGATCCCGCGCACTGGCACGGCGGGGGTCTTTGCCTTCGAGTAACGCAGGCTCTCGATGAAAGCGTGGATGCGCCGCCGGTAGGTGCTGCCATCGCGGATCGGCGCCCTCTCGAGCGAAGGCGGCCTGGACTCGATGGGGCCGTTCAGGTTGACGGCGACGGTGAGCTCGGTCGTGTCGTTGAGAGTGGGCGCGATCGGAACCGGATTCACCAGGCCGCCGTCGAGCAGCATCCGGCCGCCGTACCTGAAGGGCGTGAAGACCAGAGGGGTCGCGATCGAGGCGCGGATCGCGTCGAACAGCTTGCCCTTGCGCAACCACACCTCCTCGCCGGACTCGAGGTCGGTCGCCACCGCCGTGAACGATATGGGCAGATCTTCGATGTCGAAATCGCCGATCAGCCGGCGCAGCACGCCCATGAGGCGCTCGCCCTTGAAAAGACCGCTGCGGCCGAACGCCGGATCGAGCAGGCGCAGCACCTGCATACGCTCAAGCGTCGACACCCACCCGGCATAGACTTCGAGCTTGCCCGCGGCGTAGATTCCCCCGACCAGCGCGCCCATGGAGGAGCCCGCGATCGAGCGAATGTCATAGCCGTTTTCGGTCAGCCACTGGATCACGCCGATGTGCGCGAGGCCCCGGGCGCCGCCGATGCCGAGAACGAGCGATACCGTCGTCGGCTGTGCCACTATCCGCCTTTGGATCTGCCTGTATGCCTTTTATGATGGCATGGACAGGAACAACCTGGAAGGCGCTGGTCTTACTCTGCCGTTTTCCCGGCGCGGCCGCTCGGGCCGGCAAAAATCCTGACCTGGTTGCGTCCGGCTCCCTTGGCTTCGTAGAGGGCGTGGTCGGCGGCGCGGATGAGCTCATCCGCGTCCGTCGCGTGGGCGGGACACAGCGCGACCCCGAGCGAAGCGGTGACCCCGCGAAGCAGTTCCGCCTCGCGCCGGATGGCCGAGCAGATCTCCGCGCTCCTGCGGCGTGCGCTCTCGAGCGTCGTCTTGGGAAGCACCACCGCGAACTCCTCGCCGCCGTAACGGCAGGCGATGTCGCTGCCGCGAACGTGGCGTTTCAGAAGCGCGCCCACCTGCACCAGCACCTGGTCGCCTGCCTGGTGGCCGGCGGTGTCGTTGATCCGCTTGAAACGGTCGAGATCGAGCATGATCAGCGCAAGGGGTGCGCGCTCGCGCTTTGCGCGGATCAGCTCCCGCTCCAGATAGTCCTGCAGGAATCGGCGGTTGTACAGCGAGGTGAGCGAGTCGCGGATCGTCTGCTCGCGCAATTCCTGCAGGAGGCGCTGCGTCGCCTCGACCGCGCGCCCGCGATCCGCGATGACCGCGTTCAGCACGAGCCCGGTCGTCACCACGGTGCACATGAACGCGAGCAGCAGCAACAGCGACTCGTTCAGCGATCCTTGTGCGAACGGCCCGCTGCCGTCGAGCGTAAACCACACGGACATCGCGCACACCAGCGCGTTCACGGTCGCGACTTCGCGCTGCCGGAAGCGGAAAGCGGCCCATATGACGAACGGCAGGATCGCGAAAGTGAGCGGCAGCGAAGGGATGTACGAGGCCATGCCCGCGCCGAATATCGCGTACGTCACTCCAGACAGGAGACAGACCAGAAGGGATCCTTCGGCGATTTTCCGGGCTGTCCAGACGGGATGGACCCGAACGGCCCAGGCCAGGATCAGGGGAGCGACGACGATGATGCCGACAGTGTCGCCCTGCCACCATGTCCACCAGTTCCACAACAGCTCGGGCAGGCGCAGAGAATGCACGAAGGCGAGCGGACCCGCCGCGACGGTGGCCGCGATCGTCGCGCTGGCCGCCGCGATGACGACGAACTTGACCACATCCTCTCCGCGGCGGAACGCTCCGGGCAAGCCGATGACCGCGCGGACGAGCGCCGCGCCGGCAAGCGCTTCCAGGGTATTGCCCGCGCCCATGAGCGTTGCGGCCACGAGCGAGGACTGGACGGTGATGTTGACGAGCGAAGCGCCCAGCCAGATCCCCGGCCAGATGCGGTAGCCCAGCAGCAGGACCGACGCTAGGGCGATCCCCGAGGGCGGCCACACCGCGGTGGCGTAGCCCGGCGGTATCGCCACCAGCAAGGCGACCTTGGCTGCGGAAAAATACGCGGCGGCGAGCAAAACGACCCTCGCCACATAGGGGACCGGACTGTCCAAGGCGAGAGCCCGCGCCTTGCGCACCGCGAAATCCACGGTCCATCTCCGTGCTTGCTCGAACGGCAGAAGCTGACGGCCCATCCGCATATTGACCAGCGGTTACCCACCGGAACCCTGGACGGAATCACAAATTCTGAGCCATTACAGAGTCACATAGGGGCCCCGGCGTTGGAAAATCGTGAAAATGGCACGATCACAGTCTGCGCATCGCGGTGAGGAGCGGGTGGGCGTGAGCCTCACGGGAAGACTTCTCAGTTGCCGCCCGTGGCCACGTACGCCCACAGCGCTTCGATTTCGTCCGGTTTGAGCAGGTCGCCCCACGGCGGCATGGCGTTCTTGCCCTTCGATACCGAAGTGATGAACCGCTCGCGCTGATCGCGCGGGAATTTGCGCAGATCGGATGCACCCTCCGGATCGGCCATGCGCGGCCCGTGGCACGCGGCACAGTGACGTGCATACATTTCCGAGCCGCTCTTGACCTGCTCGGGCTTGAACGCGTCCTGCGCCGATGCAGCGTGCGCGAAGGCGAGCAGCGAGGCGGTCAGGATTGTTTTTACGCGATTCAATCGGGCATCAGGGCAAACGTCCACACCGACCCGCCCGGCTGCACCTTCCCCGCGGTCTCCCTCTTTGCCGAAGTCCCGCCCCCGAGCCCGGATAGCACGGTGACGTACTGGCGGCCATTGTGGGTGTAAGTGATCGGCTGGGCATTGATTCCCGAACTGGTCTGGAATTGCCACACGATCTTGCCCGTATCCTCGTCGATCGCGATGAATTCGCCGGTCAGCTTGCCGGAGAACACCAGTCCGCCCGCGGTGGAAAGCATCCCTGACCACATCGGGAATTCGATCAGCGGCATCCTCCACTTGGGTTTCGCCGTCAGGGGATTCAGCGCCGCGTAGTAGCCCCAGGCCGCGCCTGGCGCCCGGGGAGCGGTGGTGTTTTCAACGCCCATATAACGCTCGCCCGGCTTGTACGCGGGCATCTCTTTGTTGATCTGGTAAATGGCGGTCTCTTCCTTCATCGGAAGGTACAAGAGCCCCGTGTTGGGATTGAACGCCATGGGGAACCAATTCTTGCCGCCGGTCCACCTCGGCTTGAGCTCGACCTTCTCGCCCGCGCGCAGGCGCTTCGCCACTTCCGTTTCCACCGGACGCCCGGTCGCCAGATCGATGCGCTCGGCCCAGTTCACCGTCACGTAGGGGTTGCCGGCGAGCAGCTCGCCGTTGGTGCGGTCCAGCACGTACAGAAAGCCGTTGCGGTCGGCGTGCATCAGCACCTTGCGCTTGACGCCGTTGACCATGATGTCGGCGAGCACGTTTTCGTTGTTGCCGTCGTAATCGTAGGTCTCGGCGGGTGTCCACTGGTAATGCCAGACGATCTCGCCGGTCTTGGGCCTCAACGCGAGCACCGAGGCCACCCACAGATTGTCGCCCGGCCGCCAGTTGGCATCCCACGGCCCGCCGTTGCTCGTGCCCCAGTAAGTCAGGTCGAGGTCGGGATCGTAGGAACCCGTTATCCAGGTGGAACCGCCCCCGCGCAGATAGGCATCGCCGGCGGGCCAGGTCTCGTGACCTTTTTCACCCGGCCCCGCGGTGGTGTATCGCCGCCACAGCTGGCTGCCCGTCTCGGGATGGTATCCGGCCACGAAACCCCGAACGCCGTATTCTCCGCCGGTCATGCCCGTAATCAGCACGCCATTCACCACCGTTGGCGCCGAGGTGATCGAATACCCTTCCTTCCATTCGGCGACCTTGGTTTTCCAGATTTCCTTTCCGGTTTTCGCATCGAGGGCCTTCAAGTGGGCGTCGATCGAGGCGACGAATACCTTGCCGTCGTAGAGCGCCACTCCCCGGTTCGAGAGCCCGCAGCACACCACGCGCGCAGCCGCCGGGTCCCACTCGATGGGTGTCGCCCAGATCTGCCTGCCGGTCGACACGTTGATTGCCACCGTCTGTCTCACATTGGATACGTACATCACCCCGTTGTAGACGAGCGGCTGCCCCTGCTCGCCGACCTCGTTCGCAAGGGAGATGCTCCAGACCGGGACGAGGCGCTTGACCGTGCTCTTGTTGATTTGCTTGAGGGGACTGTAGCGCTGCTGGTGATAGCCCATGCCGTAGGTCAGCACGTTGTCGGTGCTGCCGCCGTTGCCGTCGCGCAGCAGCTCCTGCTGCGATTGAGCATGGGCGAGCGCGCCGAACGCGGCAAACAAGACCGCTCCCAACGAGAGTTTCCCCATACATCCTCCTTGATTGAACGCGCCGCCGGAGAGTTTCTCAGTTCCTCGTCCGCGGCGGCCAATCGCTCACGAAGCCGTCGCGGTTGGGCATTTTCACCTGCGGCAGCGTCTGCGCGTTCATGACCGCGTCCTCGCCGACGATGCCGTTCAGAAAGAGCACATAGGCGCTCACCGCATAGACCTCGTCGTCGGTGAGCGAAAGCGGATTGGTGATCGGCATCGCCCGCCGCACGTAGTCGAACAGCGTGGTCGCGTACGGCCAGTAGCTGCCGACGGTGCGCAGCGGCGTCCTGGAAGCCAGCGAGCCGACGCCGCCGACGAGCACGTCGGCGGGCTTGCCGACGCCCTTCGCGCCGTGGCAGGACATGCACTTCTGTTCGTATACCTGCAGTCCCTGGCGCGCGCTGCCGCCGCCCTTCGGCAAACCGGCGCCGCTCGGCGGAATGCTGATGTCCCAGCGCGCAACTTCTTCCGCGCTCACGGCGGCACCGAACGCTGGCGGCTTGCCCGGCGCGGTTTGCAGGCTCGCGCAGGCGGCGAGCGCCGCGGCGGCGATCGCGCTGAGGACGCTGCGCTCAGACGTAGACATTTTTCACGCTCCCGTCTGCGCCCACGGCCCAGCTCACGATGGAGTGGTTGTGATAGACCATAGCGGGCGAATACTGTGCAAGCCACGCCTTGCGCGCCGGCTGCACGCGCCCCTTCTCGTCGGTGGCTCGGCTCTGCAGCACCGCTTCTCCGCCCGTCCACTCCCAGGGCAGGCGAAAGCGCACCAGGGCCTTCGGGCGTTCCTCTCCGGTGAGCGCCGCATCGACCCAGGTCGCGCCGCCGTCGGCAGAGACTTCCACGCGCCGGATGCGCCCCGCGCCGCTCCAGGCGATTCCGGAGATCTCGTAGAACCCGGTGCGCGGCAGCGCCATGGTCGAAGAAGGCTTGGTGATCACCGACTTCACGCCCATCTCGAAGGTGAACTGCAGCGAGCGGCCGTC
>Ga0209488_10003460_pt1 | contig 12674 bp, 6 predicted proteins | sample Rivendell_Oct201_8_FD_188349 | JGI IMG/M metagenome (GOLD analysis project Ga0209488, IMG submission 188349) | Vadose zone soil microbial communities from the Eel River Critical Zone Observatory, Northern California, USA -... | ecosystem: Environmental > Terrestrial > Soil > Vadose zone >...
TAGCTCGTCATGTTGAGCACATCGCCGGCCGCAAGCACTTCCGACTCGCGAAACTGCACGACGGTGTCGCCGTCGGTGTGCGCGTTCGCCATGTGCCACAGCACCACGCCTTCGCCGTTGAAGAAGTTGAGCTTGAAGCTGTCGCCCTCGTACGCCTCGGTCGGGCCGGCCGCCAGCGGCAGCGGCGACGCCTTGGGCTGGTGCGACGGCGCCTTCTCGTGCGCCATGATCCACGCCTCGAGCGGCTGGATACCCACGTGACTGCGGCCCGCGGCCGACACCGCCACGTTGCCGCCCATGTGATCCGGGTCGAAGCTCGTGTTGACGATGCCGACGATCGGCTTGGGCGCCGCCGGCGCGGACGTCGTCGGCAGGAACGTCGAGCTGTTCCACCACGCGCAGCCGGAGACGACGCCGACGCAGGATTTCTGCGGCATGCGCATCGACGTCACCTGGCGATCGACCATCTGCAGGGTCGCGAGCAGTTTCTCGCTGACCGATGCCGCGCCGGTGTCGACGAGCAGGATGCCGTCTTTGCCGATGGAGGCGACGACGTTGCTGCCGCCGGCCGTGAACATCCAGATGTTGCCCTTGATCGGCAGGACGTGTACGTCGCTCACTTGTGCCGTGCCCGGCAATGCGAGCAGGGTGACCGCGACGAGCGCGGCGAAAACGCTTTTCATGGTCATCGTCCGATGTTCGCCGCGCGATCGCCCTGCGACCAGGGGCTGTTGGCGGCGACCTTCGCTTCATATTCCGGATACATGGTGTCGGCTCCGCCCGTCGACGCTGTGGCCGCGACGCCGTAGCGCGTGCGGATGTCTTTGAGGAACGGGTTCTCGTTCGGGAGGAAGTGCGGGACGTGGCCCTTCTCGAGACCTTCGTACACCGAGGTGCACGGATGCGGCGGCACGAGCGAGTTAACCGTCAGCCGGTACTCGGAGCTGCGGATGAGCGGCTCGGCGAGATATGTCGGGTCGTGAATAATGTTGATCCACGTCAGGATGTCGCCGTGGCGAATCCACCACGTCGTCACCTGGGCTTCGTCGGTCGCCATCGCGCCGTCGCGCCGGATGTAGTCCTCTTTGAGGTGCGACGTCTCGATACGCAGCATGTCGCCTTCCCAGGTCGCGGTCGAGAACCCGCCCCACGAGTGCAGGGCTTCGGCCGGCGGATGCTCACGGCCGTCGAGGAACACGGGCATGTTGGTGGACTGGTGCCATTCGGGCTGATAAGCGACAATTTCACGAGAGTACGGGTCGGTCTCCTTGCTGATGCGAAGCTGGGTGGGACCTCTATATATGTAGGCCCAGCCGTGCGGCCGGCACTGGTATTCCGGCAGCGACAGGAGCGAGGCGTCCCAGGTTTCGGCGCGCGCGAGGCCGTCGGGGTTCAGCGGCAGGCCGAAGAAGTCACCGACCCAGGGGTTCTCGGTGTTGTCCTGGGAGCGAACGACGGTCCATTCGCCGGAAAAGTCGGTCGTTACGGCGTTCTGGGCGACGAGACCGGCGGCGGCCACGGCCGCGAACACGGCCGTGCACAGCAAGGTTTTTTTCATTTCGGCTGCGACCGTATCGCACCTGATGTGTAGTGTCAATAACAGGGCTTGTTAAGTGATAATGGACGCCGATATGAAACGCATCGCCGGGGCCGCGCTGGCGCTGACGCTGGCTCACCCGGTCGCCGCCCAGCAGGCAGCTGACCCGCGCGCGACCGTCCAGAAGTACTGCGTGACGTGCCACAACGAGCGCGCGAAGTCCGGTGGTCTCGCGCTCGACGGCATGGACTACGCGAATCTGCCGGCGGGCGCCGCGGTCTGGGAAAAATCGATCAAGAAACTGCGCGTCGGCATGATGCCGCCGCAAGGCGCACAGCAGCCGGACGCCGCGACGCGCGGCTCGCTGGTCAGCTGGCTGACGACGACACTCGACCACGCCGCGCAGGTCGCGCCCAATCCCGGCCGGCCGGTGCTGCACCGGCTGAATCGCGCCGAGTACGCGAACGCGGTGCGCGATCTGCTCGCGCTTGATGTCGATCCGTCAACGCTCTTGCCGCCCGATGACTCGGCCTACGGCTTCGACAACGTCGGGGACGTGCTCGGCATGTCGCCGGTGCTGCTCGAGCGCTTCATGGAAGCCGCCAACAAGGTCGGCGCGCTCGCCATCGGCGACCCCGACATCGGCACGGCGGCGCAAACGTTTCACATCCGCCAGGACGCGTCACAGGACACGCATGTCGAAGGGCTGCCGATCGGCACCGTCGGCGGCATCCTCGCGAAGGTGACGCTGCCGCTCGACGCCGAATACCAGATCGCCGTGAAGATGTTCCGCACCAACCTCGGCGTCATGCGCGGCCTCGAGTACGAACACGACATCGAATACACGGTGGACGGCGCGCGCGTGCACATTTTCCATATGGGCGGCGAAGCCGACTTCAAGGCCAACCTCGTCAACATGACGAAGGCCGGCGACGTCATCGACGAGCGCGGCCGCGTCACGCTGAAGCTGACAGCGGGTCCGCACGTCATCGGCGCGTCGTTCATCGGGCGCAGCGACGCGACCAACCCAACGCGCCTGCAGCCGTTCATCCGCAGCTCGACCGACACGCGCGACACGTCCGGCCATCCGCACTTCGACACGCTGACGGTCACCGGGCCGTACAAAGCGACGGGGCCGGGCGATACGCCCAGCCGGCGCAGGATCTTTACGTGTTATCCCCAGAGCCTGTCGCGCCGTAGCTCGACGCAATCGCAAACGAGCGAAGGCGGAAGCGAAGACGCGTGCGCGCGTCGCATCATCGCGCGGCTCGCGCGGCTCGCGTATCGCGGCGACGTCACAGACACGGACCTGCAGCGGCTGTTTGCATTTTTCGACGCCGGGCGCAAAACCCCTTCGGCAGGCTCAGGGCAGACGGCGTTCGAGACCGGCATTCAGAAAGCGCTGCAGCGGCTGCTGGCGAGTCCGAAGTTCTGCTTCCACATCGAACAGGATCCCGCCGGCCTTCCCGCGGCCAGCGTGTACCGCATCAGCGATCGCGAGCTCGCGTCGCGCCTGTCGTTCTTCCTCTGGAGCAGCATCCCGGACACGGCGCTCCTCGATCTGGCGGCGCAGAACAAGCTGCACACGCCGGCCGTGCTCGAGCAGCAGGTCCGGCGGATGCTGACGGATTCGAAGGCGGACGCCCTCACGACCAACTTCGCCGGCCAGTGGCTGTACCTGCGCAACCTGAAGAACATCCAGCCCAACTCGGAGGAGTTTCCCGACTTCGACGACAACCTGCGGCAGGCCTTCGAACGCGAAGCGTCGCTCTTCTTCGCCAGCATCGTCCACGAGGACCGCAACGTCCTCGACCTGATGACGGCCGACTACACGTTCCTCAACGAGCGGCTGGCGCGGCACTACGACGTCCCGAATGTCTACGGCAGCCATTTCCGTCGCGTGAAGCTCACGGCTGGCAGAGATGACGCGCGGTTCGGCCTCCTCGGCAAGGGCGCGGTGCTGATGGTCACCTCGCACGTGGATCGCACGTCGCCTGTCGTCCGCGGTAAATGGGTCCTCGATAACCTGCTGAGCGCGCCCGTGCCGCCGATGCCGAACAACGTGCCGCCGCTCAATGAAGATCCGAACCGCGGCGGTCGCATCCTGACCATGCGTGAGCGGATGGAAGAGCACCGGAAGAATCCCGGCTGCGCCGCGTGCCACAAGATCATGGACCCCATCGGGCTCTCGATGGAGAACTTCGACGCGGTCGGCGCGTGGCGGACGCGCGACGGCGACAGCGTGACCGGGTTCGGGACGCCGATCGACGCCCAGGGCGAGATGCTCGACGGCACCAAGGTGAACGGCATCATCACGCTGCGCCAGGCGCTGCTCCGCCAGCCGGACCTGTTTGTCGGCACGGTGGTCGAAAAGCTGATGATTTACGCGCTCGGCCGCGGCCTCCAGCCGTCCGACATGCCCCAGGTCCGGGCAATTCTGCGCGACACCGCGCAGTCCAACTACCGCTTCTCCGCCCTCGTCATGGGCGTGATCGGCAGCACGTCGTTCCAGAAACGCGTTACTCTATCGGACGAGCCGGGTCGTATCGCCAAAGGGAGCCGCTGATGTTGATTTCGAAGATGAAGCTGTCACGTCGAACGGTGCTCCGTGGCATGGGCGCCACCTTCAGTCTGCCGCTGCTCGAGGCCATGGTGCCGGCGCTTACCGCTGCGCCCAAGCCCATCACGCGCTTCGGCGCGATCTTCACCCCGCTCGGCCAGCGGCCGGGCTACTGGGAGCCGAAGACCACCGGCAAGAACTTCGAGTTCAACACGATCATGAAGCCGGCCGAGGCGTTCCGCGACCACCTGACCGTGGTCACCGAGCTCTGCGACCCGCTCGACGGACACGCGACGACGGTGTCGGCGTGGCTCAGCGGCCAGATTCCGTTCCGCACGATTGCCGAGAACGTGAAGTCGGGCATCACGATCGACCAGGTCGTCGCGAACAAGATCGGCCAGGACTCGCCGCTGCCCTCGCTCGAACTCGCCACGGAAGACTTCACGGGCTGGATCGGCGGCTGCGACACGGCCTACAGCTGCGCGTACATGAACACGATCTCGTGGAAGAACGACACGACGCCGCTGCCCATGGAAATCAACCCGCGCGTGGCGTTCGAGCGGCTGTTCGGCCAGCCCGGCACGGCGGCGCAGCGCCTGGCGCGCATGCGCGACAACAAGAGCATCCTCGACTCGGTGCGCGACGAAGCGCGCGATCTGCAGAAGACGCTCGGTGGCAAGGATCAGGCGCGGCTCAACGACTACCTCGACAACGTCCGCGAGATCGAGCAGCGCATCCAGAAAGCCGAGAAGAACGCGACCACCGAGAAAACGGTGCCGGACGCGCCCATCGGCATCCCGGACACGTTCGAGGAGCACGCGCTCCTGATGTACGACCTCGCGGCCGTGGCGTGGGAGGCCAACCTCACGCGCGTGTTCACGTTCATGAAGTCCCGCGACGCCAGCCAGCGCGTGTACCCGAACATCGGCGTCAACGAGCCGCACCACGCGATGTCGCACCACGGGAACAACCCGGACAAGATCGCGGGTCTCGTCAAGCTCAACACCTACTACATGAGCCTGTTCGCGAAGTTCCTGGCGAAGCTGCAGGCGACGCCGGACGGCGACGGCACGCTGCTCGATCACTCGATGATCCTCTACGGCAGCGGCATGAGCGAGAGCGATCAGCACTCGCGCATCAACATCCCGACGCTGCTCGCCGGCCACCTGGGCGGCGCGGTCGAAGGCAATCGCCACATTCAGGAGAAGAAGGAGACGCCGTTCTCCAACCTCTTGCTGACGATTGCCAACAAGTACGACTGCGAGATGGACAAGTTCGGCCTCAGCACCGGGAAGGTTGCACTGTAGCGTCCGGCTTCAGCCGGACGTCCGCCTGAAGGCGGACGGTACGCAGACATGAAGAAGGCACTCACCGCGGCGCTCGTGCTCTCCGCCATCAGCCTGAGCGCAGCAGGCGGCGGCACGTCTTTAATCGACGCCGTAAAAGCGGGAAATCGAGCCGCTGTCCGCACGCTACTCTCGAAATCCACCGTCAACGCCGCCGAAGCCGACGGCATGACGGCGCTCCACTGGGCCGTGCGCGCCGACGACCTGGACACGGTGCAGATGCTCCTCCGCGCGGGCGCCAACGCGGGCGCGGCCAACCGCTACGGCGTCACGCCCCTGTCGCTTGCGGCCACCAACGGCAACGCCGCGATCGCGCGCGTGCTGCTCAAGGCGGGCGCCAACCCGAACGCCGCCGCCGGTGACGGCGAGACGGTGCTCATGACCGCCGCCCGCGCCGGCAACGCCGACGTGGTCGGCGTCCTGATCGAGACGGGCGCCGAGGTCAACGTCGCCGAACACTGGCAGGGCCAGACGGCGCTGATGTGGGCCGCCACCGAAAACCATGGGGCGGCAATCAAGGCGCTCGCCGCGCACGGCGTGGACCTCAACGCGCGCAGCAAGGAACTGAACTTCCCCGAGTACCGCTACGAGACCAACGGCATGGCGGTGTTTCAGCTGCCGAAGGGCGGCTGGACGGCGCTGATGTACGCCGCGCGCCAGAACTCCAAGGACGCAGTCTCGGCGCTCGCCGACGTGCACGCCGACCTCAACGCGACGACGAAGCAGGAAGGCACGACCGCGCTGCAGATTGCGATTCTCAACATCCACTACGACCTCGCCAACCTGCTCATCGAGCGCGGCGCCGATCCGAACGTCACGGACTTGAGCGGCATGACGGCGCTCTACGGCGCGGTGGACATGCGCGCGCCGGCCAACATGCTCACGCGGCCCGAGCCGAAGCTGCGCGACACGCTCGATGCGCTCGGGCTCGTGAAGGCGATGCTCGCGCACGGCGCCAATCCCAATATCCAGCTCAAGAAGCCGATCATCGGCCGGCACCAGAATCTGGTCGGCGACGGCCAGCTCACGGAAGGCTCGACGGCGCTCGCCCGTGCGGCGAAGGCGGCGGACATCCCGATGATGAAGGCGCTGCTCGACGGCGGCGCCGACGCCACGCTGACGCTCGCCAACCGGACGACCACCGCCATGATCGCGTCGGCCGGCAACTCGAAGGAACCGCAGATTCTCGAAGCGGTGACGCTGCTCGTCGAGCACGGCGTGGACGTCAACGCGTTCAACGCGAACGGTCAGACCATCCTGCACAACGCCGCGCAGCGAGGGCACAACACCGTCATCGCGTACGTCGCGTCGAAAGGCGCGAAGCTCGATCGCCGCGACAAGCAGGGACGCACGCCGCTCGATCTCGCGCTCGGCGCCGGCGGTCCCGCCCGCGCGCAGGGCCGCGCGGCGAGAGCGGCGCAGGTCAACGAGAAAACCGCCGCGCTGCTGCGCGATCTCATCGCACAGAAATGAAGACCTTTCTTGCCGCGGGCGCCATCGCGCTCGCCCTGTCAGTATCCGTAAGCCTGCACGCCCAGCAGCGGCCGAAGAACGTCCGCGAGGGCGCGTTCTCGGCCGACCAGGCGCAGCGCGGCAAGGCCGGGTACGACGGCGTGTGCCAGCGCTGCCACGGCGCGGCGCTCGCCGGCAGCGAGGGCAACGGCCCGGTGCTCAAGGGCCCCGCGTTTCTCGCGCACTGGGACAAGGACACACTCGGCAGCCTCTACACGAAAATCCGCGACACGATGCCGCTCGGCACGCCGGGTACGCTCACCGACGAAGTCAAACTGCAGATTCTGGCGTACGTGCTCCAGCAGAATGGCTTCCCGGCCGGCCGCGCCGATCTGCCGATTGATGTCAGCGCGCTCGACGAGATCAACATCCAGCAGCGCGGCGTGTGGGACGGCGTGTTCAGCGCCGCGCAGGCCGACCGCGGCAGCACATCGGCTGCACGCTGCAAGGGTTGTCACGGTCCGCAGCTCGCCGGCACGGACCGCGCGCCGGCACTCAGCAGCCCGGGGTTTGTCGCGAACTGGGAGGACGGCAGCGTGAACAAGCTGTTCACCAAGATCAAGGACACGATGCCGCCGGGCAACACCGATTCGCTCTCGCCGGAGGTGAAGCTCGATGTCCTCGCCTACCTCCTGCGCGAGAACGGGTTCCCGGCGGGCACCACCGAGCTCGCGCTGAACACGGAGACGCTCGACGCGCTGCAGATCACGAAGAAAGGCGGCGAGGCGGGCGCACCCAATTTCGCGCTCGTGCAGGTCATCGGCTGCCTCACCGCCGAACAGCCAGGACGCTGGAAGCTGACGAGCGCCAGCGACCCGGTCGTCACGCGCGACAGCGCGCCGACCGCCGCGGCGCTCAAGACGGCCGAGAGCAAGCCGCTCGGCCGCCAGACCTTTGGCCTCGTCAGCGTGGACGCCTCGGCGAAGAACGGGGCGGACATCACCACGGACATCACTACACTCCGGGGCCGCAAGGTCGAAGCACGCGGCCTGCTCTACCGCGACGGATCGTACGCGGATCTGAATCTCACCTCCCTCAAACCCGTCGCCTCCGACTGCGCAAAGTAATCTTCACCATCGTTGACAGCGCGTAAGCCTTGGGCTTACCGTTCCGTCTCGCTAGGCATTTCGACGAAAGGTGGGCGGAATGGTCATTGTGCGACGCGTCCTGTCGTTGGTCGTCCTGGTCCTCGGCCTTCCTTCCGGCGCGTACGCGCAAGCGTCCGCGTCCATTGCTGGCACGGTACGCGACAGCTCCGGTGCGGTGCTGCCCGGCGTGACCGTCGAAGCCTCCAGCCCCGTGCTGATCGAGAAGACCCGCACGGCGGTCACCGACAACGCCGGCCAGTTCAGAATCGAGCAGCTGCGCGGCGGCGTTTACGCCGTCACGTTCTCGCTGTCCGGTTTTCAGACGCTCAAGCGGGACGGCGTCGAGCTCAGCGGATCGTTTGCCGCCACGGTCAACGCCGACTTGAGAGTCGGCGCGGTGGCGGAAACCATCACCGTCACTGGTGAGACGCCCGTGGTCGACATCCAGAGCGCGAGCAAGCAACGCGTGGTCGATCAGGAGCTCCTCGTCGCGATTCCAACCGGCCGCACGCCGCAAGTGGCGGCCTTCCTGATTCCCGGCGTGAGTCTCAGCAACGTCGATGTCGGCGGCACCAACATCATCAACACGACGGGCGGATCCTTGTCGGTCCACGGCGGCAATCTGGGGGACACGCGACTGCTCATCGACGGCGTCACCATTGCGAACACGGAAGGCACCGGGTATTCGGCCAACATGCTGCCGAACATGACCAGCACGCAGGAAGTCGCGGTCGACTACTCGGCGGTGACGGCGGAAAGCATCAGCGGCGGACTGCAGATCAACATGATTCCGAAAACCGGCGCGAACCGGTATTCCGGCTCGCTGTTCGCGACCGGCGCCACCTCGGGGCTCCAGAACGTCAACACCGATGCCACGCTGGTGGCGCGCGGGCTCGCCACGCCCAACAGCGTGAAGTCGCAGGCCGACATCAATCCCGGCTTCGGCGGTCCGTTGAAGCAGGATGCCCTCTGGTTCTACACGGCGGCGCGGTTCACCAACCAGGAGAACTACGTCGGCGGGCTGTTTCAGAACCTGAACGCGGGCGACCTCACGAAGTGGACGTACGTGCCGGACACCGCCCATCAGGCCATCAACGCGGCGACCGAAAAAAGCGTCAACCTCCGCCTGACGTGGCAGACCAGCCCGAAGAACAAGCTGAACTTCTTCTACGATCAGCACTGGCGCTGCCAGTGCGGCGTGACCTCGCCGACCATCTCACAGGAAGCCGCGAATGAAATCAACTACCCGATCAGCGATCTGCGATCCGTCGCCTACACCGCCACGCCGACCAACCGCGTGCTCATCGAGGCGCGGTTCGGCGTGCGGCGCGAGGAGTATGCGTACACGCCGACGTCGACCATAGACCCGCAGCGGCTGCTCATCCCGGTTGTCGAACAGAGCGGCACGATTCCCGGCCTGCTCTATCGCGGCGGCGGCATCTCGACGGCGACGCAACCGTACCAGCGCACGCTCGGCGTCAGCATCCCGTTTGGCGCGTCGCTGGCGTATGTCACCGGCAGCCATTCGTACAAGGTCGGCTTCTACAACGTCACGGCCCACCGCGACTCGAAGGTCTTCGACAACACGGCGCATCTCACCTACCGGTTCTTCAACGGCACGCCCAACCAGCTCACCCAGCGCGCGACGCCGCTCGATCGGTCGGAACGCCAGCGCATGGATCTGGGCATCTACGCCCAGGACAAATGGACCATCAAGCGCATGACGCTCAGCTACGGCGTCCGCTACGATCACTTCGAAAGCTACTTCCCGGCGCAGACGCTCGGGCCCGGCCTGCTCGTGCCGACGCGTAATCTGTCGTTCCCGGAAACCCCGATGGCGAGCTGGTCCGATGTCGTCCCCCGCCTCGGGTCGGTCTACGATCTGTTCGGAGACGGGAAGACCGCGCTGAAGGTGTCGATCAATAAGTACGTGCTGTCGCAGGGGCTCCAAGGGACATACGGCGACACGGCGAACCCGGTCAACCGCCTCGCGAACATCGTGACGCGCTCCTGGACCGACGGCAACACGAACTTCGTTCCGGACTGCGATCTGACAAGCCCCCTCGCTCAGGACAACCGCAGCCGCGGCGGCGATCTGTGCGCCGTCGTCTCCGACACAAACTTCGGCGCCGCGACGCCCAGCCTGAATTACGACCCGGCGGTGCTGAACGGGTGGGCCGTGAGGCAGTATCAGTGGGAGTTCTCGGCGAGCGTGCAGCGGGAGTTGAGACGCGGCGTCTCCGTGGACGTCGGCTACTTCCGCCGCTGGTACGGCAACTTCGGCGTCACCGACAACCTCAACCTGAGCACGGCCGACTTCAACACATTCAGCATCACGGCGCCGCCGGATTCGCGGTTGCCGAACGGCGGCGGCTATACGGTGAGCGGCTTCTACGACGTCAACCCGGCCAAGGTCAGCCTGCCCCAGAACAACTACTTCACGCTGGCCGGCAATTACGGTGAGCAGTTCCAGCACTGGAACGGCATGGACGTGACGCTCAACGCGCGCGTCCGGCGGGGATTCACGGTCCAGGGCGGCGTCAGCACCGGGCGCCAGGAAATCAACACCTGCGCGGTGATTGCGGGTCTGCCCGAAGCGGCGCTGGTGACCGCGCCGTACTGCGATCAGAAGGAAAATTTCCTGACCGACGGCAAGCTGATTGGCACGTACGACGTGCCGAAGATAGACGTCGTCTTCAGCGCGCTGTTCTACAGCCGGCCTGGCCCCGTGATCTCGGCCAATAAAGTGTTTCTGAGCGCCGACATCGCGCCGTCGCTGGGCCGGCCGCTCGCCGGTAACGCGCCCAACGTGACCGTCAACCTGGTGCAGCCCGGCACCACGTACGGCGACCGGCGCAACCAGCTCGATCTGCGCATGACCAGGAACTTCCGGATCAACCGGATGAAGACGGGCCTGAGCTTCGAGATCTACAACGTCTTCAACACGAACGCCGTGCTGACCGAGAACACGACGTACCGGGATGCGACGCAGTCAGGATGGCGCATCCCCACCACGATCGCGCCGCCGCGGCTGCTGAAGTTCAGCCTGCAACTGGACTTCTAACAAACGCGAGGCAGGAAGGGCTGGACGGGGCAAAATAAGGCGGTGTTCCGGCCGTCCTCCCTTTCCCGCCTGTCCTGCCTGTCCTGCCTCGTGCTTCTGCTCGCCGCCACAGCCACTGGCGCCGCCGCGCAGGCGCCGTCGTTTCGCACGGAAGTCATCGAAACGACGCCGCTGCCTGGCGTTGACCTGCCGCTCGAAGCGATTCCATCGCCGGTCCAGACCACGCTGGCCGCCGACATCGCCAACAGCGGCGCGCTCGACCTCTCAGATCTTCTGAACCGGCGGCTGACCAACGTCTTCGTCAACGAGATCCAGGGCAATCCGTTTCAGCCGGACGTCAACTATCGCGGATACACGGCGTCGCCGCTCCTCGGCACACCGCAGGGCCTGTCGGTGTACATGGACGGCGTCCGCATGAACCAGCCCTTCGGCGACGTGGTGTCGTGGGACCTCATCCCGCGCGTCGCGATGGCGTCGGCGACGATGATGCCTGGCAGCAATCCGCTGTTCGGGCTGAACACGCTCGGTGGCGCGCTGGCAGTCCAGACAAAGGACGGGCGCCGGAACCCGGGGACGTCGATGCAGGTAACGGGCGGTGCGTACGGACGTCGCGCCCTCGAATTCGAGCACGGGCGCGCGTTCGCCAACGGCATGAACTGGTATCTCGCCGGTAATCTCTTTCACGACAGCGGCTGGCGCCCCTTGTCTCCCTCCGACGTCCGGCAGGTGTTCACCAGCGTCGGCTGGCAGCGCGCGCGGACCGAACTGCGCGTCACGGGCGCCTGGGCCGACAACGTACTGAACGGCAACGGCCTGCAGGAGCAGCGCCTGCTCGCGACCGACTACGCGAGCGTCTACACGACGCCCGACACGACAAAGAACCGCGCGGGCTTCGTCAACGTGACCGCGAGACACAGCCTCACGCCGCAGGACGCGCTCTCGGTCAACGGCTACTTCCGCGACATCCGCACGAGCACGCTCAACGGCGACTTGAACGAAGACTCGCTCGATCAGAACGTCTACGCGGCCGGCGAGAACGCCGCCAACACGCCCTTTCCGTTCGCGCGCTGCCTGCAGCAGATCGCCGCCCGCGACGAGCCCGGTGAAAAATGCAACGGCCTGCTGAACCGCACGGCCACTTCGCAGCAGAACTACGGCGTGTCGGGACAGCTGAATGTCCGGCGCAACAGGGGCACGGCGCGTACGCAACTCACCGTGGGCGGCGCATTTGATCGCAGCACCGTCTTGTTCACGCAGTCCACGCAGATTGGCTATCTGGCGCCCGATCGCAGCGTGACGCCGCAGAACGCGTTTGCCGACGGCGTGACGGGCGGCAACATCGACGGCCAGCCGTTCGACAACCGGGCCGATCTCGACGGCGTCATCCGGACGGCCAGCGTCTTCGGCACGAGCACGACGACCCTCGCCGGCATCTGGAACATCACGCTGTCCGGCCGCTTCAACCAGACCGCCGTGGCCAATCGCGATCGGCTCACGCCGCTCGCCGGCACGGGATCGCTGACCGGCGACCACACGTTCGCCAGACTCAATCCTGCGGCAGGGGTGA
>Ga0209488_10003461_pt1 | contig 12672 bp, 9 predicted proteins | sample Rivendell_Oct201_8_FD_188349 | JGI IMG/M metagenome (GOLD analysis project Ga0209488, IMG submission 188349) | Vadose zone soil microbial communities from the Eel River Critical Zone Observatory, Northern California, USA -... | ecosystem: Environmental > Terrestrial > Soil > Vadose zone >...
CGCGATGAGCCGGTCGATCTCCGCCGGCGTGAGCCCCGCCTCGCGCAGCACCTCGAGGCTGTGTTCGCCGAGCCGCGGAGGAGGGCGGTCCACCGACGGGCGCGATTTGCTCCACCGGCTCGGGATTCCGGTGAGCCGCAGCCGCCCCTCGGTGGGGTGATCGATCTCCTGGAAGAACCCCACCGCCCGCAGATGCGGGTCGTCGATCAGATCGTCGAGCTGGTTGAGCCGCACGCAGGGGATGTCGCGCGCTTCGAGCAGGTCGAGCCACTCGCGCGTGGTGCGCGTCTTGAAGATCGCCGCCAGGGACGCGTACGCCTCTTCGTAATTCCGCGCCCGCTCGGCGTAGGTGGCAAGATGCGGGTTCGCCGCCACGTCGCCCGGCCGGCCGATGGCGTGGAAGAAGGCCTCCCACTGCTTGTCGTTGTAGACCAGCGCGCAGACGTAGCCGTCCTTCGTCTCGAACGGCCGGCGATGCAGGAGCCGGCTGTACCCCGGCGGGCCGCGGGGCGGATCGAAGCTGCGCCCTCCCATGTGGTCGCCGAGCACGAACTGCGCGAGCGTCTCGAACATGGGCAGCTCCACCTCCTGCGCCTCGCCGGTGCGCTCGCGGCAGAGGAGCGCCGCGAGGATGACGTGCACCGCGTTCACGCCCACCACCCGGTCGGCCATGTTGGCCGGCACGTAGGCGGGCGCCGCGCCGGCTCGCCCCAGCAGCGCCGGCAGCCCGCACGTGCCCTGGATCAGGTCGTCGTAGGCGGGCTTTCCCGCGTACGGGCCCCCGCTCCCGAAACCGAGCAAGCTGGCGTAGACGATGCGCGGGTTCGCCGCGCGCACCTCGTCGTACGAGAGCCGCAGCCGCCTCATCGCCGCCGGGCGGACGTTGTGCACGAAGACGTCGGCCTTCTCGCACAGGCGCAGGAGCGCGCGCCGCCCGCCCTCCTTCTTCACGTCGAGCACCACGCTGCGCTTGTTCCGGTTCATCTGCAGGTGCAGGTGCCCCATCTTCGGACCCGTCATCGGGGCCGCGCCGCGCATGATGTCGCCTTCGGGCGGCTCCACCTTGATCACGTCGGCGCCATAGTCGGCCAGGATCTGGGTCGCGTACGGCCCCATGATCACCGTGGTCAGATCGACGATGCGGATTCCCTGCAGCGGGCCGGATGCGGTCATGCGGTCAGTATCCCGCGGCGCAGCCGTCGGAGCGCGGTTCCGAACCGCCTTGCAGAGCTCCGGTCGCAGGATCGATGAGGATTCCTTGGTACCCGCCGCCATTGCGCTCGACCCACGCCGCCGCGTGGCCGCGGCGCTCCAGCTCGGCGAAGACGTCCTGCGGGATCCCTTGCTCGACGGCGAGCATCCCGGCGCCCGGGGCCTCCGGCCGACCGGTTGGCGTGGGAGACCCCAGGTGCTCGATGCGGGGCGCCTCGCCGGCGGCCTGGACGTTCATGCCGAAGTCGAGGACGTTCACCAGGACCTGCGCCTGCCCCTGCGGCTGCATGTCCGCGCCCATCACGCCGAAGACGAACCACGGCTTCCCGCCGCGCGTGGCGAGCGCCGGGATGATGGTGTGGAAGGGCCGCTTATGCGGCTCCAGCCGGTTGGGATGGGACGGATCGAGCGAGAACTGCGATCCGCGGTTCTGCAGCGCGAATCCCAGCCTGCCGGGAACCATGCCCGATCCGAAGTGCTGGTAGATGCTCTGCATGAGCGACACGCAGTTCCGCTCCGCGTCGACGGCCGCGAGGTACACTGTGTCGCCGCGCAGCGGCTCGCCCGGCGGCAGCCCGGCGCGCGCGCGGCGCGGGTCGATCAGCTTGCGCCGCTCGGCCGCGTACCGCTTGGAGATCAGCTCTTCCACCGGAACGCGCGCGCTCGAAGGGTCGGCGATGAAGCGGGCGCGGTCCGCCCAGGCGATCTTCTTCGCCTCGACGAACAGGTGCCAGTAGTCGGCGGAGCGCGGCCCGAGGCTGCGCAGGTCGAACCCTTCGAGCAGGTTCAGGATCTGCAGCGTGGTGATCCCCTGGCTGGGCGGCGGCATTTCCCAGACGCTCACGCCGCGGTACTCCGAGCCGACCGGGTCGACCCAGGAAGCGGACGTGTCGGCCAGATCGTCGGGCGCGAGCAACCCGCCCGACGCCTGCGAGAACGCCACCAGATCGCGGGCGATGCGCCCCCGGTAGAAGGCGTCGCGGCCGCCGCGCGCCAACTCGCGATAGGTCGCGGCCAGGTCGGGATTGCGGAAGACCTCTCCCGTGCGGGGGGCGCGTCCGCCCGGCAGGTATGTGCGCGCGGCATCCGGGTGCGCCGCCAGCGCGGGCCCGCTCGCCTCCCACATCCCCGCGATCACCTCGCTCACCGGGAAACCTTCCTCCGCGATGGCGATGGCGGGCTCGAGCAGCTCGGCGAGCGGGCGCGATCCGAAGCGGGCGCGCAGCTCTTCCCATCCGTCCACCGCCCCGGGAACGGACCACGAAAGAGGACCGTCGATGGGCAGCTCGGTCAGGCCGCGGCCCCGCATCTCGTCCAGGGTGGCGCGGTACGGGGAGCGGCCGCTCGCGTTCAGCCCGAAGAGCTTCCCGCTGCGCGCCTCCCACACCATCGCGAAGAGGTCACCGCCGACGCCGCAAGACATCGGCTCCACCACTCCGAGCACCGCGTTCGCGGTGATGGCGGCGTCCACCGCATTTCCGCCGCTGCGGAGGACGGCGATCGCCGCCTGCACCGCCAGCGGCTGGCTCGTCGCGACCATCCCGTGTCCGGAGTGGACGACGGAGCGCCCCACGCGTCCGGCCCGGCGGACGTGGCGGGGCGTTCCGGGCGGCGAATCGGCCGACATCGAACCTCCTCACCGCAGGCAGGCGCCAGGCCCCTCGACCACAGGGGTCCTTCGCCCGGCGCTGTACCCCGGCTGGTGAAAGGGCGCAACGAGCGAGGGAAGTTGCCGCGCCGTCACACCGTTGCCACACGCCTCGGATAGACGGAGGTCGTGGCGCTCTTCTGGCGCAAGGTCACTCTCGACGAGGTGCTCGGCGCGGTCCGCATGGAGCTGGCGGCGCGGCGGCCCAGCGAGCCGCTTCCGCGCGAAGTGGTCGAGCTGGCGCGCCTGCTCCAGATGGAAGAAGCGGGCTTCGTCGCTGGAGGGCCGCCCCCCGGGACGCAGGAGATGGTGGACGGAATTCCCGACCCGGCGGGAATCCTCGATCCGCGCGGGCGCCTGGCGGTCGTCAACCGCGCGCTGGACGAGCTGGTGGGGACGGGTCGCCCCCTGGGACGCACGCTGCTCGAGATCACCCGCAGCGCGGAGCTGGGCGAGGCCGCCGAGCGAGCCATCGCGGGGAAGCCGACCCGCGGGGAGTTCAACGTCGTCTCGCTCGACAAGCTGCTCTTCGTGACCCTCTCTCCGCTCTCCGACCGCAGGGCGCTGGTCCTCTTCCACGACATGACCGAGGAGAAGCGGCTGGAGAACGTGCGGCGCGATTTCATCGCCAACGCCAGCCACGAGCTGCGCACGCCGGTGGCCGCCATCACCGGGGCCGTCGAGACGCTCCTCTCCAGCGGCAAGCTGCTCGATTCCGCAGCGCGCGGGTTCGTGGAGATGATCGCGCGGCACGCCGATCGGCTCTCGCGCCTGACCCGCGAGCTGCTCGACTTGTCGCGCCTGGAGAGGGGCGAGTTCCAGGTCGAGCTGGGCCCGCTCGAGCTGGCGCCGCTCGTCGCCGCCTCGCTCGAGCTGGTGCGAGGACGGGCCGACGCCAAGCGCATCAAGCTCGGATTCGACGGTCCGCCCGGGCTCCGCGCCATCGCGGATCGCCGCGCGCTGGAGCAGATCCTCACCAACCTCCTCGACAACGCCGTGAAGTTCACCCCGGAGGGCGGGCGCGTGACCGTGCTCGCCGACGGCACCGGCCCCTCGGTGGTGCTCTCGGTGCTCGACACCGGCCCCGGGATCGAGCCGCGCCACCGCGGGCGGCTGTTCGAACGCTTCTACCGGGTCGACACCGGACGGGCCCGAGAGAACGGAGGAACGGGCCTGGGGCTCGCGATCGTCAAGCACCTCGCTCAGGTCCAGCACGGAGAGGTGGGCGTCGAGAGCGGCCAGGGGGGCAGCCGTTTCTGGGTGAAGCTACCGGCACCGCCGTAGAAGCGCAACGCGCTTGTCACACGTACGTCACACAAAACCGCTAGAAGGAGGCGCCATGACCAAAACACGCGTAGCCCTGTTGTCGAGCCTAGCCCTTGCCTCGGCAGCGTTTGCCGCCGACAAGATGCTGATCACCGGCGCGGGCGCAACGTTCCCTTACCCGCTCTACTCGAAGTGGTTCAGCGACTACAACAAGCTGCACCCCGAGGTGCAGATCAACTACCAGTCGATCGGCTCCGGCGGCGGAATCAAGCAGATTACCGAGAAGACCGTCGACTTCGGCGCCAGCGATGCGCCGATGACCGACGAGGAGATGGCCAAGGCGCCGGGCATCCAGCACATCCCGACGGTGCTGGGCGCGGTGGTCGTTGTCTACAACGTGCCCGGGCTCGAGGGCCTGAAGCTCACGCCCGAGACCATCTCCGGGATCTTCCTCGGCAAGGTCTCCAAGTGGAACGATCCGGCGATCGCCCGCGACAACCCGGGCCTCAAGTTGCCCACGGCGAACATCACGGTCGTGCACCGCTCTGACGGCTCGGGCACCACCTACGTGTGGACCGACTACCTCTCGAAGGTGTCGCCGGACTGGAAGGCAGGACCGGGGACCGGCAAGAGCGTCAACTGGCCGGTCGGACTGGGCGGCAAGGGCAACGAAGGCGTGACCGGCACCGTCAAGCAGACCGAGGGAGCCATCGGTTACGTCGAGCTTGCGTACGCGAACCAGAACAAGCTCACCCCTGCGATCATCAAGAACCGCGACGGAGCGTGGGTCAAGCCGACCCTCGAGTCGGTGTCCGAGGCGGCCTCCAAGGTCGAGATGCCGGACGACTACCGGGTGTCGATTACCAATGCGGCCGGCAAGGACGCCTACCCCATCTCGTCCTTTACCTATATCCTCGTCTACAAGGACCAGCCGGATCCCGCGAAGGGCCAGGCGCTGCTGAAGTTCCTCTGGTGGGCCGTGCACGACGGCGAGAAGACCGCAGCCACCCTCGACTACGCGCCGCTGCCCAAGTCCGTGGTGCACAAGGTGGAAGGCACTTTGAAGAAGATGACGGTCCAAGGAAAGGCAGTTCTTGCAACCAGCAAGTGAAACGCTCGCTGCGCGCCGGCCCGGACGGCTGACTCGGATCGCCGAGCCGGCGCGCAGGAACTTCGCCGATCGGGCGTGGGCCGCGCTGCTCACGATCCTGGGCGTGACCGTCTTCGTGGTGGCGCTGTTCATCGTTTACGCGCTCTGCAAGTTGTCCGCGGGAGTGCTGAGGCACACCGGGCTCGCCGCGTTCGTGCTCAACAGCCAGTGGGACGTGGTGCGCGACGTGTACGGCGCGCTGCCCTTCATCTATGGGACGCTGGTGACCAGCGTGGTGGCCCTGTTCATCGCACTGCCCGTCTCGGTCGGGCTCGCGCTCTTCCTCACCGAGATGTCCCCGCCCGGAGTCCGGTCCCTGATCTCGTTCCCCATCTCGCTGCTCGCGGGCATTCCGAGCGTGGTCTACGGGCTGTGGGGGCTCTTCGTCCTGGTGCCCGTGCTCCGCACCAAGGTGGAGCCGTTCCTGGCCGCGACGCTCGGGTTCCTCCCCCTGTTCCGCGGAACGCCCGTCGGGCTGGGTTACCTGGCCGCGGGCATGATCCTCGCCATCATGATCCTGCCCACCATCACCAGCATTTCCATCGAGGTGCTGCGCACGGTTCCGATGTCTTTGCGGGAGGCCGCCCTGGCCCTCGGGGCGACCCGCTGGGAGGCCATCCGCATGGCGGTGCTTCCCTTCGCGCGCGCGGGAATCCTGGGCGCTACCATCCTGGGGCTCGGGCGCGCGCTGGGCGAGACCATGGCCGTCACCATGGTGATCGGCAACTCTCCGACCATCTCGGCTTCGCTGTTCGCGCCGGGATACTCGCTGCCCGCCGTGATCGCCAATGAGTTCGCCGAAGCGAGCGGAGCGCTGCAGACCGGCGCTCTGGCGGCGCTGGGCCTGATCCTTTTCGCCGTGACGTTGCTCCTCAACATCGCCGCCCGCCTGCTGGTGCGCATCTCGACCCGGGGCCCGGTGCGAGGCGCGGCGTGAGCACGCGGCTGCGCAAGCGGCGCGCGATCAATGCCGCCATGACCTGCCTCTGCGCGCTTGGTCTCGCCGTGGCGCTGGTGCCGCTCGTGTCGGTGCTCTGGCTGGTCCTTTCGCGAGGCATCGCGGCGCTCAACCTCGACTTCTTCACGGCGCTGCCGTCGCCGGTGGGCGAGCCTGGCGGCGGCGTGGGGAACGCGATCGCGGGCACCTTGTACATCGTGGGCATCGCCTGCCTCATCGGCGTGCCGCTGGGCGTGGGCGCGGGTGTCTTCCTGGCGGAGCGGGGGAATGGACGCGTCGGCGACGTGATCCGGTTCACGGCCGAGGTCCTCTCGGGCGTCCCTTCCATCATCGTAGGCATCGTCGCGTACGGCCTGGTGGTGCTGCCGATGAAGCGGTTCTCGGCGATCGCGGGCGGCGTCGCGCTCGCCGTCCTGATGATCCCCACGCTGGCGCGCAGCACCGAGGAACTGGTGCGCCTCGTCCCGGGCTCCCTGCGGGAGGCCTCGCTGGCCCTGGGCGTGCCGGAGTGGCGCACCTCCCTGCGCGTCATCCTGCGTACCGCGCTGGGCGGCATCATGACCGCGGCGCTCCTCGCCGTCGCGCGCGCCGCGGGCGAGACGGCGCCGCTCCTCTTCACCTCGCTCAACAACCAGTACTGGAACTGGCGCGCCGACCAGCCGACCGCCTCGCTGACCGTCCAGATCTTCAACTACGCGGTGAGTCCCTACGAGAACTGGCACGACAAGGCCTGGGCAGCCGCACTGGTCCTCTTGCTGCTGGTGGGCGGCCTCTCCCTCGCCGCGCGCGTCCTCACGCGGCAGCGCTTCGGGGCGCGGCAGTGACCGGCCCCAACGGCGCGCAGGCGAAGATCGAGGTGCAGAACCTCAACGCCTGGTTCCGCAACAACCACGCGCTGCGCGGGGTCTCGCTCGCGGTGCCGGCGAACACCGTGCTTGCGATCATCGGGCCGTCCGGCTGCGGCAAGAGCACCTTCGTGCGCTGCATCAACCGCATGCACGAGCTGGTGCCCGGCGCCCACCAGAGCGGCCACATCCTGGTGGACGGCCAGGACCTGCACGGCCGCGGCGTCGACCCGGTGGACCTGCGCCGCCGCGTCGGCATGGTCTTCCAGCGCGCCAACCCGTTCCCCACCATGTCCATCGTCGACAACGTGGTCGCGGGCCTCAAGCTGAACGGCATCGGCGGCAACCACGCCGAGCTGGCGGAGCGGAGCCTGCAGCAAGCGGCCCTCTGGGACGAGGTGAAGGATCGGCTGCACCATTCCGCGCTCTCTCTGTCGGGAGGCCAGCAGCAGCGGCTCTGCATCGCGCGCGCGATCGCCGTGGGGCCCGAGGTGCTCTTGATGGACGAGCCGGCCAGCGCGCTCGACCCCATCGCGACGGCGAAGATCGAGGAGCTGATCCGCGAGCTGCGCGAGCACCTGACCATCATCATCGTGACCCACAACATGCAGCAGGCCGCGCGCGTCTCCGACGCGACCGCCTTCTTCTACCTGGGCGAGCTGGTGGAGCACGGACCGACCGAGCAGATCTTCACCAACCCCAAGGAATCCCGCACCGAGGATTATGTCACGGGGAAATTTGGTTAGCCGATGGGGCGGGCTATGTTCGATCGCGGCCAGCCTGGTCGCGCGTCAGGAGAGCCGATGGCCGTGAAGAAGCACACCGATCGCACCTACGAAGGCGAGCTGGAGGAGCTGCGCTCGAAGCTCCTCACCCTCGGTGGCAAGGTGGAAGCCGAGATCGCCCAGAGCATGCGCGCGCTTTCCGAGCGCGACTCGAAGCTGGCCGAGCTGGTGGTCGGGTCGGACCGCGAGGTCAATCTCCTGGAGCTGGAGGTGGACGAGAGCTGCCGGCGCCTGCTGGCGCTGCGCCAGCCGGCCGCGAGCGACCTGCGGTTCATCACCACCGCCCTGAAGATCGTCGTCGACCTGGAGCGCATCGGCGACCTGGCGGTCAACATCGCCGAGCGCGCCATCGACCTGAACCAGTCGCCTCCCCTGCGCCCCGTGCACGATCTCACCCGGCTGGCGCAGCTCTGCCAGGCGCAGGTTCGCAAGGCGCTCGACGCCTTCGTCGACGCCGACGTGGACAAGGCGCAGGCGGTGATCAAGGACGACGACCTGCTCGACGCGCTCTACCACAACCTCTTCAACGAGCTCCTGGCGCTGATGATGGAGGATCCGCGCAACATCCGCCGCGCGAACAGCCTGCTGTTCGTCGCGAAGCACCTCGAGCGCCTCGGCGATCACGCCACCAACGTGGCGGAGATGGTCGTGTACATGGTGCGCGGCACGGACGTGCGCCACCCGCACAGCCGGGAGAACACGGGCCAACCGTAGCGGGCGCCGGTAGGCGAATACCTGGACCATCCGAGGGCTCAGTAGCCGGGATCGATTCGCGATCGATCCGGGACGGTTCGACGGACACGCTGTCGCGCGAACGTACAGGCCGGGCTCCTCGGCGGGCGCGCCGCGCGGGAATCGGACCAGGCCGGCTGCTGGCACGCTCGCTGCAGTTCGCGCAGCGGATGGCGACCAGCGCAACGCAATCGTACCTGGAAGATCGGCTCCGCATCGCGGTCGGGAAAAGCAGCCATCGCAGAGACGAATGCGATCCTGGTAGGCGAAAATGGGGTGCTAGGGGTGGGCTGTGAGGGACATGCCCGGTTTTACGATCGCGTGGAGAAGCGCGGCGGCGTTTGGAAGATCGTAGATCGCCAGGCCATCTACCACATGTGTACGTTTACCTTCCCAACCGGGTTCGTTGACCTCGACAGACGCGCTGTTCAGAAATACCCGCGCGAGTACGCACCCCTCGCCTACCTCCTGGAGAAGAGCGGTTTTCCCGTGGATCGGGTCTACCCAACCAGAGGCAGCGATCTTGAAAGGACGATCAAGGCCAACGGGCAGAGGTGGCTCAAGGCTTGACGAGCTGATCGGTCCATCCCTCGGCTACTACCAAGGTGGTGACGAACAACGGCGCGAGGATCAGTCATGCTGCATGCGTTCAAGCTGTATACGGGGCCGGACAAAGCGTCGCACGTGGTCGAGGGGACCATCGACGAGAGCGATCGCACGGGCGTCGTCGCGATCCACTTCAAGGAGTCGCCGCCGCACTCGTCCCTCGATTGGCACGCCGCGCCCGAGGCCCAGTACGTGATCACGCTCTCGGGAACGCTCGAGTTCACCACGCGAGATGGTGAGACGTTCGTGCTGCGGCCTGGCGACGTCCTGGTAGCAACAGACGACGTCGGCAGCGGCCACGAATGGCGCTTGATCGACGATCAACCGTGGCGCCGCGCGTACGTCGTCCTGAAACCTGGCGCAGCTGATTCGTTCGTGCCGGGATCAAGATAGACCGGCGCTCTGCTGGGTCGTAGCCTTACGACGGGTCAGAGTTGCGCGGTGGTCATCCAGCGCGGGTTCTGCACCGTCCCGTCGAATTCGTGCGTGGTCTTGAACTTCTCCCACTTGCCGGCCAGGGCGGCGGGCTTGGTGCGCTCGAGCAGCGCTCGCCGCTCGTCCTCGGGCATCGGCTTGAAATTGACCGCCAGGTAGAGCGCCTGCTCCAGCACGCCTTCGCTGTCGCAGCCGGTGATGGTGACGCTCACGCCCGGCACGCTCATCGCGTAGCGCAAGCACTCCTCAGCGGTAGCCGCTTTGCTCTCCAGAATGAGACCGGCGGCCATCGGCTTCATGCCCAGGACGGCCACGCCGTCCTTCAGCGCCACCGGCATCACCTCGCGCTCGAAGCTGCGGTAGTGCACGTCGAGCACGTTGATCGGCATCTGCACCGTGTCGAAGGAGAAGCGGTGCGAGCGCGCCACGTCGAGCATGTGGCGGTGGATGTTGGGGTCCTTGTGCCCGGTGAAGCCGATGAAGCGGAGCTTTCCCGCCTTGCGCGCGGCGACCAGCGCCTCGATGGTCCCTCCGGGCGCGAAGCACTTCTCGGGATCGTCCGGGCGGATCACCTCGTGGATCTGGACCAGATCGACCATGTCGATCTGCAGGCGTTTCAGTGACTGGTCGAGCTGCTCGCTGGTCGACTTGGCGGTGCGCCCGTCGAGCTTCGTCATCACGAACGCCTTGGCGCGATATCCTTCCTTCAGCGCCTTGCCCATCCGGAGCTCGCTCTCGCCGCCGTTGTAGTCCCAGCAGTTGTCGAGGAAGTTCATCCCGTGGTCGAGCGCGCTCCGGATGATGCGGATCGCTTCCTCTTCAGACGGGATCCCCAGGTGATACCCGCCGAGCCCCACGATGGAAGTATCGACCCCCGTCTTGCCCAGCTTGCGGGTGGGCACCCGCGCGCCAGCCGGGACCTTGTACTTGCCCTTGGGAACGTTCCCCGAGGGCGCGCCACCCGCCTGCTCCTTCGCCGCCGCTCGTGCCGCCCGAGCCATGAGCACACCTCCCGCTGCCGCTTGCAGGAACTTCCTCCTCGAAGCCATGCAGTACCTCCTGCCTCGGGAGGCTGCGCATGCTGCTCCAACGCGGCACCCCCACGCAATGGCCAGCTTGGCGTACCCTGCTTTCCGGATGGAGAGCGACGACGCCGCCGCGCAACACGGGATCGCAGCCGACTCGGGGCTGCGCCTGCAGGCGGTCGTCTTCTGCCTGGTCGCGGCGTCGTTCACCGCCGTCTACATCACGCAGCCGGTCCTGCCGGTCCTCCAGGTCGAGTTCGGGGTGAGCGAGACCACCGCGTCGCTCACCGTGTCCGCGGTCATCCTGGGCATCGCGCTGGCCAACCTGCCCTTCGGGGTACTGGCCGACCGCCACCCCATCCGTCCCATCCTCATCGGCGGCGCCACGGTGGTGAGCGCGGCCAGCCTGCTCTGCGCGGCGACCAAGGGCATCTGGCTGCTCATCGCCGCCCGGTTCGTGCAGGGGCTCTTCATCCCCTCGCTCACCACCTGCCTCGCGGCCTACCTGGCGCGCAGCCTGCCTTTGGAGCGCCTCAACGTGGTGATGGGCTCGTACGTTTCGGCCACCATCGCCGGGGGACTGGGCGGCCGTCTGTTGGGAGGCTGGATCCATCCGCCGCTGCACTGGCGTTACGCGTTCGTCACCTCGGCTGCGTTGCTCGTCGCCGCGGCGCTTGCGGCGGCGCGCGCGCTGCCGCGCGAACCGGCACGGCAAGCCGCGGAAGAGCCCAGCACCGGATTCGCGACGCTCCTCTCGCGTCCCGAGGTGCTGCGCGTGCTCGCGGTGTCGTTCTCGGCCTTCTTCGTGTTCTCCGCGACCTTCAACTACCTGCCGTTCTACGTGTCGCGTCCGCCAATCAGTGCTCCGTTGAGCGTCGTGACGCTCCTCTACCTCGCCTACGTGGTCGGGATGGTCGCCGGTCCGCTCGCGGGCAAGTTGAGCAACCGGCTGGGGAGCGGCGCGACCATGGTGCTGGGCTCCGGCGTGCTGGCCACCGCGATCGCTTGCACCTTGGTGCCTTCGCTGAAGGTGATTGCGCCGAGTCTCGCGCTCATGTGCGGGGGCTTCTTCGGCCTTCATGCCGCCGCGCTGGGGACACTGAACCGCAGGCTCACCGGGAGCCGCGGCCGAGCGAACTCGCTCTACGTGCTCTTCTACTACCTGGGCGGCGCGGCGGGCATCAGCGCGACGGGTTGGGCGTACGCGCACCGCGGCTGGCCCGGCGTGGTGACGCTGGCGATCACGGTCCTGGCGGTGCCGCTGGGTGTCGGCCTCTACGAGCTGACCGCGCAAAGACGCGGGCGGTCGTGAGACGCTCCCCTATCTACCCGCCCTCTCGCGCCGGTCTGCCGGACAGGAATGTACCAATGCGTCGGGCGACGAGGCGCGCGATACCGGCCGCCAGGAGCAGGCCCGCGACCCAGCGCGCCAGCACCGCGAGGGCGGCCGCGTCGAAGCGGGGCCACTCCGTTTTCCAGAGGACCTCGCCGCGCTCGATCATCCAGTGCCAGCCGGTATGGGCGACCACGGCCGAGAAGATGACGACACCGACCCGCCCGGCGACGAGGTACCGGCGAGAGAGCGCGAGGACGGGCAGCGTTGCCGCCAGCACCGCAATCTGGCCGATCTCGATGCCGATGTTGAACGAGAACAGCGACACCAGCAGGTGATGGCCGGCGAACTGCAGATTCTCCTTCAGGCCATAGGAGAAGCCGAATCCGTGCACGAGCCCGAAGAGTCCCGTGATCAGCCACCGCCGGCCGAGGTTCGCGCCGACGATGTTCTCCAGCGCCATGTAGACGATCGACGCCGCGATCGCCGTCTCGACGAACGGCGGGAACCAATCGCTGCCAGGGCCCAGTCCGTACGCCGAGCCGATCAACGTGAACGAGTGGGCCACCGTGAACGCCGTGACGATCGCCAGCACCTGCCGCAGCCGGAGCGCGGGAATGACCAGGCAGAGCAGGAAGAGCAGGTGGTCGACGCCGCTCAGGATGTGCGCGATCCCG
>Ga0209488_10003462_pt1 | contig 12672 bp, 9 predicted proteins | sample Rivendell_Oct201_8_FD_188349 | JGI IMG/M metagenome (GOLD analysis project Ga0209488, IMG submission 188349) | Vadose zone soil microbial communities from the Eel River Critical Zone Observatory, Northern California, USA -... | ecosystem: Environmental > Terrestrial > Soil > Vadose zone >...
AGGCGGTGATGGCGCGGCGATCTTCGCGCTGGACGACGACGAGTGCCTCGTCGGTCGGGGCGACGTTGAAGCGCGGGCCGGGATCGTCCGCGAGCGGTTCGGCGGCGAAGATCTCGGCGAGCTCCGAGGCGGGGCGTTGCTGGGCGAAGCGGCCGCACATGTCCGGGGAAGTCTACCGGCGACTCCTGTATCGTCCGGCCGATGACTGAACCGAATGTGCTGCGCGGCGCGACGGACCCGAACGTCGACGGGCCCCTGACGCGGGAAGCGGCACGGGCCCTCCTCGACAAGGGCGCCGAATTGATGATGGCGGGCGACTTCGCGAACGCGTTCAACCACTACCGACGGGTCATCGGCTTTGACGATCCCGACGTGACGGCAGCAGCGCTCCTCGGGGCTGCCCAGGCGCGCTATCGGATGGACGACGAGGCCGGCGCGGTCGGGACGTGGGAGGCGATTCTCCAGCTCCCCGAGACGCCGTCGACCTATCACGCCTGGCGCGAGATCGCGGCCGCGCGTGTTCGGGACGGGGACCTCCAGGGCGCGATCGCCGCCTATCGCGAGGCCGACCGGCGCGCCCCGCCGCGGGACAAGCCCGAGATCGCCAACCGCCTGGGCTGGCTGGCCAAGGAAACCGGCAACGTCCGCGCCTCGCGGCGGTACTTCGCTCGTGGTCGCGGTGTCGACTCGCTCGTTCCGGCGAGCTACGTGATCCTCGGGTTGACGGTGGTGATCTCGCTCGCAACCTCGACCCAGCTGAGTCCCGACGGCGGACCGCTGCTCGATCTCCTGTTGCTCGACAAGGTGGCAGTCGCCCACGGCGAGATCTGGCGGCTGGTCACGATCGTTCTCGTCCACGACCCGACGTTCCTGCTCCATCTCCTCTTCAACATGTACGCGCTTTACATTGCCGGCCCGATCGTCGAGCAGCTCTACGGCGCTCGTCGCTTCGTGCTCTTCTACCTGCTGGCCGCCGTCGGCGGCTCGATCGCGAGCTTCGCGTTCGGCTCGGGGCAGTACGCGGTCGGTGCGTCCGGGGCGATCTTCGGATTGTTCGGGATCCTGTTCGTCGCGACGCGGGCCCATCACCCGGCGCTGGATCGGCGCGGTCGCGCCCTTGTCGGGCAGATCGGGATGCTGCTCGTGATCAACCTGGCGTTCGGCTTCGCTGTCGGCCCGCAGATCGACAATTTCGCTCACATCGGCGGCCTGGCGACGGGCGCGCTCCTGGGTCTTGCCTTCGTCCCCGGTCGAGCGCGGACGCTGCGCTCGTTCTGGACCAGCGCGTCCGGCGGCACCGTGGGGGCCGACGGCCTGCAGACGATCATTCCGATCGTGGCAGTCCTCATCCTGGCAATCGCCTTCGTCGCCGGCTACACGTACGGAGTGACCAAATGGAGCTGAGCGAGGCGACGGCATCATTCCGCGTCGCGCCAAGGCCACGGCTCGGCTAGGATCGAGCACCCGCCCCGAGGAACTCCGAACCCGATGTTCGCAACGCTGCTCGGTGCCTACCCGGCCGCTACGGAGCCGATGTCGGATGACGAGCTCGTCCGCGGGGTCATCGCCGACCTCGAATCGGCCGGGCTCGAGCCGCTGACCGACGGCCAGGTCCGACGCCGCTCCGCGCTGGCCGACTGGCCGATCGACCCTGACGCCGTTGTCGCGGAGTGGCGATTTGCGGCTGCAGCCACGGGTCGGGCGGTCAAGCAGTCGCTCCCCGGGCCGTACACGATCGCCCGCGATGGGCTGCCGGGGCGGCGCCATGTCCCCGGACCGGTCGAGCGGCCGCAGCCCGGACGGGACGTCGGCGACTCCCCGGCGAACGCGGCCCTCGCCGGGGAGCGGTTGCGAGAGGTGGTTGCCGCCCTCGCAGCCGCCGGCTGCCCGCTCGTCGAGATCGAGGAGCCGGCGGCGATCCGGATCGGGGACGACAAGGCGGAGCGAGGCCACTTCCTCGACGCGCATCGGCGCCTGACGGACGGCCTCGCGGGTTCGATCCACCTGTCACTCGTCGTGACCGGCGGGAATGCCGACACGGCGGGCTCGGCCACGTTCTTCGACCTGCCCTACGCGAGCTACGCCTTCGACCTCATCGCCGGGCCCGACAACTGGCGGCTCATCGCCGAGGCGCCGGGCGATCGCGGGATCGTCTGCGGCGCGCTGGATCCCGCGGCCGGGGCGAGCGACGGGCCGGAGATCCTGGTCTGGGCGGCCCACTACGCCGCCTCGACCGGTGGTCGAGGTCTCGAGCGGGTTGGCCTGGCCAACGCATCGTCGCTCGCCGCGCTCGATCGCGAGAGCGCTCGGGCGAAGCTCGCGCTCGTGGCCGACGCTGCCCGGATCGCCTCGGCCGCCACGCCCGACGAGCTTTCTCGGCTCCTCGATCCCCGCGCGGTCGACATCCGGTCGGCGGCTCTCGGCCGTTACGAGAGGCCATCGGACCGCCGCCCGACCCGGCGCCCAAGCCCATAAGTCGTCCGAATCCGTACGCCCGCCTAAGTCATTTCTTTTCCCCTTCGACCATCCGAAATCGGATGCCGAAATCGGATGCCGAAATCGGATGCGGAAATCGGAGCCCCTCGATCGACCGAAATCGGAAGCCGAAATCGGATGCCGAAATCGGAGGAGCCCGCGCGATGGAAGTGATTTCCGGCGGCGTTCGCTTTCGGACTATTTCGGCAGCGCGGCACCTCGCACGCAGCGCGAGACTGGCCCTTGATTCCCGCCCGTCGGAGTGCCAGCATTCGAGGTCATCCCGGATACAGATCGGACAGCGCGGGCGACCACTCGATTCGGCCCCCGCCGATTGGAACCGAAGGAGGGTCTCCTGGTGACCGAGCACATCTCGCTCACGGTCAACGGCCAGTCGCGCGAAGCGGACGTCGAGCCCAGACAGCTGCTCGTCGAGCTGATCCGCGAGAACTTCGAGCTGACCGGCACCCATGTCGGCTGCGACACCAGCCAATGCGGCGCCTGCACGGTCCATCTCGACGGTCGGGCCATCAAGTCCTGCACCATGCTCGCCGTCCAGGCGGACGGGGGCCAGGTCACGACGATCGAAGGAATGAAGACGGACGATGAGCTCCACCCGATCCAGACCGCCTTCTGGGAGAAGCACGGCCTCCAGTGCGGGTTCTGCACGCCGGGGATGATCATGGTCGCCGCCGATCTGCTCGCCCGCAACGCCGAGCCGACCGACGACGAGATCCGCCACGCCCTCGACGGCAACATCTGCCGCTGCACGGGCTACCACAACATCGTTGCTGCCATCCGCGAGGCGGCCGGAACCATGCGAGCAGGCGCCGCGGCGCCGAAGCCCGCCAACGCCCATGTCTGAGCCGCTGGACTGAGGAGAACAGGCGATGGCAATCGACGTCCTCGGGTCCCCGGTCAAGCGAACGGAAGACCCGCGCTTCATCACCGGCAAGGGCCGCTATCTCGACGACATCAAGCTCCAGGGCATGGTCCATATGGCGATCCTCCGGAGCCCGTACGCCCACGCCAAGATCAAGTCGATCGACACCGCGGCGGCGAAGAAGCGGCCGGGTGTCCTGGCCGTGATCGTCGGGGCCGACATCCCGTACAACCCGCTGCCGATGGCCTGGCCGGCGGGCGGCTCGTCGGGGATCCAGAACAACGTCAACACGCCGCGAATCCTCGCCACGGACGACGTCAAGTGGACCGGCGAGGGCGTCGCCGCGATCATCGCCGAGACGCCGGAGCAGGCGGTCGACGCGCTCGAGGCGATCGTCGTCGACTGGGAGCCGCTTCCGACGGTCGTCGACGCGGAGAAGGCAACCAAGCCGGGCGCGCCGCAGCTCCACGAGAACGCCCCGAACAACGTCGTCTTCGAGTGGCAGGTCGGCGACAAGGCCGGTACCGACGCCGCGATCGAAGCCGCCGAGGTCGTCGTCAGGCAGCGGATCGTCAACCAGCGGCTGATCCCGAACCCCATGGAGGTCCGCGGCGACATCGGCTGGTACAACCCGGGCACCGACGAATACACGGTCTGGATGTCGAGCCAGACCCCGCACATCCAGCGGCTGCTTCTCGCGGCCTTCGTGACCGGCATCCCGGAGCACAAGATCCGCTGCATCAGCCCGGACGTCGGCGGCGCCTTCGGCTCGAAGATCTTCTGCTACGCCGACATGGCCCTTGTCATGTTCGCGAGCAAATTGATCGGCGGGCGACCGGTCAAGTGGGTCGAGACGCGCAGCGAGAGCTACGGCTCGACGATTCACGGCCGCGACCACATCACGTACCTCGAGATCGGCGGCACCCGCGAGGGCGAGATCACCGGGCTCAGGGTCAAGACATACGCCAATCTCGGTGGCCGCCTGTCGACCGTCGGACCGGGCATCCCCACGACGCTGTACGCCCGGGTGCTCGCCGGGCCATACAAGTTCCCGAATGTCCACTGCGAGGTCACGGGCGTCTACACGAACACCACGTTCGTCGACGCCTACCGCGGGGCCGGCCGCCCGGAAGCGACTTATGTCGTCGAGCGGGCGATGGACCTCTTTGCCGACGAGATCGGCATGGACCACGCGGCCATACGTCGCAAGAACTTCCTGCCGCCGGACTCGTTTCCCTACGACAACCCGTCGGGTCTCGGGACGGCCGTCAACGGCGAGAAGATCTTCATCGACTCGGGCAACTACGAGCCGGCGCTCAACAAGGCGCTGACGATGATCGACTACTTCGAGATCGACAAGAAGAAGCAGGAGGCCCGCTCGCGGGGCAAGTACCTCGGGATCGGCCTGTCTACCTACATCGAGGTTTGCGGTGTGGCCCCGTCCAAGTGGATCGGCGCCGTCGGCGAGGGCTGGGGCGCGGCCATGTGGGAATCGGCCAACGTCAAGGTCCACCTCACCGGCAAGATCATCGTGACGGTCGGCACCCAGCCGCAGGGCCAGGGCCACGAGACGACCTACGCCCAGGTGATCGCCCACGAGCTCGGCGTACCGATGGACGACATCATCGTCCAGCACTCCGACACCCAGGGGACGCCGTTCGGCTACGGCTCATACGGCAGCCGGACGAGCTCGGTCGGGATGACCGCCGCCGTCAAGGCGGCCGGCAAGATCCGCGAGAAGGCGCGCCGTTATGCCGCTCACATGCTCGAGGCGAACGTCGGAGACATCGAGGTCGACGGCGCGAACTACTCGGTCAAGGGCTCGCCCGACAAGGTCAAGACCCTCCAGGAGATCGCGTTCGCGATCGACCTCGGCTTCAGCATGCCGGAGGCGATGGAGCCGTACCTCGACGAGACGGCCTACCACGACACCCCGAACTGCACCTGGCCGTTCGGCACCCACATCGCGCTCGTCGAGATCGACGAGGGGACCGGCAAGGTCGACCTCGTCCGCTACGTGGCGGTCGACGACGTCGGCAAGAAGATCAACCCGATGATCGTCGACGGCCAGCTCCACGGGGGCATCGCCCAGGGGGTCGGCCAGGCGCTCTGGGAGGGCGCGATCTACGGTGAGGACGGCCAGCTCCAGTCGGGCTCGCTGCTCGACTACGCGTTGCCGCGGGCGGCCTGGCTGCCGAACCTCGAACTCGACGAGACGGTCACCCCGTCGCCGGTCAACCCACTCGGGGTCAAGGGGGTTGGCGAAGCCGGCACGATCGCCAGCACGGCGGCCACCGCCAACGCCGTCATCGACGCGTTGAGCCCGTTTGGGATCCGCCATCTCGACATGCCGTACACCGCCCAGACCGTCTGGCGGGCGATGCGCGACGCCAAGGCGAAGGGAGGCCAGGCGTGATCCCGACGGCGTTCGACTACACCCGCCCGGCTTCGCTCGACGAGGCCCTCAGACTCCTGTCGTCCGGCGGCGGCGGCTCGAAGGTCATCGCCGGCGGCCAGAGCCTCCTGCCGCTGCTCAAGCTGCGCCTCGCCAACGTCGATCGGCTCGTCGACATTGGCCGGCTGGGAGAGTTGAAGGGCGTGAAGTCGTTGCCCGACGGCCGATTGTCGGTGGGAGCGCTGACGACGTACGCCGAGCTCCTCGAGTCGCCGGCGAGGCATTACGGCCTGCTGCGCGACGCCCTGCCGACGATCGGTGACGTCCAGGTTCGCAACCGTGGCACGGTCGGTGGGGCGATCGCCCACGCCGATCCGGCCTCAGACCTGCCGGCCTGCCTGCTCGCCCTGGACGCGGAGGTCGTCGTTCGGTCGTCGAAGGGCGAGCGGACGATCCCGATCACGGCGTTCTTCCAGGATTCGTTCCAGACCGCGATCGCCGAGGACGAGCTGCTGACCGAGGTCCGCCTGCCTGGGCCGCGCGACGATGCCGGCTCGGCCTACGCCTCGCTGGAGCAGCCGGCGTCCGGTTACGCAATCGTGGGCGTGGCGGCCGTGGTCATACGTTCGACCTCGAACGCCCCGATCGGAGCGTCGGCCATCGCCATCACCGGGGTCGGCCCGGTCGCCTATCGGGCTAGCGCGGTCGAGAAGGCCCTGACCGGGTCGGACGGGTCGGCTGCCGCGATCGCCGCGGCCGCGGCGCACGCGACGGACGGCGTGACGGTCAATTCGGACATCCACGCGGATCGCGAATACCGGACCGAGATGGCCCGCGTGTTCACGGTCCGGGCAATCGAGGCGGCGCTGGCTCGACTCGGCTGAGGCCGCGTCGCGCTCGCCGCCAGCCAGCAACAACCGGATCGGCGGGTGCGCGCCGCTCGACTCGAGATAGGGCAGCCCGCCTCCGCCGACCTCCGGGATTCGATCCTGACCCGGGACCTGTCTGTTGGCGGCGAGCGCTGGGTCAAGGGCCGGCGACTGGACGCAGCCGATCTCGCGGCGCTCGCCGCGGCGCAACCCGGGTCAGACGGTCTGCCGGGCGCCGTTACGGTCCTGCTCCTTGATCCCGACGACCTCCACGAGGACGAAGCCGCTCGTCGTCTTGCCGCAGCGGTCGCCGGTCCGGGCCTGACCGTGCGCGGTCCGGCGCAGAGCCGGATCGACCTGGTCGCCGAAACGTCCGGCGTGGCCAACGTCCGCATCGCCGAGCTGGAACGGCTCAACCGGATCGACCCGCTCGAGGTCTTTACGATCTTCGACGGGCAGGTAGTCGAGGCGGGCGACCTCGTCGCGAGTGTCAAGGTCGCGCCACACGTCGTCGACAAGACGACGGTTGACGCCGGAGCCCGACTGGCCGGTTTCGGGACTCGTCCGCTGGTCTGGGTCGCACCATTCATACCGGGCCGCGTCGGGGTGATCGTCAAGGAATCGGTCCGGGCGACGGCCCGCGAGCGGTTCGAGTCGAGCGTCCGGGCGAAGATCGACGGCCTCGGGTCGACGATCGTCTCGATCGACTATGTGAAGGACGACGCCGACGCCGTCGAGGCGGCGATGGCCGCCCTCGTCCGCCGACCCGACCCGGTCGACTTGATCCTGACCGCCGGGGCGGCGAGCACGGATCCGCTCGACCCGTGCTTCGTGGCGATCGCGGCCCTCGGTGGACAGGTCGTGCGCCGCGGCGTGCCGGCCCATCCGGGCTCGATGCTCTGGCTGGCGCGGATCGGGCGGACGGCGATCCTCGGCCTGCCGACATGCGGCGCCTACTCCAAGGCGACCGCCGCGGATCTCCTCCTGCCGCGCCTGCTCTCTGGCGAGGGGGCGTCCGCGCGAACCGTCGCGAAGCTCGGCCATGGCGGGATCCTGACCCGCAGCCAGCGGTTCCGGTTTCCAGCCTACGCGCGTGAGCTCGAGGCCCCGGACGGGTAGCGGCGGGCGCGACAACCGGTACGCCACCGTGCCTGCAGCCGGGCTGACTCCCGCGGCGGTGTAGATTCCCGCCATGCCTGACCCCATCGGTTCTGACAGCGCGCCCCCGCCGCCGGACGCCCTCGAGACGATCGAGGCGATCCAGGATCGCTTCCGTGAGCGCGACTACGTCTGCGACCGATCGCTCGCGACGGCGACGTTCCTCGCGCTCCGGCTCGGCCGGCCGCTGCTCCTCGAGGGCGAGGCCGGCGTCGGCAAGACCGAGCTCGCCAAGGTCCTCGCGGCCAGCCTCGGGGTGAAGCTCATCCGCCTCCAGTGCTACGAGGGCCTCGACGTCAATGCCGCGGTCTACGAGTGGAACTACCCGCGGCAGATGCTCGAGATCCGGCTGCTGGAGGCTCGCGGCGAGGCGACGTCGGCCAACGCCCACGACATCTTCGGGCCGGAGTTCCTCATCCGACGACCGCTCCTCCAGGCGCTCGAGAGCGATGCCTCCGGGCAGCCGCCGGTCCTCCTCATCGACGAGATCGACCGGGCCGACGAGGAATTCGAGGCGTACCTGCTCGAGATCCTGTCCGACTTCCAGGTGACCGTTCCCGAGATCGGCACGATCACCGCCGAGCGGCCGCCGCGGGTCATCCTCACCTCGAACCGGACCCGCGAGGTCCACGACGCCCTCAAGCGCCGCTGCCTGTATCACTGGATCGACTATCCGTCGGCCCAGAAGGAGCTCGAGATCGTCTCGGCTCGCGTGCCCGAGGCACCCGAGCGACTCGCCCGCGAGGTCGTCGCCTTCGTCCACCGGCTGCGCGAAGCGGACCTGACGAAGGTGCCGGGAATCGCCGAGACGCTCGACTGGGCGGCAGCGCTTCTGTCGCTCGGGGCCCGCGAGCTGGGGCCGGAGCTCGTCGACGAGACCCTCGGGGTCGTCCTCAAGTACGAGGAGGACATCCGGCGCGTCCGCGGCGACACGACGCGACGCTACCTCGCCGAGGCCGCTGCCGGCAGCTAGGCAAACGACATGACCAACCCGACCGATCCCGCGATCATCGCCTCACCGTCAGGTGGCGAGGTCGACGGGCGGCGTCTGCTGGCGGAGGCCGTCGGTTTCGGACGGGCGCTCCGGTCGGCCGGACTGTCGATCGACCTCGCGGCGGCCGTCGACTACGCCCGGGCGTTGACCCTCGTCGAGCTCAGCCAGCGCGACACGGTCCGGGCCGCGGGCTCGGCCGTTTTCGTCCGCCGTCGCGACGATCGCGAGATCTACGACCGGGTCTTCGATCGCTGGTGGCGCCGGCGCGGACGGCGACTGCCCGGCGACGGGCCGTCGATCGACGGGCCACGCGACGAGGTTCCCGGCGAGGAGGCCCAGGGCCCTGGCTCCGAAGCCGGCGAGGACGGTCGCGACCAGGCCGACGGCGGCACGGTCGACGGGGTCCTGATGCCGCTCTCCGGGGGTGACGAATCGCTCGACGAGGCCGACATCGACGGTCACATCGCCGCGCCCGACGCGTACAGCGCCGCGGAGGCGCTCCGCCGCCGCGAGTTCGACCGGATGACAGCGGCCGAGCTGCGCGATGCGGAACGGCTCGTCGACCTCCTCGAGCCGCGCCTCGAATTGCGCCGGACCCGGCGCCAGGAGCTCCATCGCCACGGCCGGATCCTCGCTCCCCGGGCGATGTTCCGGCGCAACATCGCGACCGGCGGCCAGTTCACCGAGTGGGTCTGGCGGCGGCCGGTGAAGGCGCCCCGGAAGATCGTCGTCCTGTGCGACATCTCCGGCTCGATGGAGCGCCACGCCCGGCTCCTGCTCCGGTTCATCCAGGCGCTGTCGGCGTCGTCGGCGGTCAAGACCGAGTCGTTCGTCTTCGGGACGCGGCTGACCCGAGTGACGCGCCTCCTCAAGGACCGTGATCGTGACCGGGCGCTCGCGCGCGTCGCGGAGAGCGTCAACGACTGGGCCGGCGGGACCCGGATCGGCGAGTCGTTCCGCGACTTCAACCTCCACTGGGCACGGAGGATGCTCCGGACGAGCGGCGTCGTCATCGTCGTCTCCGACGGCTGGGACCGCGGCGACCCGACGCTCGTCGCGACCGAGACCGCCCGCCTGCGGCGCAACTGCCATCGGCTCGTCTGGCTCAACCCACTCGCCGGGACGCCGGGCTACGAGCCACTGGCCGGCGGGATGCGGGCGGCCTATCCCTACATCGACGATTTCCTGCCGGCCGGCACGGTCGCCAGCCTCGAGCGACTGGGCGAGATCCTCTCCGGTGCGAGGAGCAGCGACGTGCGGCGGGGCGGGGAGGCGGCAGCGTCGGCGGATGCGGGTGCCCGCGCCGGGGCGGCGATCCGCGAGCTCGCCGTTCCTGCCGCCATCGGCGCGAACCGGGTCGAGCCGACCGAGGCGCGGCCACTGAGGACGCCGCGATGATGCCGAGGACGATGACGCCGCGGACGCTGAACCTGGAGACATCGCGATGAAGGAATTGCTCGAGACGCTCGAGGCCTGGCGGGCCGACGGCTCCGGCGGTGGTGTCGGTCGGGCGGTCGTCGTCCGCACGTTCGGCTCGGCGCCGCGACCGGAGGGCGCGGTCCTGCTGCGCGCCGACGACGGGCGGATCGCGGGATCCGTGAGCGGCGGCTGTGTCGAGGGCGCCGCGGCGGAGGAGATCGAACGCGCTCGCCGCGACGGCCACGCGCGGGTGATCCGCTACGGGATCAGCGACGAGGATGCCTGGGATGTCGGACTCGCGTGCGGCGGGACGATCGACGTGCTGGTCGAGCCCGTGGTGGCACCGGCCGTGGCCGCGGCCGCTCGTGATCGGGGCGCGGCTGTTGCGACGCTCCTCCCCGCCGACGCTCCGCCGCCGGAGTTCGGGCCATCGCCACCGGGCGACGGCGCGCCACAGGAGCCGACGCTCGTCGTGACAGCGGACGGGATCGTCGGGGGATCGTCGCTGGGCTCGCCGGAAGCGGACGCGGCCCTCGTCGCCGCGGCCACGGAGGCGCTCCTTCGGGGGACGTCCCGAACGGTCGAGATCGAGGGCCGCTCGGTGTTCGTCGAGGCGTTCCCCGTGCGTCCGCGGCTAGTCGTGGTCGGTGCGGTTGAAGTTGCCCGGTCGCTCGTTCGCTTCGCCCGCGAGCTCGGCTACGAGACGATCGTGGTCGACGGCCGGGCATCGTTTGCGACGCCGGAGCGTTTCCCGCCGGATCAGGTCGACCGGCTGATCGTCGGCTGGCCGGACGAGGTGGCGGAGGAGATCGGCCTCGGGCCGGACGACGCCGTGGCGGTCCTGACCCACGACGTGAAGTTCGACGAGCCGGCGATCATCGAGGCGCTTCGGCGCGGCTGTCGGTACGTCGGGGCCGTCGGCAGCCGCAAGACCCAGGGCGATCGGCGCACGCGGCTGCGCGATGCCGGAGTGGGGGAGGAGGAGCTGGCCCGTCTGCGCGGTCCGGTCGGGCTCGACCTCGGCGGGCGCAACCCGGCCGAAACGGCCCTCGCGATCATCGCCGAGATCACGGCCCAGCGATACGGCGGGTCCGGCGTGCCGATGCGCGATCGGGCCGCCGCCGGGGGAAGCGCAGACAAATCGGCTACGCCGCGTCCGGCTGCCCAGACGGCCGCCGCCGGATGACCGTCGCCGGATGACCATCGCCGCTCTCGTCCTGGCGGCCGGCGCGTCGTCCCGTTTCGGATCGCCGAAAGCGCTCGCCCAGTTCGAGGGCCGGCCCCTCCTCGAGCACGTCCTCGACGCGGTTCGAGAGGCGGGCATCGACGAGATCGTCGTGGTTCTCGGGCACGCCGCCGACGAGATCGAGGACGGCATCGAATGGCTGAGCGAGCGGCGTGTCCGCAATCCCGACCCACGCCACCTCGCGAGCTCACTCCAGGTCGGCATCGCGGCGATCACCGAGATCGATCCGCCGGTCCGGGGGGTCGTCATCGCGCTCGGTGACCAGCCGCGGACGCGGCCGGAGGTGATCCGCGCTTTGATCGGCGCAGCCCGGACAACTGATCGACCGGTCGTCGTGCCGCACTACTCCGATGGCGGAGGGGCGAACCCGGTCTTCATCCGCGCGAGCGCGTTCGAGCTCGTCGACGAGGCCACCGGCGACCGCGGCCTCGGGCCAATGCTGTCGGAGGATCCGGACATCGTCCTGGAGGTCGCGGTCAGCGGCTCGAACCCGGATGTCGACACGCCCGCCGACCTCCTCGAGCTGGCCTGGGGCGAGCGGGTCCGGGCCAACCGCGAGCAGGTCGAGCGCATTCGCGAGGTCCCCGATGGGGCCGACTTCTACGCCCCTGTCAGCAGCCTGTTCCGGGCCGATCCGGATCGTGGGAACGATCCGGTTCTCGCCGAGCTGCTCACCCTCGCGAAACCCGCCGAAACCTGGATCGACATCGGTGCCGGTGCGGGCCGGTATGCGCTGCCGCTCGCGCGAGCGGTCGGGGAGGTCATCGCGATCGAGCCTTCGTCGTCGATGCGCGGCGTGCTCGAGGAGGGGATCAGGTCGCACGGCCTCACGAACGTGCGGGCAATACCGGATCGCTGGCCGATGGCCGACCCGCCGGCCGCCGATGTCGCCCTGATCGCACACGTCGGGTACGACATCGAGGCGATCGGCCCGTTCGTGAGCGCGATGGAAGCAACGGCTCGACGGCTCTGCATCGCCGTTCTCATGGAGCGGCCGCCCGCCGCGGTTGCCGACCCGTTCTGGCCGATCGTCCACGGTGAGCCGCGGCTCGCCCTGCCGGCGCTCCCGGAGTTCGTTGAACTGCTCCGGGCGCGTGGGCGCGAACCGATCGTGACCATGACGGAACGCGCGGCGCGTCACTTCGACGGGCGAGCCCAGCTCGAGGGGTTCCTGCGCCGTCAGCTGTGGATCGCGGACGGTGGCGAGAAGGAACGCCGATTCCGGGAAGCGCT